>Ga0073899_10003196_pt1 | contig 14582 bp, 9 predicted proteins | sample KloWWTmetaKNB5Ph_FD_88975 | JGI IMG/M metagenome (GOLD analysis project Ga0073899, IMG submission 88975) | Active sludge microbial communities from Klosterneuburg, Austria, studying microevolution and ecology of nitrifiers - Klosterneuburg... | ecosystem: Engineered > WWTP > Aerobic digester >...
ACGGTTTCGATGGCTTTGTCGATCTGTGCGCTCCCCACCAGCACTTGCTTGCCTTGGTAGGTGAGATAGCCGGGCATCGGCAGCCGCTCCTGGCTGCTCATGCTGCTGATGCGGTCATCGGTTTTGCCGGTGCCGTAGATGTAAGCATCGAACGCGGCGTTCACGATCAGCGGCTTGCCGGTGCCCTCGGCCAGCGCATCACGCAGATCTGCCAGCGACGGGTGGCGGAACTTCCAGCGTTCGTAATACAGCTGCATCGCCCGTTCCATGGCCGGCGTGCCTACTTGGGCTTCGATTTGGCGCATGGTGGTCGCGGTGCGCGTGTACACCGTGTTGTAGCTGCCACTGGACAGACGTACCCATGAATTCAAGCCAAGCGGGTCGGCCGGGTCATTCAGGTTTGCACCCAGGCGCTCCATGTCGAATGGCGTGATCCTGGAGCCAATTCCCAGCCGTTTCAACCAATCGGTGGTGAGCACAATGTCCTGCTTGCGCGCGGTCATCATGCGTTGATCCCAATACTCGTTCATGCCTTCATCAAGCATGGGTTCTTCGAATTCGTTGGAACCCAAAATGCCGTAGAAGTAGCCGTGACCGAATTCGTGCACGGTGACGAAATCCAGCATGAAGCGGCTGGGGCTGCCCGCCGCAACTTGATCAGTGCTGTCGGCGGTGAAGAACGTGGGGTACTCCATGCCGCCGGCTTCAGCCGCGCCATAGGGCGGAATCACCGCGGTTGCCGTCTTGTACGGGTACGCACCCAGGGTTTTTGAGAAATATGCGAGCGAGTCAATCGTGGCCTGTGCCACCGGCTCGGCATTGCTGGTGTATTCCGGGTGGTACAGCACCTTGACTTCGACCGGCCCCAGCGGGCCATTCCACGTTTTGACCAGTGGTTTGGCGTAGCGCTTGTCGGCGGTCCATGCAAAATCATGTACATCGTCTTGCACATAGTGATGGGTGGTTTTGCCGGCGCGCTCAACCGGTGTGCCCTGCAACTGGCCGGTGGCACCCACGGTGTAATCCTTGGGTACGGTCAGTTGCACGTCGTAGCTGCCGTAATCGGCATAGAACTCACTGTGCAGGTGGAATTCGTGGGCGTTCCAGCGCGGCGCGGTGGCACCGCGTTCGCCCGGCAATTCCAGTACACCGATCTTCGGGAACCACTGGCCAATCAGGTGGAAGCTGCCGTAGTAGCCGGTGCGCGCCACCACGCGCGGAAGTTGGTCGAAAAAGTCGATATCCAGGGTGGTGGCTGCGCCGGCGGCAACCGGTGTGGGCAGGTCGATGCGCACCACGCTGCGATCAGTGCTGGGGCCGGCGTCAGGCTGCACGAAGCTCCATTTCGCCACCGTACCGCCTTGTGCCACCTTGTCCAGGCGGATATAGCCGTATTCGCCATCCTTGGTGGCTACGTTGCTGCGGAAGCCGCCGCTGCTGGCGCGCTGCTCGGTCATGAAGGTGCTGCCGGGGCCATCAAACCCATTCAAGTACATATGCAGGTAAATGCTGCACACCGGCTGCGCGCTGCGGTTGCGCCAGGTGAGTTGCTGTTTGCCGGTCAGGGTGTGTTTGACCGGGTCAAGCTCGGCCGCGATGGCATAGCGGACAACGCGGTCGGACAGGCTGGCTTCCTTGCCCGTGCGTGCGCCACCCCACGCATTGGCAGTACTGGATTGCAGCACGCTCCCTGCATCACGACCGGCCAGTGGAATCGCGGCGCAACTACCGGTTGCGATGGGGGTGGCCGATGCGGGTTCTTTTGCCGAGGCAGGCAATGTTGCTAGCGCAAGCAAGGCGGGCAGGGCGATGAGCAGACGGGAACTGTGCATGGGGGGGCGTCAATGGCGGCACAAGGCTTCTACAGTGTGCGAAGCCAGCCGGCATGGCAACATGCCGATGGTCACGGATAAGCGGAGTGGATACATGGAAGACCAAGCGGCCAGTGTGAATGTCGCACTGGCACATGGCCTGCAATTGCTGGAAACCGCACCAGCGCTGGCTGCGCAACAAGCGCGTGAAATTCTGGCCAGTGTGCCGGGCCACCCCGCTGGCGTACTGCTGTCGGGTCTGGCGGCGTCCGCGCAGAGGCAGTTTGCGCAGGCTGTCGAAATTTTGCGGCCGCTGGTGCAGGCACAAGCGGGCTCGGCGGTGGCGTGGCTGGCGCTTGCCGATGCGCATTTCGGGTTGGGGGATGATGACGCCGCCGATGCGGCGTACATGCAGCACGTACGCCTGAGTGTGCACACGGCAGAACTGATGCAAGCGGCCGATGCGTTGGCGCAAGGTGATTTGCCCGAGGCCGAAACCCGCCTGCGTGCGCGCTTGCAGAGGCAGCCCACCGATGTGGCCGCACAACGCATGTTGGCTGAATTGGCGGCGCGACTGGGTCGCAATGACGAGGCCATCACGCTGCTGGAACAAGTACTGCAGCGTGCGCCCAGTTTCGATGCGGCGCGCCAGAACTTGGCAACCGTACTCAATCGCGGCAATCGGCATGCGCAAGCCTTGGTTGAAATCGACTACTTGCTGACGCGTGATCCGTCCAGCCAGAGCTTGCAGAACATGCGTGCGGTGGTGCTGGGTAAATTGGGTGACTTCGATGCCGCCATCACCACCTACGAAGGCGTATTGGCGAAACTTCCGCAGCAATGGCAGGTGTGGCTGGGTTATGGGCATGCGTTGAAAACTGCCAACCGCAGCAGCGATGCAATCACCGCGTATCGGCGTGCGCTGGCGATCAACCCGGGCTTTGGCGGCGCGTGGTGGAGTTTGGCCAATCTGAAAACCATGCGTTTTGATGCCGCTGATATCGCCGCGATGCAAGTGCAACTGCAGCGCCAGGATTTGGATGACGATGCTCGCCTGCATCTTGAATTTGCACTGGGCAAGGCGCAGGAAGATGCCGGTGCCGATGCCGCCGCGTTTGCCCACTATGCACGTGGCAATGCGTTGCGCCGCCGGCAACTGCCCTACGATGCCGGCATGATGCGTGTACGCACGCAGCGTGCGATGCGCACCTATACCCCGGAATACTTTGCCGCCCGCGCTGGTAGTGGCAGCACAGCGCGGGATCCGATTTTTGTGATTGGGATGCCACGGGCCGGCTCCACCTTGATCGAGCAAATCCTGTCCAGCCACCCGCAGGTGGAAGGCACGATGGAATTACCCGCCATCATCGCCATCACGCGTGAGTTGCGTCAGCGGGATGGCAATCCGGAAACCACCGCGTATCACGATGTGCTGGCAGGACTGGGGCATTCGGAATTGCATGCGCTGGGCGAAGACTATCTTCGTCGCTGCCAGCCGCAGCGGCGCGAGGGCAGGCCGTTTTTCATCGACAAGATGCCGAACAATTTCGCACATGTGGGGTTGATTCATTCGATTTTGCCAAATGCCAAAATCATCGATGCGCGTCGGCATCCACTCGCGTGCTGTTTCTCCAATTTCAAACAACATTTTGCACGTGGCCAAGCCTTCAGTTACGACCTTGCCGATATGGGCCACTACTATGCCGATTACGTGGCATTGATGGCGCATTTCGATGCGGTACTGCCGGGCCGCATCCACCGTGTCCTCTACGAGGACATGGTGGCCAATACCGAAGCCCAGGTGCGCGCCTTGCTGGACTACTGCGAGTTGCCGTTTGATCCGCACTGTCTGCGCTTTTTTGAAAACACCCGGGCGGTGCGTACTGCCAGCTCGGAACAGGTGCGGCAGCCGATTTACACCGACGGATTGGCACAGTGGAAGCGCTTTGAGCCTTGGCTAGGGCCGCTGAAGCAGGCATTGGGCCCGGTGTTGGCGCATTATCCGCAGGTGCCGGTGGTAGAGGAGTTGCCGGATTTGCGTTAAAAACACGTAACTCAACCAAGGTCGGTCTTGAGTGATGCTTGGGATCTCTTCAAGTGTTGGGCAATGAACAGCTGGAACAGCAAAACGTCCAGAGCTTCAACGATTACGCGAAACTCATCCCCAGCTTGAGTTACGGCACAGCCGGTGGTGGCGTGTTCTCCGGGCCGGGTTTCGTGCAGGTGTACATGCGCGGTGTGGCCAGCGGTGGCGATGGCAACCACTCCGGCTCACAACCCAGCGTGGGCATGTATCTGGATGAGCAGCCGATCACCACCATCCAGGGCGCGCTCGATATCCACATGTACGACATCGACCGCGTCGAAGCGCTGGCCGGCCCGCAAGGCACCTTGTACGGGGCCAGCTCGCAGGCTGGTACCGTCCGCATCATCACCAAAAAACCGGATCCATCCGGTTATGCGGCCGGTTTTGCAGTGGAAGCCAATGCCATCGACGGTGGCGGCATCGGGCATGTGCTGGAAGGCTTCGTCAATTTGCCGATCAACAGCGGCAGCGCGGTGCGTTTGGTGGGCTGGCAGAAGCACGATGCCGGCTACGTGGACAATCCGCATGGCACGCGCAAATATCCCACCTCCGGGATCGTGGCCGATAACGCCAACCTGGCCGAGAACAACTACAACACCGCAGACACCGCCGGTTTCCGTGGTGCTGCGCGTTTTGATATCAATGATCGTTGGACGATTACGCCGCAGATCATCGCGCAGAAACAGAAGGCCTACGGCAGCGCCGGCATCGACCCGATGGTGGGCAGTGCTGCCGCAGGCTATGACGCATCCACCGCGGGAATGGCGGTCAAGCATTTCCACCCGGAATCGTCCGATGACCGTTGGTGGCAGGCGGCGCTGACGGTGGAGGGCAAGATCGGCAATTTCGATCTGACCTATGTGTTCTCGCACCTCAAGCGCGACGTGGATTCCGAATCGGACTACAGCGATTACGGATATTGGTACGACGCACTGGCCGGCTACGGCGCGTATTTCTACGACAACAGCGGCGCACTGGTGAACCCGTCCCAGTACATCCAGGCCACCGATGGCTACACCCGCACCAGTCATGAGTTGCGCATTGCCTCGCCGCAGGACAACCGTTTCCGCGTAGTGGCCGGGCTGTTTTGGCAGCAGCAGGAACACCAAATCCATCAGCGTTACCGGATCGACAATCTGGCCGATTCGTTGTCGGTCAGCGGCTGGCCCGACACCATTTGGCTGACCCAGCAGGAGCGCCGCGACCGCGACCAGGCGATTTTCGGCCAGCTCAGTTTTGACGTGACCGACAAGCTGGAACTGAATGCCGGCGGGCGTTGGTTTACCACCCGCAATAGCCTCAAGGGTTACTTCGGGTTTGCCAATGGCTATTCGTCCGGCAGCAGTCTGGATCCGGTCAATCGCTATGGCGAAGCCGGTTGTTATGCGCAGTACGGTGCCAAGTCGAATTGGGTGCCGTTTGAGGGTGCGCCGTGCGTGGTGGTGGATAAGGGCGTGAAAGAAAACGATGCCATCTATCGCCTCAATGCGACCTACAAGATCGACGACAAGAAGCTGGTGTATGCCACGTGGTCGCAGGGCTACCGCCCTGGTGGCATCAATCGGCGCGGGACCTTGCCGCCGTATGTGTCGGATTTCCTGACCAACTACGAGCTGGGTTGGAAGACGTCGTGGGCCAACGATACCTTGATCTTCAATGGTGCGCTGTTCCGCGAAAACTGGAAAGATTTCCAATTCTCTTATCTGGGCCAAAACGGTCTGACCGAAATCCGCAATGCCAACCAGGCCAAGATCGACGGCTTGGAGCTGGATTTGACTTGGGCGGCCACCTACAACCTGCAAATCTCCGGTGGTTTCGCTTGGTATGACGCCAAGCTCACCGCCAACTTCTGCGGCTGGATCAAGCCCGATGGCAAGCCCGAAACCGTATGCCCGGCCGGCTCTCTGGATCCCAATGGCAATGTGATCAGCGGACCACAGGCACCATCAGGCAGCCAGCTGCCGGTGACGCCGCGCTTCAAGGGCAGCCTGAATGCTCGTTACACCTTCGACTTGGGATCTGGCGAGGCGTATTGGCAGGCGTCGTTGTCGCATGCCGGCAGGCGACGCGTCGATATGCGGCAGGCTGAAACCGCGCTGTTGGGCTATCTGGACGGTTACAGCTTGCTGGATCTCTCCGCCGGTTGGCGCAAGGACAGTTGGGCGATCGATGTGTTCTTGAAGAACGCCACCAACGAACGCGCGCAGATGAGCCGTTTTGCCCAATGCGCCGCGCTGACCTGTGGCAACGAACCCTATACCGTGATTGCCCAGCCACGCACGCTGGGGGTGCGGTTCAGCAAGGAGTTCTGAGTCCGGTTGACCGGTCGTTGCAACACGAAGGCCGCCGAAAGGCGGCCTTCGTGTTGCAGGCAGTGGCGAATTATTTTTTAGGCGTCTTGCCCATCGTTTCCCGCACCGGCAAGCTTACATTGCACAGGTCGATATGGCCTGGCGGGCTGGTGTAGAAATCATCTTTACGGTTGCGTCGCGCTTCGGTGGCGTCGATAAACGCTTGGCTGTCGGTGCGCAGTAATTGCAGCGGGGTGCGTTGCTCTGCGGGGACTTCGCTGGCCAGCTTGATCGAGACAATCGGCGTGCGCAGTTTCGGGTCGGTATAGAAGCCCATCGGTGCCGGCCCTCGCGGGGTCACGCTGAGCAGCTCCATGCCTTTCACCACCCGGCCCACCATCGTGAGCTGATGATCCAAGGCGCGCGGCGATTGCCCGGTGACGACATACAGCTCAGCACCAATGCTGCTATCGGGGGCGTTGTTGCGGCCCGCGCCCAGCGCGCCATAGCAATGCGTCATCCACACCTTGCCAGTCTTGGGGTTGCGGCCCACCGGGAAGCCATCCACAAAGCCCACCTGCGGTGCCCAGCCATCCACATCGGGCAGGCGGTCGAAGTGCACGCCTTTGTCGCTGCGGGTGAACTCGGCGGGCAGATGGGTCTTGGTGCCGGCAGGATACGGTTTGGCTTTGCCGGCTTCCTCGCCATCGGGGTCACCAAACTGCACCACGAAATTGTCCTGCGAGCGGTAGATGTTCAGGCCATCCCAGAACCCGCCTTTGGCCATGGTCTTGATATTGGCCACGTGCTCCGGGGCAAACCCCGGCGCCAGTTCTATGATCACGCGGCCGCTGGCCAGCTCCATGTACAAGGTATTGGCCGGATCGAGGTCGCGCCACGCACTGGCCGGCGCGGCGTCGATGATGGCTTGCGCGGATTTTTGCTTGGCCGGCGTTGCGGCGTCGGCGGCAAGTGCGGGCAGGGCAATGCTGGCCGCGATGGCTAGCGTGAGCAGGTGGATACGCATGGACACCTCCGATGGATGTGCCAAGCGTAGCCGTTGCCCGTCAGTTCGGCGAGCCCCGCCGTTTCTTCGTGGTTGATACCGCGGCGCCTGTGTGCGCGGCAATGAACTGGCGCACCTGCGGGTACACCTCGGTGCGCCAGCGACGGCCACTGAAAATGCCGTAGTGGCCAGCGCCTTGCGCGGTCAGGTGTTTGCGATGTGCCGCCGGAATGCCGGTGCACAGGTCATGCGCGGCGCGGGTTTGGCCTTGTCCGGAAATATCGTCCAGCTCGCCTTCGATGGTGAGCAGGGCGCAGTCCTTGATCTTCGAGGGGTCCACCCGCTCACCGGCCACGTCCCACAGCCCGCGTGGCAGCAAGTGCTCCTGGAAGACGGTGCGAATGGTGTCGAGGTAGTACTCGGCCGGCATGTCCAACACCGCGTTGTATTCGTCATAAAACTTGCGGTGTGATTGCGCCGAACTGAGATCGCCCTTGACCAGGTCCTGATAGAAATCCCAATGCGAGGTGCCGTGGCGCTCGGGGTTCATCGCCACAAACCCCATGTGTTGCAAAAAGCCCGGATACACGCGACGGCCTGCGCCGGGGTAATTGGCGGGCACCGTATGGATGACGTTGTTTTCGAACCACCACAGCGGCTGGCGGGTCGCCAGATTGTTGACCGAGGTGGGGGATTGGCGGGTGTCGATGGGCCCGCCCATCATCGTCATCGAACGCGGCACCGCTTCGCCACGTGCGGCCAGCAGCGAGATCGCCGCCAAGACCGGCACAGTGGGCTGGCACACGCTGATCACGTGCAGATTGTCGGTGCCGATATGGCGAATGAATTCCTGGATGTAGGCCACGTAATCATCCAGCGTGAACGCGCCACGCTCGGCCGGCACCATGCGTGCGTCGGTCCAGTCGGTGATGTACACCTTGTGGTCGGCAAGCAGGGTGCGCACGGTGTCGCGCAGCAAGGTGGCGTGATGGCCAGACAAGGGCGCCACCACCAGCACCACCGGGTCATCTTTCATTCGCGCCAGACCATCGGCTTGGTCGTGGTAGCGCTTGAAACGCAGCAAGCGGCAGAACGGCTTTTCCAATGCCACGCGCTCCACCACCGGAATGGAGAGCCCTTCCACTTCAATCTGATGGATCCCGAATTCCGGTTTTTCGTAGTCCTTGCCCAGCCGGTACAGCAGCTCGTAAGAGGCCGCGGTGCGCGGTGCACCGGGCAGGCTGGACAACCAGCTCTCGTGGCTGGAAAACATCTTGGCACCGGCGTCGGCCCAATAGGTGCAGGGCGCCAAGCTGGCGCGCCAGAGTTCATGCCATTGGTAAAGCATCATCAGCGTGGTTCAACCCCATTTGCGGCGATGCAGCATACCGCAACGTAGGGTGCGGACCGTGATTCGGGTCGCGGTTTGCGTGATCAGGCTGGAAGCTCCAGTGCGGTGGCGTATGGCACCAACATCGGTGAAAGCCAGCAGTGCGACCCCAATGGATGCAGGCCGAGTGCACGCAGGCGGTTGCGGTAGAACGCGGCGTTGCGTTGCTTGAACTGGTGCTCATCGCCCACCGCGCCATCGCCGCGTGTGAACACTTCGATGAAGGCCACGCCGGCACACAACTCGGCCAATGCGGGCAGGCCCAAATCCAATTCGCGTGCCTCCAGGTAATGCAGCACATCGCTGCACACCAGCAGATCGACCGGCGCACAGGGGCGCAGATGGCGGAAGTCGGCAAAGCGTGCGTGATGCAGATTGCGGGCGCGGCCATGCCGCGCAATCGCATAGTCGCTGCTGTCAAAGCCCAGGTACTGAACTTTGGGACGCAGTTTCAGCAGCGGTGCGCGCCAGGCACCCTCGCCACAGCCAATGTCCAGCACGCTGCGCAGCGGGCGTTCCAAGTGGTATTCGGCGGTAGCCACGGCCAGCGCCACCTTGCGCGCCAGCCGTGCTGCACCGCCAATATCACCGCTGCGATACCAGCGGTCGAAATAGGCGCGATCATAGAGTTTGCTCATCATGGCATCCTAATGGCAATTCGTAGTCGAGATCTGGCATGGCCTACTTGCTGACCAAAACGCTGCATATCGTGTTCGTGATGGCATGGATGGCGGCGGTGTTCTACCTGCCGCGGATCTTGGTCAATCTTGCCGAAGTGGGCGATGCACCGGCTGTGCGCGAACGTTTGTTGTTGATGGGGCGGCGGTTGTACCGCTTTGGGCATGTGATGTTTGCCATCGCATGCTTGCTGGGCTTGGTGTTGTGGCTGCATTTCCACATCGCCGGTGGCTGGCTGCATGCCAAGTTGCTGCTGGTGGCACTGTTGCTGGCGTACTACATCGGCAGTGGTCTCAAATTGAAGCGCGCAGCGCAGGGCATGCCGTTGGGATCCTCCACCGCACTGCGCTGGTTCAATGAATTGCCATTGCCATTACTCGTGATGATTGTGTGGCTGGTGTTGGCCAAGCCGTTTTGAGATGGTGCGGTGGCGTGGGAGCAGCTCTTGGCTGCGACCTGGCAGCTGGATGTCGCACGCAGCGGCGCGCTCCCGCCAGTGGGGTTCCCCGCAGGAGCGCGCAGCTGCGCGCGACATGTCACGGCTTTGGGAGCTGCACCGGCACGCCGTTGCCGTCACATGCGCCGTTGGCGCACAGCGCTGCACGCAGGCGCGGAGTGGCTTGCACGATGATGTGATACAGCGCGTTTTGCTCCAGCGAGCCGCGCACCGCGTCGCTGCCGGGGCCGCTGGCCCACACGCCCACGTCTTCGCCACCGTGGGTTTCGCCGTTGAGTGGCACCAACGCTTCCTGCATGTAATTGGCGGCGGTGGTGTCCACGTTGGACAGGTCAGGCCGGCCGCTGGCGGGCGTCACCAGTTGCTTGGGCCAGTGCGGATAGCGCTTGGGCCCAGCCGGTTGTGCGTCGGTGCCGCCGGTATTGCCTGCACCGTTGGCATAGTTGAGGGTGGTGTAGGGCAGGCCCGCCAAATCCCGCGCCAGTTGGCCGTGTACGCCGTCAAAACTGTTGCTGCCACGCACCTTGCCCAGGATCGGGTTGCCGCGCGTGGGGTAACCGACAAAGTTGAGGGTGTGCGAATGATCGGCGGTCACCAGAATCAAGGTGTCAGTGGTTGATGTCATGTCCATCGCAACCCGTACCGCGTCCGAGAATGCAATGGTTTCATCGAGCGCGCGGAAGGCGTTGCCATCATGGCTGGCCATGTCGATGCGGGCACCTTCGACCATGAGGACATAGCCCTCGCGATGGCGAGACAACTGCCGGATGGCGGTGGCGGTCATGTCGGCGAGGCTGGGCTCGACTGCGCCATCGGCTTTGCGATCCACATCAAATTGCATGTGGTCGTAATTGAACAACCCCAAGACAGGGGTGTTGGTTTGGTGAGCAGCCAATTGTGCGGCGGTTTCGACATAGGCCCCTTGCGGGTGTGCCTGCTGCCATTCCTGAATCAGGTTGCGCCCATCACGCCGCAGGCCGTGCTTGTCGGCAAGCCGTGAATCACTGTCGGCCGTGGTCAGAAATTCTTTGCGGCCGCCCCCCAGCAAGACCGATGGCCCGCGCCCGGTGCGGGTGGCCTCGATCAATTGCAAAGCGATGTCCTTGCAGCCTTCAGCCACCGCCTGCGCGGGCAGGGTGGCATCGTTTTCCCAGTTGCGATTGGGTACGTGTGCATAGGTCGCCGCCGGCGTGGCATGGGTGATCCGTGCGGTCGTCACGATGCCGGTGGCAAGACCTGCGGCATCGGCCAATTCCAGCCAGGTTTGAATGTGCTTGCCCAGGCTGTCGGCGCAATTGTTTTTGGCGCCGGCGGCAACCCCAATGGCGCCCATATGCGATTTCACGCCGGTGGTAATGGCGGTCATGGTGCCGGCCGAATCCGGAACTTGGGAGTCGGTGTTGTAGGTTTTGCTAAGCGCTGTCGCCGGAAAATCCTCCCAACTCAGGCGGTTTTCTTCGCCGCTGCTGCCCTTGCGTTGGCCTTCCAGAATGCGCGCTGCGGCGACGGTGGTCAGGCTCATGCCATCGCCCAGAAACACGATGACGTTTTTGGCGCGCCCGTTCATGGCGCCGCGCTGTGCGGCCTGTGCGGCGCCATTACGGTACCACCAAGCAGGCGTTTCTCCAGCCGGGTGCGCCACGCGGGGAACAGCGATCCGGATGGATCGGGCTGCAGGATTTGGCGGTGGCACGCTGGCGCAGGCGGCAAGCGCCAGGCTGAAGGCCAGCGTGAGTGGGCCAGTAAGGCGATGCGATGCGGTCATTGCGTCATTATGGCTTGTGTTCAAGTCCGCAGTGTTGCAGGCATGACACTGACGCAAGGACGAGCCGTCAGGTATCGTTTGCGCTGGTTTGGATGAGGTCGCCCGCATGTTTGATTGGTGGTTTCGCATCAAGTTCTGGAAGCGCGTGGCCGCAGGCTTCGTGCTGGGCGCACTGGCGGGATGGATCTGCGGGCCGAATGCAGATGCCTGGTTCAGCCCGTTGGGGGATCTGTACGTCACGCTGATCAAAATGATCGCGGTGCCCTTGGTGTTTTTCGCCGTGATCAATGCGGTGGCTTCATTGAGTGGGCAAAAATCCATCGCCGCGCTGGCCGGGCGCACCTTTTTGTGGTTTGCACTGACCGCGATACTGGCGGTGGGTGTCGGCCTGTTGTTTGGCTGGCTGATCCAGCCCGGTGCCGGCGTGGGCACTTTGAAGATTGCATCGGATTATTCCCCCAAGGATGTACCCAGTGCGCTGGACATGCTGATGAATCTGGTGCCGGCCAACCCATTCCAGGCCTTGGGGGGTGCGGCAAGCGCGGAATTGAGCGATGGCACGAAAGTCTTGGTACCGCGTAATGGCACCGTGTTGCAGGTGATTTTCTTCGCGGGGCTGGTCGGCTTTGCGATGGTCAAGCTGGGCGAAAAAGTGGCCGGCGTGCGCAAGTTGGTGGGCGAAGCCAGTGAAGTGATGATCCAGGTCACCCGTTACGTGCTGGAGTTCACCCCATTCGGTACGTTTGGCTTGATCGCCGCCTTGGTCGGCGGTTATGGCTTTGAACAATTGCGGCCGCTGTTGATGTTCGTGGTGGCTTTGTACGCCGCCTGCACGTTCCATATGGCCGTTGTTTACAGCAGTTTGTTGTTGCTGCACGGGCTTAACCCGCTGAAGTTTTTCCGTGGTGCGGCCCCGGCGATGGAAGTGGGGTTTGTGGCATCCAGCAGCTTTGCGGCGCTGCCGGTCTCGCTACGCAGCGCTACCCATAATCTTGGCGTGGACAAGGACTACGCCGCGTTCGCGGTGCCGCTGGGGGCCACCATCAAAATGGACGGTTGCGGCGCGATTTACCCCGCATTGGCCGCAGTGTTTATTTCGCAATATGCCAGGATCGAATTGTCGTTGACGCAATACCTGATCATCGCACTGGCCTCGGTCCTGGGAAGTTTTGGTACCGCGGGGGTGCCGGGTACCGCCGTGATCATGGCCACCGTGGTGCTGTCGGCGGCAGGGTTGCCACTGGAAACCATCGGTTATTTGTATGCGATCGACCGCGTGCTGGACATGATGCGCACGATGACCAATGTCACCGGCCAGGTGTTGGTGCCGGTCTTGGTGGCGAAAGAAACCGGGATGCTCGATCGCACGGTCTATGAGGCTGCATCGACCAATGTCGGCTTGCGTGAGGGCGATTCCGGCTAACTGTTTCCAGTTGTGCAGTCGCGGATAGCGATTGTTCCTGCGGATATGCGGTTTTGCTGAACAGGGACAAACGCAGTGTGCCTGCGGTGGGCATGGCTGGGTGAAGATTCAGCTAGCGCGTGCTGAAATCGACTGCGGATCAGGGGAACATCCAGCGGAGTAGCCAACATGCCCAAGAACAATACCATCGCCGTCGCTGTGGCCGCCCTATTGGTTGGTGGCGTGGCCACCGCCGGCTACATGAATAGCCGCAGTCATTCAGACACGACCACCGTGCCGCAGGCCGTACCCGTCGCCGCGCAATTACCTGCACAGGCCAACGCAATCACTTCCGCGCCAGGCAACGCGACGATGGCGGCGCCGCTTGCAACTGGCTTGGCCTATGCCGAGGTGCTGGATGTCAAACCGATCAACGCACGCGAGCCGCTGTATGCCAGCGTGATTGGCAGCGAGCCGATTCGCGAATCCAATACCGTCAACACGCCACAGCAGGAATGCCGTGACGTGGTGGTGCAAGAGCGCTTGCCCGAACGCGATGGCAATGTCGGCGGCACGGTGGCCGGCGCGCTGATCGGCGGTTTGGTGGGCAATCAGGTGGGGCGTGGCAATGGCCGCAAGGCTGCGACTGTGGCCGGTGCGGTCGGTGGCGGCTATATCGGGCATGAAATCGACAAACGCCACCAGGGTGGTCGCGTGGTCGATCGCACCGAGCGCCAATGCCATACCGTGAACGCGTCCTCCACCCGTTCGCAAACCGTGGGTTGGAATGTCACCTATCGCAATCCCGATGGCAGCACCGGCCAGATGCGCATGGACAAGAAGCCCGGCAGTCGCATTGCGTTGGGTGATGGCAGCAGGACCGTGGGCTATGACGTCACCTATCGCTACAACGGCCAGCAGCGCACCGTGCGCATGGATCATGCGCCGGGCACGCAGCTGCCGGTGATTGATGGCCAGGTGGTCACGCAAACGGCATCGGCGGAGCGACCCGTCAGTCGCTGAGCCTGTTGCGGCAGTCGTGAATCACCCGAACGGGGCCGGGCAATCCGGCCCCGTTTGCTTTCCGGCAAAACGTTCGCGGATACTGGCAAGAACGGCAAATTGCGCAGAATAATTGGGCAAATCGAACGTACCGATTGCACGGCCTGCGCGATTACAATGGCGGTTCGTCCAAATCGACCTCGCATCCATGGCCCTGCACCCGTACGATCTGTTTGATGTCCGTTCCCTGCTCAGCGAAGAAGAGCGTGCGGTGCAGGACACCGTGGCGCGCTTCACCGACGAACGCGTGATTCCGATCATCGGCGATGCTTTCGACCAGGGCCGTTTCCCCAAGGAATTGGTGGCGGAAATTGCCGATCTGGGGCTGCTGGGCAGCTCGCTTCCCGAGAAGTACGGTTGCGCGGGTTTGAATGGCGTCAGCTACGGCCTGATTTGCCAGGAGCTGGAACGCGGTGATTCGGGTATTCGCAGTTTCGTGTCGGTGCAAAGCTCGTTGTGCATGTACCCGATCTATGCCTATGGCAGCGAAGAGCAGCGCCAGCGCTGGTTGCCGGACATGGCGGCAGGCAAGGTGATCGGCTGCTTTGGTTTGACCGAACCGCACGGCGGTTCCGATCCGGCCAACATGAAAACCCACGCCAAGCGCGACGGCGATGATTGGGTGATCAATGGC
>Ga0073899_10003197_pt1 | contig 14578 bp, 10 predicted proteins | sample KloWWTmetaKNB5Ph_FD_88975 | JGI IMG/M metagenome (GOLD analysis project Ga0073899, IMG submission 88975) | Active sludge microbial communities from Klosterneuburg, Austria, studying microevolution and ecology of nitrifiers - Klosterneuburg... | ecosystem: Engineered > WWTP > Aerobic digester >...
AGTGCCAGTCCCGATTCACGAATTGCTGTTCGCACTCGTGAAGGGTATCGAGCACGGCTGGAGTACCTGAACTGATGGAACGGAGAACACAATGAAAGTCTGCATCGTCGGGTGCGGCGCAATCGGCAGCCTGTTTGCGGCCCATCTGGCGCGCCTGAAGGATATCGAGGTGTGGGCCTACGATCTGGATGCGAGGCACGTGGACGCCATCCGGGCGGGCGGGCTGCGGTTATCCGGCAAGAGCACGGTTCACTCGCACCCGCATGCGACGCGCAATCCCGCCGATATCCCGCCGTGCGATTTCGGCATCGTGGCGACCAAGTCGATGCATACGCGCAGCGCCATGGAAGCCACGGCCGCCGTGTTCCGCAACGGGGCCGTCTGCAGTGTGCAGAATGGCGTCGGCAATGAGGAAGTGATCGCCGAATTCGCCCCGCGGGTGATTCGTGGCACGACATTTCCCGCCGGGCATCTGGTCGAGCCGGGTCATGTGGAGCAGGACACGGGAGGCAAGACCTGGATCGGGCCTTTCGAGCCCAAGCCCGCGTCCATGGCGGAGGTCGAGGTGCTGGCCAGGCGTCTGACCGAGTCCGGCATGGAGACGCTCGCGATGGAAGATTCCCGCGGCGCGCAGTGGACGAAGCTCATCTTCAACGCGGCGACCAACCCCGTCGGGGCGCTGACCGGGCTGCCGCATGGCGTCGCCTGCGACGTCCCGGCCCTTCGAACCGTCATTTCCGCGCTGGTTGCCGAGGGCAAGGCGGTGGCGGCGGCTCTCGGCATCAAGCTGGACAGCGACCCGGATGAACTCGTCGACTATGCGCACAAAGTGGCGTATCTGCACAAGGCCAGCATGCTGCAGGATGCGCTGGCGCGTCGGCCGACCGAAGTGGCAGCACTGAACGGTGGCATCGTCGCTTTCGGCCGGGAGACGGGCGTGCCAACGCCTTTGCATCAGGCGATCTGGGCGCTCGTGGAGGGTCTGGAAGCCTCGTGGAAGCGGAATGAACCAGGGAGTGAGACCCGAAAATGAATGACAAGAGAGAGTTCGAACCCAGCCCGCAGGAGATCAAGCGGCGGTACGCCAATGCGCGCGCCGCCATGCGCAAAGCCGGGCTGGATGCACTGATCGTCAGTGGCAGCGAGTACACGGGCTTTGAGGGCGCCGTGCGCTACATGTGCGGTTTCCACATCCTGCACCGCTATGCGTACGTGCTCGTGCCGCTGAAGGAAGAGCCACCCGTGGCCGTGTTTCCGAAGGAGGCCACCTGGGTGGGTGATCACACCCGGATCTTCATCGATCGACAGGAGAAGGTGCTCAATTGCGGCGAGTGGATGGCCAGCGAATGCAAGGCGAACGGCTACCGCCGGGTCGGCGTGTATGGCCTCAACTACATCATGCCGGTGCGCGACTATCGGGCCCTGGCCGAGGCCGGCCTCGAGATCGTCGATTTTGACGAGGGCTTCGATTACTCGCGCGTCGTGAAGAGCGAGGAGGAACTGCGCTCGGTCCGCCATTCGATGGAAGTCAACAAGGCGGGCGTACTGGCGGTGATTCGCGCCTACCGGGCGGGAATGACGGAAGCGGAGCTCATGGCAGTGGCCGAGCACACCTTCACCGCACGCGGCACCGCGCGCAATACCATGGACATGGTCCTCACCGGGCCCAAGGGCTCGCTGCGACCGCAGATGGTGTTTCCGGATCCGCTGCGAAAGGTCGAGGATTCGGACGGCCTCCTGTATGGGCTCGAGGTAACCGGTCAGGGCGGGCACTGGATCGAGTTCTCCCGCCTGCTCGCGCCTCAAGGGATCGATAGCGAAACCGAGCGCCTGATGGCGGCGTACGCCGAGTTTCACGAACTCGTGAAAGTGAATCTCAAGGCAGGAGCGAGCGCGGAGGATGTACACCGTAAATGCATCAAGCCGTTCGAAGGCAAGGGATGGCGGCTCGGGCACGTATCCGGCCATTCGATCGGCATGACGATGATCGAATTCCCGCGCATCGGCGAGGGCATCGAGTTTGAATTGCCGGAAAACATGGTCTGTTCACTGCACCCCCACGTGATGACGGAAGACCGCAAGCGCTGCCTCTATTTCCAGGAGACGTTTCGCGTCGGAAAGAGCGGTGGCGAATCGCTGTCGGGTGTGCCGGTGAAATTCTATCGGGGCGGTGAGGAATCATTGGGAGAAGTGCGATGAGTGACAAGCGACCGAACGTCGGAGTGATCTTCAAGTCATACGAGCCACTGCGCGCGATCCAGAGCTATGCGCGGCAGACAGAGGAATGCGGTTACCCGGGCGGCTTCTGGATTGCCGAGGCGTATCACTGGTTTCGCAAGTACGGCCACGAGGCACGTGGTTGCTTCACGACACTGGCGGCAGCGACGATGGCGACGAGCCGCATTCCAATCGGCCTCGGCATCACCTCGCCCTACATGCGTCACCCGACCATCCAGGCCTCGGAGTCGAACGCCATTGACGAACTGTCGGGCGGGCGATTCATCATGGGTCTGGGTGCCGGCAAAGTGGGCACCGAGTACCTCGACATCGACATGAAGAAATTCACGCCGGTGAGGACGCACGCGGAGTCGATCGACATGATCCGCGGCATCGCGAGCGGCGATGCGTTCCGCTACGACGGCGAACTCTTCAAGTGCGACATGCCGGCCATTGACCGGGCGCGCAGGGGTCTGCGCACGAACATTCCGGTCTACGTCGGCGCGACGGGCCCCCAGATGCAGAAGCTCGCCGGCAGGATGGCCGATGGCTTGCTGCTGCCGGGCCTGACCTCTCCCGGATTTACGCGTTACGCGGTCGACAACTGCCGCGCGGGCGCCACATCGGCCGGACGCAAGCTCGCCGCGAATTTCCCGGTCGGGGGCGTCATTCTGGCGGCCTGCTCCCGGGATCGCCGCAAGGCGAAGGATGCCACCCGCAGCTACACGGGTACCTATGTCATCAACAAGCTGAGGAACATCAAGAACGACGTCATCCTCAGCACGTCTGGCCTGCCCGACGAGTCCTGGGAGCCGTTTCGCAAAGCCATCGCGGCCGGAACCGAGGGTAACGTGACGCATCTTGTCAGCGACGAGATGCAGCGGGCCTTCACGGTCATTTCCGGAACGCCGGACGATTGCCTCGAAATCACGCAGGAGCTGATCGACGCCGGCCTGAACACGCCGCTGCTCGAGGTGGTCGGCGCGTCGGCCGAAGACAATCTCGAAACCATCAAGCTCTTTGGCGAAGCCGTGCTGCCGAAGCTGCGATCGAAGGTGGCCTGACATGAGGTTCGCAACCTTCAGGATCAGGAAAAAGGATCGGCCTACCATCGGCCTGTTTCTCGACGGGAAGTACGCCGATCTGCATGCGCTGAGCGAAGGCGCGCTGCCGGACAACATGCTGGCCTTTCTGGAAATGGGCGCGTCGGCTCTGGCCGAGGCGGGGAAGATTCGGGCACGGCTGGGTGCCGCTCCCGGGGGCAGCCCGCATGTGTATTCCGAGAGCGATATCGAGCTGTGCGCTCCGGTACCGCGACCCGGCAAGATCATGCACACGTCCTGCAACTTCGGCTCGCATCTTGCCGAGCTGACGAAATGGGAAGCGCCCGAGTGGCAATCGCATAACTGGGGCAGCTTTCACTTCGAGCACCCAACGGGCTTCCTCGAAGCCCCCTCGTGCGTCAGCGCGCCTGGTGCCAAGGTGGCCGTGCCTCACTTCACGCGGCAGCTCGATTACGAGATCGAGATCGCCATCGTCATCGGCAAGCGCGCATTCCGGGTGCCCGTCGACAAGGCGATGGACTACGTTGCGGGCTACACCATTTTCAACGACCTCTCGGCCCGCGACATCCAGGCGCGCGAGCATGCCAACAAGGTGATTCTGCTCGGCAAGAGCTTCGACGGCTCCTGTCCGTTCGGGCCCCATCTCGTCACGGCCGATGAGCTGTCGGACCCGCACAACCTCGACATGAAGCTGCGGGTCAACGGTGTCGTGCGGCAGAACTCGAACACGGCACAGATGCACTACAAGACGCGCGAGCTCGTGTCGTGGTGGTCGAATACCACGCTCGAGCCGGGCGATATCATCACCAGCGGCAGTCCGCCGGGGGTCGCTGCCGGTATGAAGAATCCCGAGTGGTTGAAGCCAGGTGACCAGGTCGATGCCAGCATCGCCGAACTGGGCACCTTGACGACCTTCATAGTGGCTGGCTAGCGACAGGGGAATTCCGGATGAGTCACAAACCTGACCCACGTCTCGTCAAGCGAGCAATCGAGCACATCGATCGCGCCCGTCTCGTCAAGCTCGTCGTCGATCTCGTGAATGTGCCGAGCCCGACCGGTTTCGAAGGAGACATGGCGCGAGCCCTTCACACCGTGTTGAAGGATTCCGGCCTGCGCGCCACCTTGCAGCCCATCGGTGATGATCGCTACAACGCGATCGGGTTGTGGGAAGGCGCGGGCGGCGGCAAGACGCTGATGTTCAACGGCCATCTCGACACTTCGTTCGGTCCCGAGCAGGCGCACCGCGGGCTCGGCTACCGTTGCGAGGGCACCGTCATCGACGACGAGTGGATCTACGGGATGGGCACGTTCAACATGAAGAGCGCACTCGCCACGTACACGGTGGCCTGTGAAGCGATCCGGGCGGCCGGCATCGGCATTGCGGGCAACGTCGTGATTGCCGGCGTCGCCGGCGAGATCGAGAAGGCGCCCGTCAACCAGTTCGAAGGGCGCATGTACCAGGGCTACGGCCCCGGCACGAAGTACGCGATTACGCACGGCGCCGTCGCCGACTACTGCATCCTCGGCGAACCGACGAACATGATGTTGATCCCGCGTCATTGCGGGACAACCTGGTTCAAGATCACGGTGCCCGGCACACTGATCCATACCGCCTGGTCGAACTACGAAAGAAACGCGGTGAGCAGCGCGGCGCTGGTGCTCGACGCATTGAACGCCTGGATTCCGGGTTACATGGAGCGCAACCAGTTTGGCGGCACGCGTCCCAAGGTGAACATCGCCGCGATCGAAGGCGGGTGGCCATGGCGTGGCGCGCGCACGCCCGACAACTGCGCGATCTATATGGACGTGCGTACTCCGCCCGATTTGCTGCCGGTGGCCGTCTATCGCGAGGTGCGCGAACTGATCCGTGGTCTCGAGACGCGCCATGCAGTGCTCAAAGGCACGACGGTGGACATCTACGTGTCCGCGCCGGGCACGAGCCTGCCGGACGATCACGAGCTGGTACGAACGATCGTCGCCGCCCACTCGGACCAGCTCGGCCAGCCGCCAAAGTTCGGCAACGAGATCTGGTACAGCGATGCCGCGCACATGAATCGCTACGGGATTCCGACGGTGAACTACGGTTCAGCAGGTCGCATCCGGACGGGCGGAGGCGGGTTCGATACGCACCAGGGTGAAGCCGTGCACATCGGCGACATGCTCGACATCATCAAGGTCTACATCCAGTGCATTCTGGGCATCTGTGGAGTCGCAGGTGGCGAGGGTCAATCGTGAGCAGGCAAGAGAAAGTCTGGACGAGTGAGCTGAACCGGCTGGAGGAAGTGCGGGCGGGGTTCAATCGCAGCAAGCCGGTGCGCTTCTATGACACGACGCTGCGCGATGGCGAGCAGGCCGTGGGCGTGGTGTTTGATCCGGACGAGAAGTTCGAGATCGCGCGCGCCTTGGCGGACCTGGGTGTGGGCAGGATCGAAGCGGGGTTTCCACGGGTCTCCGAAGCGGATTCGCGCGCTGTAAAGCGCATCCTCGAGGCCGGGCTGGCGTCCGAGATCTGGGGCTTCTCCCGCGCCGTCCGGGATGATCTGGACGCGCTCATCGAACTCGGCATTCGCCAGACGCTGATCGAGATCTCCACCAGCGAGGTGAAGATGGCGGCGTATGGATTCAACCGCGGCATCGTACTCAAGCGCGTCGCCGAGTCGGTCCGCCATGCCGTCGAGAACGGCATGCGTGTCCTCTTCTTCCCGGTGGACAGCACACGCACCGATCTTGGCTTCCTGGAGGAGGTCTACGCCCGCGCGATCGAGTGCGGCGCCTCAGAAGTCGCCGTCGTCGACACCATCGGCGCGTGCGCCCCCGAGGCCGCCGAGCACCTCGTGCGCAAGGTGCGCGGCTGGGTGGGCCGCGCCATGCCGCTGCATTTTCACGGGCACAATGATTTTGGTCTTGGCACTGCGCTCGCCATCGCTGCCGTCAGGGGCGGGGCCGACTGGATACAGGGCACGATCAACGGCATCGGTGAACGCGCCGGCAATTCGGACATCTGCGAAGTGGCGCTCGCGCTCTCCTGCCTCTATGACGTGCCGATCGAGCTCAATCTCGCGCAGGCGCGGCGGGTTTCCGCGCTGGTGCAGAAGGCCGCGGACTATCGCGTTGACAGTTGGCGGCCGGTGGTCGGCGACAATCTCTTCACGCGCGAAAGCGGCGCCGTCGCCAACCAGTTCCACATTCCCGAGGCGATCGAGCCGTACTCGGCCGACCTCGTGTCGGCACCTCGTCGCATCGTGCTGGGCAAGAAGAGTGGTCTCGTCAGCATCAAGCTGAAGGTCGAGGAACTCGGCCTCGACGTGCCGGAAGAGCGCTTCCCGGGGCTGCTGGCCGAAGTGAAGAAGCAGGCGACCGCTGCGGGCCGCCTGATGAGCGACGACGAGTTCCGTCAGCTGGTCAAGCGTCCGGCGGGCGCTGAGGGAGCGGATCAGTCAGTCATCGCCTTTCAGGTTGCGCTCGCGATAGTGGCTCGGGGATTCGCCTGTCCAGGCGCGGAACGCACGCGAGAAGCTGCTGATCTCTGAAAACCCGAGCAGGAAGGCGATCTCGCTGACCGAATGCCGGTTCTGGCGCATGTACTGCTCGGCGAGTTCCTGGCGTGTCTCGCTCAAGAGGTCGCCGTACGTCGTGCCCCGGAGCATCAACCTGTTCTGCAGTGTCCGCTCGCTCAGGTTGAGGGAACTCGCGACTACGTGCTTGCTGCAATCCCCCGATGGCAGCAGTGCGATGAACGAGGCGCGCACCTGGGAGATGATGTCATTGCGGTCGATCTGCTGCAGCAGCGCCAGCACGACCTGATCATTCTGTCGGGCGAGTTCAGCGTTGGCTGCCGGAAGGCGTACTTTCATGTCCGCGGCGCGGAAGACCAGGGTATTGCTCGGGCTGCCGAACTCGACCGGAGCATGAAACCACTCCAGGAACCGCTCCTCCCGTGTCGAAGGCTGTGGGCGTCGCAAGCGCACGCGCAGCGGATCGAAATTGGGCCGGTAGATGAACCGGCTGAAGCGCATGAGCGTCGCAAGCCATGCGTCTTGCGGCACATACGCCGTTTGCCCGATCGCGGGCAGCATGGACAGGTGGAATTCATCAGCCGTCTGCTCGATGGCCGTGACCGCGTTGGTCGATACGAGTCCGAAATAGCGGACGATGCGCCGGCAGAACGATTCCAGATCTTCACTGGCGAACAGCGAGTAGCCCAGTGCGTGCAGTGAGGTCGGGTGGACGTACTCCGCAACGGACAGGCCGAAAGCCGGATCCTGCGTCGCGGTCTCCGCCAGCTCATAAACCTGGGTCATCTGGTCGGCGGGGTAGCGGACTGCCGGATCCCGGGCCGTCGAGATGTCGATGCCAGCGCGGGCGAACAGGGCCCGGCTGTCGATGCCCCGTTCGTCGAGTGCCTGCGCGACGGCAGCCGTCCAGCTGGCAATGACGTAACGCGACCCGATCAGGGGGCAACCCTGTGCGCCGAGGCAATGCAGGTCGATATGAAGAACTCGTTTGCGGCGAGATGCCAGTACTTGTCGAGGACGGGTTCCATAAGGTGGCGTCAGCAGGGCCCGTCGCATGCTATTAAAAACAAAGAGAAAAGTGAAACTGAATTCGTAGCTGGCAGGTTCAATTCAGCGCCCGGCGACGAACGGCGAGGTGATACTCGCGCGCACCAGCACTCCTGACGGGCGCAAGCGGCGCGGCCCCATACGACTGCGCGGCCCGCTCGGCCGGCACCTCCTTATATAAGGTGTTGCGCTGCAATGGAGTGCGGCCGATGGCCCGGATGGCCGCTTGCATGGCTTCCGGCGGCATTTCCTGCCCGTGGTTCGCCCCGGCGGCCCGGGAGATTGACTCGTTCATGAGCGTGCCGCCGAGGTCATTGGCCCCGGCATTGAGGCAGTCTGCAACACCCTGAGGTCCGAGTTTCACCCAGGATACCTGGATGTTGCGGATCAGGGGATGCAGTACGAGGCGCGGCACCGCATGCATCAGGACGGCCTCGCGATAGGTCGGCCCGGGCCGGGACTGGCCGCGACGGTGCATGGGCGCTTCCATGTGCACGTAGGGGAGGGGAACGAACTCGGTGATGCCGCCCGTTCTTTCCTGCAGGTCGCGCAGCGCCAGCAAGTGGCGCGCCCAGTGCTCGATGCGCTCCACATGGCCGAACATGATCGTCGATGTTGTCCGCAGCCCAATCTGGTGCGCGGCTGCGATGATCTCGAGCCATCTCGCCGTGTCGAGCTTGTCGGGGCAGATGATCCGCCGCACCTCGTCGTCGAGTATCTCGGCCGCCGTTCCGGGGAGCGTGCCGAGGCCCGCTGCCTTGAGTCGGGCGAGAAATGCAGGAACGGAGAGGCCTAGTGTTTCGGCTCCGTGCGCGACCTCGAGCGGCGAGAAGGCATGAATATGGATGCCCGGCGCGCCTTCCCTGGCGGCACGGCAGACATCCAGATACGTCTGGCCGGTGAAATGCGGGTGGATGCCGCCCTGCAGACAAACTTCGGTCGCACCACGCTGCCAGGCTTCAGCGGTCCGCCGCGCGATCTCCTCGAGGTCGACGACGTAGGGCGCACCTCGAAGGTCTTCCGAACCCCGCCCCTTGGAGAACGCACAGAAGCTGCAGTGATAAAGGCAGATGTTCGTATAGTTGATGTTGCGGGTGACGATGTAGGTCACTTCATCGCCGCAGACCTCGCGCCGCAGCTCATTGGCCGACTCGCACACGTTTTCGTAATCGGAGCCGCGAGCCCGGTAGAGCGTTGCAACTTCGGCCTCGGAGAGGCGGCTGCCGGACCTTGCGGCGGCGATGAGCGTCGCGATCCGGCGGTCTCTCAGCGGCCGCGGCAGGGTATCCGGTCGTGGCCGGTCGATCGGGGCCACGTCTGCCCCCGCGGCCCAGGGTGGGTCGCGATGATCATCCCGCGCCAGTCCATCGGTATCGGAGTGCGCCAGCACGTAGCGCGCGAGGCCTGGATCGATCCAGCGGTCGCGGTCCTGGATGAATGACCTGTAGATCGTCAATCGCGGGACGAGCGTTTTGCCGGCACCGGAGGTCACCGCATCCAGGTGTTCGAGTGTCGGCCAGGGGGATTCCGGATTCACGTGATCTGGTGTGATGGGCGACACACCACCCCAGTCGTTGATGCCGGCCCCGATGAGTTGCGCAGTCTCCACGGCATTGAGGTTGGGAGGGGCCTGGAGGCTCATCGCCGGCCCGAAGACGTGACGCGCCATCGCGATGGTCCACAGCAAGTCCGCGCGCGACGGTGGTGCGGATTTCGCCATCTTCGTCCCCGGCTTGGGCACGAAGTTCTGGATGATGATTTCCTGTATGTGCCCGTGCTCGGCATGCAGCTCGCGCAGCGCCAGCAGACTGGCGATTCGCTCCTCGCGCGTTTCGCCGATACCGATGAGGATGCCGCTCGAAAAGGGCACGGAGGCGAGCCCCGCGGCACGCAGCGTGGCCAGGCGCACGGCAGGCAGCTTGTCGGGCGACCCGAAATGCGGGCCGCCCCTCAGGCACAGACGGTCGGATGCGCTTTCCAGCATGATCCCCATCGAGGGGGCGACGGCGCGTAACCGGCTGAACTCGTCGAAGGACATCGTCCCGGCATTGAGGTGCGGCAGGAGCCCGGTCTCGCGCAGTACCCGTGCAGCCATCTCATGCAGGTAGTCAAGCGTCGTCGCATGGCCGAGGCGGGCGAGCGCCTCGCGCGCGGAGCGATAGCGCTGCTCCGGCTTGTCTCCGAGCGTGAACAAAGCCTCGCGACATCCCGCGCGGCGGCCGGCGTGAGCCAGCTCGAGTACCTTCTCTGCCGGAAGGAACGGTTCATGCACGTGCCGCGGTGTTTTCGCGTAGGTGCAGTAGTGACAGACGTCGCGGCAAAGTTCGGTGAGCGGAATGAAGACTTTGGGCGAATAAGTGACGACGTTGCCCCAGCCCTCGTCGCGCAGTGATGCCGCTGAATCGAGCAGCCGCTCCAGCGGCCAGTTCGCCGCCCTGTCGAGCAGATGTTGGTGCGACAAGTTCATGGTCGCGGGGAAGCAAGTGCGATGTTCTGCGCAAGAGCGCGCAGGCTCTCCACGTTGTGAGCCGGCAGAAAGCGGTCGACGTACGGCAGCATCCTGCGGATTCCCGATGCAAGGGGCTGAAATCCCTCAAAGCGCAGCATCGGGTTGAGCCAGAGCAGACTTCGACAGGACAGACTGAGGCGTTGCATCTGGAACTCGAGGTCCGAATCCGGATCGCACTCGAGGCCGTCCGAGAGCAGGATGACGATGGCGCCCTGCGCCAGCACGCGCCTGCCCCACTCGACGTTGAAGCGCTCAAGGCAAGCGGCGATGCGTGTGCCGCCGTCCCAGTCGGCGACGTCGGCGCCGATGTTCTCCAGCGCGCGATCCACGCTTTTCTCGTCGAGCCGGCGCGTCACATTGGTCAGGCGCGTCGCGAAAACGAAGCAGTGAACCCGGTGCCCGCCGGAGCGCAACGCGTGGGCAAAGTGCAGGAAAGTCCGCGTGTAGCGGCTCATCGAGCCCGAGATATCGCAAATGAGCACGAGCGGTGGTCGACGCAGGCGGTGACGCCGGCGGGCCAGTTTCACGAGATGACCGCCGTTTTGCAGCATGAGCCGCATGGATTGCTTCGGGTCATACTGGTGACCGGCCGTGGCGGGCTGCACGCGCCGCGTCGCCACTTCCCTGAGCGATGTAATTCCGGTTCGCATGAGCGCCTGCGCCTCGGCGAGCTCGGCGGGTGACATCTGCTCGAAATCCTTGCGTGCCAGCACTTCGCGGGCGGAGGTCGTTCGCGAGCGATCGGTCAGTTGTGCTGCCCGGCGATCCTCGGTGTTGCTCGCGGACGTCTTGATCAGGCGATAACCCGGATTGTCCGCTTCACCCGATCGGCGCTTCATCGGCGCCAGCAGGGGCGTAGTGGCGATCCGGTGCAGCAGGCCCGGTTGGGCGAAAAATATCTCGAATGCCTGATTGAAAGCGCGAGCGTGCGCCGGATCCTTGGCGAGCGTGGTGGAGAGGGCGCGTCGAACGTCAGCGCGATGCGCGAACCCGACCGTGCGTAGCGCTACCAGTGCGTCGACGACCTGAGCAGGGCCGACGGGGAGGCCCGCGTGTCGCAAGGCGTGGCAGAACGCCTGCACGTTTTCCACGAGCCGGCCACCTTGCTGCGTGTCCGGCACTACTTCAGCACTCCGCCCGGATCGCTTCCAGAAGCTTTGCGGCTTCGTCCTCGCCAAACTTCACGATGTCGTCCTGATACTTGAGGAGCAGTCCGAGCGTGTCCGTCACAGTCCTGGGTGCGAGGCGGGTCACGTCGAGCGCTTCCAGTGCGTGCGCCCAGTCGATGGCTTCGGCGACGCCAGGACGCTTGAACAGTTCCTCCTGACGCAGCCTTTGCACGAAGGCGACGAGCTCTCGCCTGATCTCATCGCGGATGCCCGGTGCCTTCAGGGCAATGATCCGCAATTCCGTCTCGAAGTCAGGGTACTCGAGCCAGTGGTACAGGCAGCGGCGCCGAAGGGCATCGTGAATCTCGCGTGTGCGATTGGAAGTGATGACGACGATGGGTGGAACGGGTGCCCTGACAGTGCCAAGCTCCGGGATGCTGAGCTGAAAGTCCGACAGCAGTTCGAGCAGGAACGCTTCGAAGGGCTCGTCGGCACGATCGATCTCGTCGATCAAGAGCACTGGCGGGCCCTCGGGCCGCTCCCTGAGCGCGGATAGCAGCGGCCTTTCCACCAGGAATTCGCGTCCGTAGAGGCTCGCGGCCACGGCGCTCCCCGCGCCACTCGCCTCCGCGAGGCGGATGGCAACCATCTGGCGCGGGTAGTTCCATTCGTACGCAGCGCCGGCCAGATCGAGGCCTTCATGGCACTGCAGTCGGATCAACTCGCGACCGAGCGTGCCCGCAAGCACTTTGGCTACTTCGGTCTTGCCAACACCCGCTTCGCCCTCGAGCAGCAGCGGGCGTCCCATGCGCAGCGCGAGGAATACCACCGTGGCGAGGTCGCGTCCCGCGAGGTAGTCGCCGGTCCGAAGCAGCGCCTGCGTCGCGTCGACGTCCTGCGGCAATCGGGCAGGTGCGATCGGGTCGGTTGCTCGCCTTTTGTTCAACTCACTTCGACTCGACCCGAACGGCGCTTCGACGGTTGGGCTGTTCGAGTCGCGCAAAAATGGCCGGAGGAGAGTGGTGTGATTCAGTGATGATCAGGCCCTCGCTGAAAAGCGCATCCTGCAGGGCGGCGGAAATGGTGTGCAGGGGCGCAGCGCCGCCTTCACCCATACCCTTGGCGCCGTTGTAGCTGAAGGGCGAGGGCGTCTCGATGTTGCCGAACTGGACATCCGGCATGTTCATGGACGTGATCGGGCAGTAGTCGCTGTACGTCGACGTGAGGAGATTGCCGTCCCCGTCATAGTTGAAGGATTCCATCAGCGCCGCACCGAGGCCATGCGCTGTGGCTCCGTGCACCTGCCCGGCCGCAATCTGCGGATTGATCACGTTCCCGCAGTCATCGATGGCCGCGTAGGCCAGCACCTTCGCATGGCACGTATCCTTGTCTACTTCCACGACTGCGATGTGCAACTGCGCAGCATACGTCAGCGTCAGGTTACCGAACTTGCGTCCGGTATCGGGTACCTTGAACGGCGGGCGATAAACGTGACGCACGTTGAGAGTGACGTCTGCCAGGCTTTCATCGAGCGATGCGTTGTTGTTGTTGGCGAGATTGCTCAGGGCCCAGTAGTTGATCGCCTTGTCGGTTCCCTTGACGCTCAACTGCGGCCCCTGGTTGCCCACGCCGAATTCCAGGTCCTGCTCACCGACTTCGAGCGTGTAGGACGCGAGCTGGCGCATCTGCTTCTTGAGCTTCTGGCACGCGCCGTGGACGGCGGACAGGCCGGTGACCGCGAACTGGCTGGCATAGGTCCCGGAATGCCCGGTGAAGGTATTCCAGTCGGAGTCGAATCCGGATCGCACATGAACCATGGATGGATCGATGTTCAATTCGTCAGCCACGACCTGGGAGGCCGCGGTTTCATGTCCCTGACCAGACGGGGTCGTACCCATGGTCACGATGACCGAACCGTCAAAGTCGAGGCGTATCGTGCAGACCTCCGCGTTACCCGAGAAGGGCAGGTAGGGATTCATGATCTGTGCCTGGCCGAAGTTGTTGGTTCCGGAATCAAGCGTCGTGCCGATGCCGATGCCGACCAGCCGGCCTTCCTTGCGTGCCTGCGCCTGTCGGCGCTGCCAGTCATCCCAGCCGATCAGTGCCTTGGCTTTCGCCAACATCCCCGGATAGTTGCCCGAATCGTAGACGCACCCGTTGGGTGTTTCGTACGGAAAGTCGCGTACGTAATTGCGCAGGCGCATTTCGTCGGCCGGTATGCCAAGTTCGTGCGCGCAGATATCGACGACCCGCTCCATGAACCACAGGTGCTGCATGCGGGAGTAGCCCCGATTGGGGACCACCGGGCATTTGTTGGTCAATACCTGCGTGAAGTCGATGTGGAAATTGCGCACTCGATAAGTGGCAGGCAGCACCTGCGACCAGATCACGCATCCGAGCGGTTCGTAACGCGTAAAAGCGCCGCAGTCGTCGATGTGCCGGGAGCGGATCGCGGTTATGACGCCGTCCTTGTCGAGCGCGACCTCGGTGTCGAGGAAGGTGCGTTCATTGCCGTGCCCGGAGGAGAGGAGATGCTCGGTCCGGGTTTCACTCCACTTGACCTTGCGACCGCCGGCCTTCTTCGATGCCAGTGCCGCGACCGCCATGAACACATAGTTCCAGATCTTGATGCCGAAGCTGCCGCCCACATCGTGGCAGCGCATGTGGATTTTCTCCATCGGCACCTTGAGGCCCGGCGCGAGCAGTTGCACCGCGAATCCCGGGAACGAGTTGTTGCAGAGGAAGTTGATCTCTCCCTGCTTCGTCCATTCAGCCACGCATGCGTTGTTCTCGAGCGGTGCGCTTGCATAGCGATGAAAGTGCAGCCGGTCGATCCTGACGACGTGCGCGGCTGCAGTGAACGCCGCGTCCACATCGCCGTACTCGAAGACACCGTGCCAGTCCCGATTGGTGCCGGCACCCTCGTGAATGATCACGTCGTCCTGCAGGGCTTTCCCGATGTCGACGACGGGATCGAGCACCTCGTAATCGACGTCTATCAGGTAACCCGCATCCATGGCGATCGCCGCGCTGGTCGCAGCCACTGCAGCAACCGGCTGGCCCTGGAAAACCACCTTGTCCACGGCGAGCGGCAGATCGACGATCTTGTCGCAGGGC
>Ga0073899_10003200_pt1 | contig 14561 bp, 14 predicted proteins | sample KloWWTmetaKNB5Ph_FD_88975 | JGI IMG/M metagenome (GOLD analysis project Ga0073899, IMG submission 88975) | Active sludge microbial communities from Klosterneuburg, Austria, studying microevolution and ecology of nitrifiers - Klosterneuburg... | ecosystem: Engineered > WWTP > Aerobic digester >...
AGTCGATCAGCGGCACGACGTCGTCCCGGTTCCACGCCAGCACCGGGACCACCAGCTCGACCGGCAGCGGGCCGGCGAGCGCCGCCGCCAGGCCGGCCGCGGCGGCGCGCCAGGCGCCGGGCGCGCGCATCACGGCCTCGAACACCCGCTCGCGCATCCCGCCGTGGACGATCCGCAGCCCGACCACGCCGGCGTCGGCCAGCCGGCGCACCAGCGCCGCGTCGAGCCCGGCCGCCTCGCACTCGATCGTCACCGGCCGCGCGGCAGCGGCGATCAGCGCCGCGAGATCGTCGCGCCGCCCGGGCTGCGCCACCGCCAGCACGACGGCGCGGGCGTCGGCCGCGATGGCCGCGACGGCCGCGAGGGCGTCCGCGGTGGTCCGCCCGGCGCGCGGGCCGCCGCCGGCGAAGCGGTGGATCAGCTCGTCGCCCGGATCGAGCGCCAGCTTCGCGGTCCGCTGCGCGCGCGGTCGATCCACCCGCCCAGTCTACTGGAAGGCTGTACAATCGGGCGATGTCCGACGCCGCGCCCGTGGACGCGCCCGCCGCCGGCACCGCCGCGCCCGCGCTCGCCGCGCCCGCGCTCGCCGACGGCATCGAGGCGCGGATCGCCGGGCAGGCCGAGCGCGTCCACATCCTCACCGGCGCGGTCTGCAACAACAACTGCATCTTCTGCATGGAGGAGGATCGCGACGGCCGCTACGCGACCAACTCGCAGACCACCGACGCCACCGTGCGCTGGCTGGCCGGCCTGCACCGCGACACCGAGGAGGTGTGCTTCACCTCCGGCGAGCCGACCACCAACCCGGCGCTGCCGCGGTGGGTGAAGATCGCGCGCGATCAAGGCGTGCGTCGGGTCAGCGTCATGACCAACGCCCGGGCGCTGTCGTCGGAGCCGTACCTGCGCAAGCTGCTGGCCGCCGGCATGAGCCGGTTCTACGTCAGCATCCACGGCCACACCGCGAAGCTGCACGAGGGCCTGACCCGCACGCCGGACTCGTTCGACCAGACCGTCGCCGGCATCAAGAACATCGCGCGCTACAAGCCGCGCGGCATCGAGCTGCACACGTCGACGGTGGTGACCAAGCGCAACCTGCCGCACCTGGGCGACATCTACCGCTTCCTGCGCGGGCTGGGCGTCGACCAGGTGGTGTGGAACGTCATGCAGGCCAACGGCCGCGCCGACACCTACTTCGAGAAGATCTTCCCGACCTACACCGAGATCGCGACCACCGCGGCGGCGGTGCTGCGCGCGCAGGGCGCGATCGAGCGCGATCCGCCGGCGTTCCTGGTCGACATCCCGCTGTGCACCACCACCGCGGTGCCCGACTTCAACCGCGGCTACGTCGAGAAGTACGCGCACTACGAGCCGCCCAGCGCCGCCAGCGAGCAGCTGATCCCGGCGGCGCAGCTGACCGCGCGCCGGGTCCAGGGCGAGGGCGCCGACGCGCCGGCCGCGGTGCGGGTGACCCGCGGCGATCTCGACGACGCGCTGCGGGCCAAGCGCGCCGACTGCGCGCGCTGCCGTTACGACGGCGTGTGCGAGGGCGTCTGGACCAACTACCTCAAGCGGTACGGCTGGGACGAGTTCGTGCCGGTGGCGGCGCCATGACCCGGGCCGGGGGCGCGCTGGCGATCGCGACGGCGGTGGCGGCCGCGGCGTGCGGGCCGACCGCGCCCGGGATCGACGCGGCGCCGCCGCTCGACGCGCGGGCCGACGCCCGGGTCGACGCCGCGCTCGTCGACGCCCGCGATCCCGACGCCGCGCTGGTCGACGCCGCGCCGGTCGACGCCCGCGTCATCGACGGTCCCGGCGGCGACGGCGGCGGCTGCCCGGTGGTCGCGTTCACGATGGACGGCGCGCTCGATCCCGGCGCCCCGGTGCGCGCCGGCGGCGTCACGTCGGTGCGGCTGGCGGCGGCGGTGTCGGCGGCCGGCGTGCTCTACGTCGCCACCGACGACGCCGGGGAGGGCAGCGACCACTTCATCCTGGTGTCGGCGACGCCGCCGACCACCGCCCGCGCGGCGCCGTTCGCCAAGGCCGGCACGGTCGCCGCCGGCGCCGGCCCCCTGCTGTTCCTCGCCGACGAGAACGACAACGCCTTCGCCGGCTGGTTCCGCCGCGAGCCGGCGGCCGGCGACACCGCGCTGACCGGCGCGGCCTACCTCGCGGCCACCGGCGCCAACGGCGGCGTCGTCGAGGGCGCGCTCGACCTGGGCGCGGCGTTCGGCGCGGTGCCGGCGACGGTGTACCTGGCGGCGGTGCCGTACGCGACCGCCGACGGCGGCGCGCTGGTGGCGGCGGCGCAGACCCCGGCCGGCGACGGCGACGGCGATCTCGAGGCCGCCGAGTACCTCGCGGTCGCGACCGCGTGCCCTTGACGGTCGCCGCTATCACCCGCTAGCGCTTGAGCTAGCCGCCGAAACCGGCTACCTCGATCGGATGCGTCGTCGCGCCGTCCGCATCGTGTTGAACCTGACGGTCGAGGTGTCGATCGCCGGGCGGACGATGCACGTCGTGTCGCAGGACGTGACGCCGTTCGGGCTGTTCCTGCGCATGGACGCGCCGCTGGCGGTCGGGACCCGGCTGATCCTGGCGATCGCCCCCGACGGCCGCCGCGTGACCTGTCAGGCCACCGTCGTCCACGCGCTCGACGTCGCCGACGCCGAGGCGCTGGGCCGCAAGCCCGGCGTCGGCGTGGCGCTCGACCTCGACGGCGACGGCGGGCTGCACGCGGCGCTGATCGCGCTGATCGAGCAGAACCCGCAGGTGACCGCGACCTCCGCCGACCTGCGGGTGGTGGTAGCTGACGCCTCGACCCGGCTGCTCGAGCGGCTGTCGACCGCGCTCGGCAACGCCGGCTTCCAGGTGGCGGTGGCGTCGACCGGCGTCGAGGCGCTGGGGGCGGCGTTGCGGCTGCACCCCGACGTGGTGATCGCCGCCCGCGATCTGCCGGTGCTCGACGGCCTGGCGCTGCTCGACGAGATGGGCCGCCACCCCGAGCTGGCGTCGGTGCCGGTGATGATCGTCGGCGACGCGTCGACCGATCTCGGCCGGCTCGAGGTGTTCCAGCGCGGCGCGATGGACTTCGTCCACAAGCCGTTCACCGCGCTCGAGATCATCTTGCGCGCGCGCCGGCTGGCGCGGCTGAGCCGCCACGACGGCGATCGGGTGCTGGTGCGCGGCGCGGTCGGCCAGCTCGGCCTGCCGTCGCTCCTGACGATGGTCGAGCAAGAGCGCAAGACCGGCGTGCTGACGCTCACCCGCAGCGACCAGCTGGCGTGGTTGACGTTCGTCGACGGCCGGCTGGTCCGGGTGCGCGCCTCCGATCACCGCGGCGACTCGCGGGCGACGCTGATGCGGGTGCTCGACTGGACCGACGGCTACTTTGAGCTGGCCGCGGGCGGCGCCGAGGGCGAGGCCGAGCTGGAGGAGTCGATCACCCACCTGCTCCTCGAGCACGCCCGGGTGTCGGACGAGCGCAGCCGGTCGAAGCCGTCGTAGCGGCGGTCAGGCGACTGGCTCCGGTTTCTCTGTCACACTCGGGCCGGTGGCGGCTCCGTACGGCATGCCCCGCCGTCCTCTCCTGCTGTTGGTGCTCGCCGCCTGTGGCGGCCCGGCGCCCGCTGAGCCAGACGCCCCTGCCGGCCTGCCGGACGCCGCCGTCGATGCGCCCGAGGGGACCGTGGCGATCACCGTCCTCCGCAGCCTGGCCTTTCCCGACGAGCCGTTTGCTGCGCAGGTCGTGGCGTACCAGGACGGCGACGGACCGTGGCAGCTCGCCCAAGGCGGCGGCGGCCACTACGTCGCCGCGATCGCCGGCCCCCGCTACGGCGTGGTGGTGGCCTGCGAGGAGACCGCCCCGCTCCTGCTGTATCGGTTCACGACCCTCACCGAAGATCCCGCGCCGCGCTTCGGGTGTGCGCAGCCGCCGCTGGATGCGGTCCGCGTCGATGGGCAGGTCCTCGGAACCGGCGGTGAGTCCGGCCATCGTTACCTGGCCGCGGTCGATCTCGGTCTCGACCGGGGCGACGTCGCGTACGCCGCCGTGGTCCACCGTGGCCGGGCCGACCTGATCGCGTCCGTCGAGGCCCCCGGGACGGGGCCCGGGCGATCGCTCCGCATCGCCGATCTCGCGCTGGCCGTCGACCGGACGATCGCGATCGACTTCGCCGCCAGCACGCCCAACCTCCGGGTCCCGATCACCGTGACCAACCGCGCCGGCGGGAACATGTTCACCCGATCGATGCTGCGGGTGGTGCTCGACAGCGGCGAGGCGGTCAGGTACCGGCTGTACCAGTCGCACAACGGCCTGGCGTGGGTCGAGACCATCGCGCCGTCGTTGCTCCGCGACGGAGATCTGGTGCAGGAGTCCGCGTACGAGTCCACGCCCGGGGGCGTGATGCGCTACGCGCATGCGTGGCTGGCGGCGCCGGCATCGGTGACGCTGGATCTCCCGCGCCCGTTCGCCGTGCTCAGGCCGGATCTAACGGTCGACCCCACCCATCCACGGCTCGACTTCCCGGTGGGCGAGAACTCGTTCAGCCACGTCGCCTATCTGGCGACCATCCTCTCGGCCGGGCCGGCGCTCGATCTCGACTGGTCCGCGGGCTGGGTCGATGGCCAGCCGCGCGTCGCGATGGCCTTGCCCGACCTGCGTGGGCTGGCGGGGTGGAGCGCCGCGTTCGAGGTCCCGGGCTACGGCGGCATCGCGTGGTGGCTCCAGCGCTACAGCGCCACGGCGCCGGAGGTCGCGGCCGACGTCCGCGCCGAGCTGGCGAGCCAGTTCGGCATCGATGGGCCGCGCTGCGGCGACGCGGTGGTGCAGCCGCCCGAGGCCTGCGACGACGGCGGCGACACCCCGACCTGCGACCGGGATTGCACCGCGCGGGTGTGCGGTGACGGCTATCGCAACGACTCGGTCGAGGACTGTGACCCGCCGGATGGGGTCACCTGCGACGCGACGTGCCACCGCGTCGCCGGGGCGGTGTCAGGCGAAGCGCGCGACCAGCGGCGGCGGGGCGATCGCGGCGACGTGGTCGTCGCCGGCGCGGAGCGCCAGGGCACCCTCGACGTGGCCGAGGCGATCGCCGAGCGCCACCGCGTCGGTGAGCGGCGCTAGCGCGCGGCCGCGGCCGACGCCGGTGATCGCGTCGTAGTGGTGCGGGTCCGGGTCGGGGTGGGGACGGAGCCAGACCTGGTGGTCGTGATCGACGTACAGCACGGTCACCGTGAGCGTCCTGGCGAGCTGGCCGGGAAGCGCAGGGTGGGCGCGCCCGATCGCCGCCACGGTCGCGCGCGCGATCGCGAGCGCGGTCGGGCAGTCGTAGCGGCACGGGTAGAACGCGATCAGCCGCAGGTCCAGGTCGTTGAGCTGCCACGGCCACGGCCCGCGGCTGGTGGTGCGGTAGGCCGCCAGGTAGCGGTTGAGCGTGTTGTCGTTGCGCGTCCGCTGCGCGATGAACGCCGCCACGCAGCACGGCGGATAGCCGAACAGCGCGCCCAGCGCCGCCGCGTGCCGGGTCGGATCGTCGGTCTGGAGCGCGGCCGCGCGACGCGCGGCGGCAGGGTCGCGCGCCACGTACAGCTCGACGCGGGGTTCGCCACGGGCGCGGTCGTCGCGCCATCGATCTTGCGCGCCGATCTCGACCTTGCGCGGGCGTCGCTCGACGTGCGCGTCGGGAAACTCGGCCAGGGTGGCGTCCACGCGGTCGGGCGCGACCGTGACGAACGCGACCTCGCGCAACCCGGCGGCGAAGCTCCACGCCTCGATCGAGCGCCCGAGCGCGGGGACCGCACGGTCGACGATCGGCACCCGCGGCGCGGCCACGCGCGCCGCGACCCCCAAGGCCGCCCGCAGCGCGTCGGGCGGGGCCTCGTCCGGCAGCGCCGCCAGCCGCGCGGCCGAGGCGCGCAGCGCGGCGCCGGTGCGCAGCTCGTAGGCGATCAGGTCGGGGCGCATCGGCGGCGCGGCCAGCGTAGCATCGCGGGGTGTGGCGCGACCCGACCCCGCCCGAGTGGCTGGCGCTGATCGCCGGGCTCAAGCCGGCGCTGCGGCTGCTGCGCGATCCGCGGCGGGCCCGGGCGGAGGCGGCGGCCGCCGCGCGCCGCGGCTTCGCGGTGGCCCTGCACGACCTCGGCGATCGCACGATCGTCTACGTCGCCCGCACGCCGGCCGCGGCCCGCGCGCTGCACGCCCTCGAGGGCCAGGCGCTGCCCGGGCCGACGCTGCGCGACCGCTTCGATCCCGCGCCGCACCGCGCGCTGGGCGCCGCGCTGGGCTTCCCGGCCTGCTGCGTCGAGGCGTTCGTCGCGCGCATCGCCCGTGGCGCCGACGTCACCGCGACCGGCGCCCGGGCCCACGAGGACTTCATCGCCGCCAGCGAGGCGGCCGCGCGATCGCGCCGGCTCGACGCGCGCGCCAACGTGTTCGCGATCGATCGCACCAGCGGCTGGCTGTCCCACGTGCCGTGCGCGTTCGACTGCGCGCCGTCCCTGGCCTACGCCGATCGCGTGATCGCCGCCGCCACCGCGCACGACGCCGCCGGCGCCGCGGTGCTGCGCGCGCGGCTGGTGAGCCCGGTGGCGATCGCGCCCGACGGCACCCGCGCCGCGCCGGCCGACGCCCCCGCCGACGCCTGCGTCCTGGCGTTCGGCGATCCGGCTTGACCCCGACCCGACGCGGCCCGTACGCTTTCGGTGATGGCCGACGATCGCTCTCGTAGCCGCCGCGCGTTCCTGTCCGGCCTCGGGCGCTCGGCCGCGCTGGTGGTCGGCACCGGGGCGCTGGCCAAGGTCGCCGTCGCCTCGCCCGGCAAGAGCCCGCCGCCGCCGGTCGACGACGTCGGCGCCAGCGGTCCGCCGGCGCCGGTCACCACCCGCGTGCACGACGATCTGCCGCCGCCGCCCGACGCCGCGGTCCACGCCTTCCTCGCGCCGCTCGCGGTCGGCGCCACCTTCGGCGGCTGGACGCTGGCGCGGATCCACGGCGTGTTCCGCGGCGGCCTGCCGCTGGTGCTGGCCCACGCCGACGGGCGCCGCGCCCAGATCGACCTGTTGCGCCACGACGCCGCGTCGCCGCCCGGCATCGCGGCCACCGGCGCCGGCCACCTGTACCTGGTCAACTCCGGCCGCGGCACGCGCCCCACGCCGCCCGACCTCGAGGCCGCGATCGCGCAGCTCGCCCAGGCGCTCCGGCACCGCGGCGGCGACGCGCTGGCGCTGACCAGCCAGGCCGAGCGCCACCGGCGGTTCCCGGGCGGCGTCTACGTCGTCCCGGCGTGACCGCCGCGATCGTGGAGCTGGCCGGCCCTGACGCCGCGGCCCACGACTTCCACGCCGGCCGCACCGGGGCGTTCGCCGAGGCGCTGGCCGCGCTGACCGCCGCCCGCGCCGCCGGCGCGGTGATCACCGTCGATACCCCGCTGACCCGCTCGAGCTACCGCGCGCTGGCCGGGCTGCCGGTGCTGCTGCGCCGCCACCACGTCGCGCGCTGGCGGCTGCGGGTGCTGGCCGACACCGACGTCGCCGCCGCCGCGGTGCCGCGCACGATCCCGCGGCTGGCGATGGCGTTGCCCCACGCGCTGCACGCCGCCGAGCGCGCCCGCCGCCTCGGCCTGCCGACGGTGATCGTCGACGCGCCGCGCTGCCTGCTCGGGCCGTTCGCGGCCCACGCGGAGGTCACGCGGGCGCGTGCGTTCGCGCCGGCCTGCGACCTGTGCGCCGCGCGCGCGCAGTGCCCGGGCGTCGACGCCGGCTACCTGGCGCGGTTCGGCGGCGAAGAGCTGACCGCGATCGCCTGATCGCTACCAGCTGCCGTGCGAGCCGTGGCTGCCGTGCGAGCCGTGGCTGCCGTGCGAGCCGTGGCTGCCGTGCGAGCCGTGGCTGCCGTGCGAGCCGTGGCTGCCGTGCGAGCCGTGGCTGCCGTGCGAGCCGTGGCTGCCGTGGCTGGCGTGCTGAGCGCGGATCGGATCGTCGCCGCTGACCGGCGGCGCGGCGTCGGCGTCGTCGCGCGCCTTGTCGGAGACCTCGCGCTCGACCGGCAACAGCGCGTCGGACGGCTTGCCCTTGAACACCGGGATCGCGGCGTCGTCGTCGATCACCGGGGCGTCGCCGCCGACCGGCTGCGCCGACGGCCGCTTCGGATCGAACAGGTTGTCGTCGTTGCCTGGCATGGTCTACGTGGTGGTGCGGTCTACGAGGTGGTGCCGAGGTTACCGCCGATCACGGCCGCGGCGCCACCGGTTTCGTGCCGGGGGCCGGCGATCCCGCGGCGTCCTGCAGGAAGTGCTCGCGCGGGCGGTGGGTGGTCCAGCGCTCGAGCGTGGCCCGGGTCGCGGCGTCGCCGGTGGCCAGCTTCTCGAACAGGTAGTCCTGGATGCCCTTGTAGACCTCGCACAGCGCGCTCTCGCGCATCCGGCCGAAGATCGTGCCCTGGGTCTTGTAGCTGTGGCTGGGCGGCACGCCGCAGTACGGCTGGTAGGTGCAGTCGACGCAGTCGGGCGTCGCGTCGAGGTTCGACGCGATCGTCACCGCGCGCACGGTCTCGTGGCCGACGACGTCGCGGTACTTCGACGTCGCGACGTGGCCGACCGCGAAGGCGTCGTCGCCCATCGCGTCGAGCATGCGGCCCTCGTCGCAGGTGAAGATCCGGCCGTCGTAGCCGTAGGCCAGCGCGCCCAGGCCGGCGCCCGCCGGCCAGCGCACGTCGAGGAAGTTGGGGTCGACCCCGCTCAGGATCTTGGTCAGGAAGATCGCCGCGTAGCGCTCGAGGATCTCGGTGCCGCGGCCGTGCAGCTCGATCATGTAGTCGACCGCGCGCCGGTAGAACTCGAGGTACTCGCGGCGCGGGTACTCGAGCTTGGGCCCGGTCCTGGCGGCGAAGCCGAACGGATCGAGCGGGCGCAGGAACAGCGCGCGGCAGCCCAGCGCGACGTAGGTGTCGACCAGCTCCTTCCACTGCGGCAGCGTGGCCCGGGTGGTCGTGAGCAGCGCCTCGACGTGGTAGAGCGTCGGGTCGAGGCCGGCGGCGGCGTAGGCGTCGTTGATGCGCTTGATCCACCGCGCCGCGTGGTCGTAGCTCGACGCCATCGGCAGCACCCGCTGCTTGTCGTGCAGCGGCGCCGGCCCGTCGATGCTGGTGCACAGCTGCACCTTCCGGCTCAGCAGGTACGCGAGCTTGGCGTCGTCCATCATCGCCAGGTTCGAGACCATCGTGAACTCGAGCTGCTTGCCGGCGGCGCGGTTCTTGTCGAGCGCGTACTCGATCAGGTGCTGGACCACCGGGAAGTTCACCAGCGGCTCGCCGCCCTGGAACTCGATCGTGACGAACGGGCTGGTGGTCTTGAAGATGAAGTCGACGGTCTGCTCCGCGACCTCGCGGGTCATGTCGGTGTGGACCGCGTCCATGTCGGCGCGCGACGCGTGGCAGTAGACGCAGGTCTCGTTGCAGCGCAGCGTCACCACCGCCATGTGCAGGTTGGGGCCGTGGTGGACGAAGCGCTTGCGCGCCCGCACCATCTCGACCGCGGCCCGCAGGTCGTAGTGATCGGCGAGGAAGTTGGCGCCGGCCAGGCGCGCGTGCAGCGGGCTGTCGGCCGGCACCCGATCGCGGGTGTACGCGTCGAACTCCTCGGCGGTGAGCAGGAGCCAGCGCCCCTCCTGGTTGGTGATCAGCACCCGGTCGCCGATCGGGCGGAACCGGAACGCGACGGCGTGCCGGGTCGCCAGCTCATCGAGCGGCGCCAGCCTCACGGCTGCACCGCCGGCCGGGCCTTGGCGCTGCCGCCCAGCGCCGCGTTGCCCAGCTCGCCAGCCACCGTGCGCGCGCGGGCCGGCGTCGTCGCCTCGATCTGCACCACCCAGTGGCTGGCCTCGTCGCGGGCGGTCAGCCGGGCGTAGCGCCCGAACTGCTTCATCGCCGCGTCGACCGCGGCGCCGTCGTAGACGTCCTTGTGCAGCCGCAGCTCGATCACGGCGCACCGCCGTCGTCGTCGTCGGTGCTGCCGGCCGGCGCGGCGTCGCCGGCCTTGGCCTTCTTGCCGTACTTGTCCTCCCACGACATCGCGATGCCCAGCGGATCCTCGAACGCCTCGTTGGAGAAGTCGAAGTCCTCGAGCTCGTCGAGCGACGGCGGGCCCAGCGCGCCGGCCAGCGCCGCGGCGGTGACCGCCTCGACGGTGGCGCGGTGGTCCTTGGCCAGGCGGTGGCGGTAGGCGCAGGCCAGGAGCTCGTTGGCGAAGCCGCCGACCCACTGCTCGAGCAGCTCGGCGCTGGCCCCGGCGGCCTTGGGCGTCAGCGCGATCGCCCAGTGCGCGGCGTCGGCGCGATCGACCACCACCCAGCAGTCCTTGATGAACGTGAACGCCGCGGCGAACACCGCGTCGAGCGGGTACAGCTCCTCGCGGACGGTCAGGCGCACCACGCCGCTGGCGACGTCGGCGCTCGCCAGCTCTCCGGGGATCGACGGCAAACTGGCCATGGCACGGTGGTACCGGGGGCGCCGGGCGCGGTCAAGGCGCGCGCAGCCGGACCGCCCACTGGTTCGACGTCGCCGGGCCGACCGGGTGGTGATCGAGCACCGCGAGGCCGGCGGCGGCGGCGCGCCGCACCACGGCGTGGGAGTCGTCGTCGCGGAAGTGCTCGAAGCCGGCGGCGCCGGCCCGGGCCCGCGCGGTCTGGGCCGGCGTGCGCGCCAGCCCGAACGCGACGTTGTCGACGATGATCACCGTGCCGCCGGGGCGGGCCAGCGCGGCCAGCTGGGCCAGCGCGCGGTCGCCGTCGGGGAAGTGGTTCCAGCTGCGCAGCGCCAGCACGTGATCGTAGGCGCCGCGCTCGGCGACCTCGTCGAGCGCCTGGGCCCGCACCGCGGCCCACGAGCAGCGCGCGGCCCGGGCCGCGGCCCGCGCCGGCTCGGGCTCGACGCCGACGTAGCGCAGCCGGACGGCCGCCGCCGCCGGCGCCAGGATCGCGTCGTAGCGATCGTCGGCGCCGCAGCCGACGTCGAGCACGTCGCCGGCCAGCGCCGCCAGCCAGCCGCGGACGATCGCGTCGTCGCGCTCGAAGCCGGCGTCGGGCACCGGCTCGTACAGGCCGGTGCAGCGCGCGTACTCGGGGCACGGCGCGCAGCGCGGGCTGCGCGCCAGCTTGATCAGATCGCGGGCGAAGTCGTCGGGCGCGTCCTTGGCGCTGCGATCGAGGTAGAGCTGGCCGCGGTCGTGCTTGATCGCGCGCAGCGCGGCGTCGTTGAAGTCGCGGCTGTCGGCGCGGAACCGCGCGACCCGATCGCCGTGGGCGACGAACAGGTGGCGGCCGGGATCCCACGGCGTCACGCCGACGCGCAGGACCGGGCACGCGCCGTCGGGCGACGGCCGCACGGTCGCCTCGAGCGTGTAGTCGAACGAGTTGCTGCGCGGCCCGCCGGCGCGCGGCCGCAGCTCGCCGGCGCCCAGCGCGGCGTGGTAGCCGCGGTAGAGGCCGGGGCACGGGCCGGCCAGCGCGCAGCCGGCGCACGGCTCGGCGGGCTGCAGCTTGTTGTCGTCGTCGACCGGGAAGTAGTCGGGCTCGCCGACCTCGACCATCGTCGCGAAGCGATCGGTCTTGAGATCGGCGAAGCGGTGCTCGTGGCCGGGCACCAGGCACAGCGGGAAGCCGCCGTGGGCGAAGCGCGGCCCGGCGGCGCCGGCCGTGGCCAGCCCGTACTCGATCGCGTCGACCACCCGCGCCGCGGCGTCGCTCACCCGCGGCGACAGCGCCGCGAACAGCGCCGCGCCGCCGCCCTTGGGCTCGACCATCGAGAACTTCAGCGTGACGTCGGGGAACGGCCGCACCGCGTCGACGACGCCGCGCAGGTGGTCGACGTTCTGCAGCGTGACGACGCAGTTGACCTTGAGGTCGAGGCCCCGGCCGGTGAGCTGCGCCAGCGCGCCGTAGGTCTCGGCGAAGGCGTCGGCGCGGACCAGGCGGTTGTGGATCGTGCGGCTGCCGCCGTGGAGCGACAGGTAGACGTAGCGCAGCCGCAGCGCCAGCAGCTCGGCCACCACCGCCGGGTACGACAGCACCCGGCCGTTGGTGACCAGCCCGAAATCCATGTCGCGGGCGGCGACCCGGCGGGCCCAGCGCACCAGCTCGGGGCGGATGGTCGGCTCGCCGCCCGACAGCACCACCATCGTGTGGCCCAGGGCCCTGGCGCGGTCGATCTTGCGGTCGATCTCGTCGGCGGGGGCGTCGACGTGGCGGACGTCGAGGGTGTGGCAGAAGGTGCAGTGATCGTTGCAGCCGTAGCCGACCTTGATCAGCGCCTTCACGGCGCCCCCGTCGGAGCGAGCGGCGTCACCACCGGGTGAGGATAGCCTTGGATCCCGGCCGGCGGTTGCGGTACCCTTGGCGAGATGTCCACCCGGGGGACCGCGTACGCGTTCACGCTGGCGATCGTCCTCATCGGCCTGGGCGCCTGCGCGTCGAGCAAGCCGGGGGGCGACGGCACCGACGGGCCGGTCGCCGACGACGGCGGCAACGACGGCACCGTGGACCCATGCGCCGGCATCACCTGCCCCGGCCTGCAATACTGCAAGGAGGGGCAGTGCGTACCGTTCCCGGAGTGCCCGGTCGACGCGGGCACCCCCGGCCCCGATCCCCTGCCGATGTGCAGCCCGGGCACGGTGTGCCGCAACGGCGTCTGCATCCCCAGCGATCGCGACATCGACGGCGACACCTTCCCGGCCAGCACCGACTGCGACGAGCAGAACCCCGACGTCCACCCCGGCGGCACCGAGGTGTGCAACGCGGTCGACGACGACTGCTCGATGGTCGTCGACGACGGCGACCCGGCGGTGCTGTGCTCGGGCGCCCAGGCCGGCAACGTCTGCGTGATGGGCAGCTGCGTGTGCCCCAACGGCAACTTCGATCTCGATCCGACGGTGCCCGGCTGCGAGTGCGCCGCCGCGCCGCTGCTGGGCGAGGGGACGTCGTGCGGGACGGCGATCGACGTCGGCAACATCAGCGACGTCGGCCAGGCGATGAACGTGATGGGCAACATCCCCAACGGCCGCCAGGTCTGGTACCGGTTCCGCGGCGTCGACACCCCCGACAGCTCCTGCGACAACTACCACGTCAACGCGAAGTTCATCGGCAACCCCGCCGATCAGTTCCGCATCCGCGCGTTCCGCGGCGACTGCGGCGCCCCCATCACGGCGCCCGGGCAGTTCACCGAGATCACCTGGGCCACCGATCTCCGCGCGAACATCGGGGGCCTGCTGACCGGGCAGTGCCCGTGCTGGAGCGGGACCCCGGTCGACAACGTCTCGCCGTGTCAGGACGACGCCTCCGACTTCTACGTCGTCGTCGAGCGCACCACCGGCGGCACCGACACCTGCGCCCAGTTCAACGTCGAGCTGTCCAACGGCGTCTACGACTGGCAGTAACCCAAAGAGGGTCTTTCGCAAAGACCCTCCCCCACAAGACGTGGGGCCCCCACCCGAAACGCGAGACGCCCGGCACGGATCGCGGCTCGTACCACCAGCCCTCCCCCTGAAACGCGAGCGAGGATCCGCGTGGCCAACCTCGGCTACATCCAGGTGGTCCGCCACTGCAACCACTTCTGCGGGTTCTGCTCGAACCCGGCGACGCCGTACGTCCACGATCTGGCGTCGATGCGGCCGCTGGTCGACGACTTCGTGCGGCGCGGCTACTTCGGGGTGATCCTGACCGGCGGCGAGCCGACGCTGCACCCGGACCTGCCGGCGATCGCGCGCTACGCCACCGACGCTGGTCTGCACGTCCGGATCATCACCAACGGCACCCGGCTGGCCGATCCGGCCTACGCGCGGGCGCTGGCGGCGGCCGGCGTGCGGCTGGCCCACGTGTCGATCTACTCGGTGCGCCCCGAGGTCGAGGCCCGGCTGCGCGGCCACGCGGGCACGCTGACCACCGCGCTGGCCGCGCTCGACAGCGCCCACGCCGCCGGCCTCGAGGTCAACGTCAACTGCGTCATCAACCGGCACAACGCCGATCACCTCGACGTCAACGTGCGCTACCTGACCCGCCACCACCCGCAGGTCCGGCACTTCGTCTGGAACAACCTCGATCCGTCGATGGGCCGGGCCGAGGTGAACCAGGCGCAGTTCACGCCGCGGCTGGCCGACTTCGAGCTGTCGCTCGAGCGCGCGCTGCGCCACCTGCACAAGGGCGGCCGCACCTTCCGCGTCGAGAAGGTGCCGCTGTGCTACCTCGGCTCGTTCGGCTGGGCCTCGACCGAGACCCGCAAGATCGTCAAGGGCGAGGAGCGCATCGTCCACTTCCTCGACGCCAAGCAGACCGTCCGCCAGACCGACTGGGGCCACGTCTACGCCGAGGGCTGCGCGGCGTGCACGCTGCGCGAGATCTGCGGCGGGCTGTTCGATCGCGGCGCCGCGTACGACCCGGCCGAGCTGGCGCCGCAGTTCGTCGATCCCGATCCGATCGTCCGCGCGATCATCGAGGACCCCGACGATCCGGCCTACCCGCTGCGCGACCTCGCGGCGTGGAAGACGGCGTTCGGGGCGCGGCGCGCCGGGGCCGGCGAG
>Ga0073899_10003203_pt1 | contig 14555 bp, 14 predicted proteins | sample KloWWTmetaKNB5Ph_FD_88975 | JGI IMG/M metagenome (GOLD analysis project Ga0073899, IMG submission 88975) | Active sludge microbial communities from Klosterneuburg, Austria, studying microevolution and ecology of nitrifiers - Klosterneuburg... | ecosystem: Engineered > WWTP > Aerobic digester >...
CCCGTCTCCGTCAAGATCCGCGAGCGCATCAACGCCGCCCGCAAACGCTTCAACGCCAACGACAACATCGCCGAGTTCATCCAGCCTGGCGAACTGGAGCAACTGCTCGACGAGGTAGAGGCCAAGATGCAGGGCGTGCTCGACAGCATGGTGATCGACACCCAGCACGACCACAACACCGGCAACACCGCCCGCCGCGTGGCCAAGATGTACCTGAACGAGGTGTTCAAGGGCCGTTATGTCACGGCCCCCACCATCACCGAATTCCCCAACGCCGAGCATCTGAACGAGCTGATGATCGTCGGCCCCATCACCGTGCGCAGCGCCTGCAGCCACCACCTGTGCCCGGTCATCGGCAAGCTGTGGATCGGGGTCATGCCCAACGAACACACCAACGTCATCGGCCTGTCCAAATACGCGCGCCTGGCCGAGTGGGTCATGGGCCGCCCGCAAATCCAGGAAGAGGCCGTCGTGCAGCTGGCCGACCTCATCATGGAGAAGACCCAGCCCGACGGCCTGGCCATCGTCATGGAGGCCAGCCACTTCTGCATGGGCTGGCGTGGCGTGAAGGACATGGACAGCAAGATGATCAACTCCGTGATGCGTGGTGCCTTCCTGAAAGACGCTGCACTGCGCCGCGAATTCCTGGCCCTGTTGCCCAAGAAAGACTGAACATGCTGGTACGCCTCCTGTATGCGAGCCGCGCGGTGGACACCTCCGCCAGCGCCATCGAAGCCATCCTCGCCACCTCGCGCGAGCACAACCCGAGCTGCGGCATCACCGGCATCCTGTGTTACGGCGGCGGCATCTTTTTGCAGGCCATCGAGGGCGGACGCTCGGCAGTGAGCGATCTGTATGGCCACATCCAGCGCGACGTGCGCCACAAGGACGTGGAGCTGTTGCACTTTGAGGAAATCAGCGAACGCCGTTTTGGCGGCTGGACCATGGGGCAGGTCAACCTGTCCAAGCTCAACCATTCCATCCTGCTCAAATACTCCGAGAAACCGGAGCTGGACCCGTACTCTGTGTCGGGCCGCGTATCGTTCGCGCTGCTGGAAGAATTGATGGCCACTGCCTCGATCGTCGGAAGAGTTTGAATTAGGCACACCCCCAGTCTGCGCGCACTTCGTGTCGCTTCGCCAACCCCCTTGCAGGGGGCAACGCCGATGGCCCGGCGAAGCCGGTTCCATGGCGTTTGCTGGTAGAGGCTGAGCTTATTCACACTCCGGGGCCTGAAGTCCTCTCTACATCCTTTGTCCACCCTCGCTTTCTCCCTGGTCGTTCTTGCCGGGCTGATCCACGCCTGCTGGAACATCGCGGCCAAGAAGGCCGGTGGCGACGCCCGGTTCTCCTTTTTCAGCAGTGTGTGGATGGCGTTGATCTGGGCGCCCGTCGGTCTGTGGGCTGGATGGTCGGTGGTGCCGCGCTGGGGCTGGGTGGAGTGGGGTTTCATCGGCGCCAGTGCCGTGTTGCACGTGGTGTATTTCATCGTGCTGCTGCGCGGCTACCGCAAGGCTGACCTCACTGTGGTCTACCCGCTGGCGCGCGGCTCGGGGCCGCTGCTGTCGTCCATGGTGGCCATCATGCTGCTGGGCGAGCAGATATCGGCCCTGGGTGTGGCGGGCATTGCCGGCGTGGTGGTCGGGGTGTTCCTCATCGCCGGTGGCCCGGGCCTGTGGCGCGCGGCGCATGACCCACACCGGCAAAAACGCGTGCGCAAAGGTATGGTCTATGGCCTGCTGACGGGTGTGTTCATCGCCAGCTACACGGTGGCGGACGGCTACGCCGTCAAAGTGCTGCTGATGTCGCCCATCCTGCTCGACTACATGGGCAACTTTGTGCGTATGGCCCTGCTGCTGCCCGTGGTGCTGCGCGACCTGCCCACCGCCCGGGCGATGTGGCTGCAGCAGCGCAAATACGCGCTCATCGTGGGCGCCATCAGCCCGGTGTCTTACGTGCTGGTGCTTTACGCCATGCAGACCGCGCCACTGTCGCATGTGGCACCTGCGCGTGAGGTGTCCATGCTGTTCGCCGCCCTCATCGGTGGGCATTTGCTGGGCGAGGGCGACCGCGCCGTGCGGCTGGTGGGCGCTGTGTGTATTGCGGTGGGTGTGGCGTGCCTGGGCCTCGGCTAAGAGCTGCGCAGGCGGCTGCGCCGTTGCTGCTGGGCTGCGATTTTTCCAGCAGCCCCAGCCGCCAAAAAACGATTGTGATTGCCACCGGGCGCTTGGTGGGTAACGGGGTTGCGCTATCAAATTTGGAGTATTTCACGTCGCTCGACGCCTGGGCTGCGCGTATGGCCCAGCCCGGCGAACGCTGGGTCGGTGGCTTCGACATGCCCTTCGGCCTGCCGCGTGAACTGGTGCAGGCCCTCGGCTGGCCCACCGACTGGGCGGCTTGTATGGACCACTACCAGAGCCTGTCGCGAGCTGACATCCGCAGCACCTTCAAGGCCTTTTGCGCAGCCCGCCCGGTGGGCCAAAAGTTTGCCCACCGCGCCACCGACGGCCCGGCCGGCTCCAGCCCCTCGATGAAATGGGTGAACCCGCCCGTGGCCTTCATGTTGCACGTGGGGGTGCCCCTGCTGCGTCAAGCTGGTGTGCACCTGCCGGGCCTGATGCCTAAACCCGCCCAGCCACCAGAACGCGTTGCACTGGAAGCCTACCCCGGCCTGTTGGCACGTGCTGTGTTGGGGCGGCGCAGCTACAAAAGTGACGACAAGGCGCGGCAGACGCCAGACAGGCTCGATGCCCGCCGGGTCCTGCTGGCGGCGCTGGAGGCAGGGCAGTTCAAGGGCCTGCGCCTGCAACTGGCTGCCGAGCAGCGTGCGCTGCTGGTGTCGGATGCGCGTGGGGACAGTCTGGACGCCGTGTTGTGCCTGCTGCAGGCCGCATGGGCGCTGCAGCAGCACCAGCAGGGCGCGCCGCTGTACGGGCTGCCCCCGAACATGGACCCGCTGGAAGGCTGGATCGTCGGAGCCTAGCGGTAGCCCGCCAGCTCGTGTTTGGCAATCGCGTTGCGGTGCACCTCGTCCGGGCCGTCGGCCATACGCAGGTGGCGGGCGTAGGCCCAGAAGTGCACCAGGTGGGTGTCCTGGCTCAGGCCCATGGCGCCAAAGGCCTGCATCGCGTCGTCGATCACCTGGATGCAGTTGTTGGGCGCAATCACCTTGATCATCGCGATCTCTTTGGCCGCCACCTTGTTGCCCACGGTGTCCATGCGCCAGGCGGCGTGGAGCACCATCCAGCGGGTCTGGTCGATCAGCATGCGGGCTCTGGCAATACGTTCGCGCCACACACCCTGGTCGGCCAGTGGTTTACCGAAGGCGACGCGTGACACCACACGCTCACACATCATCTCCAGCGCCGACTCGGCCATCCCAATCATGCGCATGCAGTGGTGGATACGTCCGGGGCCCAGGCGGCCTTGGGCGATCTCGAAGCCACGGCCTTCGCCCAGCAGGATGTTGTCCACAGGCACGCGCACGTTGTCGAACAGCACCTCGGGGTGGCCGAAGGGTGCGTCGTAGTGGTTGACCAGCGCCATGTCGCGCACCACGGTGATGCCGGGCGTGTCGGCCGGCACGATGATCATCGACTGCTGGCGGTGTCGGTCGGCATTGTCCGGGTCGGTCTTGCCCATCAGGATGAAGACTTTGCAGCGCTCGTTCATCGCGCCCGTGATGTACCACTTGCGGCCGTTGATGACGTACTCATTGCCCTGGCGCTCGATGCGCGTGGCAATGTTGGTTGCGTCGGATGAGGCCACGGCGGGTTCGGTCATCGCAAAGGCCGAGCGGATTTCACCGTTGAGTAAGGGCTGCAGCCAGCGCGCCTTTTGTTCTGCCGAGCCGTAACGTTCGATGACCTCGGTGTTGCCCGTGTCGGGTGCACTGCAGTTAAAGGCCTCGGCGCTCCAGTAGCGGCGGCCCATGATTTCGCAGAGGGGGGCGTACTCCAGGTTCGTCATGCCGGCGCCGTGGTCGGTTTCGGGCAGGAACAGGTTCCACAGGCCGGCTTCGCGGCCCTTCTTTTTGAGCTCTTCCAGCAGCGGCAAGCCAGTGTAAAAACCACCGTTTTTCACCGCGTTCAGGTACGACTGGTGCGCTTCCTCGGCCTGGCGTTTCTCGTTCGGGTAGATGTGCGCGTCCATGAAGGCGAGCAGGCGGGTGCGCAGGTCCTGGACCTTGTCTGAGTAGGCGAATTCCATGCGGGAGTCTTTAGGGTGGAAGGTACCCCCATGGTGCCGGACTTGATGGCGTCAGGCTGTCTCTTGCATGACCGAATGACAACCCGCCTCAGTACAGCACCCGCGCGCTCACCGGCGGCGGAGTCCACTCGTACAGCCAGGTCTCGCTCAGCGCCTGGTTGCCTGCGCGCAAGAACAGGCGCAGCGCAATCGGACTGGTGTCTTCACCGGGCACGATGTCGAACATGGCGCGGTAGCCCTTCACCGAGGCCAGTGGCCGGGCCGACACCAGCGCGATACGGCCGCGTGATGCGGTGACAATGGTTTCCACCTTCACGGAGGGGTCGAGCATCGCCAGGTCGCCACCGGCAAAGTCCACCGCGAAACGCAGCGCGTATTCGGTGCGCTTCTGCCCCACCACACCGCCCAGCCCGGTGCGGGTGGCTACGCAGCGGGCCAGGGGCGGCTGCACGGGGGCTTCGGCAGCCCAGGTCAGCCGGTAGCTGAACAGCAGCTCCTGCCCGGCCTGGGGTTTCTCGGCGGGGTTCCAGAAGGCGACGATGTTGTCGAAGGTCTCGTCCACGGTGGGAATCTCCACCAGCTGCACTGAGCCAGCGCCCCAGCCCGCCTTGGGCTGCACCCAGAGGGAAGGGCGTTTTTCGTAGAACACGCCGTCGTCCTGGTAGTGCTCGAAGTTGCGGTCACGCTGCAGCAGGCCAAAGCCGCGCGGGTTCTGGTCGGCAAAGGCGTTGAAGCGCAGCGTGGCCGGGTTGCCCAGCGGGCGCCAGAGCCATTCGCCGGCGCCGTTATAGATCGACAGGCCGTCCGAGTCGTGGATCTCGGGGCGCCAGTCGTAGCCCATGCGGCGGTCGTTCTCGCCGGTCTGGAACATGCTGGTGCAAGGCGCGATGCCCAGGCGCTCGATCTCTGTGCGGGGGTAGAGCGCGGCGTCGATGTCCATCACCGTGGCATCGCCCGGCGTGATGGCAAAGCGGTAGGCCCCGGTGATGCTGGGTGAGTCGAGCAGCGCATGCACGATGAGGGTGGACGATGCCGGGTCGGGCCGCTCGATGAAGAACTCGGTGAAGTCCGGGAATTCTTCCGGGCGGGGCAGGGCAGTGTCCACCGCCAGCCCACGCGCTGACAAACCATATTGGCGCTCGCCCCCCACGGCGCGGAAGTAACTTGCCCCCAGGAAGGCCACCATGTCGTGGCGCGGAGCCGTGTGGTAGTTGAGCCGGAAGCCCGCAAAACCCAGGTCGGGTGGCAGGGCGCTGGCAGCCAGTCCACTTTGGCCGAAGTCGAACATCGCCGGGTCATAGGCCAATTCCTGTGCCATCTTCTGCGCCTGCCCGCCTTGCACCTCGAACATACGCACCGGCCGCTTGAAGAACATGCCCAGATGGAAGAACTTGACCTGGAAGCGCAGCGCTTCGTCGGCCCACAGCGCATGGTCGCCCCGGAACTGGATAGCCTGGTACTGGTCGTAGTTCAGCGCGGCCAGGGCCGCAGGTGTGGCGGCGGGCGCCTGCCAGGGTGTGGCCGCCAGGGCGCGCGCGCGGCCCTTGAGTTGGGCGTAGTCGAAAGCCTGGGCGCTGCCCAGTGTGCGCATACCGGCGGCCTGGGCTGCGGGCGAGAGGACGGTGCCCACAGGGGCGATGGCACAGGCGCCAGCAGAGGCGAGAAAACGGCGGCGTTGCATCATGGTTTCACATGCTCCATATGCGTGGAAGGGTCGGGGCGAGCTGCCAGAAGTGCTGGCGCCAGGCGCCACGCACCTGGCGCAGCAGCTGCATGGCGGGCTCGACCACCGGGGCCAGCACCCGCACCACGATCACCTGCGCGTCCGGGCTGGTGGCACCGGCGCTGGCGTGGAGGGGGTGGGCGTCGATGCAGGCGCGTGCCAGCTCCAGTGCCTGCTCGCGCTGGGCCTTGGGCAGGGGCGAGCCGGACAGGAAAAAAATGGATGCCATGCAGCGGTGCCCGGCCAGGCCCAGCGGGCTGTCGAGCAGACGGGTGTCATGGGCATCGACCGTGCCGCGCTCCAGCCACACACCGTCCAGCGCCAGGTGCTGGCGCAGCTTGCCCTGTTTGAAAGGCTGCTGCGCGTGTGGCAGGCCGAAGGCGGTGACGTCCCAGCCCAGCATGCTGGCGCCCGCGTCCAGCCTGGCCTGCAGCCGGTTTTCGGCCTGGCAGCCGCTGTAGCAAAGGGCCTCCAGTGGCAGCCATTCGAGGCGTGCACCATCGGTCAGATGGATCTGCGTGTCCTGCACCGCCCACTCACCGTCCGATCGGTAGAAGCGGGTGGCCCCTGGCGTGGTGACCAGCCCGTGGGCACCGGCACCGGCCTGGACCTGGATGCTGAGGGTGTCGCCGCCCACCAGGCCACCGGGCGGATGCACCAGCACGTTGTGGCAGATGCCGTCGCCTTCCGGGTAGAGGCTTTGCAGGATACGCAGCGGGCCGTCGTGCAGAAAGCGGGCCCGGGTGCGGGGCGAGGGGGTGGTGGTGTCGCAGTCGTAGTCGAGTTGCAGTTGGGCGTGCCAGGGCATGGGGGGAGTGTAAAACGCCAGCCCTGCCACAGCGCGGGTGGGTGCGGCTGTGGTGTAAGAACGTGTTCAATGTTTTTGAACGCTGCGCTCAATCAGGGCCGGTCTTGCAGCTCCTGCTGGATCTGCTGCTTGCGGCGCTGGGCCCATGCGTCGCGCACCAGAAGGTAGTCGTCGAACGCATCGCGGCGGAACTTGTCCAGCGGCAGCATCCGCGCGCGGCCATCAACGACCTCCATCATTTGCAGTCCGGCGGCAGCCACACGGCTCTGCACCTGCCCGAGGGGCGACAAGGGCTGGTCACCCACGATGGCGACGGTGTCGCGCAGCGTGCGGGGGCCGAACAGGGGGAGCACCAGGTAGCGTGATTCACTCCAGCCCCAGGTGGCCAATGTCTGACCGAAGTCTTGCGGGGCGTGCTGGGGCACACCGAAGTGGGTCGCCGGGTCGAAAACACCACCAATGCCTACCGTGAAGTTCACGGCGAAGCGCCCGAGCGATTGCGCGGCATGCCGGGGGCGTCCTTGCAGCGCCTGGTTCACAGCCGTGGCAGGCATGCCCAGGTTGGCGAAGAAGCGTGATACACCGGCTTTGACGGGGGCCGGCGCGACCGTGTCGTAGCCTACGGCGAGGGGGCGGAAGACGAGTTGGTCTGCCGTGTTGTTGAAGCCGTGTACGTGTCGGTTGAAGCCTTCCCAGGGGTCATCTACCGGTGCCTGTGGGTCGGCGGGTTCGACATCGGCCAGGACATCGGCATCAACACCGGGGGCGACGTCCGTGGCGCTGGCTGCATCAGTGTCAGGCAGGGGGGACGACATGGCCGACGCGCAGCCGGCGATCAGCACGGCGCATGCCATGCGAAGCCAGTTTGCATAACGCTGCCGGCGAGGTTTGGCAGGGATAGAGGTGAAGTGGGTCAATGGACGCATGGAAGGCCTCGTTGGTCAGAGGACGGAACTCTGCGGCCATCGCACTTTCCGGATGCTTACCGGTGGACGCGCCACGCCATCGGCTTCGGTAAGTCTTCCGTAACAGGCGGTGTGCGAGCATGCCCACTTCAGTTGCACCATCGGTTCCAGGGATGCCCTGACAATCCCTGAATCCGTTTCCGTTGCCTTGTTGCCATTTCCAACCTGGAGTCTTCCCTTGAAAGCCCTTCTCTCTCTCCAACGCCATCCCGGCCCGGCATGTATCCTGGGCATGGCTCTGCTGGCCAGTTCTGGTGCCATGGCGCAAGGGGGCGGTGATGCCGCCCCTGACACCTGGCGTTTCTCGGCGGGGCTGGGGGTGCTGAGCCAGCCGCGTTACCCCGGTAGCGACGGCAGCAAAACCAATGTGTTGCCGATGGTCAGTGCCAACTATGGCCGCTACATCCTGGGCGGCATACCGGGTGCCGGGGTGCCTCTGGGCGTGGGGGCCTACCTGGTGCAGACACCGGAATGGCGGCTGGGTGTGGCGCTGGGCGGCCAGCTCTCGAAGCCCCGCGAAGAAGCCGATTCGGCGCGTTTGCGTGGCACGGGGGATATCGACAGCACCGCGCTGGCGGCTGTCTTTGGCAGCTACAGCCAGAAGTGGTGGGTAGCGCGTGTGGGTGTACTGACAGACGTCGGTGGCAAAGGCCAGGGCACACGTATCGGTGTGGACCTGGAGGCGCGGCACGCGCTGACGAACCAGCTGTTCCTCTCGGCCGGCCCGGGTTTCACCTGGGCTGACAAGAAGTACACCCAGACGTTCTTCGGTGTCACCGGCGCGCAGAGCAGCCGTTCCGGGCTCGCGGTTTACACGCCGGGGGCCGGGGTCAACATGGTCCGGTTCAACCTGGGGGCCAACTACCAGGTCAGCCCGCAATGGGGTGTTGGCGCGCGTGTCACCCTGGCCAATCTGCGGGGTGATGCAGTGCACAGCCCCATCACCGAGAAGAAGTCGCAGAACACCGTAGGCATTTTTGCCAACTACAACTTCTGAATGCAGGTGCCCCACCACCACACCGCTTGTGATGAGCCGCGTACTCCTGGTCGAGGACCATGATCGGCTGGCCCGGCTGATGTGCAAAGGCCTGGTGGGTGCCGGCATTGCGGTGGATGTGGTGGGCCGCATAGACACCGCCTGGAGCGCCGTGCAGCAGATGCCCTACCAGGCCCTGGTGCTCGACCGCGGGCTGCCGGATGGGGATGGGCTGGTGTTGCTGCAGAGGCTGCGCAGCGCGGGGCTGGGCCTGCCCTGCCTGGTGCTGACGGCCCGTGATGCCCTGCATGACCGCGTGGAGGGCCTGGAAGCCGGGGCCGACGACTACCTGCCCAAGCCCTTCGCCATGGACGAGATGGTGGCGCGTGTGCGGGCCTTGCTGCGCCGCCCCGTGGAGTTCCGCACGCTCGACCCCCGCCATGGCGACCTGGTTCTGCGCCCCGAAGCCGGCACGCTGTGCTGCGCGGGTGACAGCATCACCCTGGCCCCGGCGGAGATACACATCATGCAGCAGCTCTTGCGCAAGCCCGGGGAGGTGGTGCGCCGCAGCGCGCTGGAGGCGGCTGCATGGGGCTTGAACGATGCGGTGACGCCCAACGCGCTGGATGTGGCACTGCACCGCCTGCGGCGCAAGCTGCTCGCCATCGGTTCGCAGCAGCGGATCGCCAATGTCAGAGGCCTTGGTTATGCACTCCGCGAAGATGCCCCGGTTGAATAGCCTGCGCCTGAAGGTGCTGCTGGCCTTCGTGGCGGGTACGGTACTCAGCATCACACTGCTGGTGGTGGCTGCCGTGGTGGTTCTGCAGGGCCCCATGCTGGCCCGGATGGACCTGGCGGGCCTGGCGGAGGACATGGTGGGCAAGGTCCGGTTCGATGGCAGTGGCCAGCCCGTGGGGCTGGATGCGGACGGCGACAAACTGGCCTGGGTGTTCGACAGCCTCCAGCGCGAGACCGCGTACCGCCTGCTGGACGAGGCCGGAAATGCTGCGCTGCTGTCGGCCGCCGGAGCGCCATTCTGGCCAGTGGGCGAAGGCCAGCCCCGCCTGGCCCGTGGGCGCTTCGACTTCGAGCACCGGGGGCTTGCCATGCACGGTGCCACCGAGCCCGTGGTGCACAAGGGGCACACCTGGTATTTCCAGGTGGCCGCCAGCACCCGGCTGATGACGCTGCTGCACCGTGTGGCCTTGCCGCTGGTGGGGGCGGGCATCACGGTGTTCAGCCTGGTGCTGCTGGTCAGCTTCGGCGTATGTGCCTATGTCACCCTGCGCTACACCCTCAAGCCGCTGCGGGAGGTGTCGGAGTCCGCGGCGGCCATTTCTCCCCGCTCCCTGCATGCCCGGCTGCAGACACAAGCCGTTCCGGCGGAGATCGTTCCGCTGGTGGACAGTTTCAACCGCGTGCTGGAGCGGCTGGAACGCGGCTACCGGGTGCAGCAGGAATTTCTGGGCAATGCAGCACACGAGCTGAAGACACCACTGGCGCTGATCCGTGCCCAGATCGAAGTGGGCGGGGAGGGCGCGCAGCACCGCGACGCGCTGCTGGCCGATGTGGCCTACATGACCCGCCAGGTGCAGCAGCTTCTGCTGCTGGCCGAAGCCAGCGAGACACACAACTACCAGTTTGGCACCGTGCGGGTGCAGGAGATGGCCGACGAAGCCGCAGCCTACCTGCAGCGTATGGCCGAGGCTGCCGATGTGCGCCTGGTGGTGTCCGCCGATGTGGACGGTGTGGCGTGGTGGGCCGACCGTGGCGCGTTGTTCACCCTGCTGAAGAACCTGCTGGAGAACGCCATCCAGCATGCTCCCCCGCAGACAGAGGTCCGCGTGGAGGTGTTGCGCGATGGCTTGACCGTGCGGGACTGGGGACCGGGTGTGGATGGTGCGCAGCTCCCCTTGCTGTTCGAGCGTTTCTGGCGCGGTGCACACCGGCGTGACCACGGTGCCGGGCTGGGCCTGGCCATCTGCCAGGAGATTGCCCAGGCGCACGGTTGGCAGCTATCTGCCGAGCGGGCGGAGCCGGGGCTGCGGTTCCGCCTGTCGCATGCGCCAGTGCCGTGATCAGGCGCCGCCCGGCAGCGACAGCGTGCTAAGGCGAAACACATGGCCCTCGGGGTCGCACAGCACGGCCTGCCACTGGCCGTAGTAGGTGGCGTAGGGGGCCTTGAGCACGGTGCCGCCCAGCGCGGGCACCTGCGCCACGGCCCTGTCCAAATCCTCGGGTGTGTCCAGCATCAGCGTGGCATAGGCCACCACGGGTGTCTCCGTGCTGTCCTGCGGCTGGCGGTCTGCCAGGTTCAGCAGCGCATAGGCGGCCTGGGCGTTGAAGCCGAACTGGAAGTCTGCGGTCTCCAGCGCGCGGTAGATGGGCGATCGGCTGGCTTCGGCCTCCGGCAGTCCCAGCAACGCCTGGTAGAAGCGCATCTGGGCCTCGATGTCGCGGCACAGCAGGTTGAACCACAGCTTCATGCCACCGGCTCCACCATGCCCGGTGCCCTGGCGTAGGTCTTGAGGTACATCTCGCGCAGGTGTTCGCCGGCGGTGCAAGGGGTGAAGCGCGGGCTGGCTCCGGGCGCCACGGTGCCGGGCACGGGGTCGATGCGGGCGGTGTACTCCGGCTCGTAGAAGAAGGGGATGGAGTAGCGCGGCTGGCCGCCCGAATGGGTGTTGCGCACCCGGTGCGGGTTGGAGTGGTAGAGGCCATTGGTCCAGCGCGGGATCATGTCGCCCAGGTTCACCACGAAGCTGCTTGCCATCGGCGTGGCCGGCACCCAGGTGCTGTCGGGCATCTGCACCTCCAGGCCGCCATGGCTGTCCTGCGCCAGGATGGTGATGGCGCCCCAGTCGGTGTGGGCGCCTGCGCCAAAAGTGCGCTCGTCGGCCCCCTCGGGGTGCGCGGGGTAGCGGATCATGCGCAGTGTCACCATGGGCTCACGGCAGCAGGCGTCGAAATAGTCCTCGGGCAAGCCCAGTGAAAGCGCCATCAGCTGCATCAGCCGGATGGAGAGCCGGTACATCGCCGCGATGTAGGCCTGGCACTGGGGGCGCACGCCCGGCAGTTCGTCGGGCCACTGGCTCGGGCCGTAGGTCTGGTAGCCGGCCAGCACATAGGGGTGGTCGGCGGGCCAGTCCATGCCGCAGTAGAAGCTTTCCTTGAGGTCGGGGGCGGCGTCGGCGTCCAGGGTCTGCTCGCCCAGGCCCTCGAAGCCGCGCATCAGAGGCGAATGGCGGATCGACAAGGCCTCGCGCCGCGCCGCTGGCAGGGCCATCAGCGCACGGGCGGCCTCGAACTGCTGCGCCAGCAGGGTGGCCGGCACGCCGTGGTTGCGGATGTAGAAAAAGCCCGAGGCCATGGCTGCCTGGCGCACCTGCTGCGCCACTTCGGTGCTGCGTACGGCGCCCGGCGCCAGGGCCTGCGCCAGGTCGATGACGGGGATCACCATCTCAACCCCGCAGCTTGCGGTCGGCCGCGCTGGGCAGAAACTTGTCGGTCCAGAAGTCGGCCAGGGGCAGGGTGCTCTTGAGGCCGAAGGCGGCCGCGGTTTCGTCGATGGTGGCCTGCAGGCGGGCCGGTGTGGCGGCGCCCCAGCCGTTGGCCTTGGTGTCGGGGGTCTTCATGGTGCCGTCCACGATGAGCTGCAGGCGCTCCAGCTCCAGGGCTTCGTTGGCCAGGGGCTCACGGGCCTTGACGGCGGCCGCGCCTGCTTTTGGGTCGGCGATGCAGTCGAGCCAGCCGTGGGTGCTGGCCTTGACGAAGGCCTTCATGGCGTCGGGGTTGTCCTGCATGCTCTTGGGGTTGGACACTAGGCCGTTGCCGTAGGACTTCATGCCGTAGTCGGAGAAGCGGAACACGTTGAGCTGCTCCGGCCCCATGCCGCGTGCCTTCAGGTTGAGCAGGCCGGTGAAGAAGAAGTAGGCGGCGGCGTCGAAGTCGCCCTTGACGAAACGGGTGTCGCCGATGTCCGGGGCCACGTTTTCCCATTTCACGCCCGAGGGGTCGAAGCCCTGCGCCTTGGCGAACACCGGGAAGAGTTTGCGCGAGGCATTGAACGGCTGGCCCAGGATGGTCTTGCCGGCCAGGTCGCCGGGCTTCTTGATGGGGCCGTCCTTGCGCACGATGACGGAGTTGGGGTTCAGGTCGTACTGGATGGCCACGGCCTTGAGCGCAGCTTGCGGGTTGGCCAGGTTGAATTCGATCATGCTGGACAGGTCGGCCGACGCGCTGTCGTAGGCGCCGCCGCCCACCAGGCTGATGGCGGACGCCGAGCCGTTGCCAGTGTCGATTTGTACGTCCAGCCCCAGGTCCTTGTAGTAGCCGCGTTGCAGCGCGAGCAGGAAGCCCGCGCCCGAGGCTTCGACCTTCCAGCCGAGATTGAACTTGAATTTCTGCAGTGCGCCCTGGGCCCGGATGAAAGGGGCGGCAGCGAGCAGGGTGGCGGCGCCGGTGGCGCGCAGGAGTGAGCGGCGTTGCATGGAGGTAGGCTTTCGGTGCGCGGGTGCGCACAAGGTTTCAACGACCCGGCCCGCAGGTGCGCACCGGTCCCTGAAGCCGCCTGCCATGGAGGTGGGCGAGGCATGGCTTCAAGAGCAATTTCCGGGCGGCACAGCCGCTGAACGCTTCTACTCTCTGGAGCAGTTTCAGCATGATCTGTGCCATGCTGCATGCACCAATCTGCGGCAGGCAGCCTGGCCTGGAACCTGCTTCAATCGAGGCAAGAGTAGAAGCGTTCAGCGGCATGTCCGTGCGGAAATTGCTCTTGAATGTGTAAACCTTCAGGAACCAATGACATGACTTCTACGACCCCCGCCACGGCCTCCACCGGCTCCGCCCTGTCCGAACTGCACAAGGAATCGCGCATGGGCGCGATGGGCACCACCAACACCACGCGCGAGGTGCGGCGCATCGACCTCTCCGACTTCGAGGCCCGCCAGGCCGAGATCGCCGACCAGCTCTGGGACGCTTCGGTCGAGGTGGGTTTTTTCCAACTGGTGAACCACGGCATCGCACTGGAAGCAGTGCGGGGCGCATTCGATGAGGCCGAGCGTTTCTTTGCCCTGCCCGAGTCCGTCAAGTCGCGCTACCCGCTGCAGAAGGCCCTGAACGCCGGCTGGGAAAGCCGGGCGCAGGTGCGCCCCTCCACCGGCACACCCGACCAAAAGGAGAGCTACCAGATCACCCGGCCGCACATGGACGGACTGTGGCCCTCCGAGGATGAGCTGGCATGTTTCCGCGACGCGATGCTCACTTTCGAGCAGCAGAGCTGGGAAGTGGGCATGCGTGTGCTTTCGTGTTTTGCGCTGAAGCTGGGGTTCGCGCCAGATTTCTTCACCCGCGCGCACAACCCGCTGCAGCCCAGCTACCAGAGCACGCTGCGCTTGCTGCACTACTACGCCATACCGCCCGAAGCGCAGGACAAGCTGGACCTGTGGCGCGCCGGGGCGCATACCGATTTCGATTGCCTCACCTTGCTGTACCAGCGCCAGGGGCAGGGCGGGCTGGAGGTATGCCCCGGCAAGGACATGGAGGCCCAGGAGTGGACACCTGTGCCACCTGATGGCGACGTGATCACCTGCAATATCGGTGACATGCTGATGCGCTGGAGCGACGACCAGCTGCCCAGTAACTTCCACCGGGTCAAGAACCCGCTGCCCGGCGAGTACATGGGGCCGCGCTACAGCATCGCTTTCTTCGCGCAGGCCAACCGCGATGCCGTCATTACATCGACGTCGGGCAAGTACCCACCGATCACCGCAGGGGATTATTTGAAGCAGCGCGTTGCGGCGAACTTCAAGGCGTATTGAGCGTAGTTGGTGCAGCCGCCGTTGATTCCCGTTCGATCAGCGTGAAGCCGAGGTC
>Ga0073899_10003204_pt1 | contig 14552 bp, 16 predicted proteins | sample KloWWTmetaKNB5Ph_FD_88975 | JGI IMG/M metagenome (GOLD analysis project Ga0073899, IMG submission 88975) | Active sludge microbial communities from Klosterneuburg, Austria, studying microevolution and ecology of nitrifiers - Klosterneuburg... | ecosystem: Engineered > WWTP > Aerobic digester >...
GCGTCGAACTCGGTGTGCAACGGGCCGAGGCCCGGCTTCTGCACTTCGCCCGCGATCACGGCGTCGTACTTGATCACCGGGATGCCGTCGAGCTCGCCGTCGAAGGCCTTGGCGTCGATCGCCTTCAGCATCTTGGAGAAGGAGTGCACCGGAATCACCGATGCGAGCTTGCCGCCGCCGACGATGTACTCGCCGGTCGGATCGATGTCGACGCCATGCGGCGACTTCGGCGTCGGAAGGAAATACACCGCGCCGGGGCACGCCGCAGGCTCGAGCATCTTCACCGAGGTCTTCCGCTCGCTCACGGCGGTGCGCGTGGCCGCGATCATGTGGTTGTGGCGGTAATCGGCCGGCGTGACCTTGGCCTTTCCGGCCGCGACACAGGCCTCGGCCGCCTTCCAATTGACGGCGGCGATGTAGTCCTTGTCGTTCTTCGAGGCGTTCAACTCGAGCTTGGTGTAGGCCTGCTCCGAGTTGTACGTCGTGAAGAAGAACCACCCCTCCGAGGCCGCCTTGCCAGCCCGCCCGAGGTCGTAGTTGTAGCCGGGCATCAGGATCTGGAAGGCGATGTCCATCTTGCCGGGCTGGTTCGCGGTCACGAAGGAGAGGGAGCCCTTAAAGCGCGCTTTGTAGTCCTCGATCGGGACGTCGGTGTTGGGCACCGGCACCGAGAAGCGGATCGCCGAGACCACGTACTCCGAGTTGGCCGTCACGAACGGCGAGGCGTGCCCGCCCGCGGCGTTGGGGATCTCGAGGATCTCGTCGGTCTCGAAGGTGGTGAGGTCGAGCCGGGCGATGCGCGGCGTGTTGTTGGCGTTGATGAAGAGCCAGCGCCCGTCGGGCATGCCGTTGGTCTTGGAGAGCTGCGGATGGTGGGTGTCATCCCACGGCAGGAAGCCGTAGGAGGTTTCCAGCATCGCCTTGGTCTCCTCGGTGTAGCCGTAGCCGTTCTCCGGGAACTGCGAGAACACCGGGATGGTCTTGAGCAGGCGGCCGGACGGGAGCGCGTACACCGTCATGTTGCCGCTGAAGCCGCCCGACATGAACGAGTAGAACTCGTCGTGCTCGCCAGGCGCCACATAGACTCGCGCGGCGGCGTCGCCGGTGACGAGCTGCTTGGGTGCCGGGTCGCCACAGCCCGCGACGGCCAGGATGGCACAGCCGAGCAAGGTGGCCTGAAGGAACGAACGCTGGGACATGCCCGCCTCATGCGATGGGGCCCCGAGGGGCCGGTCCGGTGCCCGCCCGCCGTTGCGGTGGCACAGGAGGAGAATCGCGGTTGGCGGCTGGGGGCGCCGTGACGGTTGTCACAACGGCGAACGGCGAACGGCGAACGGTCACCGCGGTTTGTCATCCTGAGCGGCGCCCCGCCCCCGAAGGGCGGCGGGGCGCAGTCGAAGAGCCTGCCCTGAACGAAGTGAAGGGACCTCTCAACCCCTTGTCATCCCGAGCGGAGCGAGGGACCTGCGTGATGGCGAATGCGCCGGGATCTGGTTCGCCGCGGGCTCGACCCGGGGTGTCCGTTCTCGCGGACTCCAAAGCGGCTCGCCGCGTCGCCCCCTGTACTGCACGCCGGGGGCGCCGCAATCGGCACGCCGACCCAGGGTGAGGGCTCGCCGCCCTTGGAGCCGCTGCGAAGAACACCCCAGCGCCGAGCCCACCCCACACCGTCGCATCTCGGTCCTCGGTCCTCGGTCATCACCGTTCACCGTTCACCGTTCACTGGTCACTGGTCACCCTGTGGCTGCTCCCGCCCTCACTCGCACCCGCAACGCCAGCACCCCGCACCCCATCCCCAGCAGCTGCAGGCTCCCACCGACCACGGTCACGATCGGCCATGCGGCGGCATCGCTCGAGGCGCGCGCGATCTCGCCCACGGCCCGTGCCAGCGTGCCGAGCGTGAGGCACCAGTAGGCCGCCTCGCCGTGCCACGCACGCACGCGGGTGTCGCTCTTGAGCGGTCGCGGGAAGAGCCAGAGCGCGGTGCCCAGGATGGTCGAGAGAATGGTCCCCACCAGCAACAGGTGGGTGTGCGCGCTCACCAGGTAGGGCGCCGGCCAGACCCCGCGCAGGTCGCGGCCGATCAGCATCCAGAGGCCCAGCGCCAGACCGCCGCCCAGAAAGGCGGCGGCAGTGAAGAGGAAGCGACGCGAGAGAGGCGACACGTCAGCGCCTTCCCGGTACTTCAACCACCGGCATCGGCCGAGCCGGGGCCAGTCGGCTCGGTGGAATGGCCGCCTTGTCCAGCGTGCGCCAGAGATTCCACCCCAGCAGGTACGCGCCGGCGGCCGAGAGCGAGCCGCCAAGGCCCAGCACCAGCGGCGCATGCGCCACCGCGTGCGCGCGTGCGATGAACCCGCACGCCACCAGCACCAACCCCGCGTTGGCCAGCCCGAAGTGCACGGACATGAGCCGGGGGTTGTGGAGTGGAGTGGCCGCGAAGCGGGGGAACACATGGTACGCCACGCCTGAGATCATCATCGTCACGAAGCCGAGCAACAGCAGGTGCAGGTGCACCGGACGATAGATGACCCAGGCCGGGTGCACGGCCATCGCCACCCCGAGGCTCACGCCGAGCGCGAGCCAGAGGAGCGACGCCTTGAGGAAGTAGATGACGGGGCGGTCCATCAGCAGGAGTCGCAGCAGTTGGCGCGCAGCGTCACGCGCAGTTCGAGGGCACCGGCCGGCGCCTCAACCGAGTGGAGGACGTTGGGGTCAAGCTGGACGAGGTCGCCGGTGGCGATGGCGCGGGGGCCTGCTCCGGCGACGGTCAGGATGCCGTCACCCTGCATCACGAGGATGGTGATCCGGGCGTGATTGCGATGGTCCGGCAGCGCCTGCCCAGGCGCAAACTGCAGCGTGAACGAGCGAACGCCACCCGCCTCGGAGACGTCCATCACCGTGGGGCGGCCGGCAGGTGCGGCAGATTCAGGATTCAGGGCCTCAGGCAACATCGGCAACTCCGGTTGGGGTCGACCGGAGAATCGCCAGGGGGCGGGGATGGGGCCGTGACGATTGTCACAGGACCGAGTGACCAGTAACCAGTAACCGGTGACCCGTCACCACTGGTCACTGGTCACCGCGGCCTGACGGCCGCAGCTGAATGGTCACTGCGATTAAGGTTCTCCATGACCTCCACCGCCGACATCCTCCGCAGTATCCCGTTTTTCGCCGAGATTCCCGCCGCCGTGATCGATCGGCTGGCGTTGCGGTGCGTGCCACGCACCGTGGGCGAGGGCTTTGCCCTCTTCCGGAGCGGCGATCGATGCAATGGGCTCTATCTGGTGCTCGAGGGACGGGTGCGGATCTATCGGACGGCAACGGACGGCCGCGAGCAGACGCTCGCCCTGGAGGGCCCGGGGCGCCCGGTGGCGGAGCTCCCCCTCTTCGACGGCGGCCCCTACCCCGCCTCGGCGGCCACGGTCGCGCCATCGCGCCTCGCCTTCCTGCCGCGTGGCGATTTCGAGCACGCCTTCCGGACCGACCCCGAAGTGGCCGCCGCCGTGGTCCGCGCCCTGGGGCATCGCCTGCGCCACCTGGTCCAGCTGGTCGAGACCATCTCCTTCCGCGATGTTGCCGCGCGCCTGGCCATGCTTCTGGCCGATCATGCCGACCAGCACGGCACGGCGACGGGCGACCTCGTGACCCTCGAGCTCGACCGGACTCAGGAGCAGCTCGCCACCGAGATCGGCACCGCCCGCGAGTCCGTCTCGCGCGCACTCAAGCAGTTGAAGGCCAAGGGGTTGATCGTGACCCAGCAGGGGAGCCACTTCGAGCTGGTGTCGTCTGCGCGACTCCGCGAGTGGGCGCGGGGTGAGGGGTGAGGGGTGCCCAGATGAGACATCCGTCACGGTGCGATGGCGAGCACGAGGCGATCTTGATCGCGTGACGAGCCTCGACGACTCCCCGCTGCCTGATTTCGATCCCACCGCCGTCGTGGACCTCGACGTCCGCGCCGACATTGCGGCCGGACGCGAACCGCTGCCCGCCATCATGCGATCCGTGCAGGAGCTGCCGCCGGGCAGCGTGCTGCACCTCCGCGCGCCCTTCCGTCCGACCCCGTTGCTGCAGCGCCTGGCCCAGCTCGGCTTTGCCTCGCACGCCACGGCCTTCGCCGACGACGACTGGTCCACCTGGTTCTGGCGTGCCGATGCCGCACCGGTCGCGCCACGCGCGACCTCGACGGCGACGACGCCAAGCGTCCCCGCCGGAGTGCTCGACCTCCGCCTCCTCCCCCCGCCCGAACCGCTCCTCCGCATCCTGGAGTTGGTCGAGGCGAGCGACGCTCCGTTCGATGTCCTGCTGCCGTTCTATCCCGAGCCGCTGGTGGCGCTGCTGGAGCCCGCGCGGCGGCGGATCAGCATCGTGGAGCACCGTCCCGACGGGGTGCAGGTGCGGATCGAAGCGCCAACAGGTGAGGGGTGAACCCCTACTCCAGCGTCTTCCGCGTCTGCACCACCGCCAGCCCCAGCACCGCCGCTCCTGCGATCCCCAGCCCGACAATCGTCGGCCCCACCTCGGCCAGCCCCGCCCCGCGCACCAGCACCGCCCGCATCAGCCCGACGAAGTGCATCACCGGGTTGGCATGGGCCACGGCCTGCGCCCAGTCGGGCATCGCCTCCAGCGGCGTGAAGAGGCCGCTCATCAGCAGGAAGATCAGCAGCACGAAGAAGGCGACGAACATCGCCTGCTGCTGCGTCTGCGTGACCGTGGAGATCAGCAGCCCGATGCCGAGCGCCACCGTGAGGTAGACCATCGCGGCAAGGAAGACGATCGGCACCGCACCCACCGTCGGAATCGCGAACACCAGCTTCGCCACCGTCAGCCCCACCGTGAAGATCCCCATCGCGATCATCCAGAAGGGGAGCAGCTTGGCCGTGATGAACTCGCCCTTGGTGACCGGCGTCACGTTGAGCTGCTCGAGCGTGCCGAGCTCCTTCTCGCGCGTGATGCTTTGCGCGGTGAGGAGGAGGCCGATGATGGTCGTGAGCGACACGAGGATCCCCGGCACCATCCAGTCCTTGTAGCGGCGCGTCGGGTTGAACCACCCCTGTTGCCGCACCTCCAGCATGCTCGGCATCCCCCCCTGCCGCTCCACGATGGCCTGCGCCGCCTGCTGGATGAGACCGGCGACCGCCCCCTCCTCGGCGTTGATCTGCAACTGCACGGCGCTCCGTTCCCCGCGCGCCAGGGCCGCCTCGAAGCCATCCGGGATGTGCAGGACGGCGGCGGCCTCGCGGCGGCGCAACACCGCCTCGATCCGCTCCGGTGCAATCGCGGTCCCCACCACGGTGAACTCGCCGCTGCCCACCAACTCCGCCACCATCGCCGCCGACGCGGTGGTGCGGTCGTCGTCGCGCACCAGCAGGCGCGTCGCGCCGGTGTCGAAGGTCGCCGCGTTGGCCAGCACCACCAGCTGGATCAGCGGGATGGCGAGCACCTGCACCAGGGTCGGCGGGTCGCGGAAGACCTGGAGTACTTCCTTGCGCATCAAGGCGCCGATCGTCCGGATCTTCATGGCAACCGGATCGCGAGGCGTCGGATGCCGACGCCGAGGAGAGCCACGGACATCGCGGCCAGGATGGCGAGCTCACGCCAGAGATCGACGAGCCCGGCGCCCTTGACCATCACGCCGCGGACGATGGTCAGGAACCAGCGTGCCGGGATGAGGTGGGAAATCACCCACAGGGGACGCGGCATGGCATCGAGCGGAAAGATGAAGCCCGAGAGCATCAGCGTCGGCAGCAGCAGTCCGGCCAGCGCCGCCATGATGGCGGTGCGCTCCGTCTCGGCCCTGGTCGAGATCAGGATGCCGAGCCCGAGCGAGGCCACCACATACAGGAGCGAGGCGCCAAGCAGGACGAGTGGGTGACCACGCATCGGCACCCCGAACACGACCCGCGCCGCGAGCAGCACGGTGACCATGTTTGCCATGCCCAAAACCACATACGGGGCGACCTTGCCCAACACGACCGCCGAGGGCCGCAGCGGCGAAACGAGCAGGAGCTCCATGGTGCCGCGTTCCTTCTCGCGGGTGATCGAGATCGCGGTCATCATCGCGGCCACGATGGTGAGGATCAGCGCGATGAGCCCGGGCACGAAAAGGTTCACGCTCTCCAGCGTCGGATTGAAGCGCATCCGCGTCAGCAGCGTCACGCCCCCGGCGGGCGCCTGCCCCGAGCGTTCGGCGTGCCACCGGCGCAGCAGGGCGCCGGCGTATCCCTCCATGACGCGCCCGGTGTTCGGGTCGGAAGCATCCGTCACCAAGCCGACCACGAGGCGCTCGCCGCGCGCCATGCGCTGCTCGGTGTCAGCTGGCAGCACAATGGCCTGCCGCACGGTGCCGGCCTGGAAGGCATCGTCAAGCGTCTCCTCGCTGTGCCGCGTGCCGCGCAGCCGGAACTGCTCCGACTCCGCGATCCGCGCCACCAGCGCACGCGTCGCCGCATCGGGCGCGGGGGCCACCACCACGATCGGAATCGCGCGCACGTCGGTGCGGACCGCAAAGCCGAAGAGCAGCACCGACACGACCGGGAGGAGGAAGAGGATCGCCAGCGTCTGGCGATCCCGCAGGAGATGCAGCGTCTCCTTGCGCACCAGGCCACGGAATGCGCTCATGGCGCGACCGCCGCACGGGTGAGGGTGAGGAAGACCTCATCGAGGGTGGCGACGCCGACCTGCGAACGCACCTCTGCCGGCGTGCCCATCGCCGCGATCCGGCCGTCCACCATGATCGAAAGCCGATCGCAGTATTCCGCCTCGTCGAGGTAGTGCGTGGTCACCAGGACCGTGGTGCCCTCGGCGGCGGTGGCGTAGATCAGTTCCCAGAAGCGACGGCGCGTGATCGGATCCACGCCACCAGTCGGTTCGTCGAGGAAGACCACCTCGGGGCGGTGCAGCAGCGCGACCATCAGCGCGAGTTCCTGCTTCCAGCCGAGCGGCAGTTGCCGCACGAGGGTGTCGCGCGACTCGGTGAGGCCGATGCGCGCAAGCAGTTCGTCCATCCGCGTGCGGATCTCGACGCGGGTGAGCCCGTAGATGGTGCCGTAGAGTTCGACGTTCTCGCGGACGGTGAGGTCGTCGTAGAGGGAGAAGCGCTGGCTCATGTAGCCGATCCGCCGCCGTACGCCGGCCGGATCGGTGCGCACGTCGGCCCCGGCGACGGTGGCCTCGCCCGCGGACGGCGCCAGCAGGCCGATCAGCATCCGGATCGCCGTGGTCTTCCCCGCCCCGTTCGCGCCGAGGAAGCCGAAGACTTCGCCGCGTGCCACGGTGAGGGTGATCGCATCCACCGCGACGAAATCGCCGAAGCGGCGCGTGAGGTTGGTGGCCTTGATCGCGGGGGCCGTCACGCCGCACGCTCCCGCTCCGCCAGCTCATGGATGAAGACATCCTCGATGCCGGCCGTGATCGCCTCTCCCTCGAGGTCGGCAATACCACGCGAACCCGCCCATGCCCGCAACTCGGCGAGCACGGCATCGGGGGCCAGACCGGTGCGGGCATCGGTGTAGTGGACGGTTTCCCCGAACGGCCACGCGCCCACGGCGTGGGGGAATGCGCGCAGCGTGGCGAGCATCCCGATCCGATCCGCGGCGCGCAGGGCGAACAGGGGCAATGGGAAGCCGGCGCTGATGGCCGCCGGAGTGTCCACCGCGAGGAAGCGCCCCGCCTGCATCAGCGCGACCCGGTCGCAACGCGAGGCCTCGTCCATGTACGGCGTCGAGACGATGATGGTCAGGTCATCGCCGCGCAGTGTATCGAGCAGATCCCAGAACTCGCGCCGCGACACCGCATCCACACCGGTGGTCGGCTCGTCGAGCACCAGCAGCGTGGGACGATGCACCAACGCGCAGCAGAGAGCGAGCTTCTGCTTCATGCCGCCGGAGAGTGCACCCGCGCGCCTCGCCGTGAATGGGGCGAGTTGCGACCAGATCGGAGCGATGCGGGCCATGCCCGCTTCGACCGTCGTGTCGAAGACGTCGGCATAGAAGGCCAGGTTCTCCGCCACCGACAGGTCGGGGTAGAGCGCGAAGCGTCCCGGCATGTAGCCGAGCTGCGGGCGCACGGCCCAGGGCGCACCGGCCACGTCGTGCCCGAGGACGTGCGCCGTTCCCCGGTCGGGGACGAGCAAGGTGGTGAGCATCCGGAAGAGCGTGGTCTTTCCCGCGCCGTCGGGCCCGATGACGCCGAACCGCTCGCCGCGCGGGACCGTGAACGATACGCCATCGACCGCGCGCGTCGTCCCGCGCGCCAGGTGCACATCATGCACGACGATGGCGGGCTCGGCTGAGCTCACGGCGTGGCGACGGTCAACACGAGTTCGCCTGGCATGCCGACCTTGAGCGTTCCATCGGGATTGGCCACGGCGACCTTCACCGCATATACCTGCGTGATCCGCTCATCGCGCGTCTGGATGGGGGTCGGGGTGAACTCGGCCCGATCGGCGATCCATGTGACCGTGCCGGTGTGGCTCACCAGCGTTCCCCCACCGCCATCGGTACGCACCGTCACCGTGGCGCCGAGCCGAATCTCTGGCAGCTGCGCGCCACTCACCCACGCGCGAAAGGTGAGGGTATCGAGCGCCGCCATGACCACCATCGGTCGCCCCGCGGTCACGACCTCGCCCGGCTCGGCGACTCGCACCAGCACCGTCCCACGGAGCGGTGCTCGGACCACCGACCGAGTCACTCGGTCGTCGAGCTGCGTCACTTGCGTGCCGATGGCCGCCACCTCGCGCCCGATCGTCGCCCGTGTCGCCTCGATCCCGCCAAGCTGTGCCACGAGGACGGCCACCTCTCGCGCGGCGCGATCCACCTGCTGTGGTGTCGCCGCCTTGGCCTCGGCGAGTCTCCGCATCCGGCCCTCTTCGCGGCGGGCCAGGTCGAGCTGCGCCTGCAGCGCCGCGCGCTGCGCCGCCACCTCGCCGAGTCGCGATGTCACCGTGGCGCTGCGCGCCTCGAGCTCGTCCCGCTGCAGGGCGAGTGGTCCGGCATCCACTTCGGCGATCACGTCACCCGCTTCCACCTTGTCGCCCTCGCGCACCGCCACGCGCAGCACGGGGCCGCTCGCCTGCGCGGCCACCGTCACCTCGTCGGCCTCGAAGGTGCCCCACGCCGCCGTGTCGTCCTTGGCACACGCCCCCAGCAGGAGCAACATGGGCAGACTCCATCGCATCATCGTCATCGGGTCACTCACGGGCTGCGGGGAGGGCAATCCCCAGGGTGGTCAGGAAGGCGGCCTCGGCGCGCACCAACTCGGCGCGGTGCCGTCGTTCGGCGAGCCGTGCTTCGGCAAGGTCGGTGCGCGCCTCGACGTAGCGCGCGGCCGTGATGATGCCTTCGGCGAGTTCGGCCTGCGCGGCCTGCTCGATTTCCGCTCGCAGCGTGATCAGGCGGGCATCGTCGGCGAATCCCTCGCGCAGGTGGCGGATCATGGCGAGATCGGCCTCGACGGCGCGCGACAGCCGCGCGGCGAGCGCCAGCGCATCGGCTGCCACCACCTCGCCCTGCGACCGCAACGCCCCGGCCGAGCGCTCGGCCGAACGCCAGGTCCACGGGCGCCATGTCACGCGCACGCCGCCCTGCCAGAATGCTGCGGGATCGGATTCGAACTGGTTCAGCCCCGGTCGGCCGACCCCACCCTCCGCGAAGGCGGAGAGCGTCGGGCGATTCTCGGCCGCCGCGAGCGCGGCCTCGCGCGCGAGTCGCTCCTGGGTGGCCCTGAGCTGCGCGAACTCGGGCCGGTGGCGCAGGGTGTCGAGCGCCGAGGTGGCGACGGCATCCACGGCACCACTCAGCACCGGCCCGACGAGTCGAACACTGGCCGCCAGCGTGGTGTCGGTGAGCCGTGACAGCACGGCGATCGCTGCCTGCCGCTGGGCATCGGCCTCAGCGCGGCGCCGCATGACGGTGAGGCGCTCGGCTTCAATCGCTGCCGTGTCTCGCGGCAACGCGATCCCTTCGCGCACGCGTGCGCGGACCTCACCGAGTCGCGAGGCGAGATCGTCGGTCACGGCATCGAGTTCGGCGAGCCGCTCCTGCAGCAGCCACGCCCCGAAGAAGGCGGCCTCGGCCTCCCCGCGCAGTGCATAGCGCGCGACCCGCACCCCAGCCTGCTGCTCGACCAATCGCGCCGACTCGAGCGCGACTCGCCCGTCCACGAGGCCGCCGTCGAACAACAGTTGCTCGGCCTGTAGCACGGCCTGCCAGCGATCACGCGGCGGTGGGGTGATGTTCGCGCCCGGCAACTGCACCCGGGTCACGTCACTCTGGTGCGTGGCCTGCGCCCGGATCGCGAGCTGCGGCAGCCTGGCGTTGCGCAGCACGGCAGTGCGCTGTTCCGAAGCGGCCGCGAGCTGATCGCTCTGCCCACGGCGCGGATCCACGGCCTCCGCTCGGGCGTGCACCCACGCGAGCGTGACGGAATCCTGCGGCATCGGCGCGAACAGGAGCGTGGCGGCGAGTAGGATCATGGCCTGAGCCCCGCGAAGAAGAAGGTGACGACTTGCTCCGCCCGCTGGTCGAGGAACCGGTCGTACTCTGCCTCGCCGATTCCCACGATGTGGCGAATCATCGGCCGAGCCACCACCGGAAAGACCAACATGGACATGAGGTTCACCATGAATTCGCTGACGGTGATCGGGCGAATGGTCCCTTCGGCCGCCGCGGCATCGAGCTGCGTCTGCAGCGGGGCAAGCGAGGGACGACCATGCCGCCCCACCAGCGAATCCAGCCGCTCGGGTGCCGTGTGGATTTCGCCCAGCAGGTAGATCGCCATGTACGGGTGGGAGCGGTGGAAGGCGACCTGGCGTTCGGCCACGCGCCGAACCCGCTCCTCGAGCGTGAGCTCGGGCGCCGAGAGCACCCCGAACAACGAGGGAAGGAAGGTCGAGGCGACGCGCTGAAAGACCGCGTCGGCGAGTGCCTCCTTGGTGCCGAAGTAGTAGTGCACCAACGCCTTGTTGACCCCGGCCTCAGCGGCGATTTCCTGGGTCCGCGCGCCGGCCGTCCCTCGACGCAGAAACACGCGATGGGCCGCATCGAGAATCCGGTCCGGGGTGGAGGCATCCTCTGCCGGCTCCGGGGCGCCCACAGAAACAGTCGGCAGTTTACTGTTTGGTTTAACCATTTGGTTAAAGTAGGGGACAAACGAGGCCCCCGCAAGGAGGGCCTCGAGAAGTCAGGGCACCAACGCCCGCGCGGGCGGAATCTTCACCCGGCCGATGGTGTTCTGGTCGGCCCCGTACCAGAGCTCCCGCGTCGGCGGATGGAAGTACATGTGGCGTATGGTGTTGGCTCGTGCCTCCCCGACATCCTGTCCGAACGCGAAGCGCTCCGTCTTCGGGTCGAATCCGACGAGCCGATTCGGCTGGACACCGGTCTCGACATACCAGAGGCGGTCGGCATCGTCCACCGCCATGCCATACGGCAGCGAGAGCGCTCCGGCCGGCGACGCCCATTCCTTGACCGCCTTGGTGGCCGGATCGAGTCGGCCGAGGAAGCCGCGGGCGTAGTCCACATACCAGATCGCGCCGTCGCTGGTGGGGGCGATGCGCCGCGGCCGAGTCCGTTCATGCGCCAGGGCAAAGCGGGAGAGCGCGAGGGTGCGCGGGTTGATCGACACCAGCGTGTTGCTGCCGAACTCGCAGAACCACGGCGTCCCCTTGGCATCAATCACGATGCCGTACGGCAGCGTCGAGCGGCCGCTCGGCGAGCGGTCGAGCTTGATCAGATCGATCTTTCCGGTGCGCGTCGCCAGGCGTCCGACAAAGCCCGACTGCTGCGCCGTGAACCAGATGTCGCCCGCCTGGTCGAACACCAGCGTGTGCGGATCGCGCGCGGTGGAGTCGGGCATCGGGTAGCGCGTGATGGCGCCGGTGGCGGGGTCGAGGCGACCGATCATCCCGTTGCGGTTGCCGGCATACCACACCATCCCACGCCGATCAATGATCAGGTTGTGCGGGTTGGTGCCGGGATCGATCTCGAAGCGCGTGAACTGACCGCTCTTCTGATCGAGACGGGCGATGTAGTTGCCGACCTGTCCCACAAAGAACACCGAGCCATCGGGCGCCACGTACGGATCGCGCGGACGAGAGCGCTCGTAGGGGACTTCCCACTCATCGAAGGTGACGGGCGCCTGCGCCGGCAGGGCGGCCGTGAAGGCAAGCATCGCGAGGGGGGCGGCGAGCAGGCGTCGCATCCGGTGACTCCGTTCAGGGGGATGAGAGTTCTACGCCGAACCGGGGTCGGGAGTTGCAGCGGCTCCCGGAGGTCGTAGCTTTGCCCCGACCCCGCTCGGAGCCCGCCATGTCACGCGCCGCTGTTGACCATCAAGCCAGAATCCGTTGGCATGCCGCTTTGCTGCTGCTGGCCGTGGCACCGCTCACGAGTCAGGCTCCCGCGCCGCGCCGGTTCACCACCTCGTCACCCTGCACCGCAGAGCAACAGGCCGCCGGGTGCCTGATCGTGCTCGGCTCAGGGATGCCGGTACCCGATCCCGAGCGGGCCGGCCCTGCCTACGCGGTGGTCTTCGGCGATCGCACCTTCCTCTTCGATGCCGGCGCGGGGGTGATGCGACGCGTTGCCGCGGCGGGATTGCCGATCGATGGCGTGACGGCCGCGTTTCTCACGCACCTCCACAGCGACCACACGCTCGGACTCCCCGACCTCCTGCTCACCACCTGGGTGATGGGCCGCCGCGGCCCCTTTCCGCTGGTCGGGCCGCCGGGGACGCAGCGGATGGTCACACAGCTCCTCGCCGCCTGGCAGGAGGACATCACCACGCGCATCGAGGGACTCGAGCGCGGGCAACCTGCCGGACCGGGCGTGACGGTGCTCGAACGTGAGGGCGGCGTGGTCTATGACAGTGCCGGCGTGCGCATCGAGGCCATCAAGGTCCCCCACGGCGAATTCGCCGTGTCGCTTGCGTACGTGATCCGACTGCCGACGCGCACCATCGTCCTCTCCGGTGACTCCGCGCCGACCGATGCGCTCATTGCTGCGGCCACCGGAGCCGACCTGCTGGTGCACGAGGTCTATCCCGAGGTGCGGCTCAAGCCGGAGCCACGGCCCGGTGGCGAGGCATGGCCCGCATACATGCGCAGCGTGCACACCAGCGATGTCGAAGTGGGGCGTCTCGCGGTAAAGAGCGGGGTCAGGCGGGTGCTGCTGAGTCACATCGTGCGGATGGGTGGGACCGATGCGGAGCTGCTCGCCGGCGTGCGCCGCGGCGGGTACCGCGGCGTGGTGCAGATCGCGCAGGACCTCGCCGCCTATTGAGATCCCCTCCAGCCGCGCATGTCAATGCGCGGCGCCGACAGCATCGTGATGTCGCCGCGCATTGACATGCGCGGCTGAAGACTAAACGACCGCTCCGAAGAGTCGTCCCACCAACGCGGTCACCCCCATGGCCACCGCACCCCAGAACGCCACGCGTCCCGCACCGCGGACCAGGGAGGCGCCGCCGAGTTGTGCGGCGAGCGCGCCCAGTGCGACCAGCAGCAGGATGGTCACCGCCACGACGCCGAGCGTGAGCGATGGCATTGGCAGCAGGGCGGCCAGCAGCGCTGGAGGGGCGGCGCCGACGGCAAACGCGGCGGCCGATGCCACGGCCGCCTGGATCGGGCGCGCCCTGGTGGATTCGTAGATGCCGAGCTCGTCACGCGCATGTGCCCCGAGGGCATCGTGCGCCGTGAGCTGCACGGCCACCTGGCCCGCGAGGTCCGGGGTCAGGCCGCGCTTGACATAGATCCCGGCGAGCTCGGCCAATTCGTGGCCGGCATCGGTGGCGAGCTCGCCGCGCTCGCGCGCGATGTCGGCCGACTCGGTGTCGGATTGTGAGGAGACGGAGACGTATTCGCCGGCGGCCATCGACAAGGAACCGGCTGCGAGTCCGGCCACGGCGGCGATCAAGATGGCGGCGCGATCGGGCGCGGCCGCCGCGACGCCGACGACGAGACTGCTGGTGGAAATCAGGCCGTCATTGGCGCCGAGGACGGCGGCGCGCAACCAGCCGATGCGATCACTGCGGTGACGTTCGACGTGCATGGTGGTGCTCCCGATGCGGGGCACCGAATAGTACTCGGTTGCGCGAGGACCGCTCGTCGACAGGGACGAGTGACCAGTGACCAGTGACCTGTGACGGATACGAGCTTCTACTGGTTACTGGTTACTGGTTACTGGTCACTACTCACTGTCTACTGGCTCCGCCTCGCCCACATGCTCACGGCCGACGGCCCATCAGCGTGTCGGCGAAGGCATCGGCAACATCGAGGGCCTTCAACGTCAGTGAACGGACCCGGTCCAACACGCTGCGCCGTGGCGGCGGGGGCGTGGCCGTCGCGATGGCCGTGGGAGGAACACGCCCCGGCGGGACGAGGGCGCCACTGGGTTCCGTGGTGGGAAACTCATCATTCGGCATGCGTCAGCTCCTGCCTCGGAGGACAGCGAACAGCGGACGGCGAACAGCGAACAGCGAACGGTGACCAGTGACCAGTGACCAGTGACCAGTGACCAGTGACCAGTGACCAGTGACCAGTGACCAGTGACCAGTAC
>Ga0073899_10003205_pt1 | contig 14551 bp, 11 predicted proteins | sample KloWWTmetaKNB5Ph_FD_88975 | JGI IMG/M metagenome (GOLD analysis project Ga0073899, IMG submission 88975) | Active sludge microbial communities from Klosterneuburg, Austria, studying microevolution and ecology of nitrifiers - Klosterneuburg... | ecosystem: Engineered > WWTP > Aerobic digester >...
CAAGGGCATGCTGCCGAAGAATCCGCTGGGCCGCGCCATGGCGCGCAAGCTCAAGGTCTACAAGGGTGCCGAGCACCCGCACACCGCTCAGCAGCCGCAAGCGCTGAACATCGGCTGACAGGAACTCCATCATGGCGATTTCGCAGAATTACGGTACCGGTCGTCGCAAGTCCTCCGCCGCGCGGGTGTTCCTGCGCCCGGGCAAGGGCTCGATCACGGTCAATGAAAAGCCGCTGGACGAATTCTTCGGCCGCGAAACGGCGCGCATGATCGTGCGTCAGCCGCTCGAAACCCTGAAGATGACCGAGAAGTTCGACGTGTTGGTCACCGTCGCTGGTGGCGGCGTCACCGGCCAGGCCGGCGCCATCCGCCTCGGCATCTCGCGCGCGCTGGTCGAATACGACGAGTCGCTCAAGCCGACGCTGCGCAAGGCCGGCTTCATGACCCGCGACGCCCGCGAAGTCGAGCGCAAGAAGGTCGGCCTGCACAAAGCCCGCCGCGCCACCCAGTTCTCGAAGCGCTAATCGCGCTATTGGGAGATCGTCCAATGGTAGGACTGCAGACTCTGACTCTGCCTATCTAGGTTCGAATCCTAGTCTCCCAGCCATTCAAACCAAGGGCTTGCAGCGATGCGGGCCCTTTGTTTTTGTGGCGGTTCCACAAATGCACCACATTCCTCTCGCCGCCCGACACCATCCTCGCGCGAGCGACTCGGCCGCGCAGCCTGGACCCTGAACCTGCGTGCGCCTGCAAGACACCACCCAACCAGTCCAAATGGGTGTGCGGGGCCGAGGCTGCTTGGGTCGTCAGCTGCGATGTTCTGCGCTCGGCTGCAGTCGATGTCGGCGCAATTGCTCGTACCATGGCCTTGCCTGCTCAGCGGCCAATGCCGCCGCACCGCCAAGTACCTGATCGCACGCATGCGGCGCTTCAAATCCGGTCGAGCGCCACACTGCCGCATACCAGTACGGTGCCCAGACGCCGTCACTGGCACGTGGGCCCGGCGGCCAACTCAACATGCGTACACTGAACGGGATGCCGAGCCAAGCGCACAGTGCACGAAGATGCGCTTCTGGCGCTTTGAGAAATTCGCCGGCATCGATGACCGGTGGTGCGCGGCCCAGTCTCTGGGCCACTTCATCGAACAACTCCGCTTCCTGCTGCAAGCCGATGTCGGCCGCGGTCACGTTCGCACGTGACTTGATATACGAGGCGACGACTTCGACCGGATCGCGAATCAGGAATACATTGGTCAGACGATGGATCCAGTCGTGCCCGATATGCGGCAGCAGATGATGGCTCATGTGTTTCTGGTACCAGATTGGCCGCGCATCCGGGAGCGGGCCGAGCAGGCTCGCGACAACCCGCTGCCAATCGGTCTCGCCTTGCGTGATCACCTCGTCGGCGCCCGGATGGTCGCTGTGCGTGTTCGCCAGATAGTGTGCATACAAGGGTTCGTCGACCACGCTGCAGTCGTCGCGGTTCTCGAACGCGCGCATCATCGCGGTCGAGATATTGCGCGGTCCCGACCACATCGCGATGCGTAACGGTGCAGTTTCCGCCGCACTCATGCCGGTGCCTTGCGCAGCGCGACATCGGCCAGGACCAGGTCGCGATAAAGCTGTTGCAGGCGCGTGACCACAGTGCCACGCACCTGCCCACCATGGTCGAAGACGCGGCCGTCGACTTCGCGTACCGGCACGACGCCGGCAAAGGTGCCGGTCGAGAACGCTTCGTCGGCGCCGTAGACATCGGTCAGACTGAAGCGCTTTTCGAAAATCGGAATGCCGGCGTCACGACAGACCCTGATCACGTTCGCGCGGGTGATGCCGCCGAGGCAATACTCCCCGGTCGAGGTCCACACCTCGCCGCGACGCACGATGAAAAAGTGCGTGGAATTGCAGGTCGCGACAAAGCCATGCGGGTCGAGCATCAAGGCTTCATCGGCTCCGGCGGTGTAGGCCTGGATACAGGCGGTGATGCAATTCAGCTTGCTGTGACTGTTGAGCTTCTGATCCTGCACATCGGGATAGCCGCGGCGCACGTGCACGGTGAACAGTTTCAGTCCGCGCTCGGCGAGTTCCGGCAGCGGTGTCTTGTACTCGGGCAGGATGACGACCGTGGCCGGGCCGATACACACGCGTGGATCCTGATAAGGCGTGCGTTTGATCCCGCGTGTGACCATCAGGCGGATATGCACGCCATCAAACATGTCGTTGCGCGCGAGCGTCGCGTAGATCGCGTGCGTCAGCTGCGCACGGCTCATGCCGATATCGAGCATGATCGCCTTCGCACCTTCGTACAGTCGATCCAGATGCTGATCGAGAAACGCCGGATGCCCGTTGACGACACGCAGTCCCTCCCAGACACCGTCGCCGAGCACGAACCCGGAATCGAGTACCGACACCGTCGCTTCGGCGCGCACCTTGTAGGCGCCATTGAGATAGATCAATACCGAATCGTTGCGTGTGTCGGCAACGTAATCGTGGGTGCCGTGAGCCATGCGCGTCTCCAGAATCCGATGCGCGCGAGCATAACGGCGAACGCGAAAAGGGCGGGCTCAGGGATTGTCCGCAGCAGTGCGCGGGTCGCCGCATCGAGGGAGTTCACACCGCCGACTGGCCGGCCGATGACGGCGGTGTTCCGGGTGGGCGCCCACGCCGTCGCCAGCACGCGCAGGCTCACGTCGGTCAGGAACGCCAGGTCGTGCGGGCACTCATCGACGCACGGGGTCGGGGCGAGGGAATCGGGGGGCTTAGCTCAGCGCACCGCGCAGGGCGAATCGGTGGTCGATGTCACCGCGTTTCATGGCCGGCGCGATCCGTAACGCTCACGCCGACGCGGCATTGTGGCTACTCGCCGAGGGTGCCGATGCGAACCGTACCTGCCCCGAAATCTGGCGGGCCGGCAGCTGCAGCCGCCGGTCCGCCGCGGGTGCTTCCAATCAGAACTTCCAGGTGCCGCCGATGTAGACGCTGTCGTTGCTGGCGTCCTTGCTCGGGATGTTCGAGTTGCGGTCGCGGGTCTCGTAGCCGGCTTCGATGGTGAGCTGCTTGCCGAAGTCCTTGGCCAGGTTGATGGCGTAGGTGGTGTTGTCGTCCTGGCGGTTCGGGGTCAGGTTCTTGTGGTCGACCGAGTCGAACTTGAAGCCGAAGCCGAGCGCCATTTCCCACGGCAGCTTGCGCGTGTAGGTGGCTTCCCAGGCCCAGGCGTCGGTGTCGCGCGTGACCGCGGTCGAGTCTTCGACCTTGGGCGCGTACTTCAGCTTGAAGACGTCGTCGTCGCTGGCCTTGAAGTTCGCCGCGAACGCCAGCGTGTCGATGCGCGAGTCCGGCGAGTCCGGGTTGGTGATGTTCTTGTCCTGGTAGTTGTAGGTGACGCCGAGCCCGACGCGCTTGGACACCTCGTACTCGTAGGCCAGCGAAACCACGAAGGTGCTGACGAACTTGCTGTCGTCCTTCTGCAGCGTCACGTAGGACAGCGACGGCTTGAACGAGTGCTTGCTCTTCTTCGGCGCGAATTCGAGCCCGCTGGTGACCGCCCAGTTGAGTTTGTTCAACTCGCTGCGGCCGCTGTGCGTGTCGCTGGCCAGCTTGAAACCGTTGTTCCAGGAGGTCGAGCCGGAGCCGAAGCCGTACTTGTGGCCGAGGCCGAGCTTGGCGGTGACCCGGGTCTGGGAGTCGACCAGAGTGTCGGCATTCGGATCGATGATGTCGTCGATGCCGTCGCCGTCTTCGTCGATCGCGTCATCTTCCTCGATCTCGTCCTCGTCGAGGTCGGCGTCGACGACGTCGTCGAAGGCATCGTCGAAGTCCTCGTCATCGTCCTCGTCGCCGGTGTCGTCCTCGTCTTCGTCGGCGCCGAATTCGGACAGGTCCGCGAAGTCGAAACCATTGCCGGACGATGGTGCCACCGAGATGTTGTCGTTGGTGCGGTACTGCAGTTCGACATTGCCCTTGAACTTGTGTCCGCTCTTGGACTTGCCGGCGGCGAGTGAGTCGGTGGCGGTGCCGAGTGCGGCAACGGCCACGGCCAGGAACAACAAATTGCGACGCATGGAACCCCCTGATGCAAGACGTGGCCGGCGCGCGCCGGATGTTTCAGTCGGACTCCGCCCACGCGGAACCGCTGTTGCGAATCGCACCCTGCAGGCCGCACGAAAACCATGCCAGACGCCATGCACGGCGACGATATCGATCGGCACAGCACGCGGCAACGCTGATGTTGTGACGAAAATGCATGCGCTTCATCGGGACTCCCGCCGGGACAACGACTTGCCGCGTGCGACTAGACTTGTGCCATCGTGTGTCCGCAGGAGACCCCCATGCCCCACCGCAAGCCGATCAACGAAGCCCGGCTCGATCAGATCGTCGCCGATGCCGCGAAGGCGAAGCGCGAACGCGAGAGCGGATACCGCGAGAAGGCGCTGGGAATGTATGCGTGGATCTGCGGGCGCTGCGCGCGTGAGTTCACGCGCGCAAACGTGCACGAGCTGACGGTGCACCATCGCAACCACAATCACGACGACAACCCGGCCGATGGCAGCAACTGGGAGCTGCTCTGCCTGTACTGCCACGACAACGAGCATCAGCGCTACCTGGACCACGACGCCGGCAGTCTCGCTGGGGAGACCAAGACCGCGGCGGCCACCTCGAACCCGTTCGCGGACTTGCGTGCGTTGTTGGGCAAGCGCTGACACGCAGTCGCGCGCCTTCATCCACCCGCGGAGAACACCCATGTTGCCGATGATCGCTCGTTGTTGCCCGCTGATCGTTCTGGCCGCACCGGCCCTTGCGGTCGAGGTTGTGCGCTCGCCGGCGCGAAGCGAAATGCTCGAAGTCGAGCGCTCCGCGCCGCCGCGGGGCGCGAACCAGTCGGACGAATCGAGCGAGGCCGTGACCTTGCCCAAGGCGCAGACGACCAGCGTGAAGCAACCCGCGTCAGGTGACTGCGTGCTGTCGTCGGGTCCGTTCGCACTGCCGGCGGGCACGCGCTCGGTCGACTGGAAGCTGGTCAATCGTGGCGATGCGAGCGCCCGTGTCGAAGTGACGGTGTATCGCCTGCGCATCGGTGCCAGCGCCGAAGTGGTATCCCCCGGAACCTTGCGCAAGGATCTGCCGCCCGCGCACGAAACGCACAATGCCAACAGCGTCGGCGGCAACCGTCCGTTCCAGGCCGGTTCCGACTACGAAGTGGTGGTACGGCGCAGCGATGCGCGCGTACTGCCGGCGGTTTCGTTCTGGTCGGACCACGGCAACACCGAAATCCCCGGGACCCGCATCGGGCCGGAAGGCTTTGTTCCGGTGGGCGGCGACTGCCATGAGCGAGGCGCGCACGACTGATCCCGCTGCGGCGTCGGGTCGTCGCAGCAATGGCAGCCTTCAGCGTGCTTCGCTTTATTGTTGGCGCGATGCGGGTGCGGTGGCGGAGTTCGATCATGCAGCGATGGATGCGACAGCGGTGGGTTGTGGGCTTCGCGTTCGCCTTGGGCAGCGCCCTGGCAGGGGCGCAGTCGTTCGAGGCCATCGCACCCGATCTGCACCTGCTCCGCGGCGCCTTCGTGCCCGGGCAGCAGCCCGACGGCAACAGCGTGTTGGTGCGCGGGCGCGAGGGCTGGATCGTGGTCGACACCGGTCGCCACCACGCACACACGCAGGCCATTCTCGACCACGCCGCGCGCAGCGGCTTGCCGATCAGCGACATCATCAACACGCACTGGCACCTTGATCACGTCAGCGGCAACGTCCTGGTGCGCAGCGCATACCCGCGGGCCGAGGTGCACGCGAGCGGCGCCATCGTCGCGGCGCAGCGCGGCTTCCTCGCCGACTATCGCAAGCAACTGGTCGCACTGGTGGCAGGGCAGCCGGATGCGGCGGAGTTGCCGGGCTGGGTGGCAGAGATTGCGCGCATCGACCTGGGTGAGCGATTGCATCCGACCGTGCCGATCATCCATAACGGCCGGCGCGTTCTTGCCGGGCGCGATCTCGACATCCACCTGACCACGCAGGCCGCGACCGATGGCGACGTCTGGGTGTACGACAGCATCTCACGCACCCTGATCGCCGGAGATCTGGTCACCCTGCCGGTGCCGTTCCTCGACACCGCTTGTCCCGCCGGTTGGCGCGAGGTGCTGGACGATCTGCGCGACCAGCCATTCACCCGGCTCGTGCCGGGCCACGGTCCGGTGATGGATCGCAAGGACTTCCGTCGCTACCGCATCGGTTTCGCGCACCTGCTCGATTGCGCTGCGCGCAGCAGTCGCACGCCGCCACAGTGCGCGGATCGCTGGATCGCCGATCTGGGCGAGTTGTTGCCCACCGCCGAGCATGCGCGCACGCGCGAACTGCTCGACTACTACCTGCCGCAGCGGCTGCGCGGCGAGGCTGCGCGCGCGGATTGCCCGCAGCGCTGAGCGCGAATCAGGGCGCGGCTTCGTAGCCGTTGCAGTAAATGTCTTCGGCGTAGTCCATGCAGCCGCCGCTCACCGGGACCGCGTGGTGTTCGCAATGCGCCGCTTCGGGTGTCGCCGCGCAATCGAGCAGGATGTTGGGGTCAGCGGTATCGGCGGCGGCGGTGGCGATCGAGGCCACCACCAACGGGTCACCGCCAACGCGCGAAACGACGCCACGCGCGATGTTCACGCGCACCACCCCCGAGCCGCTGCCGTTGACCGGCAAACCCGCGCTGCGGCTGCACTTCAGGGTCTGGCCCAACTCGGCGCTGCCGGTGGCGGCACAGGCGCTGAGCGCGTAGCCCGTGCCGGCCTGCAGCGACGCGTAGCTGAAGCCGGGCGGCAGTTGCAGCGACACGTAGAAGTTTCCCGCCCCGAGATTGCCGACATTGCGGTAGCTGACGGTGATGCTGCCGGCATCGGCCTGGATCGGCAGTACCGCGGCGGTGTGCGCCATGCTGATGATCTCGAGGATGGGCGCGGGCGCCGCCTCGGTCGCGAACGACGCCGAAAAGCAGCCGAGCTGCGTCGGGTTCACCAGGCAATCGCTCGGGATCGGCTGCGGTTCGCGGTTGCCGATCTCGGTGCGGATGGTCAGCGGGCCGGGGATGGGAATGTTGTCGGCGACGCGGATGTTGAATTGCGGCTCGTTGCTGCCGACGATCCGATGGTTTGTCGTGCAGGTGGTCGGACTGGCGCCGCTGCAGGTCCAGGTCACGCCCCCGACATCGATCTGACTGAGATAGGTGACCCCGACCGGCCAGTAGACCTTCAGAGTCACCGGCCCGTTGCCGGCGTCGTAGCCGACGTTGATGACGCGAATGCGCGCATTTTCGTCGGCGCCGTCAGTCAGAATGTTGTCGTTGAAGATGGTGATGCGATCGACGAAGACCTGCGATTGCACGATCGTGACGATGTCCTTCGCACACTGTGTCGTGCCGCCGTTGGTGGTGACGCAATTCAGCGGCACGGGCAGCGGGAACTGTGCGTTCTCCATCGTGCCGGTGAATTCGGTCGGTCCGAGCGGCGTGAAGTCGGCTGCGATATCGATGACGAAGTGCAGCGAACCACCCCAATTCATCGTGTCCCAATTGCTATCGCGCACGCAGACCACATCACGGGGCGTGACCGGCGCGGCGCACTCGAAAATGGCACCCACCTGTCCACTGGCGAAGCTCATGCCTTCGGGCAGGGTCATTCTGAACGTGATCGGCGCGGTCAACGTCGTGCCCGAGACGTTGCTCACGCCCAGCGATACGGTGTTGATGCCGCCTGCGCCGAAGGTGCCGGTGCCCATCGGATCGCGCACCACCAGGTTCATGCCGACCATGGCCGACTGCGCCGCGCCGGACAACGCGAGCAAAGTAGCCAGGATCAGGAATCTTGAACGAAGAGCACCTTGCATGACGCACTCCCGAAGCGTGCCGCCAATCTAGGCGGGCGCTGGAAGTGCGTCATCCCCACGAATCGGGGGGGTGGCGCGGATCGGTTAGCGGCGCCGACCCGGCATCGGCAGGCGCTGCACGATCTGCTTGAGCTTGTGCTTGAGGCGCGCGAAGAACGGCGTGCCCGCGGGTACGGTCGGGATCTCGGCGGTGATCGGCTGCTGGGCCGCGACCACGCCATCGGCTTCGACGCGTTCGCCACGCGGCTTGCGGCGGCGACGATTGCGGCGACGTTCGGCCTCGGCCGGCGACTCGCCGGGCACGCCCTCGGACATCGGTTCGGGACGCGGCTGCGGCGCTGCCGGCTGTGCACGCGGCGCGTCCGGGCGCGGCTTCTGGCCATCGCGACGTTCGCTCGGCTTGCGTTCGCCGCGCGAGCTGCTGCCGGCATGCCCGGAACCGCTCGAACTGCGGCGACCGCTGCCGCCGGAGCTGGATCCAGAGCGACCATCGCGGTTCTTGCGATCGCGGTCTTCGCGACGCTTCGCGGCCGCCGCATCCAGCACTTCGGACAGTTCGCTGCGGCCTTCGCCGGCTGCGCGTTCGCGCTTCGGCGGTGCCACCAGCATGTCCGGCGTGATCGACTCGAACGGTATCTTCTGCTCGATGAACTTCTCGATGTCCGGCAGCGACACCGCGTAGTCCTCGCAGGCGAAGCTGATCGCATCGCCTTCGGCGCCGAGGCGCGCGGTGCGGCCGATGCGGTGCACGTAGTCTTCGGCGTCGTGCGGCAGGTCGTAGTTGAAGACGTGGGTCACGCCGTTGATGTGCAGGCCGCGCGCGGCGACATCGGTGCCGACCAGGAGTTCCAGTTCGCCCTTCTGGAAGCGGTTCAGCAGCGACTCGCGCTTCTTCTGCGGCACATCACCGGACAGCAGCCCGACCTTCCAGCCGTGCGCTTCGAGCTTGCGCGCGACACGTTCGGCGGCGATCTTCATGTTCACGAACACCATGCCGCGCGGACTGCCGACCTGGTGCAGCAGGTGCAGCAGCAGCGGAATCTTTTCGTCCGCGGCCGGGTAGTAACCGACCTGGCGCACGCGCGAAACCGTCACCGATTCCGACTCGATCACGACCTTCTCGGGCTCGTTCATGTGTTCGTAGGCGAGTTCGAGTACGCGATGGCTGAGCGTGGCCGAGAACAGCAGGTTCTGGCGCTCGTGCGGGTCCGGCATGCGCCGCAGCAGGAAGCGGATGTCCTTGATGAAGCCGAGGTCGAACATGCGGTCGGCTTCGTCGAGGATGACCACATCGACCGCGCGCAGCGACACCGCGTGCTGGCGCACGAAGTCGATCAGCCGGCCGGGCGTGGCGATGATCACGTCGACGCCGTCGCTGAGCTGGGTGCGCTGCTTGTCGTAGTCGACGCCGCCGTAGATCAGTGCCATGCGCAGGCCGAGGTTGCGGCCGATCTGCTGCGCATCCTTCTCGATCTGGATCGCGAGTTCGCGCGTTGGCGCCAGGATCACGGCGCGCGGCTCGTTGTCCTTGCGGTCGGCGCGGGCCGGCTTGGTCAGCAGACGATTGAACATCGAGACCAGGAAGGCAGCGGTCTTGCCGGTGCCGGTCTGGGCCTGGCCGGCGACATCGCGGCCCTGCAGCGTGATCGGCAGCGACATTGCCTGGATTGGGGTACAACGGATGAAGCCTGCTTCTTCGAGACCCTTCAGCAGTTGCGGGTCGAGGCTGAAGTTCTCGAAGCAGACATCGGTCAGTGGCTTGTCGGACATTCTTTTTCTGTTGCCTTTCGGGTGCGGCCTTGTGTGGCGCGGATTCGCCCGCATCACCGCGGGCAGGTCGGGGGCGTGCTTGATCCGCTCCCGGGTGGGGGCGACAATCCGACGCCCCCGGCAAGCGCGCCGGGCCGATCCAGGGGATCAAGGCCGCAGCACGACCCGCGGAGTGTACCGCATGCCCGGCGCAAACCCGCGCCCTTCAAGGAGATTTCAGTGAGCGACCGCATTGCCCATGCCGACGACAACACCTTCGACGCCACCGTCTTGCAGTCCGAGGAGCCGGTGCTGGTGGATTTCTGGGCCGAATGGTGCGGGCCGTGCAAGATGATCGCGCCGATCCTCGACGATGTTGCCGAGACGTACGCCGGGCGCCTGAAGATCGTCAAGGTCAACACCGACATCGCCCAGAAGACGCCGCGCAACTACGGCGTGCGCGGCATCCCGATGCTGCTGCTGTTCAAGGGCGGCAAGGTCCAGGCCACGCATGTCGGCGCGCTGTCCAAGTCGCAGCTCACCAGCCTGATCGACAAGAACCTCTAGGCCTTGCCGTGGGAGCGGGCTCCGGCCCGCGATCGCCTCGCATCGAAATCGCGGGCCGGAGCCCGCTCCCACAAGAGACTGTTGTTCCCACGGGGTCCGTTCACCCAGGCCGCTTGTGCCTGCCGCAATGGCGGTGCTAGTGTCCGTTCCCGTCAGAACGCGATGAAACCGTCGCGCGACACGCGCAGCCGCAGAGGGTGGCTGCGTTGACCGGGACGAGATGTCCCGTTGTCCCCCAACTTCCCCACCGCAACATTCAGCGCTTATGCGCGAGACTCCCGTGTCCGAAACCACTCCGGCGGCCACCGCCGATACGCCCGTTTCCGAGCAGCGCAATGCCGCTCCCGACGCTGCCCAGGGCGGCAGCGAATCCAATGGCAACAGCCAGCGCCAGGAAGGCGAGGGCGGCTCCGAGAGCGGCGAAGGCGGGCAGCGCGTTTCGCGCCGCGAACGCTTCCGCAAGCGCTTCAAGGACCGCGACCGCGAACGAGGCCCGCGCCCGAACAATGACGGCATGCCCACCGATCAGGGCGATGGCGAGAACGGCGGCAATGGCGAGCGCGAATCGCAGCCGCAGCAACGCCAGAACTACACCATCCCGCCGGATGCACCGACCAGCCTGACCGCGCTCAAGCGCATGTCGCCGGCGGCGCTGCTTGATCTGGCCGAGAAGATCGGCATCCAGGAAGGCGTCGCCCGCGCGCGCAAGCAGGACGTCAACTTCTCGGTGCTGAAGGTGCTCACGCGCACGCCGGAAGGCATCGATGCCGAGGGTGTGCTGGAAATCCTGCAGGATGGCTTCGGCTTCCTGCGCGCGTTCGAAGCCTCGTATCTGGCCGGACCCGACGACGTATATGTGTCGCCCTCGCAGATCCGCCGCTTCAACCTGCGCACCGGCGACTACATCACCGGCAAGATCCGCTCACCGAAGGACGGCGAACGTTATGTCGCCCTGCTGAAAGTGGACGCGATCAACGGCGAACCGCCGGAAGCCAGCAAGAACAAGGTGCTGTTCGAGAACCTGACGCCGCTGTTCCCGCGCCAGGCCTTCCATCTCGAGCGCGGCAATGGTTCATCCGAAGACATCACCGGTCGCATCCTCGATTTGATGGCGCCGATCGGCAAGGGCCAGCGCGGCCTGATCGTCAGTCCGCCGAAGGCCGGCAAGACCATGCTGCTGCAAAACGTCGCCCAGGCGATCGTGCACAACCATCCGGAAGCGCACCTGATCATCCTGCTGATCGACGAGCGTCCGGAAGAAGTGACCGAGATGCAGCGCTCGGTGCGCGCCGAAGTGATCAGCTCGACCTTCGATGAGCCGGCTTCGCGCCACGTGCAGGTCGCCGAGATGGTGATCGAGCGCGCCAAGCGTCTGGTCGAGCACAAGAAGGACGTGATCATCCTGCTCGACTCGATCACCCGCCTGGCGCGCGCCTACAACACCGTGGTGCCAAGCTCCGGCAAGGTGCTCACCGGCGGTGTCGATGCGAATGCGCTGCAACGCCCGAAGCGCTTCTTCGGCGCCGCACGCAACGTCGAGGAAGGCGGCTCGCTGACCATCGTCGCGACCACGCTGGTCGACACCGGCTCGAAGATGGACGAGGTGATCTACGAGGAGTTCAAGGGCACCGGCAACATGGAAGTGCACCTCGACCGCCGCATCACCGAGAAGCGCGTCTACCCGGCGTTCAATATCAACCGCTCCGGCACGCGCCGCGAGGAGCTGCTGATCGACCCCGACCTGCTGCAGAAGATCTGGATCCTGCGCAAGCTGCTGCATCCGATGGACGAACTCGCCGCGATCGAGTTCCTGCTCGACAAGATGAAGGACACCAAGACCAACGAGGAGTTCTTCAAGTTCATGAAGCGCGGATGATGCAACGCGGCTGAGATGCCCGCGTCATCGCGCCGTAACTCGGCGCGGTCAAGCTGATTTCACCCGCTGGCACGCGGGATTGCTCGTGCCACACAAAGCCCGCTTCGTCGCGGGCTTTGTGCTTTGTGGGCTTCGTCCACCGTTTGGGACAGCGCCGCCCGATTCCTCGCCGCGGCGTCCCGAAGGCGGGACGTCGTCGCGGCATTCGCGCACAATGTCGAGCAAGAACAATGGGATAGGGGTTGGCATGCGAACTGCGAATGGGGTGCGACCACAAGGAGTCCGCCATGTCCCGCGCCATCGCCATTCTGTTCGCATCGTTCCATTCGCTCCTGCTCGCATGGCAGGTGCATGCCGCCCCGGTGATGCCTGGGGCGACCGCACCCGACTGGCGCAGCGAAGGCTTTGTCGCCGCGCCCGCGCCGAATGCGGGCGAGGCGCGCTTCGGGTTGCGCGCACCGCAAGCGGACATCGCGGTCCGAGCCGACGGCAGTCTCGTGTTCGCGTTGCGCGCAGCAGACGGCGGGCGCCGCATTTTCGAGGTCCATGTCGAGGGCTTTGGTGGCTGGAGCGAGCCGGAAGGCGCGCAGCGACTGCCCGACTCCGTGCAGTTGCTGACCGAAGCCGGGCCGAAGCCGGTGGCACGCTTCGCCGAACTGGGCATGCGCGCGCGCGATGGCGGTGTCCAATACCGGCTGCGCCGCAATCAGGCGGGATCGGCCGAGCAGTTGTTCGTGGTCGCTCCGGGCGTCGATGCCTCACGCCTGGGCTTGCGCTTCGATAGCATCGATGGCATCGCGCGGCGCAGTGACGGTGGCCTGTCGCTCGCGCTCGCTGGCGAAGCACTTGACTGGTCGGCGCCCAAGGCCTGGCAGTACGGCCCCGACGAAGCGATCGAGCCGGTGCGCGTGCGCTACCGCGTCGACGGCCATCGCGTCGCCTTCGACTTCGGACGCTACGACCGCGAGCGTGCGCTGCATGTCGACCCGTACCTCGCGCGCACCTATCACGGGGGAACTGCGGACGAATTCGCCACCGAGGATCTCGTGATGCAGGCGGATGGTTCGCTGCTCGTCGCTGGGCAGAGCAACTCCGTCGATCTGCCTGGAGTCGGCGGTTCGTCGCCGTCGGCGCGCTTTTCCTACGTCACACGCTTCTCCGCCGATCTCTCCCAGCGCCTGGGCACGCTGTTGTTTCCCCATGATGCCAGCGGCGGCTTCGTCGGCTTCCCGCTAAAGCTGGCCTTGCACGGTCCCTCCGGTGATGTCTTCGTCGCAGCGAGCGGTGGAACCGGCGCCTATCCACTGCGCCTGTGGCGCTTCTCTTCCGACCTGACCGCGCAACTTGCCTCTCGGACCATCCCCACCAATCACATGGACAATGCGCCGCTGCAAGCGCTCGCGGTGAGCAGTGTCGATGCGTCGGTCTATGTCGCCAGCGGCTATGCCGCCAGCAACGAGTACCTTCGGCCGCTTCGTACGCGTCTGGTGCGACTCCCGATCACGCTCGCAAGCATCGAAGACGAGCGTATCGTCCCAAACCTGGTGGTCAATGGGCTGACGGTCAGCACCCAGTCGCCGGGCCGCGTGTTCGCCGCATTCCAGCACGCCACGGACGGCGGTTGGTACGGCGAAGCGGCGCCCAGCTTCGGCGCCGGTCGCGGCGTGCTGATCCGCGAGTTCAGCCCCGATCTGCAGACCAGCTACGCCGATCGCACGCTGGTCGCCCCGACTGGAACACTGGATGCCGTCCGCCTGCGCTACGACGTGTCACGGACGTCGATCCTGTTGCTCGGGGCGACCAATTCGCCGGACCTGCCGCAGGGTTCGAGTCCAGGCGCGGAGACCGAACTGCGCGGGTACCGGGACTTGTTCCTGGCTTCCTTTCCAGCCGCGGGCGGACTTGACGCCCTGAGCTACCTGGGCGGATTTGGCCGCGATGACGCGGTGGACTTGCTGGTCAACGCCGACGGGTTGCGGGTGCTTGGTCGGGCCTGTTTCGACAACACCGGTGTTGTCGCGGCCGACCAGCATTGGCTGCCCGGCATCGGCGGAGGAATGCTGCCGCTGCGACCCCGCAGCGATCGTGACTGCAGCAGTTTCCTGAGCCTGGTGGATGGCGATCTCGGCGCGATCCGGCGCAGCACCTGGCTTGCCGATGCCGCGAGCGCAGCAGCGTTCACGTGGCGGAATGGTCTGGCATTGAGCGATGGCCAGAACGGGCTGGCAACGGCCGGCGTCGTCGGACTGGGCAGCAGTTGCACCGGCAGCCTGGTGGATGGCGGGTTCTCGCTGCCGGGCGCGGTGCAGCCGCAGTCCGCCGGTGGCTGCTCGGACGCTTTCGTGGAAACACTGACCCGCGACATCGCGGCAGCGGTGACCTTGCCGGGTGGCCACTGCGGGAACACGGTGACCACCAATTGCGGAGCGGCGATTCCCGACAACCAGTTCTTCAACAACTGGCTGGACTCGAACCGGACTGTGCTGGGCTGTGGCTACGTGCG
>Ga0073899_10003206_pt1 | contig 14547 bp, 15 predicted proteins | sample KloWWTmetaKNB5Ph_FD_88975 | JGI IMG/M metagenome (GOLD analysis project Ga0073899, IMG submission 88975) | Active sludge microbial communities from Klosterneuburg, Austria, studying microevolution and ecology of nitrifiers - Klosterneuburg... | ecosystem: Engineered > WWTP > Aerobic digester >...
CGACCACGCGGATGCTGCCCAGCGACAGCGACCGTGCCAAGTCCTTGGCCAGGTTGACGATCTGTGCGCCCTTGACGCCGGTGGCGGGCTCAATCTCGTAGCGCGTGATCACCGGCCCCGGCGATGCAGCGACCACCCGCACGTCGACACCGAAATCCTTGAGCTTCTTCTCGATCAGCCGGCTGGTCATCTCCAGCGATTCGGGCGTCACACTCTCCTGCCGGCCCGTGGCCGCATCGAGCAGGTCGACCTGCGGCAGTTTGGTGTCGCTGAGTTCCTTGAACAGCGGCTGCTGGCGTTCACGCGCCACACGCTCGGACTTGGGCACCGCCAGCACGGCCGGCTCGATGACCAGCGGCAGATGGGGGTCCTCGGTCTGGCGCTCGAGTTCGAGTTCGACCACCTGCTCGCGCTCGCGCAGCGCCTGCTCGCCGATGCGGCGGTCCTGTGCACGCTCCTTGCGTACCTGGCGCTGTTCGAGCAGGGCTTCGACGCGCGCGCCGATCGCGTCAGCGATACGCGCCCACGAAAATCGAAGGGCCATGGCCATGCCGACCACCAGCAAGGCGATCAAGGTCACGCCGGATCCGGCAAAACCCAGCCAGCGCACCGACGCCGCGCCCAGCGTGTAACCCAGCACGCCGCCGGCGTGACCGGGCAATGCCGACTCCAAGCGATACAGCCGCGTCCATTCGAGGCTGCAGCTCGCAATCAGCAACAGCGCCAGCCCAAGCCAGAACATCCAGCGCGGGGGCAGTGGTGACAGGGCCGTCGGGCCGCGCAACGCGCGCGCCAAGCCCGACAGCCAGGCCCGCCAGGTCACGGGCACCAGCCACCAGGCCGACCAGCCGAACAGGAAGTACAGGCCATCAGCCACCCAGGCGCCTAACGCGCCCACTTTGTTGCGGATGGCTTCGCCACTACCCGACGAGGTGAAGGCGGCGTCACCGGCATCGTAGGTCAGCAGCGCCAGCAACAGCAAAAGGCAAGCCACCAGGCCGCCGACCAACATCAATTGCCGACGCCCGCCCATGGCCGACGCGGCGGCCATGCGGCCCTGCGTCTTGCCGTGATCAAGGCCACCTTCGACTTGCAGCGATCCGAGCGGAAAACTCATGCGCACATTGTGCGCGATGCCGCTCTTCAGTCCTTCTGCAGGCGCTCCTTGATGACGACGAAGCCGTTCTCCTGCGTCTCGATCACGCCCTTGTCTTCAAGGTCCTTCATCACGCGGCTGACCATCTCGCGCGAGGCGCCCACCACCTTGGCCATGTCCTGGCGCGACACCTTGTGGCGGATGATCTTGACGCCATTCTCTTCCTCTGCCATGTCGAGCAGGGTGCGCGCCACACGCCCGTAGACGTCGAGCAGAGCCAGCGACTCGATTTGCCGGTCGGCGTTGCGCAGCCGCCGCACCAGGCCGCGCAGGATGGCATAGGCCAGCGTCGAGCCTTCGGGCAGGCAGCGCGCGAAGTCGACCCGCGCCAGCACCAGCATGTCGGTCTGCACCTCGGCGCGCACGGTGGCCGAATGCGGCTCGTTGTCGATCAGGCTCATCTCGCCCACGTAGTCGCCCGACTCGAGCACCGCCAGGATCACCTCTCTGCCGCGCGAATCGGCGGTCAGCACGCGCGCACGTCCGTTGAGCAGGATGAACAGCGCATTGCTCTTGCGGCCTTGTTCGACGACCAGCTCGCCGCGGCGAAAGCGCCGCTTCACCACGCTATCGGCCACCGCCTGCGCCTGGTCGGCGGTCAGCATCGAGAACAGCGGCACGCGGCGAATCAGGTCCAGGTTCGACAACATCGACATCAGCAGCCCCTTCGTTGTTATGCGTGTCAGGCCCCGCGCCCTGGCAGCAAGAATTCCCTGCCCACACGCCGACGGCCGCGGGTCTGCAAGAATCCGTCTATTGTGCCCATGTGCGCCCACCAGACCATTGGGCGGCGCCCGCAGCACCCGCGATCCGTGGGCTCGGCGCGACGCCGGCCCTGTCCGTGACCCAGACCTCAGACCATGACCCAACCCAACACCCACGCCCGTGTCCTGATCCTCGGCTCGGGCCCCGCCGGCTACACCGCGGCGCTGTATGCGGCGCGCGCCAATCTCGAACCGCTGCTGATCACCGGCATGGCTCAGGGCGGCCAGCTGATGACCACCACCGACGTCGACAACTGGCCGGCCGATGTCGATGGCGTGATGGGCCCTGACCTGATGCAGCGCTTCCAGGCTCATGCCGAGCGCTTCAACACCAGGATCGTGTTCGACCACATTGCCAAGGTCGATTTCAGTCGCCGCCCCTTCGTGCTGGAAGGCGATTCGGGCACCTACAGCTGCGACAGCCTGGTCATCGCCACCGGTGCCAGCGCCAAGTACCTGGGTCTGCCCAGCGAGCAGGCCTTCATGGGCAAGGGCGTCAGCGGCTGCGCCACCTGCGACGGTTTCTTCTACCGCGAACAGGACGTCTGTGTCGTCGGCGGCGGCAACACCGCGGTCGAAGAGGCGATGTACCTGTCGAATATCGCGAACAAGGTGCACCTGATCCACCGTCGCGACAAGTTCCGCGCCGAAGCGGTGTTGATCGACAAGCTGATGGCCAAGGTGGCCACCGGCAAGATCCAGCTGCACCTGTGGCACACGCTGCACGAAGTGCTGGGCGACAGCTCGGGCGTGACCGGCGTGCGCCTGGCGTCGACCCAGGGTGGCGCGACGACCGACCTTGAAGTCAAGGGCTGCTTCATCGCCATCGGCCACCAACCCAACACCGACATCTTCAAGGGGCAACTGGCGATGAAGGACGGCTACATCATCACGCGCACCGGGCTTGACGGTTTTGCCACCGCCACCAGCGTGCCGGGTGTGTTCGCGGCAGGCGACGTGCAGGATCATGTCTACCGCCAGGCCATCACCAGCGCAGGCACCGGCTGCATGGCGGCACTGGATGCACAGCGCTTTCTCGAGCAGTGAGCTGTCGATAATCCCAGAAGGCACGCTATAATCGCGGGCTTAGCTGAATTTCAGCTCCGTTTTCAAGAATCAATTGGAGAGTGCGTTCATGGCACGCGTCTGTCAGGTCACGGGCAAGGGCCCGATGGTGGGAAACAACGTTTCCCACGCCAACAACAAGACCAAGCGCCGGTTTCTGCCCAACCTGCAGTACCGCCGTTTCTGGCTCGAAAGCGAGAGCCGCTGGGTGCGCCTGCGCATCAGCTGCGCTGCGCTGCGGCTGATCGACAAGGTGGGCATCGATCAGGTCGTTTCCGACCTTCGTGCTCGCGGCGCACTCTGAACCAGGAGCAGACATGGCCACCAAAGGCGGACGCGAAAAGATCAAGCTGGAGTCCACAGCGGGCACCGGTCACTTCTACACCACGAACAAGAACAAGAAGACGACGCCCGAAAAGCTCGAATTCCTAAAATTCGACCCGAAGGCCCGCAAGCACGTGCTGTACAAGGAAATCAAGCTCAAGTAAGCACTTGGAATCCTGCCCAACAAAAAGCCCGCAAGCAGCGGGCTTTTTGTTGGGCGACAGATCCGCAAGTGCTGCGGAACCTACGCGCGCGCCGCGCGCAGCTTGAACGAGAAGTCCTGCAGGGCCGCAATGCCGCTGTCCTCGGCGCGCTTGCACCAGGACTGCAGATCGCTCACCAGCTGCTCGGCCGACACGTTGGTGCGTGTCCACAGCTGGCGCAACTCTTCGCGCATCGCCACCAGCTTGGCCAGCTTCGGGCTGTCGCCCAGAGCATGCTGCAGCTGCGGCTTCACACCCTGCGGGATCTTGTCGTCGTCTCGGTGCAGCCAGGCCTTGGCCAGGCTCATGTTGACCCAGCGATGGCTGTTCTCGGCGCCTTCACCACGCAGACGATCGAGCTCGGACCTCACCGCCTGACGCATTTCGGCCGCGTAACGCGCCATCACCTCGTAGCGGTTGGCGATGATCGCTTCCAGCGTCTTGCCATCGGCCACCGGCTTGACGGCGCCCAGCTCCAGACGCGGCGGCGTCTTGCGAACCTTGGCCAGGCCCACCATTTCCATCGCGCGGATGTAGGCCCAGCCGATGTCGAATTCATACGGCTTGACCGACAACTTGGCCGAGGTCGGGTAGGTGTGGTGGTTGTTGTGCAGCTCTTCGCCGCCGATGATGATGCCCCAGGGGCTGATGTTGGTCGACGCGTCGACCGCCTCGAAATTGCGGTAACCCCAGTAGTGACCGATGCCGTTGATGATGCCGGCCGCGGTGATCGGGATCCAGGCCATCTGCACAGCCCACACCGCGGCACCGATGGCACCAAACAGCAGCACGTCGATGATCAGCATCAGGCCCACGCCCTGCCACGAAAACCGCGTGTACAGGTTGCGCTCGATCCAGTCGTCGGGCGTGTTGTGCCCGTACTTGTCCAGCGTCTCCTGCACCTTGGCTTCGGACCGGTACAGCTCGCTGCCCGTCAGCAGTACCGTCTTGATACCGCGCGTGACCGGGCTGTGGGGATCATCTTCGGTTTCGCACTTGGCGTGATGCTTGCGATGGATGGCCACCCATTCCTTGGTGACCATGCCCGTGGTCAGCCACAGCCAGAAGCGAAAGAAGTGCGCGGGAATCGCATGCAGTTCGAGCGCCCGGTGCGCCTGCGACCGGTGCAGGTAGATCGTCACGCCTGCGATCGTGATGTGTGTGAACACGAGCGTGACCAACAGCACCTGCCACCAGCTGGCCTGCACCAAGCCATCGGCCAACCAAGTCACCACCGCGTCATGCAGCGATACAAGAAAATCCATCGTCGGTCCTTGCCCTGTAACTGAGGGAATCTTCAATTGTAGGCGCGGGCAGCCCGCTTGAAGTGCGGCAAATGCCTAGATCGGCCTCCTTCGTCGCGGGCAGTCAGGCAAAACCGCTGCAGATGAACGCAGAGGCGCCGGTTTTGCCGACGGATCAATGCCGTTGCCAGATGGCTGCAAAGAATCCGTCGGTGCCGTGCCGGTGCGGCCAAAGCCTCAGTCTTGGCCCCTCGACGAGTGAGGCTGCCTGCTCGACGTGTGCCGTGGCCAGGGCCTGCTCGGCCGGCACGACCTCGAAGTCACGCCCCTGCTCATTCTCGAAAGCCGTTGCCACCTGCTCGTTCTCGGCAGCCAGCAGGCTGCAGGTGGCGTACACCAGCCGCCCGCCGGGCTTGAGCAGGCGCGCCGCGCTGGACAGGATTGCGATCTGTTTGACCTGCAATTCGGCGATCGAAGCCGGGCTTTGACGCCACTTCAGGTCTGGGTTGCGTCTCAGGGTGCCTAGGCCGGAGCAAGGCGCATCGACCAGGACGCGGTCGATCTTGCCCGCCAGGCGCCGCACACGGTCGTCGCGCTCGTGGGCCAGCTGTGCCGGGTGCACGTTGGACAGACCGCTGCGCGCCAGCCGCGGCTTCAGGCTGTCCAGCCGATGTCCAGACACGTCAAAGGCATAAAGGCGACCGGTGTTGCGCATCGACGCACCCAGCGCCAGCGTCTTGCCGCCGGCCCCGGCACAGAAGTCCACCACCATCTCGCCGCGCTTGGCATCGGTCAGCAGCGCCAGCAACTGGCTGCCTTCGTCCTGTACCTCGACGGCGCCGGACAAGAAGACATCGAGCTTGTTCAGCGCGGGCTTGCCCTGCACACGCAGACCCCAGGGCGAAAACGGCGTGATCTGCGCGTCGATTCCGGCGGCGGCCAAGGCGCGCTGCACCTCGTCGCGCTTGGCCTTGACGGCATTCACACGCAGGTCCAGCGGTGCCGGCTCGTTGAGCGCCTGTACCAGCGGCCAGAAATCGTCGGCCGGCAGTTGTTGGTGCAGCGCGGCCGCCAGCCAGTCGGGCAGGTTGTGGCGCAGCTTTTCAGGCAGGCTGCCGCGGTCCACCGTCGCCACGTGGGACAGCCACTGCTGTTCGTGCGGCCCCAGCGCGCCACGCACAAACGTTGCGCTGCCCTGCCAGGCCAGGATGGCCAGGCGCCGCTCGAGCGCTCCGCTGCCCGACTGCGCCAGGTGCTGCAACAGCAGCCGCTGACGCAGCACCGCATAGGCGGTTTCGGCCAGTGCATGGCGCTCGCGCGCTCCCAATGCCTTGTGGCGACGAAAGAAGACCGAGACCACGCCGTCGGCAGGCTGGTCCATACGCAGCAACTGCCGAATCAGTTCGGTGGCGAGGTCGAGCAAGGCGTTCGGGTGCATGGCGGCGCTACATCAGCACTTGCGAGGCGCCGTCGAGCTGGCGCACCAGCCCGTCGTGCTGCTGCAAGCGCCCTTCGACGTACCAGCGCACGGCCAGCGGGTAGATCACGTGTTCGGTGGCCAGCACGCGGTCGGCCAGAGTGTGTTCGTCGTCACCCGCCAGCACGGGCACGGCCGACTGCATCACGATCGGCCCGTGGTCGAGCTCGGGTGTCACGAAATGCACCGTGGCACCCACCAGCTTGCAGCCCGCCTGCAGTGCACGGCGGTGCGTGTGCAGGCCAGGAAAAGCAGGCAGCAGGGAGGGATGGATGTTCAGCATGCGGCCCTGGTACCGTTGTACGAAGGCCGGCCCCAGGATGCGCATGAAACCCGCCAGCAGCAGCAGGTCGGGCGCGAAGCCGTCGACCACCTGTGCCAGTTCGGCATCGAAAACCTCACGCGAAGGCTGCGCCCTGTGGTCGACCACCGCGGCGGCAATGCTGTGCGAGCGCGCGAAGTCCAGGCCCTGCGCGTCGGGACGGTTGGCGATCACGGCCACCACCTGCGCTGGCCACTGCTGTTCAGCGCAGCGCCGCACGATGGCCTGCATGTTCGAGCCACGGCCGGAGATCAGGATGACGATGCGTTTCATGAGGGGGCCGCAGTGTAAGACCTGGGCACATCGACCTTGTGTAGCGACCTGAGACAATCCCTATCCCATTCAAGTACCCAGCCCCAGCCCATGCGATCCCGCGTCCTTTCCGGCATGCGTCCCACCGGCGCCCTGCACCTCGGCCACTACCACGGCGCCCTGAAGAACTGGGTACGGCTGCAGGAGCAGCACGACTGCTTCTACTTCGTGGCCGACTGGCACGCGCTGACCACGCACTACCAGGAGCGTGACGTCATCGAGAAGAACGTCTACGAGATGGTGATCGACTGGATCGCGGCCGGTCTGGACCCGGACAAGAGCACCATCTTCATCCAGAGCCGGCTGCCGGAACACGCCGAGTTGTTCACGCTGCTGGCGATGGGCACGCCGCTGGGCTGGCTGGAACGGGTACCGACCTACAAGGACCAGATCGACAAGCTGAAAGACCGCGACCTGGCGACCTACGGCTTTCTCGGCTACCCCTTGCTGCAGGCGGCTGACATCCTGATCTACAAGGCCACCTACGTGCCGGTGGGCGAGGACCAGTCGTCCCACGTCGAACTCACGCGCGAGGTGGCGCGACGCTTCAACCACCTGTACGGCCGGCTCGGCGGCTTCGAGGCACATGTCGCGGCCGCGCTGGCCCGTCTGCCCAAGGACGACCAGCGCTACTACGACAAGCAGCGCAAGGCCTTTGGCGAGACCGGATCGGCCGAAGCCTGGGGCAAGGGAGAAGCCCTGGTCAGGCGCGCGGCCGCCGCGATCGAAAACTGGACCGACGGCGAAACCGAACTGCTGCTGGGCCATCTGCGTGGCAGTGGCAAGGCCATCCTGGTCGAGCCGCAGGCGCTGCACACCGAGGTGCTGCGCCTGCCCGGCCTCGACGGCTCGAAGATGAGCAAGAGCTACGGCAATGCCGTCTTGATGCGCGACGAGCCCGCCGAGGTCGAACGAAAGATCCGCGGCATGGTCACCGATCCGGCACGGGTGCGCCGCACCGACCCGGGCAACCCCGAGAAATGCCCGGTGTGGCAGTTCCACAAGGTCTACAGCGACGAGGCGACCCGCGACTGGGTGGTCAAGGGCTGCACCACCGCCAGCATCGGCTGCCTCGAATGCAAGCAGCCGGTGATCGACGCCATCATCAAGGAGCAGCAGCCCTGGCGCGAGCGTGCCGCCGAGTTGACGGCCGACCCGAAGAAGGTGCACTGGATCGTCGAGATGGGCACCGAGCGTGCCCGCACCGTGGCAAGGCAGACCATGAAAGACGTGCGCGAAGCCATGGGTCTGAACTACTGATGGCCAACGAACAGCTGCAAACCATCGAGGTCAGCGCCAGCGACACGCCTGCCGCCAGCGTCATCATGCTGCATGGCCTGGGCGCCGATGGCACCGACTTCCTGCCGCTGGCAGACGAGATCGACCTGTCGCCGATCGGCCCGGTGCGCTGGGTACTGCCGCGAGCGCCGATGCGCGCGGTCACCGTGAATGGCGGTCACCGCATGCGCGCCTGGTACGACATCCTGGGCACCGATCTGGCACGCCGTGAGGACGAGGCCGGGCTGCGCCAGTCGGTGGCCCAGGTGCACGCGCTGATCGAGCGGGAAGTCACCCGCGGTGTGCCGGCCCGCCGCATCGTGCTGGCCGGATTTTCTCAAGGCTGCGCGATCAGCCTGATGGCCGGGCTGCGCTGCACGCAGCGCCTGGCCGGTGTGGCCGGCCTTTCAGGCTATCTGCCGATGGCCGGCAGCACCCAGGCCGAAGCCCATGCGGCCAACCGCGACCTGCCGCTGTTTCTGGCCCACGGGGCTCACGACACCGTGGTCGTGCCGGCGCGTGGCATGGCCAGTCGCGACCAGCTGCAGGCGCTGGGCTGGGTCGTGGAATGGCACGAGTTCCCGATGGAGCACTCGGTCTGCATGGAAGAACTGGTCGCGCTGCGCCAATGGCTGCTGCGCGTGCTGGCCGCCTGAGCGGCGCGGCGGCGCATGCCGCTGCTATCCTGCCGGCCCCGTGGCCGAGCTGCACATCACCGACATCGAAAGCGCCATCAACTGGTGGCGTCGGCGTTCACCGTCGCATGATGGCATCACGGCGTGCGCCGAAGTGCGCGCCCTGGCCGAGGTGTACGCACTGATGGTCTATGACCGCCGGTCGACCTGCGCCGAGACCGGCATGTCGGTGGCCGCGCACGAGGCCTGGATGGCCTGGTACGCCAGCACGCCCGATTCGCCCTGCATCGCGATCTGCTCGACCAGCCAGGGTGACGCCGTGTGCAAGGGCTGCGGCCGCAGCTTCGAAGAGGTGCAGCACTGGACCGCCTACAGCCCCGGCGAGAAGCGGGCCGTGTGGCGGCGCATCTCGCTCGAAGGCAAGGCCTGGCGCTTCAACCGCTACGCCGAGCGCGCATTGGAAGATCCCGACTCGAAGGCCTCGGCAGGCGACACCGATGTCCCGAATGCCTGGAGCCGCCGTTGAGCGACCGCTTTGCCGGCAGCGCTCGCCGCATCGGCAGCCTGGCCTGGCCGCTGTTCGTGGGCCACCTGTCGGTGGTGGCCTTTGCCACGGTCGACACCGTGCTGCTCGGCCGCCATTCGGCCAGCGACCTGGCGGCCTTGTCGGTCGGCGGCGCGGCCTACATCACCATCTTCATCGGCCTGATGGGCGTGGTGCTGGCGCTGGGGCCGATCAGCGGCCAGCTGTACGGTGCCCGCCAGATGGCGCAGGCAGGACACCAGCTGCACCAGGCGGTCTGGCTGGCACTGGGCCTGGCTGTGCCGGGGTCGCTGCTGCTGCTGTTCCCCGCACCCTTCGTTCGCCTGGCGCAGCTTTCGGTGGGGCAGGAATCTCTGGTGCGCGACTATCTGGCGGTGCTGGCGCTGTCGTTGCCGGCTTCGCTGCTGTTCTCGGCGTATCGAGGCTTCAACAACGCGGTGTCACGGCCGAAAGCGGTGATGGCGCTGCAGGTCTGCGGGCTGGCGCTGAAGGTGCCCTTGTCGATGCTGCTGATCCGCGGCGCCCCAGGCCTGGGCTTGCCGGCGCTGGGCGTGGTCGGCTGCGCGATTGCCACTGCGATGGTGATGTGGTCACAGGCGCTGATCGCGCTGTGGGTGCTGCGCCGCGACCCCTTCTACGCCCCGTTCGAACTGTGGGGGCGTGGCCTGCACGCACCCGATCGCCAGGCGCTGTGGGCGCAGCTCAAGCTCGGGGTTCCGATGGGGCTGTCGATCCTGATCGAAGTCAGCGGCTTTTCGCTGATGGCGGTGTTCATCGCGCGCCTGGGCACCACCGCGGTGGCGGGGCACCAGATTGCGGCCAACCTGGTATCGCTGCTGTTCATGCTGCCGATGGCGCTGGCCAGCGCCACCAGCGTGCTGGTGGCACAGCGCATCGGGTCGATCGACTTGCCCGATGCACGCCGCCTGACGCGTCATGGCATCGTGCTTGGCCTGGGTGTGGCGGTGGTGCTGGGCACTGCGGTTTTTCTCGGTCGTGAATCGGTGGTGCGGCTGTACACCGCCGATGCCGCGGTGATCGCTGCCACCTTGCCGCTGCTGGCCTGGGTGACGTTGTTCCACGTCGTTGACGCCGGGCAGACGCTGGCGTCGTTCGTGCTGCGCGCGTACCGCATCGCGACCTTGCCGATGTTCATCTTTGCCGGCTCACTGTGGGGCGTGGGGCTGGGCGGTGGCTATGTCGTTGCCTTCAACGTGCTGGGCCGCACACCGCCTGCCCTGCGCGGTGCTCCGGGCTACTGGGCGGCCAGCACCACCGGGCTGGCGCTGGCGGCTCTGCTGCTGCTGACGTTGGTGTGGCGCGTCATGCACGCCCAGAAGCATGCGCTGCGTCAGCAGGCTCGCCCAGGGGCAAAGCCAGCGTGAAGCAACTGCCGCCGCCGTCACGCGGCGTGCAACGCACCGCACCGCCGTGACGCTCGGCGATCTGCCGCACCAGCGCCAGCCCCAGGCCCACGCCACCCGATTTCTCGGCATGGCCAGGCAACCTGAAGAAGGGCTCGAAGATGCGTTCGCGGTAGGCTTCGGGGACCCCCGGCCCGCGGTCGCAGACGGCCACCTCGACACCGGCACGCGCTTCGATACCCGCACCCGCACCCGCACCGACACCCGCGCGCCGCACCTCGAGCTCAACCTCGCCACCACCGTAGCGGCGTGCGTTTTCCAGCAGGTTGCGCAGCGCGCGCCGGACCAGGCGCTCGTTCGCGCGCAGCAGCACGGCATCGCCCTGCACGCCGGCGTTGACCCGCGCGGCCTCTTCGGCGGCCAGGCCGAGCAGGTCGATCTCGTCGTGTCGGTCCAGTGCCTGCGTCGCATCGAGCCGGCTGGCAAGCAGCACCTCGTCGACCAGCACGTCGAGCTCGCCGATGTTGACGTCGATCTCGTGCCGCATCGCGGCCCGCTGCGCGGGCGTGGCGTCTTCCAGCATCGAAACCGCCATCTTCAGCCGCGTCAGCGGTGAACGCAGTTCGTGGCTGGTGTTGGCCAGCAGGCTCTTGTGCGACTGCAGCAGCGCCTCGATGCGCGCTGCAGCGCGATTGAAGCTGGCGCCCAAAGCGGCCACCTCGTCGCTGCCGTCCTCGACCACGCGCCGATTCAGCGCGCCGGCACCAAAGGCTTCGACACCTTGCTTCAGCGCCTCGAGCCGGCGCGTCAGGCGGCGCACCACCGGCCAGGCCCCCAGCGCCACGGCGGCAAACAGCACCAGCAACAAGGCCGCCAGACCGCTGCCTTCGGGCCAGCCGTGCGGGCGCAGCCAGGGCGGCGCCATGGGCGCCTTCGGCGGTGCCGCATCATTGCGCCCGCTCAGTGCCCGCTGCCCGGGGCGCAGCAGCCACAAGGTACGGCCATCGTCCAGGCGCACCGATCTCAGCCGGCGCTGCAGAGGCGGCCCGGCCTCGGCCTCGCGACGGGCAAAGGTTTCAGAAGTGGCCAGCCGATGGCCTTTTGCGTCGTCCAGCGCCATCGGCAGGCGCAACCGCTGCGACCATTCCTGCAGCGCAGCCTGCAGATCCTCGGTGCGTGCACCAGCCCCTGGCAGCGAGCGCTGCAACAGGTCGGCCCAGGCTTCGACACGCTCACGTGCGCTGGCCTCGATGCGCGTGCGTTCGGCGTCCAGGTGGCGTTGCACGAACCACCCCGACACCAGCGCAAACAGCGCCAGCGCCACCACCACCGTGAGGTAGATGCGCAGGTAAAGCGAGCGCATTCAGCTGTCGGCGTCTTGCTTGCGTGCGAACACGTAGCCGCTGCCGCGCACCGTCAGCACGCGTTTCGGGTTCTTTGGATCGTCCTCGATCACGGCGCGGATGCGCGAGATGTGCACGTCGATGCTGCGATCGAAGGCCTCGAGCGGGTGGCCCTTGAGCGTGTCCATGATCTGGTCACGCGACAGCACACGGCCCGGGCTCTTAGCCAGCACCACCAGCAACTCGAACTGGTGGCCGGTGAGGTCACAGGCCTGGCCGTCCAGGCGCGCCTGGCGTGCGCCGAGGTCGATGTCCAGGCGGCCGAAGCTCAGCACGTCTTCGTGGCTGGGCTCAGGAGCGGCCCGGCGCAACAGCGCCTTGATGCGGGCCAGCAGCTCACGCGGCTCGAAAGGCTTGGGCAGGTAGTCGTCGGCGCCGAGCTCGAGGCCGACGATGCGGTCCATCGGCTCGCCACGGGCAGTCAGCATCAGCAGTGGCAGGCGGCGCCAGCGCAGGTCGGCGCGCAGTTCACGCGTCAGGTCCAGGCCGTCACCGTCCGGCAGCATCAGGTCGAGCAGCAAGGCGTCGTAGCTGCCGGACCGCAGCCGCTCGCGGCCGGCGTCCAGCGAACCCGCCGCATCGACCTCGTAGCCGTTGCGGCGCAGGTAGTCGCACACCATGTCGGTGAGGCGGGCATCGTCGTCGATGAGCAGCAGGCGGGGGTTCAAGGCGGGCTCTCGCGTTCAGACAGAAAGCCCCGGGGCCGTCGGGGCGCCGCGGGGCAAGGGTCAATCATCGCTCAATGGCCTGATCCCGGTCGCAGCCAAGCCGGCGGCCGGCGTTGCGGCCGGCTCGCAACCACAGCTTACTTCGGCGCCGCGCCGCGGTGCCGCTCCATGCGGGCACGGCGCTGCGTCGCCATCTCGGCCAGCTTGGCACGCTGCTCGGGCGTCAGCACGGCACTGGCCGCCACCATGGCCTGCAGCATGCGACGACTGACCTGGTCGTGCACGGCCAACTTCTGCTGACGCAGTGCCTCGGCGGCGTTGGCGTCGACCGGCGTCTGGGTGAACAAGGTGCGCATCTGATCGTTCAGCGCCTTCGCGGTGTCGCGCTGGGGCTTGAGGTCGCTGCGCGCGGTTTCCATGATCGTCTTGATCTGGCTGCGCTGTTCGGCGCTGGCGCCCACGGCATCGAGCATGCGGCCCGCCCCCATGCCGCCCATCATCTGGCCGCCGCCATGGTGCATGCCGGCGCCCATCGGCGCGGCTTCGGCGTTCATGACGAAAGCGCCGGCCAGGGCTACGAAGAGGCCGGTGGCCAGAAGGCGTTGGGCGCTGCGGTTCCAGCGGCTGGCGGAGGTGGTAGTCGTGGTCGTTGCGGTGCAGGTCATCGGGTCTCCTTGCGGATCGGGGTTGGGATGACCAGCATGGTGCCCGCCTCAGGTGTCGAGGCTGTGCGGTGCGGGTAAAGAACTGTTCAGCCGCCCTTGCTCGGGCGCTGGCGGCAGCGCCTAGGCGTGAGCGCCCGCGCGCCGCGCGGCACGCGCCAGCGCCTTGCCCGACGGCGAGTTCAGCTCGCCCTGAACTTCCAACGCCGGCTCGTCGTCGTCGCTGCTCAGTTCGAGGTCGGGCAGCACCATCTCGCCGTAGGCGGCACGCAGCGCAGCCTCAGCCGCGGCGGCATCGTCGCCTTCCAGGGGCTCGGGGTGGGCCAGCGGTGCGGCATCGAGCATCGAGGTCGGCGACTCGGCCTGCACGGTGGCGCGACTCTCGGGCTCACGCTCGATCAGTGTCACGGCCATCTTCGAGCGCAGGCTGGCCAGCCCTACGTCGGACCAGTTGATGACCAGGCCTTCGAGTTGGTCGAGCGCACGCTGCAGCACGTCCAGCGGCACCTTGGCGAGCGCACGCAAGCCCTTCTTCTGCAGGGCATGTTCGATGAATACGAGGTGGCGCATGGCGACGCGGTTGTCGGGCAGATCGTCAAGCAGCCGGGTCAGCGACTCGCGGATGCGCTGCAGCTCACCTGCCTCGCGCTCAGCCGCCGGATCCGGCTTCTTGCGGCCCTTGGCCGCCGCGGATTGACGTGGCACCTCGTCGAGCACGACGACCAGGCCACGGTCACCGCGTTGCACCCGCAGGTCGGCCTTGAAGAAGGCACGCACGGCCCGGGTGACGAGGACGAAGGGACGAAGGATCGAAGCCATGGGGACGGCGATGCCGGCAAGGGTCTGAGGGGATGGCCTGCCGGTCGAAACCGACGGCCGCTCGCCTTGAATATCGGCCCCGGTCACGGCGCCTTGAGGGTGTGTCGGCCGCGCAGATGTGACGATCGGCAACCGCCGACCTGGCAACAGCTCGGCAATCAGGCGACGCAGGTGCGGTTCTTGCCCGCGCGCTTGGCCTCGTACAAAGCCTCGTCGGCACGCTCGAGCGCAGCCTCGAGCGGCTCGCCGGGTCGCCATTCGGTGACGCCGGCCGAGAAGGTGACGAAGACCTCGCGCTCGTCGTGCA
>Ga0073899_10003209_pt1 | contig 14544 bp, 13 predicted proteins | sample KloWWTmetaKNB5Ph_FD_88975 | JGI IMG/M metagenome (GOLD analysis project Ga0073899, IMG submission 88975) | Active sludge microbial communities from Klosterneuburg, Austria, studying microevolution and ecology of nitrifiers - Klosterneuburg... | ecosystem: Engineered > WWTP > Aerobic digester >...
ATCGAGTTGACGCACGGCTGTCTCGATGTCGTCGACGTAGAGCATGCCCAGCCGCGCGGGAGCGATCGGTGAGAAGGACTGGGCGGCGAGTGAGCCGGTGAGCGCGTACCGCCACTTCACGGTTGCGAGCTTCGACGTGAGGTCGCTGAGCCCGCGTGGTGCGAGGAACGCAGTGGTCTGGTTCGAGGTCGCGAACTCGTAGTCCTTGCTCCAGCGGCGCAGGCAGCCATCCCAGTCGACGTCGTTCACGCGCCCGTGCGCATCACGCGTCAACAGTGCGTCGCGGGCGAGTAGGTCGATCACTCTCGCAAGCGTTGCAGGCGAGACGTTGGCGCGGCCAGCGAGTTCTCTCACCCCGTACGGCGGGCGGAAGTCGACGACGGCGCGCAGCGCTCTTCCGGCGCCGCGGCCGCGCAGGGACTTCAGCGGCTGGTCGTCGGGCCACGGGTCCTTGTCGGCGCCGTTGGTGAGGATGTACAGCGCCGGCCGGTCGGATCGCAGCCGCATGTTGCCGGTGCTGTCGATGTAGCTGACGCCGCGGGAGGCGATCACCTCACGGGTTCGCTCGCTGAGGTAGGGGGCGATGATCGCGACGTCGGCCGGCTTCGATCCACGGCGCGAGGTCGTGGCTTCCAGACCCATGGCGTCGAGGAGCTGTCCGGCCTCCATCGGGTTGAGTGATCGTTTAGCGACGATGCCGAAGTCGCTTGCGTCGCCGTCCGATGTTCGGATGCGAAGGGTCTTACTCCGTGAGCCGGTGGAGCGGCCGGGGGCTTGGACGACCTTCGCCGTCCACCCCGACGGCATCGAGCGCGCGACGATCTGCTCCGCGATGCGGAGCGCCGCTGTCTCAGAGATGCGCTTCTTGTCTGCCACAGACAACTCACCGTTCCAGGCAAATCCGGATGATCTGCATGTCTCGGAAATCATACTGTCTCAGATGAACTGAGACAAGGCTAGAAGTGCGACACTTCTAATGGTTCTTCTAATGGACCAGGTGACAGAGCGTGATTCCGCGTGACATACGATGACACAGCGGAACCGCGAAAGGCCTGGTGAAGTGCACTAACGGCCACTCATGGTCACTACCGGACTGACCCCCGACACGGCTCATAACCCGAAGGTCGCAGGTTCAAATCCTGCCCCCGCCACCAAGGGTTCTGGTCAGACGCCATGTTTGACCAGGGCCGCTTCGCGCTCCGGCTCGCTACCGTCCCGCTACCGCCGTCACGGCCGTCACGGGTGCGCCCTCCGCCGCCGGTTGCGCCACGAGTCGGGCGAAGGTGTTGGCGGCGTCGCGTTGCATCCCGGGCAGCACATGCTGATAGACGGCCATCGTGAAGGCAGGTGTCGAGTGGCCGAGGCGTTCGCTGACGACCTTCAGCGGGACACCGTGCTTCAACATCAGCGTGGCGTGAGTGTGCCGGAGGTCGTGCATCCGGATCGGTGGCACGCCTGCGGCGCGTTGCAGTCGATCGACGGTCTGCGACAACGTGAGCGGGTGAACGGGTCGGCCGTCTTGGCGCGTGAACACTGCTGCGTCCGTTACGGCGGGACCGAGCTCGGCGAGCTGTTGGTGTTGCCAGTCGCGCAGCACGGCCACTGTTCGTTGGTCGAGGTCGATCGCTCGCCGCGAGGTGCGGGTTTTGGTGGGTGTGGTGTGGACTCGGTAGCCGGTGCAGCTCACGGACCGCCGGATCGACAACGTCGCGGCGTCGAGGTCAATGTCGGACCATCGCAGGCCGAGCACCTCACCTCGGCGCATGCCGGTCATCGCCGCCAACCAGATCGCCGGGCCGAGCCGGTGGGTCATTGCGACGTGCAGGAACTGTTGGAGTTGGTGTTCGTTCCAGCAGCGCTGTTCGGGTGCGACGCCGTGGCAGGGTGGGTTCATGAGGCGGGCGACGTTGCGCGGGACGAGCCCGGCGCGTTCGGCGTCGCCGAGCGCAGTGCGAAGGATCTGGTGCACGTTCAACACGGTCTTGGGTGAGAGCGGCCCGCCGTCGTGGCGGCCATTGCGGCGCAGTTGCGCGTAGAGGTCCTGGAGGTGGGTGATCGTGAGACTGCGCAAGGGCACGCGCCCGATGTGCGGGAGCACGTAGCGGTCGATCATCTGCTCGTACCGGAACGCCGTCGTCGGCCGAAGTCGATCCTGGCGGGTGGGGAGCCACCGGGTGCACAGGTAGCGCGACACGGTGATGCCGCGTGGGGATGGTGGGCGTGCTGATGGCAGCGTGTCGGCGAGCGCGCGGGCGGCAGTTTCGTCGCTGGCGCGGTGCCAGCGACGCCGGTCGCGGCCGGTGATCGGGTCGATGCCTTGGTAGGCGACGGCATACCAGCGGCCGTCGCGGTTGGTGACGTATCCCATGGTCGGTTCCTCCTGAATCGGTAGCGGAACCGGTAGCTGATCGTGTTCGTCCTGGGTTCGGCGTGCTGAGAGACGTGACCACCCCGAAGGTACGCGAGAGCGGTTCCATCGGCCGGTGTGGCCCCCCGGCAATGCCAAGCACTGCTATCGGTGGCAGCAGTGCTTGGCCTTCTTGCCCGATCCGCACGGGCACGGCGAGTTCCTCGGAACCTTTGCTGACCTCGCTGGAGACCCGTGACCATTCGGCGTCGTCGCGGTCCAGTCGGTGTTGGTGGGCATCCATCGCACGTGATCGGGTGTCGCACCGCACTGGGGGCAGGGATCCATCGATGGTTCGGCTTCGCCTCTGGTCTGATCGAGCCGTGACGTCCATGAACGGGGTGACGGGACGAACGCCTCGACGCGGCGGGCGAGTTCGTCGACGGTGTCGCGGCCGAGTGCTCGCAATGCCCGGTCGCGCATGTCCGACAACTGGCCGACGAGACCGACCTGGTCGCCGTCGAACATCGTGACTTCCAACGCGTCGTCGATCCACCCGAGCGCCGTTGCGTAGTCTCCGACATCGAGGTAGGTGAGCCCGGCGCTGTTGTACAGCCACACGTCGTCGGGGTAGCGGTCGCGGAGTGCCCGATACAGCCCTTCGCCTTCGTTTCGGCGGCCGGCGAGGATGTTCAGCTCGGCGATCTCGGCTCGCGGATGCGGCGCACTGCGGTAGCCGAGCCGGATCGTGTGTTCCCACGCGTCGATCCCGTCATCCCAGTTGCCGCGTCGACGGTGGATCTCGCTTATCTCGGTCCACACCTCCGTGACCGCGACCGTGTGCCACGCGCACGGGTGCTCAGCGAGCGCGACGAGCGCGTGGAGCCGTTCGTCGGTTCCTGGTTGCGTGTGATCGACCGCCGCGGACAACTCGATCACCGCCGTCGGTCCGTCCATCAACCTCGACTGTAGGCACGTTCATCACCAGCACGAGTGGCCGCTCTCGTCGCCAGGTCGGCCGACCCAGAAACCACCGATCACACGGCTTGCGGAAGCGCCGCAGCTGGTTGACCCCTCGCGCGTCGCCCCATGGTGAGGCTGGGTGGTGGTTGCATCGCACAGGACTGTCGACTATAGTCGGCACATGGTCGAGGTCGTCAGGACAGAAGACTTCGACCAGTGGCTCAGAAAGCTGAAGGACAAGGCCGGTCGGCTGCGCATCTTGAAGCGCATCGATCGGCTGGTGAACGGGAATCCCGGCGACGTCAAATCCATCGGTAGCGGCGTGTCGGAGCTTCGCCTCGACGTGGGTCCCGGCTACCGCGTCTACTACCTCCGCGACGGTGACGTGCTGATCTTGTTGCTGTGCGGCGGCGACAAGTCGACCCAGCAGAACGACATCGACAAGGCGCATCGCCTGGCGGAGCAGTGGCGCAACGACATCCAAGGAGGTACGCAATGAGCGCGAAGAGTGACAAGTACAAGCCATTCGATGTGGCCGACTACCTCGTCGATCTCGACGACGTCGCCGGCTACCTCGAACTCGCCATCGAGGAGTCGGCAGACGATCCCTCCGCCGTGCCGCGCGCCCTCGGGGCGATCGCTCGTACACAGAACATGAGCGAGCTCGCACGTCGCGTCGGCATGAGCCGGGACGGGTTGTACAAGGCGCTGTCGGCTGACGGCAATCCCACATGGTCCACGATCCTGAAGGTGACCAACGCGCTCGGGCTCCGCTTCGAGTTGCACCCCGTCGCGTGAACCCCGGGGGGCGTGCCTCGCGCGCAACGGCGGGCCTGTGCTCGGTGAGGAAGGATTGATCTGATGGCACGAACCAAGTTGTCCCGGCTCCGCGACGCCGTGGTCGCGGAGCCCAGGGCTGCTGGGCGGCTCGCCGGTCTACGTGCCGAGACGCTGGAGGAGATCCGGCTGTACGAGCTTCGTCACGTTGAGGCGATCAGTCAGGCCGAGCTCGCCGGCCGGCTCGACGTGACGCAGGGGGCGATCTCCAAGCTCGAGCACTCCGACGACGTGCGCGTGTCGACACTGCGGCAGTACCTCGAAGCGCTCGGCGCCCGCCTGGAGCTCGTCGCAATGTTCGGCGACGAGGACCGTCGGGTGCCGATCCACCTCGGCCGCGACGATGCCGCCTGACGGACGCGGTGTCAGCAACGTGTCAGCACGACTCGCACCCGCCAACGCAGACGAGCGTGGTGGCGTCGCTCGGGAGCCGTTGCGTACAACAGTCGTACAACACGACGAGCACCAACGGGCTCCCACCAGCGCATACGAGGGGGGCGGCGCATCGGTCCCGATTCGCCCGTTCATCAGGGGAAACGCCTATGAGCGCCCACGAGGTCCTATGGGCGTCGGCGCACTCATAACCCGAAGGTCGCAGGTTCGACGAAATGCGCCCGCTGCACCCCGGCGTGGAGATCGAGAGCTGCAGTAGCGGTGACGGCAGGGTCGACTTCGCCATCCTCGAGCGCACCGATCGGGTGCACCCATTCGCTGGCCTTCCGCGGCGTGACCGCGCTGTTCTGCCAACTCGGCATCGAGTGGGACTTCCGCCAACTCGACGACCGGACCAGGCAGGAGTTGACCGAGCTGGTGGCGTTGCACAAGCGGTTCCGCGGGCTGCTGCACAGCGGCGACGTGGTGCGTTTCGACGTGCCCGGTGCCGGCCCCGAAGCGGCCAACACGCCTACGGCGTGTACGTCGCCGACCGCGTTGAGGCGCTGGTTGCCTATGTGCAACTGCGCACCGGCATCTCGTTGGTGCCCACCGTGTTGCGCCTGCCGGGCCTCGACCCCGACGCCCGCTATCTGGTGCGCGAGGTGCCCCTGCCCCGCCAGCCGGGATCGATGGGCCGCACCCGCCCGGCGTGGACCGCGAACGGGGTCGTGCTCAGCGGCCGCCAACTGGCGGCTCACGGGCTGCAGTCGCCGCCGCTCAACCCGGAGAGCGCCGCACTCGTCCATCTCAATACCGACCTCAGCGTCGACCTCGGCGAGTGGGCATGACCGGCCCGGTCGGCCCCATTGCCGCTGCCGGGCAGTCGTCGCGTCGGCGGCGCGCGCACAATGGACATCGCCATGCTGCCTGAAGTCGCCGCCATCCGCCCGTGGGCCGACCCGTCGGTCACCGCTGTCAACCGGCTGGCGATGCACCCCCCGATCCGCCGGGCGCGGCAACTCGATCTCGACGGCGAGTGGTCGTTCGCGCTGTACGACCACCCCGACCAGGTTCCGGCAACGGCGATCACCGGCAAGGCGCCGAGGCACAAGGTGCAGGTGCCGGGCAACTGGACGATGCAGCCCACAGGCCATCCCGCGGGCGACTCGCCGCACTACACCAACGTGCAGATGCCCTTCCCCGGCCCGGTGGGGCGGCTGCCCGAGCGCAACACCACCGGCGTGTACCGGCGCCAGGTGGTGATACCGGCCTCGTGGAGGCGCCAGCAGCTGGTGCTGCACGTCGGCGGCGCCGAGAGCGTGCACCTGGTGTACGTCGGCGGGCGGTTCGTTGGCTATGGCACCGACAGCCGATTGCCCAGCGAGTACGACATCACCGACTTCGTCCCCACCGGCGACACTGCCGACATCGCCATTGTGGTGGTGCGCTACTCGGCAGGCAGCTACTTGGAAGACCAGGATCAGTGGTGGATGGCCGGGCTGCATCGCAGTGTGCATGTGGAGGCGCGCCCGCTTGTGCATATCGCCGACGTGGTGGTGGCCAGCGACTACGACCCGGCCACCGGCGCGGGCGCAGTGGTGGCCACCACCGAGGTCGCCTTTGTCACCGCGGCGCGAGCGGGGTGGATGGTGCGTACCTCGCTGGCCGGCCCCACAGGCGCGCGCGTCGGCCGGGTGCAGCTGGCCGCGGTGCCTGCCGACTTCGCCGTCCCCTATCTGTTCACCGGCCACGAGGTGCATGCCCGCTGGCAGTTGCCCACCGCTCGACCGTGGTCGGCGGAAACGCCCGAGCTGTACACGGTCAGCTGCGAGTTGCTCGACCCTCGCGGCCGCGTCGTCGAGCGCGTCGAGCAGCGCCTCGGTGTGCGCCGGGTGGAGGTGCGCGACCGGCAACTGCTGGTGAACGGCCGGCCGATCTGGGTGTTCGGGGTGAACCGCCACGACCACCACCCCGATCGCGGCAAGGCGGTTACCGCCGCCGACATCCGCACCGACCTGGAGGTGATGCGCGCCCACAACATCACCGCCGTGCGCACCTCGCACTACCCGAACGACTCGGTGTTCTACGACCTGTGCGACGAGTTGGGCATGTACGTGGTCGACGAGGCCAACATCGAGGGCCACGCCTACAACGTGTCGATCTGCGACGACCCGCGCTACCGCGAGGCGTTCGTCGAGCGCGGGGCGCGGATGGTGCAGCGCGATCGCAACCACCCGAGCGTCATCCAGTGGAGTCTCGGCAACGAGACCGGCTACGGCGCCAACCACGACGCCCTCGCCGGCTGGATTCGCCGCGTCGACGGCTCGCGCCCGCTGCATTACGAGGGGGCTATCGCCCACGGTGAGGGCGGCGACGTGAAGGCCGAGCTGGCGCCCACCTCGCTGCCGCTCAGCCGCGGTGTCGAACTCGACCCTGCCGGCGACAACCCGCACTGGATCGCCGGCGGACTTCCCGCCAGCGACATCGTGTGCCCGATGTACCCCTCGATCGAGGCGATCCGCCGCTACGGCGCCGCGGGCAGGGGGCAGCGCCCGCTGATCATGTGCGAGTACAGCCATGCGATGGGCAACTCCAACGGTTCGCTGGCCGACTACTGGGAGGTGATCACTTCCACGCCGGGCCTGCAGGGCGGGTTCATCTGGGAGTGGAAAGACCACGGCCTACGCCAGCGGAGGCCAGACGGCGTGGTGCAACTGGCGGTGGGCGGCGACTTCGGGGATGTGCCCAACGACGGCAACTTCGTCGCCGACGGGCTGGTGTCGGCTGACTGCGTGCCGCACCCGGCGATGCGCGAGGTGGCCTGGGTGTATCGCCCGGTCACCGTCAGCTGGGACCAGCGGCGCAGGCAACTGGTGGTGGCCAACCGCCAGTCGTTCCTCGCGCTCGACGGCCTGCGCTTCGAGTGGGAGCTGCTCGTCGGTGGCGAGGTTGCTTGCCGTGGGCGGCTTTCCGTCGGGCCCACGCCGCCGCATTCGTCGTCGCGAGTGGCGCTGCCGTGCGCGGTGCCGCCAGGCGCGGCGCAGGTGTTGCTCACGGTGCGCGCCTTCACCCGCCGCGATGCCTGGTTTGCTCCGGCCGGGCACCTCGCCGCGTGGGATCAGGTGCTGCTGCGCAAGGCGCGCTCCGCACCTGTCGCCGCTCGCCCCCGCCGCTCCGGCAGCGATCTCCGGTGCGCGCTCGACGCCGTCCTGCACTCGCCGGTAGAGCTTGCCTTGCGCCGTGCCCCCACCGACAACGACGGCTACAAGCTGATGCCCGACCTGTCGCAGCGCATGGGCATCGGTGGCCAGGCGCTCACGCATTGGACCACGGCGGGCGTGTTGACCTCACCGGCAGGGTCGCTGTTACGGCACGAGCGAGCTCGGGTGGTTGCCGCCGACGGCCGCTCGGCGGTGTACCACTACCGGGTGGTGGTGCCCGACGGGCTGGCCGACCTACCGCGCGTGGGGGTCGTGTTCGCGGTGCCGGGGCACTTCGACCAACGAAGGTGGTTCGGGCGCGGCCCACACGAGAACTACCCCGACCGCCTGCGCTCGGCGTCGCTCGGGGTGTGGGACGCACCGATTGACGAGCCGCCCTACCTGGTGCCCCAAGAGTTCGGGCTGCGTTGCGACGTGCGCTGGATGGAACTCGCCAGCCCGACGACTGGCGAAGTTCTGCGCATCGAGGCCGTGACGCCAGTGGCGCTGCACATGTCGACCACGCACTTCACCGCCGACGATCTGTTCGTCGCCCGCAACGAGGCCGATCTGACACCCCGTGAAGAGCTGATCGTTCACCTCGACGTGGCTCACCGCGGGCTGGGCACGGCGAGCTGCGGACCCGACGTACTACCCGGGTACCGGCTCGCGGCCGGCACCTACGACTTCGCCTTCCGGCTGTCGCTCGCCGACCGGGCTTCGCGGTAGAGCGACCCGTCAACTGCTGCTCGGTGACGGAGATGACCGAGCTGCGCATGGTGGTGCTCTCGTAACCGTCGCAGCGCTCCCGGCCGTCGCCACCGTCCTGGCCGTCGCGCGCGCCGCAAGCCCGCCACGGCCCACGCTGGGCTCGGCACCGCTACGGTTGGGGTATGTCACGTCGCTTCAAAGTCGGGGTTCAGCTTCATCCACAACACTGCACGGTCGACGACCTGCGCGCGGCGTGGGTGCGGGCCGACGAGATGGGTGTCGACAGCATCTGGACCTGGGACCACTTCTTCCCCTTGTACGGCCCGGCCGACGGCGACCATTTCGAGGGCACCACGCTGTTGGCGGCGATGGCGGTCACCACCCGCCAGGCGATGATCGGACTGATGGTGGGATGCAACAGCTATCGAAACCCGGAGCTGATGGCCGACATCCACCGCACCATCGATCACCTGTCGGGCGGCCGCGCCTATTTCGGCATCGGGTCGGGTTGGTTCGAGCGTGACTACACCGAGTACGGCTACGAGTTCGGCACGGCCAGAGGCAGGCTCGACCGGCTGGCCGACGGCCTGCCCCGCATTCGCGCACGGCTCGACGCCTTGACACCGTCGCCCGTGGGCAAGCTGCCGCTCCTTATCGGTGGTTCGGGCGAGAAGGTCACGCTCAAGCTGGTGGCGCAGTACGCCGACGCATGGAACTCCTTCGGCCCGCCCGAGGTGTGGGCAGCCAAGAATGCGGTGCTCGATCGCTGGTGCGCCGACCTGGGGCGCAACCCGAACGACATCGAGCGCACCGTGTGCGTGAGTCACGAAGACATCGAGCGTATCGATGCGTTCGTCGAGGCCGGTGCCACCCACCTGATCCTGATGCTCGGTGAGCCGTTCGACTTCGCCGACGTCGAGGCCCTGCTGGCCGCCGCCGACAGCTGAAGCGCGGGGCGCGGTGACGGCGCGGGGACCGTGAGGTCGCGTCGTCGTACCACATCTTCACCCCTGGCGCGAGTGCCTCATCGAGACGGATGTGCTGGGGCAGTTCGGTCACCGTGTCGGAAAGGGGCTGCGCACCGCGATCGTCGGCGCACCCCGCGCGGTCGACCATGCGGAGTTTGCCGACATCTGTGGGTCTCTCCCTGATGTCGTGAATTGTCGACAGGAGGCGTACGTGTGGGTCTGTCAAGGGCAGTAGGGACTTCGGTGAAGCACTCGCGCGGGTGTGTCGAGAGAGGGGTCTCACACAGTCTCAACTCGCAGAGCACCTCGATGTCACGCGCACCACGGTGATCGACATGGAGAAGGGCAGACTGGCCCTACGCGTCGGTCGCAAGCCGTCAGGGGCGGGCCGGTGGAGCGTTGACGGAGGGTCTGCTCCCTGAGGGTGAGGCCCGCACCGTGATCGAGGATCGGCTCGGGGTCCGTCGCGGTGACACGTTCGGGCTGCGTTGCGAGGTGCGCTGGATGGAAATCGCCAGCCCGACGACTGGCGAAGTTCTGCGCATCGAGGCCGTGACGCCAGTGGCGCTGCACATGTCGACCACGCACTTCACCGCCGACGATCTGTTCGTCGCCCGCAACGAGGCCGAGCTGACACACCGTGAAGAGCTGATCGTTCACCTCGACGTGGCTCACCGCGGGCTGGGTGTTGGGACGTTGAGCCATGCTCGGCACCTACAGCGGGTCGACGGGACGCGGCGACCTCGCGGTGTCGACATCGACCTTGGCTGGGACCCGACCATCGAGTGGTTGTCGGCTGGTGATCCGTCGGTGCGGTGCCAGGTGATGAGAGATCTGCTCGGCCGACCCGAGGATCAGGTGGCGGTCGAGCGTGCCAGGGTGGCCACCGAGGAGCTGTGCACAGTCCGAAGTGGACATCGACGACGTACACCCTGCTGCTGCTGGAACGACTCGGCCTGGAACGGGGTGATGCTCGGGCGCTGGCGGGGTGTCGGCAACTGTGGGAGGGTGCGCGCTGGTATGGCGGTGGCTTGACTCTGGCCAAGTCGATCCGGGAACCCGAGACGTGCATCACCGGGATGCTGGTGTTGTTGGCCGTAGCGTTCGATTACCAGGACCCGCGTTTGGATCCGACTTGACGTGGCCGGCCATTGAGCCAACCCGCGTCGGGCCAGCGATCCGGAGAATCTTCGCTCTCAGCCCTGGGGTGACAGTCAGGCGAAGGCGGCGAAAAGTTCGGCAAAGGCTTTGGCTTGGCCGCCGGACGTGGACGAGGGGACGACGATCGGGGTCGTGACGCCGGCGTCGAACCAGGCCTCGATGCCTTCGCGCACTCGACTGGCGGGGCCGGAGAGGGTGCAGTCGTCGAGCCAGCGGTCGCTCATCGCCGCCATCACGGCCTCCTTGTCGCCGCCCTCGAGCCCTGCTTGGACGGCGGTCATCTCCGCCTCGTAGCCGGCCTCGATCCAGTAGTTCCGATAGTTCGGCAGCGCCACGTAGCCCTGCAACGTGGCCCGGTTGCGTGCCCGGGCAGCGGCGAGATCGTCGTCGATGACCGTCGGGATCATGTTGCCGACGAAGAAACCGGCCGAACACCGCTCCTCGGGGACTCGAGCCAGCGAATGGGCCATGCGGCTGCGCGCCGCGTTGGCCCACACGGCACCGTCGCCGACCTCCACCGCGAGGTCGAGCATCTTGTCGCGCAGGGTTGCCAGCACCACCGGCGGCAGCCCGCCCATCGACTCGGCGGCCGCGCGCATCACGCCGACGTACTCGCGCATGTCGGCGAGCGGCTGGCCGGTCTCCACACGCAGGCGACTGATGACCGGTCCGTGGGTGACGCCGACCCCGAGCCGGAATCGACCGCCGGAGATCTCGTGGAGATAGGAGGCGGACGTCGCCAGGGCGACCGCATGCTGGAGGTAGATCGGCTGGATCGACGTGCCGAACTCGATGTGCGTCGTCGAGTGGGCGATCGACAGGCACAAGCCGACCGCATCACCGAAGCTCGGGCAGTAGATGCCCGAGAACCCGCGACGTTCGATCTCCTGGGCGAGCTCCAGCGTCTGGGTGCGGCGCCCCGCAACAGCGGCCAGGGACAGGGCGGGCATACGTGCGGTCATGGTCGGTCAGCGTTTCACGTCGATGAACCGGCCCACGAGTCGCGGAGGCCGGCGGCGTGGCGTTGCGGGCGCCAATGGGGTCGCGGTCGGAGCCGTAGTCGGGAGGTGTGAGCGCCTGGTTGTGACCTACGGCCCTCTTGTTGAGAGGAACGTCGGACGCACAATCGGTCGAGGAGGTGACGCTATGAGCAACGTGCATGGCGAGGATCGGCTGGTGCGACGGGAAGAGGAACTGGGTGACCGTTCTCAGTCCCGCCCGGCACAGCGTGAGCATCGAGCTGCCGCCACGACAGCTGGGGTGCTGTACATCGTCGGGACGGTCGCCGGCATCTTCAGCAAAGTGGTCGCATACTTCCCTGTGCGCGACGCGGACGACCCCCTCGCCTACGCCATGGCGCATTCCGACGCGGTAGCGACGGGCGCGCTGTTCGTGCTCGTCATGGGTCTGTCGCTCGCGTTCGTCCCAGTGGTGTTGTTCCCGGTGCTGCGCCAGGTGAACGACTTGCTCGCCACGGGTTACCTGATCATTCGAGGAGCGGTCGAGACGGTCATCTACGTCATCTTGGCCATCGTGTTGTTGCTGCTCGTGCCGTTGGGCGAGACGATGACCGCGGGGTCCGGCACGAACACTCCGGCAGGTGTGCGCTTGGGCCTGCTGGTGATCGACGCCGATGGCGCGAGCGCTGTGCTGACCCTGGTGTTCTGTCTCGGTGCGGTGCTGTTCTACGTCTTGCTCTTCCGGTCGCGGATCGTGCCTCGCTGGATCTCGATGTGGGGCCTTGTGGGGGTTCCCTTCTACGCCGCCGCGTACCTGCTGGCGATGTACGGAGCCGTCGGGACCAACTCCTCCGCACAGAATCTGCTGCAAGTGCCCCTGTTCGTGCAGGAGATGGTGCTGGCGGTCTGGATGATCGCACGCGGTTTCCGCCCGGCGGTGACCTCGACGGTCGGTGTGAGCGGCACTCGTGAGAGCGTCGGGATGACGGTGGGGTGAGCGATGGTGGGCCGCGCGCGCCGAGCCTCGAGGGGCGTAGCGGGCGCGCTTCGCGTGATGCGAGTCGCGATCGTTGACCGGTACGGACCACCGGAGGTCGCCCACATCGTCGAGGTCCCACTGCCACGCGCGGCTGATCGCGAGGTGCTCGTTCGGGTTCGCGCCGCCGCCGTCACCTCTGGCGACGCGCGCATCCGAGGCGCCCGGTTTCCCGCCGGGTTCGGGCCACTCGTTCGCCTCGTGGTCGGTTTCACCCGACCCCGTCGCCGGATCCTGGGGAGCACCTTCGCCGGCGTCGTGGAAGCGACCGGCGCCGAGGCCCGACGGGGTGCACCTCACATCCGAGTGGGAGCGCACCATCCGAGTGTGTGAGTGCCATGCGAGTGGGTGTGTGACCCCCGGTGGGCCGGTGGCACTCGGATGGCCGGGGTTACGAGGGGCTGGCCGGCCGATGCCCACGCCGCCCGACGGCCGCCTCCCGGGCAGTCTCACGTCGACGCGCTCGTGATCGCGGCGGCCGAGGTGGTACGAACGAGATAGTGAATTGCGCCGATACCGAGCCCACACGGTTCATCGACTCCGACAGCGACGAGGTCGCCGACTTCGTGAAGCAGGTCTTGGCCGATGCCGGGGTGGACCGCAACGATCAGCGGGCGGTGGCAGTCGCCCTCTTCGGCGCGGTGCGCGACGGTATCCGCTACGACCCGTATGCCCTCTCGGCTTCTGCAGACGACTACCGGGCCAGCGCCATCACCCGCTCCAAGTCGAACTGGTGTGTACCGAAGGCGATCCTCTACACAGCCGCCCTTCGTCATGTGGGTATCCCGGCACGGTTGGCGTTCGCAGATGTCCGCAACCACCTGACGAGCAAGAAGCTTTCCGCTTCGATGGGTACCGACGTGTTCGCCTGGCACGGCTACACCGAGGTGTACCTCGATGACCGCTGGCTCAAGGCGAGCACCGCGTTCAACATAGAGCTGTGCGAGCGCTTCGGAGTGAAGGTGCTCGACTTCGATGGTGTGCACGACGCCCTGATGCATCCCTTCGACGAGGCGGGGAACCGCCATATGGAGTACGTGCGACAACGAGGCAGCTTCGACGACCTCCCTCTCGAGGAGATCTTCGCCACGTTTGCTGAGATCTATCCGGCGCCATCGACCGCCGCAGCCGACGCAACCGACCAGCACCCGGACCAAGACTTCGCGCCCTAGCAGTCGAGCTTGATCCGAGTGGGTGTCTTCCATCCGAGTGGGTGCGTACGCCCCGGTGGGACGGTGGCACTCGGATGGGATAGTGGCACTCGGATGGTCGGGAGGCACTCGGGTGGCGCCCACACACTCGGATGGGTGGGAGTGGAGGCGGGTCGGCCACTGCCGGTGATGGCCCTGGCACTTGCCCTCGTGCCATCCACGGCAGCAGTTTCATCGACTGCCGGCCGGAACCCGGCGGTCGGTGTGCTTCAGGAGCCGTCTTGCAGCCAGCGCTTGTTGGGTCGTCGGCGCAGATCCACCGTGCGTATCCACGTCGCGTTCAGCGCGTCTAGGGCGGAGTCCTCGTCGTAGAAGTCGTCGCCACCGATGTAGAGCCAGTAGCAGAGATGGCGGGTCAGAGTTACCAGTACCGCGGCCGTGGGAACTGGATCGATGGTCGGATCGGCCACGCCGCGTGCCTGCCACCGACGAATGGTGGCAGCAACTCGTTCCACGTCGTTACGCCGCCGCCGGTGGAGGCTCTCGGCCGCCTCGTCGTCGATCCGCGCGAGCTGCTCACCGATCACGTACAAACGGCCGTGCCCGCGGTATGCCTCCATGTATCGCTGGTTCGAACGCTCCAACGCCGACATGGGATCGAGGTGCTCGTCGTCGGGGCGTGTGACGAGGGCGGTGTCCATCGCCTTGACCACTTCGTCCATCAGCTCGCGCAGCACCTCCAACTTCGAGGAGAAGTAGGTGTAGAAGCTCCCTTGGGATACCCCTGCTTCGCGGACGATGTCGGCGATGCCCACGCCGGTGTAGCCGTCACGCTC
>Ga0073899_10003214_pt1 | contig 14533 bp, 19 predicted proteins | sample KloWWTmetaKNB5Ph_FD_88975 | JGI IMG/M metagenome (GOLD analysis project Ga0073899, IMG submission 88975) | Active sludge microbial communities from Klosterneuburg, Austria, studying microevolution and ecology of nitrifiers - Klosterneuburg... | ecosystem: Engineered > WWTP > Aerobic digester >...
CCTCGCAGATTGCCTCTCTGGTCCCATCGTCTAGCTTGGCCTAGGACGGAGCCCTCTCAAGGCTCAGACACGGGTTCAAATCCCGTTGGGACCACCAACCTTTTCAGGCAGTTAGCACAAGCCGGGTCGGACCCACCCCCGGCATTGTGCTAAATTTGTGATAGTCGTCCTTAAACACCTGCACCGCGTCCCGCAAATTCTCCGGCGCCAGATGCGCATACCGTTGCGTCATCCGTCCATCGCGATGCCCGAGCAATCGCTGCACCCGATAGAGATCCACGCCTCGCTGCACGAGTGCTGAGGCGAAGGTATGCCGCAGGTCGTGAAAGCGAAAGTTCGTCACGCCTACGGACTCGCAGGCCCGCCGAAAGGCCGTCGTGACCATATCAGGCGTCACCGGTTCCCTATCCTCGGTATGTTGCAGGAACACGGGGCCGCTTGCGAGCGGTCGAGAGGGTTTCACGGCTTCCAACGTCTTCATCGCAGGATCGCACAGGGGAATGCCTAAGCGATCACCGTTCTTGGTGTGATCCAGAATAATGAGACCCCGAGCCAAATCGACTTGCTCCCACTGCAAGCACACCACGTTTTCCCGGCGTAGGCCGGTATAGCGTGCCAGCATCACGATCGGTTGCAGCCAGGTCGGACAGGCTTGGTAGATTCTCGCCAACGTTTCGTCATCGCAGTAGCGGACGCGAGCATTGTTCACCTTGCCCATCGACACGCGACAGACGGGATTGTCTCGGCACCATTCCCATTCTCGGATGGCCACATTGAACGCGGTCTTCATCAAGGCCAATTCCTTCACAATGGTGGCCGGTGCTGCTCCCGCTTGTTGCCGTTTCCACTTGTACGCGGCAATCTCCTTCGGTGTGACCTGAACCAAGGTCTTTTTGCCAAACACCGGTAGAAGGTGAGCCAAGACGCCTCGTGCCCGTCGTTCACCGTGACGGCTGGCTCCCACGACTCGCTCAGCCACGTAACGCTCGACCATTTCTTCAAAGGTCCGTTCTTGTTCTTCGAGTCGGTCGAAATAGCGACCTTCGACGAGCTTGACCTTGATCTTTCCGAGCACCGCTTCTGCGAGTCGGCGGTCTGTACATTCGGTACTCCGTCGGACCTGCCGTCCCTGATAGATAAACGTCATCCACCACACTTTGTTGCGCTTAAACAGCCCCATCTGCATCCTCCTTCTGGATGAGGCCTGATTTCGGTCTAGTTTCCCCGTGCCGGGCAGTATAGACCTCGGATTTTGCGGCTTCAATGAGGTCGTTGAGGTCGCGGCTATCGTGGTGAATGGGCAGCGGGAAAGGCTTGATGGGCTTGATGGGACTTGTTCCAAAGCCATTCAGCCACGCCTGGATGGCTTCAGGTTCAAAGCGGACGAGGCCGTGAATGCGGCGGCAAGGAATCTTGTTCTCTGAGGCCCAGAGGTAGAGTGTGGATTCTTTGATGTTGAGCCAAGCGGACAGCTCTTTGACGGTAAGCATGTGCAGATCTACCGGGGGCGTCTCGCGACACCCCCAGTCCCCCTAACATGGGCTGCCCGCGTTGCCGCCGGCAGACCGGTGAAACCGAGTGGGTCGTGTGAGCAAGTTCCGGTGTCGGTCTTTCCACCTGGAGATGCCCCTGACAATTTCCTGTAGTAGCCATTCTTCCCCTCCAGGGGTGGCACAAATGACCGCCAACATCGGCGTCAGGGTGTTGCTCACCCATCGTTTCACGTGCTGCAGGGTCTGCACCTGCTTCTCCTGGGCCAATCGCCCCTTCTGAAATCCCTCCGTCAGGAGGGCGTACCACTCCAGCATGGGAGCCCGGTATCGGTCTTCGTCTTCTGTCTCTTTGGTGATCTGTCGGAAATCTACATACGATCGAAGCAAGCCGACCACCAACTCCTTCCAATCGGCTTCGTCTAACGAGGCTAAGGCTCTCGCACATTGTTCGGCGCGATCCTTCTTGAGTTCTAACTCCCACCGAGTCCCATAGTCCTGATAGTTCTCCTGGCACTTGCTCTGGAGTTCGAGCCGTTTATCGTAAATGCGCAACAAGGTCTGACTCTGAGGACTGCCGAAATACATCGTTTCGCCCGTGATGGCCCCAGTGCCGTGGGTGAGGTTCGAGACGATATGTCGGACCTGTGCCGCACGCGTCACACATTGGCCTGCTGATACTGCTTCTCGAATCGTGCTGACCGGGACCGACCCGGCTCGATCATCTAGAGCGCAATCGATGCGGGTGACGTGCCCTTGTTGGGCCTGTACCCATTTGAGCAGGGTTCGGATTTGATCCAGTGTCAGGGCGGACGCCAGGCCGCCCGACAGATCCACATGGATTTCATTCGGGCGTCGAGGCGCATTGGTGCCCAATTTGCCGACCCCGCGCAGGCCGTCAGCCCTCATCCAGGACAGGGGATAGCCTCGGAACCCGCCTTTGGCCTTGCTCCACTCACCACCCAGGACCCGGATGGTCTCTTGGGGATTGCTGGCCAGGACGGTAAACGCTAGCCAGTCGATGGTGAGGGTGAAGCCAGACTCCATGGACTCTATCGACCTCCTGTACGGAGCGCTGTGGGTAGCGCCCCCGTGTTACCAAGACGGGGGCCATTCCGGTCCGCCCCGCAGCCTGCCGGCATGCGGCGCGGACCGGCTTTGTCTCCCGACCACGGACGACGATGTTGCTGTGTGACGCGTTCCGACTCGGACATCGTTCCCTCCCGTTGAGCTCTGCTCCCGTTCGTCTCACCCTAGGCGAATCACCGGAGCGAAGCCAAGGCTCCGGAAGAGGTCACTAGGGGACACGAGGGGACAGCAGAGGACAGATTCTCGGACAGTTACACCACGAAGGGAAGTAGGCATAAGGATGCGTATGTGCGCGTTGCTGCGCTGCTGGCGGCGATTGTGAGCATCGTTCAGAGCCGGAACATCGCGCAAACCAAAATCAGCTCGTTTTTGACCCTTGCGCGAAAAAAAGGTTTGGAAGGCATTCCCCCCTTTCTGGGATAGGATCAGAGGGAAATGAAACCCTGCTGCCGACGACGATTGAGTCGCTGATGCACACATACGGCAAGAACGGAAGTCGGATCATGCAGCTACGCCAGAATGCAGCGGCTTCGAATCTACCAATGGCCATGACTGCAACCAACGTAGCCTATGAAGCGGTGGGGAACCGGACGACAGGCGGGACGGTGGTCAACCAAGGCAATCAACTCACGGCGGATGCGAACTTCGCGTATCAATATGACGACAATGGCAATCTGACGAGAAAGACGCTGCTCGCGACGGGCAATTACAGCCAGTACACCTATGATGCCGAGAACCGGCTCGTGAAAGTCGAGGAATTTGCCGCCGGCAATTCCACGGCGATCACGACCAGCAGCTATCGCTATGATGGGTTAGGGAGACGGATTGAAAAGGTCGCGAATGGCCAGACCAAGCGCTACATCACCCAGCCGACCCTAATAGTGTGATCGATATGCGACATTTCCTCGTAGTCGGAAAGCAGGGTGAATTGTTCGGTTTGGGTGTCGAGATTGGTCAAGCGCTATCGAGTAATCCTAAAGCGCGAGCCAGCGCTTTTGATTCTCAAGACTTCTATTCGAATGCGCTCGGCGCAAGCTTTTTTGCTACCGCTGATCCTAGCCAGAACTTCCGAGAACAGCTTCGAGGGTTCTTCGCCAAACGGAAACACATCGCATGTCCTCTCGATCCAGTGAATTCGTGCAAATGAAAAAGTAGGCGGGAGTAGTTGCTATGAAGCAATGTCGGACATGGACCGGAGGTGTGTGTCTGTTCGCATTGGGATTGCTCGTGAACACCAGCTGTAATGACCAATCCTTGGAATACGAAAGAACACTCGAGGCTTGCAAGAAGGTGCAACTAGGAGACACTGAACTGACGGTGCGTGAGCTGATGGGTGAGCCAGAGAAGGCTGAACAGAGGGTTGCTAACTCTGGGAAAGGCCGGGTATTGGTCTACCCGGCTCCGGCAATCATGGCTACCGTTCCTCAGATTTATCTGGATGAGAGTGGCCATGTCGACGAAATAACCTGCTATGAGTCGTATCGCCTCAAAAGGGAGAAGAAAAACCACAGTTAAATATCCGCACCGTTTACTAGGTCACCAGCACCGAACAGGCCATCAGTGCCACCACCACGTTTACCTATGAACCGACTTTCAACCAAGTGACCAGCATCTGCGACGGCTGAGCCAGACGATGACATGATTATTCCAGTTTGCGACAAGTGTGCAGTGCAGGAGTAGCAGCACATACTGACAGTATGGAGTAACCATGATGAAGATTTATAAGGCCATTGTTGAGGGTAGAAATTGTTGGGCCAATCTTGATGGCACTTGCAAGAGATTAGGATTTGTTACGACAAGAGTAGCTCAGGGCACTGATCCGGCTCAGGCCGCTTCAACTATTGAACGAAATCTTATTGAGGAGCTACGTTCAATCCTCCTCAACAAGCCGGAAGATGTTCCGGAGATCACTACGGGCGAACTTTGTGAAATAGATGAAGATACCGCTCGTGGGATTCCTAGGACTGGATGCACATGGTATCCAGATGATTGTCTTTCCCCAAATTAAGATGTTGGTTGCACAATCGTGCGCTCGATTCGCATGGTTATGATCCATGCCCAATGGCATCCGAGCGTATACCTACGATCGCGCCAGTCAGGTCACGAGCATCCTGCATCAACTCACGGCCACCAGCATGCCCATCAACAAAGCCGACTACGTCTATAACCCGGTCGGCAATCGGACGAGCCTGACGGATCGGCGTGGGCCGCAGGCCTTCGGCTACGATCAGCTGGATCGACTCACCAGCGCGAGCAGTCGGGCAAATTCGGCGGCTGAAATGACCGGCACTCCGCTGTAGTGTGAGGCCTCGAAATCCTTATCGCCGGTGACGAAGTATTGGGGGGCAGGTGTGGTCGCCATGAGATCGAGGAACGGTCGATCATGCGCATCACGCAGGGGAGTGTTGGTGGGATGGGGATCAACGAACTGCACTTCGGCTTGGATTGTTTCCAGAAAGCTCGTGATATTCACCCCAGCTCGGGTAAATGCGCGTTGGAGTTTGGGGCGTCGCAGAACGGCTTCTAGTTCCGCGAAGGTATCAGGACTCATGATGGGGATGAGGCGGCGCTGTAAGACCGCCTGGATGATCCGTGCAGGAGGCCCTGCGGCGGACAACAGGCCGGACACGAAAATATTGGTATCAAGAACGACGCGCACGCTCGCGTCGAACCGCTGCAACCTCAGCGGCAATCTGTTCGGGTGTGACGCCCAGTTCGCGGGTGGCGCGGCGCAGCTTGCTGACCATACGGGCCAGCTTCTTGCGACTCGCCGCTCTGGCCGGGGACTCCAAGATCAGGACGTCGGAGTCGCGATGTGCCACGACGGCTTTTCCCCACCCCTTCATCCAGGAGGAGGGAATCACCACGCCTTCTTTGGTGTACTTCACGGCTTTCATCAGCAGCGCATCCAGTGTATCCGGAGGTAGTATACCATGGTGCTGCGGCTATTTCGTCATCAGTCGGCGATCTTGCGAACCGCTGACCGTTGTTCGTCGCTGCATATTCGAACAACTCAATTGTGCCCGTCCCTGCCCAGTCACTTCCTTTCAGCCTCGCCCGCTGGATACGTCGCTCCTTTCGTCCGAGACCATAGAATGCGTGTGCTAAATTTGTGCTAAAAATCTCCACAACCGCTTAAATTGGTTCGAATTAGTAGAATCAATAGAATGCCGTTAACCGCTCAATTCAGAAGTAAAAACGGGGAAACCGTCGCAAAATCAAGCCAGTATGAAAACTACTTAGTATCGACTCTCAAGGCTCAGACACGGGTTCAAATCCCGTTGGGACCACCAACCTTTCCCCTGATCTTCCGCAGAGTTGGTAACCTTCCTGAGTTCTGGCGTGATGAGGGCTGATCCCTCATAGGACAATCCATAGGACAAAACAGGCGTGGTGTAAGTAGTTTCTAGCTGCGTGACTGCGTCGCGGGGCTTGAGATTCCAGCCTTGGCCGCCGTGTGAATACTGGCTTGTCATGACCGCCTTCGTGCTATGCCCGAGCAGCGCGGAGCGAACCTCCAGGCTCACCCCCAGGGTCTGTAGTCGCGTCGTGAAGGTGTGGCGGAGGTCGTGGAAGTGCAGGTCCTGCACCTTGGCTGCCTTACAGGTTCGGTGCCACTGATGACCGAACGCATCGGCAGACCAATTGGCGAATATGGGCCCCTCGATGGCTGCCACCTCTGGGCGCAACGCTCGATAGGCCAAATGGTTCAGCGGGAGTTCTCGGGCAGACTGTTGACAAACCCTCGCTGTAGATCAGGACAGCTATGTGAATGAGCTGCTGGAAAAGGCGGCGCGGGACTTGCGAGGGAGTATTCAGAAAAGCGAAAGTGAGCGTCATTGAAGAGTGGCACGATGTCGGGAGGCTGCTCTAAGCCCTTGACAGACTGGGTCTCAGGTCAAATCGGGGAGGCATGAAATGTTTAGAGCTTTGATAGCGGCTGGTTGCTGTGCTGTCTCGCTGCTCCTTGGCGGGTGTGTCAATATCTCATCTCGGATTACCCCTGAGAATCAGGCCGTCAAGCCGATGACTGAGGGGAGTGATTGCTCGTATGCTGTCATGGGTTTCGGTTATGGCACCAACACGGTCGAACAAGCCATGGCAAACGCGAGTCCCACGATTCAAAAGGTGCGCAGCGTCAGCACGGATCTGTTCTTCTTTATCTTTTTTAGCTCGCACTGTGTGACAGTGGTGGGCGAGGGCGCGCCAGGCGTCACGAGGCCACTACCCTATGATCCCGCTGAGCAGCGGCCATAGAGTGAGGCTCGCTGCCCTCGCGTCTTATATCTGCGGAATGTTGCCTTCCGTCTTGCCTTTTGATGACCTATAACAGAAGTGTTATAGGTCAGACATGCCATGCACGGTGGTGTACTACGAAACTCGGACCGGCGAGACACCGATCGAGGACTTTCTCGCTGCCCTCTCTCCAAAAGCTCGAGCGAAGTGCTTAGCCTAATATCAGTCGATTGGAAATAGATGGCACCCGGCTGCTCGCGGCAATTGCCAAACATGTTCGCGGAAAGATTTGGGAACTCCGCTCGGAATGGTCGGGGAACGAATACCGGTTCTTTTATGAGGCGATCATGGGGCAGCGCTTTGTCATTCTCCATGCGGTGCAGAAGAAATCGCAGAAGCTGAAGGAGGGAGACATTGTGCTGGCGGAACAACGGTATGCCGATACACTGAAGAGGTGAAGCGATGAAAACCCATCGAGAATATGTCGACGAGCAGATTCGTAAGAAACCTTCGTTTGCCGGTGATTTGGCCGAGGCAGAGAAAGATGTGGTCCTTGCGGTTGCTCTAGCTAAGCTGAGAGAACGTCGCGGGTTGAGTCAGACAGAATTGGCGAAACGCGTCGGTATGAAGCAGCCGCAGCTTGCAAGACTGGAAAGTGGTGCCCAACGGCCCGGGATTGGTACCCTGATCCGGTTGCTCGGTGCGCTGGATGGAACCTTGGATCTCAGTGCGACGACATGCCGGCTCACGCCGACGAAAGGTGCCTCATCCCGGCGAGGCCGCTTGGTGCCTGTCGGCTGACTCTCTCTGCGAGCGAGGCAGCCTTGACTGATTGCCTAGAGCCGAACCGCATGTACCCGTCGCGGTGACCGAGCAACCGTTGCACCCGATACAGATCCGTTAACTAAGCAACTTCCCTGCCCCTTCCTACCCCTGGCGAGATATCGGCTAATGGGACAGGAATACAGAACTCCCCCTCGCGAGGGAGTTGTTGCGTCCATGAGTGCTCTCCCCCCTCGGTCGATTGTGCGATGGTTCTCCAGAAATGTTGCCGAGCGATTTGCCAACTGATCATTTTTAACTTCGCCTTGCTGCACTCGCGCAGATCAATCTCACCGCATAACAGGTCAATCGCCCCTCTTCTGTCAAACGATTCTAACGCTGTATATGTGGCGCCGTGGGCTGTCATCTTTAACAGGCGGCAGTGTGCAATCGCATATTTCTGAAACAATTGTTCGAGGGTGATGGTGTTCACTAAAACACTGCGAAGCACGCGGTGAGGCGGGATCATGAGAGCCTCCGTGGTGGCCCAGGCACTGTCCCGCGCACTGGTGTACAGCGTGCGCGGGAGACCGTCTGCTGATACGGCCACTTGGAGCGCAATCACATTGTTTACGTTATTCCTGACGATGTTTTGCTGTAAGGAGGCATAATTCAGGGGGTCCGGTTCGAGTGCATAGATCGTGAGGAATGGGAATTTTTTGGCCAGGGCGATCGACAGAACGCCGACATGTGCGCCAACGTCGATCACCGTATCGCCCTTCCGGAAGGACGCCACCCTCGTCAGATAATAGTCATGCTCCATCCTCCACACGGCGTCTGCCATACCAACCCGATACGAAGGATAGGATAGAAAAACTGGTTCTTGGCCAAATCTACACACCTCGGTCAAGGGATCCTTCTCAGGAGAGGTGGCTTCTCGGATGCTGATCAGGTGGTCAACTTTTCCTTCCAATGCCTGTAGCTTTGATTCGAGATGTCCTAGGTTCAATGCTCGGCTGATGAGAGAACGACCGTACACAATCGTGTGATGCTGAAGACTTTTCGCAGCGCGTTTGAGGCAACGCTTGAGCACGCCAGGCCCGGGATGGTTGACGTATACGTCTAACAGTGGATGCACCGGCCAGTGATGCTGCGAGACGCTGTGATACCCCTTGAGGCTGTTTCGGCGCATACAAAAGATGATGAGCCGTTCATGAGGGTTGGTATGATGGACCGCTTCCTTAAAGCCTCCTTCCGGAATTTTATTGAAGGCCTCCGCAACTTTTGCCAGAAACTCTCGCCGGTCTGCCGGTTGAACTCTATCTTTGAGCATCCAATCAAATTGCCGTAGCTGCACCCTAATCAGCATCGCCCATACGTCGTCGGACACCTGCCAGGTAGTGAGATTGCCATGGATCTTGCGAAAGACCTCGAACACCTCGAAGACTTTTCGATTGGTTCTTCCGGAGATTTGTCCCGGGCGATTTTGTCGATAAAATAAAAAGGCTTGGTCTATGAGGGAGATCCGCTTGGCCTTTAACATGACCCAGAAATGAAAGCAGACGTCCTCATAAGAATTCATTCCCTCTTCGAAGCGCATGCCGTGCTCTTGAAGGAAGGAGCGCTTATAGAGCTTGGTCCAGGCAACGGGTTCTAACAGAAGGCCGCGTGGTTCATTGGTGATCTCAAAGGGCCGCTTTCTCAGCCTGGGGTCTAATGATTGCCGGATGTGTTTATCAAAATGGTCTCCAAACGTTTTGGTCGTTTCGTAGAGAACCGTAGCATCGGCGACCAACACATCGAGGTCATCGGCCAGTGCTCTATTGTAGAGCACTTCGCACATTCGGATGTCGGCCCAATCGTCACCGTCGGTGAACGCAATGTACTGACCTCTGGCATGGCTAAGGCCAATGTTACGAACGCTGGCCAGACCCTTGTTGGTCTCGCAATCAAAGACTCGCACGCAGGGGTACTTCATCGCATATTGGTGGGCGATTTTTCCGCTATTGTCCGTTGAGGCGTCATTGATGACTAGGACTTCTATGTTGGTCAGCGTCTGGTGCACGAGAGAGTCTAAGCAATGACTGAGATAGGTCTCCACATTGTATGCTGCGACAATGACGGACACGAATGGCATAGAGTGGATGGCGTCTGCCTGGCCTGGTGAGTTCATGGCGGAGGTGGACGAGGCGGACGGTATTTCTGTGATGCAGTCGCGAGCCACGAGGTTTCGACTCACTTGAAGGTCAGTCTTGCCACTGTGTCTTTCGGTGGCGCCAATGGCAGACGTCAAGATGTGTGCTAAACGATCTCCGAAGGTCTCTCTGCTGTACCATTCCTGCGCGAGGCGTGCACTGCCGGCGCGTAATAAGTTTTGAAAATCTCGTGAACCACTGATGAGTTCGATCGCCTCCGCAAGCGCGTCGGGGTCTTTGGGACGAGCGAGGTACACGTTCCGTCCATGCTCCAGAGCCTCATCTCGTTCGCCCGGGATTTCGGTCGCGATGATAGGCGTGCTGTGAGTGGTGGCTGCGGCAAGGGAGCTGTTATTGAGGGTGACGCCGTAGTCAAACGGCAGTACGCAGGCATCACTGCCGCGCAAATAGAGGGAGCCTTCGTCGCTATCCCAAGTGAAGTTTCCAGTCCACGTGACCTTCTCCGTAATCCCAAACGTCTCCGGGAGTTTTTGCACCATGTCATGGTACCGCTTGCACTCAGCGGCGCGAGTGGGTATCTCGAGGTAGCCCCCCACGAGAACTAGTCGCATGTTCGGCATCCGCGTACACACCATCCGAAACGCCTCGAAGAGAGTCTCTATCCCTTTGCCGGGGTAAATGTAGCCCCAATACGTTAAGACGAAGTCGTCTGCCTTGGCACCGATAGCCTGACGCGCCCTCTGCCGAGCTTTCTCCGGGGGATCAGAGCAGAATCGAATGAGTGGAGGCGGGGGGAGAAGGGTGATCTTTTCGCAAACGCCTGGCAGCTGACGGTTGAGGCGGTCTCGGTGAGGGCCACTCAGCGCAATGATGCGGGCACTGTCTCGGAGGAGTGTTCCAAAGCGCCAATGACTATCCCTGGCACCTGCCCACAGACCCATGATCTTTCGTGGAATGCGCGACGAGACGGATCGCGTGAGCGGGTCGTCATCGATCGCCTCAAACTGGGTCACCACCGGGACACCCGGGAGCGCGGATTTGCAGATAGAGGGCAGAAACGTGATCATCGGATGGTGGTTATAAATCCATCCGATGTAAATCAACAGCACGACATCAGGTTGACACTGTTTCAATTCGTGGACAAGGTTTGGCAGGTTAGACCACGCCCATTCATCAATGGTGGGATGGACGACAATATTAGGCAGCGTCCCGGCGATGCTTCCTTTTTTGCAGACCACATGCACGATATGGCCGCTTTGCGCTAAGCATTCACTCATGTGAAGCGCGTGATTCGCTTCGGGCGCTGGATCAGGCGGATACGTTGAGATGATGAGTACCTTCATATCCTATTCCTCTCTCATGACTTAGGCGCCCATCGCATCACGAGGCACCGAGTCTGAACTGACATCGAGAAGGGCTGGGCCTTTAACACCAACGCGAACATCCAGGAAGAGCATGCCTTGCGCATAAACGCCAGGCCCGGAGGTTCTGGCGCCGGTTATGTGTAAGGGATACATCTGCCAGTGGCGATCGTACAGGTAGCTCCAATCAAGTGGATAAATGCCGAGATTCAGGAAGTACCGTCCCGGGACGAGTGGGAGTGAGGTGAGATCCAAGCGCAGGGTGTGCTTGCTCTGGAGCGCGCCATCAAGGGTTATCAGGGAAGGAATTGCAACCTCCCAGCACTTGGCGTGGGACTCGTTGAATATGCCGACGGTACAAGCCATGTCCAAGATATGGTCACCTCGGTGAAGGTCCACCTCTACGGCGAGCGGGCTTCCGGTCTCCACCGACTCGGTTAATTGTCCTTTGTCATCGTAGACGCGTACGGCAGAGATACTGCACTCCTGCGTTCCTTCTCGGTTCCCCTGCGTCACGCGGAGTAGCGACGACCGGGAGGCGACGGACATCTGCCCGGCGCGCCGTTCGGTTCGCTGTCGCATGAGGTCGTGATACGTGGCCAAGGCAGAATGTGGATCGCTTTGGATCATGACTCGTCCTTCGTCCAGTACCAGCACCTCATCACACAACGCCTTGATCTGCTCGGCGTCGTGAGACGTCACAATTAACGTCTTGCCCTCATTCCGGAATCGCGCGATGCGATCCATGCATTTCTTTTGAAATCGCTCGTCTCCAACCGCAAGCACTTCGTCCATCACTAACACCGACGGGTTAAACTCAACGGCGGCCGCGAAAGCCAGTCGCAGGTACATACCGTTTGAATAGGTCCGTACGGGTTGGTCGATGTAGTCTTCCATCTCGGCGAATTGCACGATGTTTCGTTCGCATTCAGGGAGGCCCTCAACGACGCCGTTCAGGATCGCCGCCGTTTCAATGTTTTGCCGCCCCGTCAGGTCAGGATGAAAACCACCGCCTAATTCCAAAATGCCGCCAACTTGTCCGTCGCTCACGATGCTTCCAGACGTTGGCGCCCCGAGCCCGCACAGGAGCCGCAACAGGGTGCTTTTCCCCGCCCCATTGTGGCCGATGATTCCAAGGACCTGACCATGCCGGACGGTAAAATTAATCTTCCGCAACGCCCAGAGCGTTTCCCGTCTGTGCCATTGCCCGGTCACCACCTGGTGCACCGTATCTCTGATACTGGAGGGACGGTTTCTCTGGACGATAAAACGTTTCGAGACCTGTCTCACTGTGATCGCGTAAGGCCGCACCGTCACTCCTAAACAGCGTCAACGACGTCAGGTTCGAAACGCCGATACATCCAATAACCGAGTCCGCAGATCACCGCGCTGATCGCTCCTGTCTGGGCAACCGATGCCCATAACGGACTCACGCCTTCAAACAGGACGGCGCGATAGGCAGTAATGAGAGGTACTAAGGGGTTGAGAGCCAGGAGGGCAAGATATTCGTTGGACACAATGGGTCTATAAAAAATCGGGGTCAGGAAAAACAGGAGGGAGAGTGCGATGCCCACCAGCTGCGCCACGTCACGGTAAAAGACATTCCAGGTGGCCACCATAAAGCTCAATCCTGCGATGAGGACGGCTTGAATAACCAATAGCGTGAGCAGCGCGATGGGGTTCCACGGCACCAATCGGCCATACCACCAGAGAATTCCGTACAGCAGAGGGAGACTCAGCAGGAAAGTGATGAGGTGTGACACTGTGTTAACGAGTATGAGAGCCGCAGGCGGAAAGGCAGGCTTTCTGACGAGATCCCGGTGAGTAAAGAACAGCGGACCGGCGGACGCGAGGGCACTGCTGAACCAAGTCCAAGGCAACAGCGCACTAAAGACGAAGGCTGGAAAGTGATCGATATCGACCCGAATGATGCTTCCAAATGTAAACGAGAGGACGCTGAGTTGAGCCAGCGGAAGAATCAGCGACCAGAGAACTCCCAACGCAGAACCGGTATGTCTGAGGTAAAAATCACGTTTGACAAAGTGCCATACCAATGTGCGGTAGTGCCTCATCCGGGACTGCAACCCTAGTTGCTTGTGTGTAGAGGAGGCACGATTATTCATGTCGCGGCCGCGTGCATCGGGATCGTTTGAGACATTCTGCATTCAAGGGAATTACTCAAGGACGTGCGTATGTGCCCAGTGCCGCACGATCTCTTCCATAGAAACTGCACGGGCTGTGCGTAAAGCTCCCTCCTTCTGGCAGCGCTCTGGTGCTTTGGTTGTGCGGTGCCCGAAAGGTACTCAGTGGAACGGATAATTAGCGCCCGGCGCATACGCCAGAGACGCGGTCGCATCACAACTCTATCAGACAAGGCGGGGTCGTCAATTCCGTAGCGCACCGCCATACCATGAAGTGTGGCCCATGAGGCCGTGGCAGGCCTCCGTCCCGCCACGTCTCGGCCTAGTTTCACCGCCTCCCGCGTACACGCTCGCGTAACCTTGCGTCGCTCCATGGCGCACCTCCGAGTTCATTGATACACCTGACTCGGTGTCTGTGAAACCGGCAGCAGGCCCAGTACGGCTAGGAGGATAGGTTCGTTGCTGGTCAAGTCCATGCGCTCATTCTGAGTATTCTTGTTGCCCGCCGGTCGCCATGATAAAGTTTGGTGGCATTGTGTCGACGGTGACCCAGTAAGGGAGTTTGAGAAGCCGTGCTCTTGAGATCGTTCGCTGCCCACCCGTTCCGTTTCAGGATGGTTCTTTTGCTCTTTGCGTGGGTGGTCGTGTTCAGTCTCTCCTCGGCAGATCTCTTTGATCTGCAGGACGAGGTGGGGCGGTCGCTCACCGACTTACAATTGGTGCTCGAATCTGAGCTCGAAGAGGTTCGTGACGAAGCCGCGCCCCTTCGAATCGAGCTGGAGCATTCAGGCGAGAGCCTTTCGGTCCAGCCTGCGTTGATTCATGCTGCCGGTCTTGCCTCGCACCGGGGCACTCATCCCAGGCACTGTCTGCTCTCCAGGTTGTCTGTCTACCGCGTATAGACCCCCTCAACTGTCAGTCAGGTTCCGTGTAGCTCTTGATCGCAGTGGTTGATGGGAGTTATCGATGCCGTCTTGTGCGTTCGCGCGAGATGTCTGAGTTAAGTGCGGAGGACACACCATATGATTGAACGACTGGTAGGGTTGGCGTTGGCACAGCGGTTGATGGTGTGCCTCGCCGGACTCGCGCTCTTATTCGGCGGCTTGTATGCGTTTCATCTGCTTGATGTGGTGGCCTATCCCGATCCATCACCGCCGATGATCGAGGTGATTACCCAGTATCCCGGTTGGTCGGGTGAGCAAATGGAGCGGGCCATTACGCTGCCGATCGAAATTGCACTTCAGGGCATGCCGGGGCTGACCGAAATCCGCTCCCTCTCGATCTTTGGTCTCAGCGAC
>Ga0073899_10003218_pt1 | contig 14526 bp, 12 predicted proteins | sample KloWWTmetaKNB5Ph_FD_88975 | JGI IMG/M metagenome (GOLD analysis project Ga0073899, IMG submission 88975) | Active sludge microbial communities from Klosterneuburg, Austria, studying microevolution and ecology of nitrifiers - Klosterneuburg... | ecosystem: Engineered > WWTP > Aerobic digester >...
GCCCACAAGCCCTGCAGGGCCATGAAGCCCCCGGTGAAGAAGGCCGACTGGCCCGAGAAACTCCAGAAACGCCCCGCCGATAACACCTCGGCGACGCCGCGCAGGGCGCTCTGCAGGTCCACGTTATGGGTGCCCTCGTCCTTTTCCGGCATGGCAAAGTGGATCAGGGCAGCAATACCCGCGGCCAGTGCGGCCACCACCCAGAAAGCCCCACGCCAGCCCAGGAAGGGCAGCGCGGCTTCGAGGGGCGCCGATGCGGTGACGGCACCGAGAGCGCCGCAAGACATGATGTAACCGGTCATCGAGGCCAGCTTTTCCCGCGGGAACCACAAGGTGAAGCCCTTCAGCCCGGCCATCAGGCAGGCCGCCACGCCCAGCCCGATCAGGCCGCGGGCGCTGGCCAGGGTGGGCAGGCTGTCACCGGTGGCAAAGAGCACCCCGCCGAGGGCCGTGATCAGCAGTAGGGCCGCCTCCACTCGACGCGGGCCGTAACGGTCCAGGGCGATGCCCACCGGGATCTGGGCCAGACCGAAGGCGAAAAAATAGGTGCTGGTGAGCAGGCCCAGGTCAGCGGCGGTCAGGCCCAACTCCTGGGTCAGATCCGGTGAGATCACGGCGTTGACCGTACGCAGCAGGTAAGACAGGTAGTAGCCCAGGGCGAAGGGCAGGAAGATCCGGCTGACCAGAAAGAGCGAGGAGGGAGCGGGGCGGGCGGGCATGGGAAGAGCGGAACGATTGGGCGAGCCCGGAGCTTACCGGGCCCGATGGGCTTCGTGTCGGAAGATCAGGGAAAGCCCCAAGGCGTTCTTGATGACTGCCCTCAGCACCCTGGAGCGCCTTGACAGGGCTTGCGCCAAGCGTGAGGAACGCGTCCGGCGCAGCGGCGTCCTTCATCGATTTGCTGTGCATAATTTAACTAAAGTTTGCACAGTGGTCGTCGTTACCAGCCTACGACATCATCGGAATGTAGCCATGTCCCTGCCCGCCACGATCCTGCTTGTTGATGACAGCCGTGCTTCGCGAATGTTGTGCGCTTCGGTCATGCGCAGCATGCGCCCCGATCTGCAGCTGATTGAAGCCGGTGACGGTGCCGCCGCTCTCGCCCTGCTGGAGGGCGTCTGTCCTGACCTGGCCGTGCTTGACATGAACATGCCCGGCATCTCCGGCCTCGAACTGGCCGAGAAGCTCCGTGGCAGCCATCCGGACATGAAGCTGGCGCTACTCACCGCCAACGCCCAGGACGCCATCCAGCGTCGGGCTGCCGACCTGGGCGTGCGCTTCTTCCGCAAGCCCATAGGTGAGGCTGTGATCGCCGACATCCTCGCGCTACTGGGGTAGAGCATGCGTACATTCTCGGAACTCGAGATGGACGCTCTGACCGAGGCCTTCAACCTGTCCCTGGGTGAGGCCGCGAACACCTTTTCGGCTATTGTCAGGGAAGAGATCGAGCTGTCGGTGCCCACCATCGAAATCGTCTCCCGGGAGGAGCTGACCCTCCGCCTGGAGAGCACCCAGCCCGGCGGCGCCTCTGAGCGGCTATGCCGCATCAATCAGCACTTCGATGCCACAAGCGGCTTCCAGACCGACGCCCTGCTGCTCTTTCCTGAACATGGCAGCCTCGAGATCGTGCGCCGCATGCTTGGTGACGACACCTCCATCGAACACATCACCGAGCTCGAGCAGGACGCCCTGGCCGAGATCGGCAACATCATCATCAACAGCTGCATGAGCAGCCTTGCCAACCTGTTCGGCACCGAGATGAGTGGCTCCCTGCCCCGGGTTCAGTCGCGTACCGCCCGCACCCTGCTCGATGACAAGGCCGCCACCGATGTGATCCTGGTGGTGCGCATTGGCATGACCATGGCGGCCCACAACCTGTCCGGTTTCGTCCTGTTCATCATGGATGTGCCCTCCATCGAGCACTTCATGGACCAGGTGAGCCGCCTTTTCCGTCTTCCCCAACACGGCGAAAGCCAGCCTTCCTGATGGATTGCTGCCAACTTCTCCCCGACAGCGTCGACATGGGGCTCATCCTGGTCAACGGGGAGGGCCGCATAATGCTGTGGAATCGCTGGATCGAAGAACGGGCCGGGCTGGCGGCCAGCCAGGTGACTGGCGTCACCCTGGCGGAAGCCTTCGGCCCCCACGTGGATCCGCGGGTTGCGCTGGTTGTGCGGGAAGCCCTTGATTTTGGCTGGTCGGCGCGTCTGTCCCATGCCCTGCACCCCATGCCTCTGCCCCTCTACCCGCCCGGCGGGGGCCGCAGCGAACGCATGAAGCAGTCTATCGACGTCACCCCGGTGGTCAGCGAAGGCCGCTATCACTGCCTGCTGCAGGTGCGCGACGTGACCGAGACGGTGCGCCGTGAGGCCCTGCTCAAGCAGCAGTCCCGCCAGCTGCGCCTCGACCTGCAACGCCTGTCCCGTGCCCAGGTGGAGCTCCAGCGCAGCGAGATGCGTTTCCGCGAGCTGGCCCGTCAGGCGCCGGCGGGGCTCTTCGAGGCCGACGCCCAGGCCTGCTGCACCTTCCTCAACGAACGTTGCGAGCAGATCCTCGGACATGATCTGGAGCAAGTGGCCGGTACGCCATGGATCAACCTCCTGCCCGTGGGCGAGCAGGCCCGGGTGCGGGCCATCTGGTGTCTGGCGGCCGAATCGGCCACCCGCTTTGCGGAGGAGTTCCGCTACATCCGCCCTGACGGGGAAAGCCGCTGGATGCGCGCCGAGGCCGGCCCCCAACGAGACGAGCATGGGCGCATCAGCGGCTTCATCGGCACCATGCTGGATGTCACCGAGTTTCACGAGCGGGCCATCCGCAACGAGTTCCGGGCCAACCACGATGGCCTCACCTCGCTGCTCAACCGGGACCGCTTCGAACGTCACTTGCGCGCGGCCATCTCTGGTGCCCGCGAGGTTGCCGACCGGCTGGCCCTGCTGTTCATTGATCTGGACGACTTCAAGGGCATCAACGACACCCATGGCCACCATGCCGGTGACACTGTGCTCAAGACCATCGCCGCCCGGGTGCGCCGGGTGTTGCGCAGCGAAGACATGGTGGCCCGCTACGGTGGTGATGAGTTTGCCGTGCTGCTCACGGGCGCCGACGACAGTGCCACCCTGGAGGCCATTATTTTAAAGATTCACCAGGCCGTCGGCCTGCCCATCAACCTGGGTCATTGCCATGTGAGGGTCGGATGTTCCATCGGGGTCTCCGTCTATCCCGATCATGGCAGTGACCCGCTGAGCCTCCTGACCCACGCCGACAAGGCCATGTATGCGGCCAAGCGGGCTCGCTCCGGTCACGGCACGACCCCGGCTTGAAACACCTGCCGCCTGCGGCAGGTGCAGTTCCTTCACCCTCAGGCGTCCGTCTGACTCAGGCCACTGCCGGGCTGGGGGGTAGGGAGCAGGCCGCCCTGTACTCGGTGGCGAGACGCTCGCACAGCTCGCGTACGGGCGGGACATCGTGAATGGTGGCCACCCCGTGGCCGGCGCTCCACACATCACGCCATGCCTTGGCTTCGTCGGCCAGGGCCTTGAGCTTGCCCTTCCCGACCCCCTGCACCAACTCCTCGCGCTGATGGCCGAGCTTCTCCAGGCTCGGCCACAGGAAGTTGGCATTGGTGCCCGACACCGCGTCGGTATAGACGATATCCGCCGCCCCGGAATCCACCAGCATCTGCTTGTAGGCATCCTGGGCGTTCGATTCGCGGGTGGCGATGAAGCGCGTGCCCATGTAGGCCAGATCGGCGCCGAGCACTTCGGCGGCGCGCACCGCGTAGCCATCGGAGATCGCCCCGCCGAGGATCAGGGCGCCGTCCCAGAATTCGCAGATCTCACGAATCAGGCTGAAGGCACTCTGGGTGCCTGCGTGGCCGCCGGCGCCACCAGCCACGGCGATGATCCCGTCCACCCCGGCTGCTGCGGCCTTGCGCGCGTGGTAAGCGTGGATGACATCCGAAAACACCAGTCCGCCGTAGGCATGGACGGCTTTCACCACATCGCCCGGATGGCCCAGGCTGGTGATCACGAAGGGCACTCGGTGGCGGCAGATCAGTTCCAGGTCCGGCCCCACACGGGCGTTGGAGGCGTGCAGGATCAGATTGATGCCGTAAGGCGCTATGGGCGCGGCGGGGGCCGCAGCCTTTGCCTCGGCCAGCCCTGCGTTGATGCTGCCCAGCCAGGCATCAAGCTGGGCCGGGGTGCGTGCGTTGAGGGCCGGAAAGGTGCCGGCGACGCCGGCCTTGCAGGTTTCGGTGACCAGCTCGGGGCCGGACACCAGGAACATCGGCGCGGCGATGGCGGGAAGGCGCATCGCGCCGCGGAAGGCGTGCGGAAGGGTCATGCTGCTGTCTCCTGGATTGTTTTTTTGTGGGTGCTGCGGACTTGAATCTAGCACGTCACAGGGGAGACAGCAGTGGGGGTCTTACTCCGGAGCGGCCTCTTCCACGGCCTTCTCGGCAGTCGGTGCAGCCTTCTTCGCCGTCTTGGTCACGGCTTGGGTGGTGCGCTTGGGAATGGCCTTGGGCGGGTTGCGTGCGCTGGCCTGACCGGCGCTGAGCAAGGAGGAGGGCAGACTGGCGCCTGGTTCCAGGTGCCAGTCGGGCCCGCTCAGGGTTCCCTTGACGCGAACCGGCAGGGTCACGCCGCGCAGGCTGGCCAAGGGGCCGCTGTCCGGCCCCACCGGTACGACCACGAGGGTCACGCGGGAGAGGTAGTCGATGTGCTTCCGCGACAGATCGATCTCGCCGGCCCCGCCAACGTGCAGCATGCCGCTCTTGGCTTGCAGGTCGGTGTTGCGGGCAATGCCGCCAGCAATCTGGAAGCTGGCCGTGAGTTCGCCCACCGGGGTCGATTCCCGCTCCCGGTGGGGGCGCTTGGCGCCCTGCCGGGTGCTCAGCAGACCGCGCCATTCCTTCATGGCCTGACCCATGTCGATACCCGGCACACTGCCGTTGCGAACCCGCAGGCGGGCCAGGCCCTGCAGCTCGCTCAGCAGCGTACTGCGGCTTGCGGCATTGCTGCTGACGTCGACAAAAAAGTTGATGGTCCCGCCGAGCTTCTGTTTGGCGCCCAGATCCTTGAGCAGGGGGCTTAGTTCGGCACTCTGCAGGTAGCCCCGATAACTCGCCCGACCATCGTTGGCGGCCACATTGAGGCTACCTTCCAGGCTCCCACCGTAAAGGGAGAGCGTATGGCCGGTCGACTGCAGCCGGCCACCGTGCAGGCTGATCGGCAGCTTGACCTGTTCCAGCTTGAGGCCCGCCACCCGTAGCTGGCCGAAGCGGATCACGCCATCCAGATCCAGTCCGTTGAGGGCCGACAGATCAAAGCGATCGTCGGCCGCCTTGTCCGGGCCTGAAGTGCGCGTGGATTTGCCAGCCAGATAGCTGTCCATGTCCAGGCGATTCACATCGACATCGAAGCCGAGGGCCGGGGCGTCGAGCCTGGGCAGGGTCCAACTGCCCTTGAACTGGCTTTCCTCCGAGCGCAGCGTGAAGTGGCCCGAAGCGTTGCCGCGCGTGACGTCGATGCGGGCATCGGTCTCGGTGGCGAACTTGAGGGCGTTCAGGCCAGCCCTGGCTGGGGTAAAGGTGAGCTCGCCGGTGAGGGCGGCCAGGTCGAGCTGGCGGGTGGTGCCTTGCCAACGGCCCGGGCCGGTCAGGTTGCCGGTGAGGCGACCGCTGGCGATACGCAGGTCGAGCTCGGTATTCAGCTTGCTGGCCTGGAGGCCTTTGTCGCTCATCTGCAGATCGGCCAGGCGCACGCGCACGCTGCCGCCGCGCTGCTTGCCATCCAGGCGCAGGCTGGTGTCGATGCTGTCGGCTTCCGGGCCCCGCGAGCCGAGCTTGAGGCGTGGTGCGCTGGCCTTGAATTCGAAGGGCTCGCCAGCAGCCTTGCCACGCACTTGCAGGCTGCCACCCTGGAGAACGGAAGGGCTGCCGTCAGCCCACTCCATTTCGGCTAAGGACAGTTCAGCGTCGAGGCCCTGCCAGCCGGAGAAATCGCCTTGGGCGGTCAGGCGCAGCTGGCGCAGGCGCGGCAGGCTGTCGCTCGTATCCATGCGGTAGGCGCTCTCCAGCTCGATGCGCACATCGGTGGCGGGTTCGGCTCGGGTGAGCCGGGTCGTGGCCTGCAGCCGGCCGTCGGCGTTCCGACCAATGCGTCCGGTCTCGATGTCGAGCCCGGAGAGCGCAAGTTGGCGGCCACTTTGTTCGTCGGTCCAGGTGAGGGCTCCGCGGCGAACCGTCAAGCCACCCATGTCCAGTTCGAAGGGCGTACTGCCATTGGCAGGAGGGGCGTCGCTGCCTGGATCGAGGAGATCGTCGGCGTTGAGCTTGCCGGCCTTGTCACGCAGCAGGGCCATGCGCAGTCCATCAACCTCAAGCCGCTCGACCACTACACGGCGGGTCAGCAGGGGCAGCAGGCTGACGCTGATGGTGGCCTGCTCGATGCCGATGAACTCACTGCCGCCGCTGCGTCCGGACAGTGTGGTGGCCGGCAGGTGCAACCGCAGTCTGGGAAACATGCTCAGTTCCACCGGCCCGTCGATACGCAGGATGCGTTGGTAGCGCTGTTTGGTGAAGTAGGTTAGCTCGGCGGCCAGACGCACGCCGTCGAAGGTGGCATACAGGTAGAGGGCGCCGGCAGCGACGACCGTACTCAGCCCACCCAGGGCGAAGGCCAGGTACTTGAGGTATTTGAAGCGCATGTCAGGCAAATTCATGACCGATGCCCCGATCTTACCCCAGGGCGCTCAGGCACCGGCCGGTAGCGCCGCCTGGCTGCGCAGGGGCAGGCGCAGTTCGAAGGTGCTGCCTTCGCCTACCTTGCTTTCCACGGTCACGCTGCCGCCGTGACGTTCGGCCACTGTCTTGACAATCACCAGGCCGAGCCCGACGCCCGAAGGCTTGTCGCGCCCTTCGTCGATGATGCGGCTGAAGCGCCTGAAGAGGCGTGGCAGGGCCTCTGCGGGGATACCTGCGCCCTGGTCACTGACCCGGATGATCCAGTCGGTGCCCTGGGCTTGCAGGCTTACCGCCACCCGGCTGTCAGCGTCACCGTACTTGATGGCGTTGGTGAGCAGGTTGATCACGGCCCGCCGGAGCAGGGAGAAGTCGCCACGCACGACGGCTTCTTCCTTCTCCGCATCGCGGGTGTCCACCTCGATGCGAATGCCCCGGGCGTGGGCTTGGGGCCACACTTCGTCGGCGGCGGAGTCCACCAGGCCTGCCAGGTCGAGCTCAACAAAGTCCTTGGGATCGGAGCCTTCGGCCCGCACCAGCCTGAACAAGCCGTCAGCCAGATCGAGGGCCGAACGCGCATAGCGGCCGATACGCGGGATCTGCCGTGCTTGCAGGAGGGGGTCGTCCTTGTAGCCGTCGATGAGGGTCAGGATGGAAGCGAGCGGCGCGCGCAGGTCGTGGGACAGGAAATGCATGGTGTCCTCGCGGCTACGCTGGGCCTCGTGCATGGCGGTGACGTCGGCGAGGCCGATGACGCGTCCGGGCCGGCTGCTGGATTCGGAGAACAGGTCGGCCACCGACACCAGCAGGTAGCGCTTTTTGTCCGGGGTGAGTTCGAACTGGCGGGTGCCGGAATAGCCGCTCAGGTCGGGCAGACCGTCGCGCATGGGCAGGTAGCTTGGCCAAGGCAGGGCGCGCAGTGCATTCAGCAGGGCGTCGCTGCGGAAGGCGCGGAGGAGGTGACGGGCGCGCTCGTTGTGGAGGATGACCCGGTCCATCTGGTCGATCACCACCACGCCGATGGGCAGGTGCTCAAGGGTGTCGGCAATGAAGCGGCGTACATCGCGCTGGTGCTGGGCAGCCTGGCGCACGATGCGGATGCGCTGTTCGAGGGGGTCGGCGGCACCCCGTCCGGCGTCACCGCTGGGGAGGCCCAGCGGTGTACCTTCACGTTCCAGGGCGATCAGCTCGGCGTCGAGGTAGCGCTGGGCGGACTCCAGGCGGCGCCAGCTCCACAGGGGGTAGGCCAGCAGGCAGCCAAGGACGGCCGGTGCCGGGCCGAACCACCAACCACCCAGATGCAGGCCCAGGCCAGCCAGCAGCACGGCAGAGGCGCCGAGGAGGAAGGAGGCCATCAGCCCCGTGCGGGCTTCGGCGTATAGCAGGATCAGCATCAACACGACGACCATCACCGTCGCCACGGCCGCGGAGACCCATGGTGACAGGGGCATGACGGCCGAGCCCCGGCGCAGGGCGTCGAACACATTGGCCTGTACCTCGACCCCGGACATGGGCCGGGACAAACCCGAGGTGGGTGTGGGCACTGCGTCACCCATTCCGGCGGCCGTCGCCCCCACCAGCAGGATCTTGCCGCGCAGGGTCTCGGCCGGCACCTCGCCGCTTAACACGTCCTTGTAGGAATAGTGAGTGTAGGTGCCGGGCGGGCCGGAGAAGGGCATGCGCAACCAATCGGCGCGCTGCCATTGCTGATGATCCCGTCCTTCACCGATGGGGGGGGGCGGAAAACGGCCTGCGGCATCCTGATCGATCAGGCGCAGCAAGGCCAGCGCCAGCTGTGGATGGCGGGCGGCGCCGAAGCCTTCCCACAGGTACACGCTGCGGGCGATGCCGTCCGGATCGAACTCCACCTGGCTGTGGCCGATTGCGGCGGCGGCGTCGGCGAAAGCGCCAAGAGGTTGAACCTCGCCGGAGAGGATGGCGCCAGTGGTGGCCTGGGCGAGGGGTAGGACGACGCGTCCGTGATCCCGGATGGCCCGGGCCAGCGCCGCATCGGCGCCGGGGTCGTCCGCGCTGGAGGTTTCCAGCAGCAGGTCGAGAACGACGGCCCGGGCCCCGGCTTCACGGGCCACGTCGATGAGGGCCGCGTGTACCCGCCGTGACCAGGGCCAGCGTCCGATGCTGGAGAGGCTCGCATCGTCGATGGAAATGATCACCACATCATCGCTGGCCGGGCGCGTCCAGGTGGACAGCACGCCATCGTAGAGGGTTTGGTCGATTCTCCACAGCCAGCCCTCAACCGCAGCCACCAGAGTCAGCAGCACGCACATGAGCGTAACGGCGAACCACTCGAGGGTGGGTCGGCGCAGGGTTGCTGCGGAGTGGCTCACGGACTCTTTGCTGCAGGGGCGGAGAGGGACCACGCGGGCAGCAGGAACAGGGACTGGAGGTGCTGGGTGCCAGACCAGGGCGTGCTGCCGCCGTCCGGATCGGTGGCGCGGATGCGCAGCCGGTAGCGTCCCGGAGCGGGCGCTGCGATGGTCAGGGCCGTTTCGCCGATGCGCTGATCGACGAGCAGATCCTGGAAGGCCTCATCCCGGGCCAGCTGGACGTCGTAGATCTGACCCGGCTGGCCGGCCCAGGCGAAACGCAGCCGATCGTTGTAGCGGGCCACGGTGGCCGGGCCGGGGGCAGGGCGGATGTCCAGCGTACCGGTATCGCTCCACGGGCCGCGCTTGCCGCTGGCATGCAGGCTGGCGATCCGCCAGGCGTACCGCCCGGAGGCCAGGGCCGGCTCACTGCGCAGCCCGTCGATGTCCTGCTCGACAAGGAGCCGGGCAAAGCTGGCATCCTGGCCGATCTGCAGCCGGAAGCGGGCCGCCTCGGGGTTCGGCGTCCAGGCGAGCACGCCTGGCGGGGCTTCGACCGCCCGGGGAGGCTCCGGCCGGGCGCGCAGTTCAATGACACGGGTGGCGTCATAGCCTTCCAGGCCTTCAGCATCGATGGCGCGAACGCGCAGCCGGTAGCTGCCGTCGGGCAGGGTGCTGAAGCGAGCCTTCGGCGTGCTGAAGACTTCGCTGGCGACCACATCATTGAACTGTTCGTCCCGGGCGATCTGGGCCCGGTAGGACGCGGCCTTGTCCACCGGCGGGAAGGAAATGTGCATGTCGACCCGCTCGAACACGGCCGGTACGCCGTCGAGGGACGGAGCGGCCAGTAGCGCCCGGGGGGCGGGAATGGGCTGGTCCGCCCTGGCGACCACGCCGAAGCCCGCGGGCAGCGCGGTGGCCTGCGGGGCAGAGGCCCTGTTCATGCCAACCTCTCCGGCGGTGACCTCGGCCTGAGCGGCGCCGGAGGCCGTGTCCGAGCCCACCCTGAAAGCGGTCCCGCGCACACTGAGGGCCGCGGTCGGTGTGCGGATCTGGTAACGGGCCGCGGGGCCGCGCTGGGGAGAAACGGTGGTCTCGACACGCCCCTGTTCAAGGAAAATCCGGGTGCTCTGGCCGGGTAGCCCATGGAAGCCCTGGATTTTTTCGAGGCGGGCTTGGCTGCCCGGCTGTACCGTGAGGCGCGATTCGTCGGGCATCGACAAGGTGATGAAGCCTCCGGCCCCGGTGCGCAGAATGGAGCCTGCCGGCACCTTGGCATCCAGGGTGAGGGGTTGCCCATCCATGGTGACGTCGCCACTGACGGCCACAACCTGGGCTGTACGCGGCTCTACCCGCAGCCAATTCTCGGGGATGCGCAGGGGTGTGCCCACGGGGATGCGCATCGGGTTGCCGATGCGGTTGAGGGCCTTCACGCCCTTCCAGCCGAAAGGTGCTGCCAAGTATTGCCGCTCCAGCCCGATCAGTGTGTCGCCGGCACGGGTGGTGTAGATGACTTCCAGATCGGCAGACAATACTGTGGAACAGGCCGCCAAGCCTAAGGCAGCAGCCAGGAGACGAACGGATTGACGGGCCACGGAAGAGATCTTTCAGTCGAATTTGGAGGACTATAGTAGTTCCCGGCCTCACTCAGGGTGCAAAACTTCGCAAAATGGGCTTGAAGTAGTTCCGAGCATGCCAATTACGCCCTGATGAGGGGCTGTCGGGGCCCTATCATTGCTTCCAGGGCGCCTCGACCCTTCCCAGTCCGGCGTGTTGTCACATCACTTCTCTCTCTTTTACTACTCTCTCAAAGGAAAACCCATGAGCTTTGTTCAGGAATTCAAGGAATTTGCCATGAAGGGCAATGTCGTCGACCTGGCGGTCGGCGTCATCATCGGCGGTGCCTTCCAGAAAATCGTCGACTCCCTCGTCAAGGACATGTTGATGCCCATCATCGGCAAACTCCTGGGCGGTGTCGATTTCAAGCACCTCTACCTCAATCTCGGGGACAAGACCTTCGAGACCATGGAAGCCGCTGAAAAGGCTGGCGCCCCTTTGTTCAAGTACGGTGTCTTCGTCAACTCGATCATTGACTTTACCATCGTCGCGCTGGCCATCTTCGTGGCCATCAAGGCCATGAACAAGCTCAAGCGTGACGAGCCGGCACCGGCGCCCGAAGCGCCCCCGGCAGAACCGGAAGATGTGAAGCTGCTGCGGGAAATCCGCGACGCGCTGAAAAAGTAAGCGCGCAGGGCAGGGGTCCCGGCCCGGGACCCCTGATGACATCAGGCCGGCGACATGGCGGCCTCGCCGAGGGTCGGCGATTCGGACGGGTCGATCTTCTCCAGCCGGTAGCCGAAGTTGTAGGTCGGCGTCAGCCGGAACCCATTTTCAGGCCGCAGGTTGAGCTTGCTGCGCACACGGCTGATGTGGGTATCCACGGTGCGCGTGGCCAGATCGGGGTTGCGCCCCCAGACCGCTTCCAGCAGATGCCCCCGGGACAGCAGGCGACCCAGGTTGCGGAACAGGAAGGCAGCGAGCTCGAACTCCTTGTCGGTCATCTCCACTGCCACGCCGTCGACGGTCAGGGCCTTCTTGACCAGATCGAAGTGGTAAGGCGCCACCGTGAGGGTCTGGTTGGTGTTGCGCGGCTGGGCCCGACGCAGCACAGCCTCGATGCGCGACAGCAGCTCGATGCGCCGGGGCGGTTTGATCAGGTAGTCGTCAGCGCCGGCGCTAAAGGCATTGGCGATGTCCTCTTCCGCGTCGCGGGAGGTGATGAAGATCGCCGGGGTGTCGTTGCCCCGTTCCACCCTCAACCACCGCAGGACCTGCTCACCGGTCAGATCGGGCAGCACCCAGTCCACCAGGAACAGGTCGAAACTTTCGCGGCTGGCAACCCGCATCAATTCGCGGGCCAGTCCAAAGCCATGCACATCGTGCCCGGCTTCCCGCAGCCAGCCCGTCAGGACTTCCATCTGGGCCGGATCGTCTTCGAGAATAGCGAATCGCACGCTGGTTTACCTTTATCGAGAAATTGAAGCACACCACTTAAGACTACGCGCCGGCCGCGCCGGCAGAAATGCCCCTGGGCCTCTCTACGCGTAATCACCCACATACGGATTGCTTTCCCGCTCATCGCCGAAAGTCGACATCGGCCCATGACCGGGAATGAAACTCACATCCTTGCCCAGCGGCCACAGCTTCTGCCGGATCGAATTGATCAGGTCCTTGTGGTTGCCCCGCGGGAAGTCCGTGCGGCCGATGGAGCCGGCAAAAAGCACGTCACCGACCACCGCCAGCCGTGCAGCTTCGCTGAAGAACACCACATGACCGGGGGTGTGCCCGGGGCAATGAATGACCGACAGGGTTTCTTCCCCAACGCGGACGGTATCGCCGTCCACCAGCCAACGCCCGGGTGTGAACGCCTCCACGTGGGGAAAGCCGAACATCTTGCTCTGCTTGGGCAGATCGTTGATCCAGAACGCGTCTTCCTTCTCCGGCCCCTCGATGGGGACATCCAGCTGACGGGCAAGCCCGGCCGTGCCGCCGGCATGGTCGATGTGACCATGGGTCAGCAGGATGAGCTCGATGCTGACGCCAAGGGTTTCGGCTGCCTTGAGGATGCGTTCGGGGTTGCCCCCCGGGTCCACGACGGCGGCCTTGCGGCTCTGGTCGCACCACAGTATTGAGCAGTTCTGTTCGAAAGGCGTGACGGGGACGATCTGGTATCTGAGCATGGTTCACATATGCCTGCCAAAGGGGCAGGAGTCGATCAAAAGACTAATTACGCCTGGGCCACAGAATTTTCAAGACCGGCGTAAAAGGTCTCTACATGCGCCAAAGTTTATCACGCTCAAATTGGGGGGCCCTAAACCCTATCGCCCCCCCGGCCTTTGTAAGCCCTGCCGACACGCTTGTTTTCACAGTGGATTCGTCGGGATTTATCCAAACGTCAAAAAGCAATGCCAGGCAGGAGCGCGGGCATCCGGAATGTGTCGCGGAGATTCTTGTCCCTGCTGGTCTTGGGGGTATTGCTGCCGGTAAAGGAAACGTCGCCCGACGAATATTTCCGATACCGCCTGGTGGCGGTTGCCGCACCCGACTTCAGCGGGGGAAGGGGCGGGGTTCGGTGAGGGCGATGTAGCGGCTGCGATCCTGCTCGTAACGGCTGCGGATGGCTTCGATGTCCCGCCGCTTGGCTTCGATGATCGAGCTCTGGGCCGCCAGCTCGCTGTCGGACTCACGCAGGGCGGCCGCCAGGTTGGGGGGCATGGGGCGTTTCTGGAAGAACTCTGCCTCGCGCAGAAGACCTGAACGCTTCTTCATGAGCTGGGCCTGGCGTGCCTCTGCCTGCCTCAGCTCCAACTCGACGGACTCGACAGCCCTATCGCGGCGGGTGTCGATGTCAGCCACGCTGGAATAGGTTTCGAGCAGCGACTGATTACGCCGCATCTCCGCTCGCTGGCGGGCTACCTCGGCCCTGCGGGCGCGCTCCTCGGCTTCGCGTTTGGCGAGTTGCTCGGGGCTCAAGGGCGCCTCGACGGTGCGTCGCACCGTACCCTGGGGGCTCATTTCCCGGTAACTCTTGCCGAAACACTGGGGCGGCAACACGTCGCCACACACCTGGTGCCCGTTGTCCGTGCAGCAATACACCGTACCCCGCGGCACCGTCTGGGCTTGGGCGGGGGACAGAGCCACCAGCATCGAGACAAGAACCAGGCGCCGCATGGGTTTATGCGTCTCCGCTCACACCGTAGGTATCCCGGTAACGCTGGACGGCAGCGAGGTTGGCATTCAGGGCCGGGCTATCGGCCAGATAGCCAATCAGATCCTTGAGGCTGGCTACCGCCAGCACGGGAATGCCGTAGGCCTCACGCACTTCCTGAACCGCGGACAAACTGCCGGTGCCGCGTTCCATGCGGTCGAGGGCAATGACCACGGCCGACGGCGTCGCGCCGTGGGCACGGATGATCTCGACCGACTCGCGTACCGACGTACCGGCGGAAATCACGTCATCGAGAATGGCCACGCGGCCTTGCAGCGGCGCACCGACCAGGGTGCCACCCTCGCCGTGATCCTTGGCTTCCTTGCGGTTGAAGCAGAAGGGCAGGTTGTGCCCGTGCTCGGCCAGGCGCATGGCCGTACCAGCCACCAGGGGGATGCCCTTGTAGGCCGGCCCGAAGAGCATGTCGCAGGGAAGACTGGCCGAAAGCAGGGTGCGTGCATAGAAATCACAGAGCTTGCCGAAGGAGGCTCCGTCATTGAAAAGGCCTGCATTGAAGAAATAAGGAGATAGGCGACCGGCCTTGGTCACAAATTCTCCAAACCTCAAAACGCCCTTGTCGCACGAGAGTGCGATGAAATCACGGCTAAAATCCACGATGCTCCCAGCTAAAAAATCAGACCATGTCTCTAAAAATGTTACGCGTCGTTTCCGCCAACCTCAACGGC
>Ga0073899_10003220_pt1 | contig 14526 bp, 12 predicted proteins | sample KloWWTmetaKNB5Ph_FD_88975 | JGI IMG/M metagenome (GOLD analysis project Ga0073899, IMG submission 88975) | Active sludge microbial communities from Klosterneuburg, Austria, studying microevolution and ecology of nitrifiers - Klosterneuburg... | ecosystem: Engineered > WWTP > Aerobic digester >...
AATCAACCCACGATGGACGATTGCGGCTTTAGCATCGGGGGCGTGGCGGACTCTCCCATTGGGATCTTCGATTCAGGCTTCGGTGGGCTCACCGTTGCCAGAGCAGTAATCGACCAGCTTCCGCACGAAGCCGTGCTCTATCTCGGAGACACCGCGCGCCAGCCTTATGGCCCCAAACCGCTGGGTGAAGTGCGCGAGTATGCCTTGGAGTGTTTGGACCATTTGGTCGCCGAGGGCGTGAAGATGTTGGTGATCGCCTGCAACTCTGCCAGCGCGGCGGTCTTGCGTGATGCGCGCGAGAGATATGACGTTCCAGTCATCGAAGTGATTTTGCCGGCGACGAGGCGAGCAGTCAGTGCCACGCGCAACGGGCACATCGGGGTGATCTGCACGCGGGCCACCGCCGACTCGATGGCGTACGACGATGCGTTCGCAGCTGCCCCCCACCTCGATCTCACCACCAAGGCCTGCCCGAGGTTCGTGGAGTTTGTGGAAAACGGGGTCACTGGTGGCGAAGAACTGATTGCCGTCGCCCATGAATACCTCGACCCATTGGTCGATCAGGGCATCGATACTTTGATCTTGGGTTGCACGCACTATCCCTTGCTCGCCGGCGTCATTTCTTACGTGATGGGAGATGGGGTCACCTTGGTGTCCTCAGCGGAGGAAACAGCCAAAGACGTCTACCGAACCTTGGTGCAACACGACCTGCTGCGTCCGAGCGATGCGCCAGCCCCTCGCCATCATTTCTTGACCACGGGTCAGCCAGGCGAGTTTGCCGCCTTGGGTCGCAGATTCTTAGGGCCGGAGTTACAAAGTGTGGATCAATTCAGTTGGGTGGTGGCTCCGTGAAGTTGACGATCGTGGGCTGTTCGGGTTCGTATCCGGGACCGGACTCGTCGGCTAGTTGTTATCTCGTGGAAGCTCACGATGGTGAGCGGCCGTGGCGCATCCTGCTCGACTTGGGCAACGGCTCGCTGGGCTCGCTGCAACGCCACCTGGACCCCCTTGATGTTGATGCGGTGTTCCTGAGTCATCTGCACCCGGATCACTGCATGGATCTGTGTGGGTTCTACGTGCTGCGTAAGTACCACCCTCGCGGCGCCGGTCCCTGCATCCCAGTGTTCGGCCCAACGGGGGCGGCTGATCGACTCGCGCGTGGCTATGACTTGCCGCTAGAGCCGGGGATGACCAAGGAATTCTGCTTCACCGACTTTGGGCCCGAGGCGATCCAGATCGGTCCCTTTGAGGTTCGCGCAACTCGGGTCGCCCACCCGGTGGCTGCATTCGCGCTGACTGTCAGTGCGATGGGTAAGACGCTGACCTATTCAGGCGACACTGCCGCGTGTGACGCCTTGGTCGAAGCCGCCGCTGATGCTGACTTGTTCTTGTGTGAGGCGTCTTTCCTCGACGGTCAGGCCAACCCGCCGGGCATCCATTTGACCGGCAGCGAAGCCGGTGAAGCAGCAACACGGGCTGGGGCGAAGCGATTGCTGATCACGCACGTGCCGCCCTGGCACGACCGCGAGGAAGTCCTGGCTCAAGCGCGCACGTTGTACGCCGGGGCTGAACTTGCCGATCCAGGTGCGACCTATTCGCTCTGATCGCCTAACCTCCATGGGGTGACTTCTAGAAGCGACGGCCGTGCCGATGACCAACTGCGACCAATCACCTTCACTCGGGGCTGGCAAGACCACCCTGCTGGCTCTGTATTAGTGGAGTTCGGCAAGACCAAGGTGTTGTGTGCGGCCTCGGCGACCGAGGGCGTGCCGCGCTGGCGCAAGGGCTCGGGTCTGGGCTGGGTCACCGCCGAATACGCAATGTTGCCCTCAGCGACTAACACTCGCAGCGACCGCGAATCGGTCAAGGGTCGCATCGGTGGACGCACGCATGAGATCTCGCGGCTGATCGGCCGATCGCTGCGCGCGGTCATCGACTACAAGGCGCTGGGCGAAAACACGATCGTCATCGACTGCGACGTACTGCAAGCCGACGGCGGCACCCGGACCGCCGCAATCACTGGTGCGTACGTCGCCCTCGCTGATGCGGTCGACTACTTGCGCAAGGAGGGTGCGTTGGCTGGCGAACCACTCACTGGTTCGGTGGCGGCGATCAGTGTGGGCATTATCGATGGGGTGCCGCGGTTGGACTTGCCTTACGAAGAAGACGTGCGCGCCGAGACTGACATGAATGTCGTGATGACCGGCGACGGGAAGTTTGTTGAAGTGCAAGGCACCGCTGAAGGCGCGCCCTTCGACAAGGCCGAACTCGATGCTCTGCTGGCGTTGGCTGCCAAGGGGTGTGCCGATCTCACTGTTCTTCAGCGCGAGGCGCGCGCGTGAACCAGCGAATCTTCTTGGCCTCTCGCAACGCCAAGAAACTCGCCGAGATGGACCGCATCGTGCGCGAGCACGTGCCGGGGGTTGCTGTTGTCGGACTCGATGACGTGCCAGCCTACGAAGAGCCAGTTGAGGACGCCCCAGACTTTGTCGGCAATGCCTTGTTGAAGGCCCGCGCCGGGCTCGTGGCAACCGGGCTGCCCACAGTCGCCGACGACTCGGGCCTGTGCGTTGATGCCTTGAATGGAATGCCAGGAGTCCTGAGCGCGCGTTGGTCGGGCCAACCGAAATCTGATGCGCGCAACAACGAACTCTTGCTCGATCAACTCGCTGATGTGCCTGAGGAGCGTCGTTCGGCGTACTTCACCTGTGCGGTGGCCTTCGTGACTCCCGAGGTCGAGATCGTGGTGAGCGGTCGCATGGACGGTCGGGTCATTCGTGAGCTTCGCGGGGACAACGGCTTTGGGTACGACGTGTTGTTCGTGCCTGATGACCAGCCAGGGTCACTCACCTCGGCCCAGATGGACTCGGCAACCAAGGATCTGATTTCTCATCGTGGCCGGGCCATGCGTGAGTTGGCTCCGCAACTGGCCTCGGCCCTAGCGAAGTAGGAAGCGTCATGGACGTATTGGCCAGCGACATCTTCACCAGCGAACTTGCACACGCACCCTTGCCGTCAGCTGAGGTCGTGGCGGGCGAGCCCTCGACAGGCACACAGGCCTGGGGCGAACTCGGTGATCTCGAAGTGGGCGTCTGGGAGATGAGTGCCGGGGTGGCCACTGACGTCGAGGTCGATGAAATGTTCATCGTGCTCTCGGGCGCTGGGGTCGTGGAATGCGGCTCGCAACGCATCGAACTCAAACCGGGCATGGTCGTGCGATTGCACGCAGGAGAGCGCACCATCTGGACCATCACCGAGCGGCTTCGCAAAATATACGTCGCGTAGCGTCGGCGAACCTGCGACCATCCGCAGGTGCTGATCGAATGGGTGGCCCCCGCAAGGCTGGGTAAGCCATTTCGTCGCCTGGTCATGTCGACGTGGCTGACCAACTTCGGTGATGGCATGGCCGTTGCTGCCGGGCCGCTCCTGGTGGCCTCACAAACCAGTGACCCACTGCTAGTCGCGGCCGCAGGCTTCATGCGAGTTCTGCCCATGCTGCTTTTCGGCTTGATCGCAGGTGCGGTAGCCGACCGAGTCAACCGAAAGGTCTTGCTGATCGGGTGCGACCTGTCGCGGGTCGGGTTCTTGGCGTTGCTGGTCGGGTTCGTTGCCACCGGCACGGTGAACATCTGGCTGGTGCTGGTGGTGCTCTTTGTGATGGGCACGTTCGAAGCCTTCGCAGACACCGCTGGGCCAGCACTGCTGCCCATGCTGATCGACAAAGAAGATCTGGGCTTGGCCAACTCGAAGCTCTTGGTTGGCTATGTCACGTTCAACGAACTTATCGGCCCGCCGATTGGCGCATTTCTCTTTGCGGCTGGGATGGTCTGGCCCTTTGTGGGTCAGATGATCTTGTTGGTCTGCGGTGCGAGTGTCTTGGCCCGCATCGCGCTGCCAGCGAGCCCAACTCGCACTCACATCGGTCACGACATCGTTGAAGGGGCTCGTTGGCTGGTCGCTCATCCGGCCATGCGAACCCTGGCCTTGACCGTGGTCACCATCAACGTCGCATTCGGGGCAGCGTGGTCGGTGCTGGTGCTCTATTCGCGTGATCAACTCGGGCTTGGTCCCGTGGGTTTTGGTCTGCTCACCACGATGTCAGGCATCGGCGGCATCATCGGCACGACGGCTTATCCGTGGCTGGAGAAACGGGTGAGCTTGGGCACGATCATGCGAGTTGGGCTGCTCTGGGAGACCGCATCGCACCTCATCTTGGCCCGCACGAACTCACCGGCTGTGGCGATGGGGGTGATGTTTCTCTTTGGTGTCCATGCCTTCATCTGGGCCACCACGTCGACCTCGGTGCGCCAGCGCTCAGTGCCGCTGGAACTTCAAGGGCGAGTGGGTGCGACGTACCTGATTGGGGTGTTCGGCGGGTTGTTAGTGGGCCAAGTTATTGGCGGCGTCATCGCGCGTCACTGGGGAGTGACCGCGCCGTTGTACTTCGGATTCGTTGCTTCCGCGCTGATCTTGGCACTCATCTGGCGACAACTGCCGCGCATCGCTCACGACCCGCACTAAGGTTGCCCATCAGGGCCTAACCGATTTGCCCTTAAAAGTGCGTCGTGAAGGAGTCGGAGCTTTGTATCTGAAGAGCCTGACAATGAAGGGCTTTAAGTCCTTCGCTTCCTCAACGACCCTGCAATTCGAGACCGGAATTACCTGCATCGTTGGGCCTAACGGATCAGGCAAGTCCAACGTTGTCGATGCACTGGCCTGGGTGATGGGCGAGCAAGGCGCCAAGAGCCTGCGCGGCGGCAAGATGGAAGACGTCATCTTCGCTGGCACCGCCGGGCGTCCGCCGCTGGGTCGCGCCGAGGTGCAGCTGACCATCGACAACTCCGATGGCGCGCTGCCCATTGAGTACGCCGAAGTCACCATCAGCCGCACCATGTTTCGCAACGGCGGGTCTGAGTACGCCATCAACGGCCAACATTGCCGACTCCTCGATGTCCAAGAACTCCTCAGTGACTCCGGCATCGGCCGTGAGATGCACGTCATCGTGGGACAAGGCCAACTCGACACGATTTTGCATGCCACCCCTGAGGATCGCCGCGGGTTCATCGAAGAAGCAGCAGGGGTCCTCAAGCACCGCAAGCGCAAAGAGAAAGCGCTGCGCAAACTCGATGCAACCGAAGGCAACCTGACTCGCCTTGGTGACTTGATCAACGAAATCCGACGCCAACTCAAACCGCTCGGTCGCCAAGCCGAGGTCGCCCGGAGAGCCGCGATCGTGCAGGCCGACGTACGCGATGCCAAGGCACGTTTGATGGCCGATGACCTAGTGCAGGCCCAGTCGGCGCTGGCCCAAGAGATCGCCGATGAGTCGATCTTGTTGGAGCGCCGCACCGAGGTCGAGGCACAGATTGCAGCCGCACGCACCGAGGAGGCCGGCTTAGAGGCTGCCCTGCGCGAAGACCTGCCTGCGTTGGCGAAGGCCCAAGAGACGTGGTTTGCGCTCTCTGGATTGCGCGAACGCATTCGGAGCACGCAAAGCCTGGCGCATGAGCGGGTGCGCAACGCGACCAACTCTGCTGCGCCGACCTTCTCTGATCGCGATCCCGATGAACTCGAGGCGCGAGCCAGCGATGCTGCTGCTCAAGAGACCGCGCTGGCGGGTGAAGCCGAAGGGTTCCGCACTGCCTTGAGTGCTGCTGTGCAGGCCCGCTCGGAGGCCGAGGCAGCCTTTGCTGAAGAAGAGCGCCGCGTGAGTGGTCTGCAGCGAGCAGCCGCCGACCGCCGTGAAGGCATGGCCCGACTGCACGGACAAGTGAACGGCTTGAAGTCACGAGCTCTCGCAGCTGAGGCTGAGGTTGGTCGCCTAGTTGCGGCTCGCCAAGCTGCCACCGATCGTGGTGCCCAGGCGCAGCACGACTACACCACCTTGGAATCTCGCATCGCTGGTCTCGATGCCGGTGAAGAGGGTCTCGACGCCGAGCACGAGAGCGCTGCTGAGCAACTCGACGCGATCGACACCCAGTTGCGTGACTTGCGCGAACACCTGACCAAGGCTGAGCGTGATCGGGCCTCGCTCCAGGCGCGCAAAGAGGCACTCGAACTCGGGTTGAATCGCAAAGATGGCGCGGGCGCCTTGCTGGCCGCGGCTGGGTCGCTCAAGGGAGTCCTGGGCTCGGTTGCCGCGATGCTCAGCGTGAGGCCTGGCTATGAGACTGCTATCGCCTTGGCTTTGGGAGCAGCGGCCGATGCCGTCGTGGCCACCGATGCTGATGCCGCAGTGGCAGCCATGGGTCACCTCAAAGGCGACGACTTGGGCCGGGCCGGCCTCGTCATCGGCGGTGGACCAGTTGATGACTCCACCTGGCCCGGACTGCCCTCACATTCGGCCTACGCAGTTGACGTGGTCGAGGCGCCCAAACACCTCAAGGGCGCCCTGAGCAGGCTGCTCTTCAAGGTGGCCGTCGTTGACGATTTAGCAGCGGCGAAGTCGCTGGTCGCAGACCTTCCCGACGTGGTGGCAGTGACCCGAGAGGGTGACCTGCTCGGCACGCACTTTGCTGCCGGTGGCTCCTCACATGCGCCGAGCCTGATCGAAGTGCAAGCCGCCGTCGACGAGGCCAGCGATGCGTTGGGCAAAGCCCAACATGACGTCGAACGATTGACCTTCGAGGTCCAGGCCGCCCAACAAAGCCGAGTCACGGCTGCCGAGCGGGTCGAGGCAGCCATGGCCCGCCTGCACGAGTCTGACGCGACGTTGGCAGCGGTGGCCGAGGAACTCGCCCAGTACGGCGCGACCGCGCGCGCCGCCAAAGCAGAACTCGATCGGCTTGCCGCCCAAATCGAGGCCGCAGAAGCAGCCCAGGCCCAATCAGTGCAAGGCCTAGCCGACCTCGAAGAACGGCTCGCCACCGCTCAGGATGCCCCCGACGAAGAGCCCGACGTCTCCGAACGCGAACGCCTAGCCGAAGCGGCTCGCGAGCAGCGTCAAGCCGAAATGGATGCCCGACTGCACCTGCGCACCGCCGAAGAGCGTGCTCGGGCTTTGCAGGGTCGCGCCGACCAGTTGCGCCGCGCCGCGAAGGCCGAGCGCGAGGCGAGGGCCGCTGCGGTCGCCCATCGTGAACGCCTCATCAGCGAGGGGCGTGCCGGCGAGCAGGTCGCCCACGCCGCGAGTGTGGTGTTGGCGAAACTCGAAGACTCGATTACCGCTGCGACCGTGCAACGCACCCGCATCGAGGATGGTCGGTCATCGCGTGAGAGCCAGTTGCGCGCCGTACGTGAAGATTTGCGGACGCTCGGCAAAGAACTCGATGAGCTGGTCAACTCGGTGCACCGCGATGAGATGGCGCGCACCCAGCAGCGCATGCGCATTGAGTCGTTGGGGGAGCGAGCCCTCGACGAACTTGGTCTCGACGTAGATGCCCTTGTCGCTGAGTACGGCCCCACTCAGATGGTGCCAACACTGATGCTGGCCGAAGATGGGGGAGAGCCGACCTACGGCGAGCCTGTGGCCTATGACCGCGAGGCTCAAGTGAAACGTCTGCGAGCTGCCGAGCGAGGCTTGGCGATGCTGGGTCGGGTGAACCCGTTGGCGCTGGAGGAGTTCAGTGCCATGGAGGAGCGGCACAAGTACCTCACCGAGCAACTCGAAGACCTCAAGAAAACTCGTCGCGACCTGCTCGACATCATTCATGAGGTTGACGCCCGAGTGCAGCAGGTGTTCACCGAGGCCTACCGCGATGTGGAAGTGGCCTTCGAGCAGACGTTCAGCCGACTGTTCCCAGGTGGCGAAGGCCGACTGATCCTCACCGATGAGACCAACATGCTCACCACGGGCGTCGAAGTCGAGGCCCGGCCCCCTGGCAAGAAGGTCAAGCGCCTGTCGCTGCTTTCTGGTGGCGAGCGGTCACTGGTGGCGGTGGCGTTCTTGGTGGCGTTGTTTAAGGCGCGACCCTCACCGTTCTACATCCTCGACGAGGTTGAGGCCGCTCTCGATGACACCAACCTGGGTCGCCTGCTGGAGATCTATGAGGAATTGCGCGAGAACTCCCAACTCCTGGTGATCACCCACCAGAAGCGCACCATGGAGGTCGGCGACGCGTTGTACGGCGTGACGATGCGCGGCGACGGCGTCTCCACAGTCATTAGCCAACGATTGCGAGAGCAGGAGTCGGCATGAGTCGGCCCCCGGCGCCCACCCGCGCCGACTTTGGCTGGTGGGACTCCATCAACACGCGGTGGAACGACAACGACATCTTTGGTCACATGAACAACGCGGTCTATTTCGAACTCATGGACACCGCAGTCAACAATCAACTCGTCGAAGCTTGTGGGCGACCGGTTGAGGAGATGCCCGCGATCGGTGTCGTTGCGGAGGTGTCGTGCCGCTACCTGCGCGAGATGAGATACCCCGGCACCATCGAGATCGGCATCGCCGTCACCAAGGTCGGCAACGCCTCGATCCACTACAAGGTGGGGTTGTTTCAAGGCCCCGGTGATGAGGCGGCCGCCGAAGGACGCTTCGTGCATGTGTACGTCGACTCGCTGACCCGTGAAGTCACCCGCATCCCCGAGGTGATCCGGGCTTCGGCAGCCGACCTGTTGCGCTAGGCGCACAGCGTGTGACTGTTGCAAAAGTAAACCTATGACCGTTTCGTTGGGGTTTTCTGCTTGGTTGACCGGCTAGGCTTCAGGGGTCCCCAACAATCCCTGGAGCAACACTCATGCTGTGGTCGGTTCTGACCTTTTCTCTCATCACTTTGCTGGTCTTGGCGCTGGCCAGTGCCGTTGCGATTTATGTGGCATTCCCACGTCGAGGCGCTGATCTGCCGGTGGTGCCATCGGTGGGCAACCTCTTGGGTCGCATCGTGAACCGTCTGCCGGTGCTCACTGAGGCTGAGGGTCGAGCACTCAGCGACGTTGTTGACGCCAAGATTGGCCGCTAGCAGGTCCTCGCACCACTCCACCTGATTGGATATCGGCCATGCCAGTTGAGTATCTCTACCTGATCATCGGCCTTGCTGTTGCTGGCCTGGGCGGATTGGTTGCCTTCATCGGCACGCGTGGCCGCACCAAGGCGCCGCGTCGACCCCATGGGCCGGTCATCACCCCGAGCCCCGATCAGGTTGACACACCAGCATCAACCGACGAACCCAGCGATGAGTCGGCCGGTGAGCAGACCCCGACTCTGGAGCGCCCCGAGCCGGCCGCGTCTCGTTTGGTTCGCCTGCGGGCTCGCCTGGCCCGATCCCAATCGGGGCTGGGCAAGGGTTTGCTGGCAGTCCTTTCACGCGATCACACCAGCGCAGACGTCTGGGAAGACATCGAAGACACGCTGATCACCGCCGATGTGGGCGTTAATTCCGCGACCGAACTTGTGGATCGGCTCAAGACCCGTCTGCGAGTCGAGGGCGGTGACAACGCCAAAGAGGTGCTGCGCGAAGAACTCGTTCGACTCGTCGACAACGACGCCGACCGCACCCTCAACATCGAGGGTGCCGATGGCCAGCCAGCGATCGTCTTGGTCGTGGGGGTTAATGGCACAGGCAAGACCACGACCGTCGGCAAGTTGGCGCGACTGCTGGTGGCCGAAAACAAGAGCGTGGTCTTGGGCGCTGCCGACACCTTCCGGGCCGCTGCTGCAGAGCAACTGGGCACCTGGGGTGAGCGGGTCGGCGTCAAGGTCGTGCGTGGCCCTGAGGGCTCTGATCCGGCAAGTGTGGCCTTCGACTCCGTGCACGAGGGAGTCAGCGAAGGCGTCGACGTGGTCATCGTTGACACGGCCGGTCGACTGCAAAACAAGGCCGGCTTGATGGATGAGCTGGGCAAGATCAAGCGGGTGATCGAAAAGCAGGCGCCCGTGACCGAGGTGCTGTTGGTGCTCGATGCGACCACCGGTCAGAACGGTTTGATGCAGGCACGGGTCTTCGCTGAGGTCGTCAACGTGACCGGCATCGTGTTGACCAAGCTCGACGGCTCGGCCAAGGGCGGCATCGTCGTCGCCGTACAGCGAGAGCTGGGGGTGCCAGTGAAGCTGGTCGGCCTAGGTGAAGGTCCCGATGACCTAGCCCCGTTTGACCCCGCCACCTTCGTCGATGCCTTGCTCGAGGGTTGAGCCCCAAGATTTAACGTGAGTTGACCTCGCGACACATCGTCGAAACGTTGCAGCGCCGCTAGTCGAAACAATCTCCAACCAGGCTGACCACCAACGTCGCGGGCAACGGACAACGTCGTCACTTAGCCGCCCGCGCACCCCGTGTGGGAGGTGACATGGACGGCTATTACAGCTGGATGCTGATCTCGGCGTCACTGGTCTTGATGATGACGACGCCGGCACTGGCTTTGTTTTACGGCGGCATGAGCCGCACCAAATCTGTGCTCAACATGATGATGATGTCCTTTAGTGCCACGGGCATTGTCGGGCTCACCTACGTCTTGTGGGGCTGGTTGATGTCCTTCAGTTCATTAGGTTGGGCGGCGGCAGATCCCCAAGACCCGGGCTGGGACTTCGCGACACTGTTTGCTAACCCATTCGACCAATTCGGTCTGCAGGGCACCCAACCTGCGAACTACGTCTTCGTGGCGTTCCAGTTGACGTTCGCGGTGATCACAGCGGCGCTCATCAGCGGTGCGATCGCGGACCGGGTGAAGTTCTCAGCCTGGATTGTGTTCGTGCCGATCTGGATCACCGCGTCGTACTTCCCGATGGCTCACATGGTGTGGGGCGGCGGGTTCCTGTCAAACGCGGCTGGTGGGCTCGCCGATGTGATCTTCAGTGGCGATGGGTCTGCAGCCGTGGCTCCCATCGATTACGCCGGCGGCACTGTCGTCCACATCAACGCCGGAGTCGCCGGTCTAGTGCTGGCGCTGATCATCGGGGTGCGGCGGGGGTTCGGCAAGGAGCCGATGAAACCGCACAACCTGACTCTGACCATGATCGGCGCTGGGTTGTTGTGGTTTGGCTGGTTCGGCTTCAACGCGGGTTCGATCGTCTTCACCTCGACCAAAGAGTCAGAGATGATCACGCAGTTCACCACCGAAACGGGCCTGGTGTGGATCAACACAACCACGGCCACCTGCGCTGCCATGATCGGCTGGCTTGTGGTGGAGAGAGTGCGTGATGGCAAGGCCACCTCGCTGGGTGCCGCATCCGGGGTCGTTGCTGGCCTTGTCGCGATCACCCCCGCATGTGGTGCGCTGAGCCCTCTGGGCGCCATCGGTTTGGGGCTGATCGCCGGGGCGCTGTGCGCGTTGGCTGTTGGGCTGAAGTTCCGCGTCGGCTTCGACGACTCACTCGATGTTGTGGGCGTCCACCTCGTCGGCGGACTGGTGGGCACCATCGGTGTGGGCTTGTTCTCCACCAGCACGGGGTTGTTGTACGGCGCCGGCGTACGTCAACTCATCGTGCAGGTAGCAGTCGCGCTGTTTGCCGTGGCGTGGTCGGCTGCGGCAACCCTTATCGTGGGGCTCGGGATCAAATACAGCATGGGGTGGCGCATCAGTGATGAAGCTGAACTCGACGGCATCGACTTCGCCGAACACGGTGAGAGCGCCTATGAATTTGGCTCGCGAAGCGGCGCCATGGTGCACGGACCAGTGGCAGTGAGCAGGCAAACGACGCTCCAAGAGCAGGGTTCGTCATGAGCCTGCACGGCACGCTGAGCTATTTACACGACCGTAACAAGGCTGGCCTCAGTGTGTTACCTCAGTCGTGAACAGTCTGGGCTTATGACACCCCTCGTTGTCCCGACAAGCGCCGGCGACACGGCCTGGCTGCTCATCTCGGCCGCGCTTGTGTTGCTGATGGCACCAGGCCTGGCGCTCTTCTATGGCGGGTTGGTGCGCTCCAAGAGCGTGCTGAACATGATGATGATGACCTTTGGGGCGACCGCTGCGGTGCTCGTCGTGTGGGTGCTTGGTGGCTATTCGATCGCGTTTGGAGATGACGTCGCAGGCGGGCTGATGGGCAACCCCATGCAGCACTTTGGCTTAAGCGATTTGGTCTCAGGCAAGGCAGACTCGTGGCTCTCAGTGCCGGTGATCTTGTTTGCACTGTTCCAAGGGCTCTTCGCGGTCATCACCGGGGCCTTGATCTCCGGGGCCATTGCAGACCGGGCTCGATTCGGGGCCTGGATGGTGTTCGTGAGCGTGTGGACCTTGGTGGTCTATGCCCCCGTCGCACATTGGGTCTTTGACTTCTCTCGCGAGGGGCACACCGGGGGATGGCTCGCCAACTCGGTGGGTCTGATCGACTTCGCTGGCGGCACTGCGGTTGAAGTGTGTTCGGGAGCCTCCGCACTCGCCCTGGCGCTCGTGGTTGGGAGGCGAGTCGGGTTTGGTCGCGACCCGATGCGACCGCACAACCTGACCCTGGTGATGTTGGGGGCTGGACTGTTGTGGTTTGGCTGGTTCGGGTTCAACGCAGGCTCGGCGCTAGCTGCCAACCACGCTGCCGGATTGATCTTCGCCACGACGCTCTGCGCTGGGGCAGCCGGAGTGTTGGGCTGGCTGGCCGTCGAGCGGGTGCGTGATGGTCACGCGACCTCACTGGGTGCCGCCTCGGGCATGGTGGCTGGGTTGGTAGCCATCACCCCTAGCTGTGCCTCGGTGACCCCGATTGGCTCGCTCATCATGGGTGCCTCAGCCGGGGCGATCTGTGCCTGGGCAATCGGCTTGAAATACCGCCTGGGCGTCGATGACTCCCTCGATGTTGTCGGCGTGCACATGGTGGGCGGCATCGTCGGCACCTTGGGGGTGGGGCTTCTCGGTTCGCCGTTGGCCCCCACCGCCGTCGCCGGCGTGTTGTACGGCGGCGCCCCAACGCAACTAGGCCGCCAAGCCATCGGGGTCGTCGCAGTGCTGGCCTATGCCTTTGTGATGACGTTCATCGTGGGCAAGGTGATCGACAAGACCATGGGCTTCCGCATCGATCCCGAACATGAGGTGAGCGGTATCGACCTCGTCGTACACGCTGAAACTGCTTATGACCTGCATGCCACGGCCGGTGCCCGCAGCGGCCCGTTCGGACACTGAATCGCACACAAAGGAGCACAGCATTGAAACTCATCACCGCAGTTATCAAGCCGCACAAGTGGGAAGACGTCCGCGCCGCCCTCGAAACCGTTGGCGTGACGGGCATGACCGTCAGTGAGGTCTCGGGCTACGGCCGACAGAAGGGCCACACCGAGGTTTATCGCGGTGCCGAATACGACATCGCTTTGGTGCCCAAGATCCGCATCGAGATCGTGGTCGACAGCGACGACGTCGAGGTGATCTCGGCAGCCATCGTGCAAGCGGCCTCAACTGGTCGCATTGGCGACGGCAAAGTCTGGGTGACCCCGGTTGAGAGCGTGGTTCGCGTGCGCACCGGCGAGCGCGACGAGGGCGCGATCTAACACGTGAGTGCTGCTGAACGCGCAGAGCGCACGGTGGCAGCCGACGCGCTGTGTGTGCAGGCCTTCGAGTCCGTCAGCGCCCCCACAGTGGGGGTCGCGTTGGTTGCCGTGGGGGGCTTTGGTCGCCGTGAGTTGGCCCCCTTCTCCGACCTCGACGTCATCTTGGTGATCGACGACGAGGTTGAAGTGGGGGATTGGGCGGGGGCGTTGTGGTACCCGCTGTGGGACTCGGGGACCAAACTCGACCACTCGGTGCGCTCGTTTGCAGATGTCGTTGAGACCGCGACAGCCGACCTGCGGGTGATGTTGGGGCTGCTCGATGCCCGTCACCTGGCTGGCGATCCCAACCTCACGTTGCGACTGCGCACCACGATTTTGACGCAGTGGCGCCGAGACGCTCGCTCGCGACTGCTCGAACTCAAAACCTTGGGGGAAGGACGCGCCTCACTGCTGGGCGAACTGGCGCATTCATCGGTGCCGGACCTCAAGGAATCTGTGGGTGGTCTGCGTGATGCCACCGTGCTCAACGCGCTGGTAGCTAGCTGGCTAGTTGATGTGCCGCACGTGGAGGTGGAGCGCTCTCGCACGGCACTGCTCGACGTACGTGATGCTCTGCATGATGTCGCTGGTCGTGGCACTGACCGAGTGGCCCCGGAGTTTTGGCCCGAGATCGCTGCGCGGTTGGGGTTTGCCGATGGCACTGATGCGCAGCGTCGTACTCGGGCGCACGCGCGCCGCCTGCGCCATCTTTCCCGCCTCACCTGGAGTCGGGCCGAGGCCACTGTGCGCAAGCCCAGCCAAAATCGCCGACCCCAGTTGGAGACGATCGCACCGGGCATCGCGCTCTCCCATGGTGAAGTCGTGCTCGACAAGGCCACTCGACCCACCAACGATGGCTTGCTCTTGCTCAGTGCTGCCGCTCATGCAGCCGAGCGCGGGCTGACACTCTCCCCGGCCACCGCGGCCCGCCTCGTGCGCGAGTGCCCGCCGTTGCCCACTCCGTGGCCGCGAGCAGCCCGGGAGTTGATGGTGCGACTCCTGGCGGCGGGTCGTGGACTCGAAGCAGTCTGGGAGACCCTCGATGAGACGGGCGCCGTGGCCGCGATCTTGCCCGAGTGGGAACAGATCAGACTGCTGCCGCACGCCTCAGTCGTCCACCGATTCACCGTGGACC
>Ga0073899_10003222_pt1 | contig 14524 bp, 16 predicted proteins | sample KloWWTmetaKNB5Ph_FD_88975 | JGI IMG/M metagenome (GOLD analysis project Ga0073899, IMG submission 88975) | Active sludge microbial communities from Klosterneuburg, Austria, studying microevolution and ecology of nitrifiers - Klosterneuburg... | ecosystem: Engineered > WWTP > Aerobic digester >...
ACTTTGTGCCCGTGGCCCGCTGGCCGTAGACCGCGATGGCCTCGGGCTGCAGGGCCTCGGCCAGCGAGATTTCCGTCGTGTAGTGGCTGGCAAAGGTCGTTTTCAACTCGGCGGCCACGCGCGCCTTCAGCGCCTGCACCGACTCGGGCCCGATCTTCTGCAGGAACGGGAACAGCAGCCAGCCGCCCATGCCCCAGGCAAAGCCGAAGTTGCGGGTGAACTCGGAGGGGCCGGTGTCGAGCCCGCCATAGATGTAGACCTGCTTGTGGGTGGTGGAGCCGTAGCGGCTGTATTCGGTGGCGGTGCGGCTGAGTGCGGCTTCCATGCAGCCCAGGATCTGCCCGGCCAGCCGGCCGCCCCCGGTGGCATCGAAGGCGATGGTGGCGCCGGTCTGCGCCAGGGCTTCGGTCAGGTCCGCAAGGAAAGTGGGCGCGGACGCATCGCACACATGGTGCGCGCCCTGCGCCTTCAGCAGCGCTGCCTGTTCGGGCTTGCGCACGATGTTGACCAGGCCGATGCCGTCTTTCAGGCAGATACGGTTCAGCATCTGGCCCAGGTTGGAGGCCGCAGCCGTGTGCACCAGCGCGCTGTGGCCTTCGCGCCGCATCGTCTCGACCATGCCCAGCGCGGTGAGCGGGTTGACGAAGCAGGAGGCGCCGTCGGCCGCCGTGGCGCCCTCGGGCAGCACCAGGCACTGGTCGGCGCTGATGCAGCGGTACTGCACGTACATGGCACCACCGAGCACCGCCACCGTCTTGCCGAGCAACGCCTGCGCAGCGGGCGACGTGCCGGCGGCAACCACCGTGCCCGCGCCCTCGTTGCCCACGGGCAGCGACTGCCCCACCCGGGCGGCCATGCTTTTCATGGCCCGCTCGGGCACCTGCGCCGTGACCACCGGGTGCTCCGCTGTGCCCGTGGCACGGGCCGTGCCGATATCGGCCGCGCCGAACAGCAGGCCGATGTCCGAGGGATTGATGGGCGTGGCCTCAATGCGAACGACCACCTCGCCCGCGGCCGGCTCGGGGGTCTCCACGCGGTGCAGCGAAAGTTCCAGTTCGCCATTGGGCTTGATGAGCGAGCGCAATTGCAGCCCGGTGCGGGCGGACGGGTGGGTCATGGGGTCTCCTGGGTGGTTGAAATTCACTCTAGCACAGGGCCTGCGCGGCCGAGCCTGGCGCCGCAACGCGAGGCCGCACAATGTCGGCCAAGACTTCAGGAGCCCCGCCTTGACCCGCATCACCACCTTTGACGCCCTGCGCGCCCTTTACGGCCCGGCGCGTGAACGTTCCGTCAAGAAGGAGCTGCCCCGGCTGGACGGCCACGCCACGCGCTTCATCGGCCTGTCGCCACTGGTCGTGGTGTCCAGCGCGGGCGCGGCGGGTGCGCTGGACGCCTCGCCGCGCGGCGGCGCGCCCGGTTTCGTGAAGGCGCTGGACGCGCACACCCTGCTGATTCCCGATGCGCCGGGCAACAACCGGCTGGACACGCTGGAGAACATCGTCCAGACCGGCCAGGTGGGACTGTTGTTTCTGGTGCCGGGTGTGGACGAAACCCTGCGGATCAACGGCACGGCGCTGCTGTCCACAGACGACGCCGACCGGGCCGCCTGCGCCGACGCACGGCGCGTGCCCCCACTGGTGATCCGCGTGACGGTGCAGGCCGCCTACCTGCATTGCGCCAAGGCCCTGATGCGCTCGGCCCTGTGGGACCCGGCCCGCCATGTGGACCGCGCCGTCATGCCGTCGATGGGCCAAATGCTGAAAGACCAGATCGGCGGGGACCTGCAGGTCGAGTCGCAAGCGCAGATGCTGGCGCGCTACGCGGCGGATTTGTAGTCGGCCAGCGGGCGGGCTGACGGGCGCGCGCCCTACTTCTCCACCGGATTGGCCAGCAGCCAGTTGGCCGGGTAGGTGCGCAGGAACTCGCGGGCTTTTTCGGGGTGGGCGTTGAGCCAGGCGTCCTGGGCGCCTTCGTTCAGGATCACCGGCATGCGTTTTTCGTTGCCGGGCTGCTGGTAGCGGCTCATCAGGGCGTGGCTGTTGGCGTTGATGGTCAGCAGGGTGAAGCTGATGATGGTGTCGCCTTCCGCGCCGGTCCAGCTTTCCCACAGGCCGGCCAGGCCCATGGGTTTGCCGTCCACGCGGGCGATGCGCGTGGGCACGGCCTTGCCGCTGCGAAAGTCATCTTCAAAAAACGCCATCACCGGAACGATGCAGCGCCGCGCGCCCAGCCAGGCTTCGCGGAAGTTGTTGGAGGTGGTCACGGTCTCGGAGCGGGCGTTGACCAGCTTGGTCGAGCGGAGCTTGGCGTCCGACGCCGACTTGACCCAGGGCGGCACCAGGCCGAACTGACCGACAACCAGCTCGCGCGCGGGGCTTGCAGGGGTTTCAGCATTTGCGGGCGGCTCGGCGGCTTCAGGCGCTTCGGGGGTATCGGGGATGCCGGTCTGCCCGGCGTCCGTGGCGGCGGACCCGGCGGCCGGCCCCTTGCGGATGAACACGCCCGGTTTGCGCGGCGTGACATGGCGGCCCGGGAGCACATCGGGGGCCGCCACCTTGAAGGCGTCGGGGTACAGGGCAGCGAGCTGAATGCTCTCGTAATGGGAACTCATGCGGCGATGCTAGCCGATGGGTGCGGCATCGCCACGCGGACCGCTTCCGGCTGACGCAGAGCCTGCAACTGCGCGGCCAGCGCCGCCATGCCGGGACGCTCTGCGGGGACGGGGTGCAGGCAGGCACGGGCCAGCGCGTCCAGACCGGCCAGCGCTGCGCCGTGGGCAGCATCGGGCACGGCATGGGTGACCAGTTCCTCCAGCAGGCAGCCAAAGGCGCGCACCTCCAGCGCCTGCAGGCCCTGCACCAGGGCAGGCTGGTCGTCCGGCAGCAGCGTGGCCGCGCCAAAGTCGCCCAGCATCGCCTCCCCGCTGGCGGGGTGCCAGAGGATGTTGTGGGCGTACAGGTCGCCATGCATCACACCGCGCGCATGCAGGTGCGCCACGGCGTCGGCGATGGCGGCGGCCAATCGCAGCGCGGCGGGCGCGACCAGGGTGAACCCGGCCGGGTACACGTCGCGGGTGCAGCTGTCCAGGCTGGGCGGGCCACCCAGGTTGACGCAGTGCGGCGGGATCAGCGGCAGCAGCAGGCCGCGCGCAGCCTGCGGGTGGCCGGCGAGTTCGGCGACCGGCGTGTTCAGCGCCGGGTGCTGGCCGGCGGCCAGGCAGGCGGCGAGTTCGTGCTCGGGCAGGCCGTCGCTGGTGACGGCCCCCTTGAACAGCTTGAGCGCCAGCGGCGCGTGCGCGTGGCCCCGTTGGTGCGCCTGGAAGATGTGCCCCGAGGCACCCTCGCCCAGCTTCGCGTCCACCTGCAGTTGCGACCACGGCACCACGGGCAGCGGCACCGGCGGCGGACGGTGCCAGCCCAGCGGGTTGCCAGCCAGCGCCAGCCAGGCCAGGCGCGGCAAGGCCGTCAGCCAGTCGGGCAGTGTGCTGAACTGGTTGGCGGCCAGGCGGATCAACTCCAGCCGGTGCGCACCGGCCAGGCTGGCGGGCAGTTCGCGCAACTGGTTGCCGGCCAGCATGAGCTTTTGCAGCGCCGGGCGCCGGCCCAGTTCGATGGGCAGCCGGTCAACCGCGTTGTCGGTCAGGATCAGCCAGCGCAGCCGGGGCGGCAGCGCGGCACCGGGCACCTCGGTGATGCGGTTGGCCTTGAAGCCGACCACTTCGAGCGCGGGACACGCGCCAAGCACCTCGGGCAGGCGGGTGAAGGCGTTGTCGGAGCAGAAAATGATCTTGAGCCGGTGCAGGCGCCCCAGATCGGGCGGCAGGCTGCTGAGCTGGTTGCCGCTGAGGTTGAGCACCTCCAGCGTGTCGGCCAGGTCGAACACCTCAGGCGGCAGGCTGCGCAGGCCGCAGGCCAGGTCCAGGCGGCGGGTGCCGGCCAGTGCGCCGCTGCGCAATTGTTCGAGGGTGTGCATGAAGAATTGGACGCGGCTGGCGTCCGTTGGAGCAAAGCCCTTGATTATCGGAGCCCGGCGCGCATGCAGCGCACAGTGGGTGCGGTGGCGGCAGGCCGCACAATCACGCCCTGCCATGACTGACTTTGACCTGTACACCACCCGCCCCCGCCTGAACCGCCGCGCCGCCCTGCTGGGTGCCGCCGGCCTGCTCGCGCTGCCATCTTCTGTTCTGGCCCAGGCCACCGCGCCGCAGCCCGCCGAGGCCTGGCCGCTGACCGCGCAGGTGCCCGGCGGCATTGCGCGGCTGTCGCTGGGGCCTTCACCCACGCGCCCGGTCGCCCATGCAGGCGATGTGCCGCTGCTGGTGCTGGGCGATGCCATCGACTGGACGGCGCTGGTCGGCATCCCGCTGGCCGCCGCGCCTGGCGATGCGCGCATCGTGGTGCAGCTGGACGGCGGCGTCCGGCGGGAGGTGGCCTACACGGTGGCGCCCAAGCGTTATCTGGAGCAGCACCTGAAGGTGTCGCCGAAAACGGTGGACCTCTCGCCCGAAGACGCCGCGCGCTACGAACGCGAGCGCATCCACCTGGCCCGGGTGATGGCGACCTTCACCGAGCCGCTGCCGCAGGCCGCCGGCCTGCGCATGCGCGTGCCCACACCCGGCCGGCGCTCCAGCTCCTTCGGGCTGCGCCGCGTGTTCAACGGGCAGCCGCGCAGCCCGCACAGCGGCATGGACATCGCCGCGCCCACGGGCACGCCGGTGGCCGCACCCCTGCCGGGGCGGGTGATCGACACCGGCGACTACTTCTTCAACGGCAACACCGTCTGGCTGGACCACGGCGGCGGATTGCTGAGCATGATGTGCCACCTGAGCGCCATCGACGTGCAGCCAGGCGACACGCTGAAGACCGGCGATCGCCTGGGCGCCGTGGGCGCCACCGGCCGCGTGACCGGGCCGCACCTGCACTGGGGCGTGATGCTGAACCGCACGATGGTGGACCCGGCGCTGTTTGTCGGGGCCTGAAGGGGCCATGGCCGGCTCTTGAAAAAATCAATATCGATAGCAGACAATGACCATTCCACGCCGGGATGATCCCAATTCCTCTCGCATCATCCGCTTCAACAAGCCCTACGGCGTGTTGAGCCAGTTCACGCCCGAGGGACGCTGGCGTGGGCTGAAGGATTTCATCGACATCCCCGGCGTGTACGTGGCCGGGCGGCTGGACGCCGACAGCGAAGGCCTGCTGTTGCTGACCAACGACGGGAAGCTGCAGGCGCGCATTGCCGACCCGCGCTTCAAGATGGAAAAGATCTACTGGGTGCAGGTCGAAGGCCTCCCCGACGAGGCCGCACTCGAGGCCCTGCGCCGCGGCGTGTTGCTCAACGACGGCCCCACCCGGCCCGCCCGGGCCCGGCTGATGGACCCGCCGCCTGGCCTCTGGGAGCGCGACCCGCCCGTGCGGTTCCGCCAGGCCATCCCCACGGCCTGGATCGAACTGGCCATCAAGGAGGGCCGTAACCGCCAGGTGCGGCGGATGACGGCAGCCGTGGGTTTTCCCACGTTGCGCCTGATCCGCGCGGCCATCGGGCCGTACACACTCGACGGCCTGGCACCGGGTCAGCACGCCGGTTAATTGCCCGGCAATGCGCGAGGCGGCCGCCCCACGGATAATCCCCCGCCATGCAATCCTTACTTTCCCTCTTCCCCCTGGGCTGGCAGCACTACCTGCTGGGCGGCCTGCTGATCGGCGCGGGCACGGCGCTGCTGTTTGTCATGACCGGGCGCATCGGCGGCATGAGCACGGTGTTCTCCAGCACCTGGTCCTTCGTGGTGCAGCGGCCGTTTTTCCAGCAGGCGCGCTTTGTGGATTCACGCGGCTGGCGGCTGGTGTACGCGGCCGGGCTGATTCTGGGCGCGCTGGTGTGGTGGCTGGGCCTGGCCGGCGGCCAGCCGCAGGCCACAGCGGTGCCGGTGTGGCAGCTGGTGGTGGGCGGCTTCTTCGTGGGTTACGGCGCCCGGCTGGGCAACGGTTGCACGTCGGGGCACGGCATCTGCGGGATGGGCTCGCTGCAGCTGCCTTCGCTGATGGCGGTGCTGACCTTCATGGCCACCGCCTTCCTCACGGCCAACCTGGCGGCAAGGTGGCTGGTATGACCAAAGTCAATTTTTCCCGCGCGCTGGCCACGCTGGCCGCGGGCATGCTGTTCGGCTTCGGGCTGTCGTACGCCACCATGGTCCGGCCCGAGGTGGTGCTGAGCTTTCTGCGCTTCCAGGACTGGGGTCTGATGCTGGTCATGGGCGGCGCCATGTCGGTGGTCATGCTGACCTACCAGCTGGCGCCCCGCCTGATGGCCCGGCCCGTGCTGGACGACCATTTCCACAAGCACCCCAGTACCTGGAACCGCGACACCGCCGTCGGCGCGGCCCTGTTCGGCGTGGGCTGGGGACTGTGCGGTGTCTGCCCTGGCCCGGCCATTGCCGGCCTGGGCACCGGCAACTGGGACCTGCTGTGGGCGCTGGGCGGCATTGCCCTGGGCGCGCTGGTGCAGGGCCTGCGGGCGAAGTAGGCCAACGGGGTCAGTGCCCCCGTCCCACAGAAGGCCCACGGCCTCCGATGGCATTGACGGACTTGCCAATGCGAATGCAAGTAGTTATCATTTGCATCAAATAGCTTTGGAGCCGTCGATGTTTCAAACCCTGCTGATCTGTTTTCGCGAAGGCCTTGAAGGCTTTCTGGTCGTGGCGATTGCCACCTTGTACCTGCGCCGGCTGCATCTGGTAACGCTGGTGGGCGCCGTGCGCTGGGGCCTGGCGGCGGCGGTGGCCGGGTCGGCTGCGCTGGGCGTGGTGCTGTCGCGGGTGGGCGCGTTGTCACCGGTCTTTGAAGGCACCCTTGCGCTGCTGGCGGCGGCGGCCGTCGTCTGGTGTGTCGCGCACATGATGAACGCCGGCAAAGGCATGGGGCAGGAAATCGCCCGTCGCCTGGAGGCTGCGGCCGCCCGCAACGGGGTGCGCGCCTGGTGGGGCGTGTTTGGCTTTACCGTGTTCATGGTCGGTCGCGAGGGCGTCGAGACCGCCACGATGATTGCGTCGCTCGCCGGCAACACCGAGGCGCGGCCCATGGCCCTGGGGGGTGCGCTGGGCCTGGCGCTGGCGGCCACGGTGGGCTGGCTGTGGGTCCGTTTTGGCCACAAGGTGCAGTTGAGCCGCTTTTTCAGGGTCACGGCGTGGTTCATGCTGCTGTTTTCCATCCAGCTGGTGATTTATGCGCTGCACGAGTTCACCGAAGCCGGCGTGGTGCCGGGCATTGACAACGCCTGGTGGCACCTGGCCACCGAGGATCTGGCCGAAGGCTGGATCGCGCAGGCGGTGTCGCTGGCGCTGGTGGTGGTACCCACGGTGTGGCTGATCGCCGCCCATCTGCGCGAGCAGCGCCGGCCGCACCCGCAGGTGCAGGCGGGCTGAACTTCAGGGCGGCATTTGCGTCCTTGTTCTGCCTTAATATGTGGCCCACAGCCCTGCTTCGGGGCCGAATACGGAGGCTTTATGGCCAAAGGCGACCAGCGCAACGAAAAGATGACGAAGAAGCCCAAAAAGGACACTTCGCCCCCCAAACCACCATCCACGTCGGACCGTCCCACACCGCCGATGACGACCGTGCCCGTGCGCGGCAAGCTGAAAAACAAGTGAAGGCGATCTGGAACAACACGGTCATCGCCGAAAGCGACGACACGGTGCTGGTGGAAGGCAACCACTACTTCCCCGAAAGCGCGCTCAACCGCGACTTCGTCACCTTCAGCAACCACAAGACCAGCTGCCCCTGGAAGGGCCAGGCGAGTTATTACTCGCTGCTGGTCAACGGCGAACTCAACCCCGACGCCGCCTGGACCTACACCGATCCCAAGCCCGAAGCCGACATGGTGCGCGGGCGCGTGGCGTTCTGGAAGGGCGTGAAGATCGAGCCCTGACCGCGGCGGCTAGCCAGGGTGGGCCGCGTGCGCCTTCAGCCGCACCTGCATGTGGATCAGCGTCACGCCGTCCGTGCGGGTGCTGGGCACTTCCTTGATTTCAAGATACGGCTGGCTGCGCGCCAGCTCACCCAGCTTGGCAAAGCCGTAGTTGCGGGCATCAAAGGCCGGGTGGGTCTTGCCGATCTGGCTGCCCACGCTGGCCAGCGCCGCCCAGCCATCGTCACGCAGGGTGGCCTCCACGGCAGCGGTCAGCAGCGGCTCCAGCGCCGGGAATTCGCCCCCCGAAGCCTCCGGCTGCACCGGCTCGGTTCGCAGGATCTCCGTGTAGATGAACTTGTCGCAGGCCGCGACAAAAGACGCCGGTGTCTTGCGCTCGCCAAACCCGTAGACCACCAGCCCCGCCTCGCGGATGCGCGTGGCCAGCCGGGTGAAGTCGCTGTCGGACGACACCAGGCAGAAGCCGTCCACGCGGCCGGTGTGCAGCACGTCCATGGCGTCGATGATCAGCGCCGCATCGGTGGCGTTCTTGCCCGTGGTGTGCCTGAACTGCTGGATGGGCTGGATCGCCGCCTGGTGCAGCACCTCTTTCCAGCCCCGCAGGTTGGGCGTGGTCCAGTCGCCATAGGCGCGCTTGATGGTGGCCGTGCCGTAGCGCGACACCTCGGCCAGCAGCTCCTGGATCACGGCGGCCTGCGCGTTGTCCGCGTCAATCAGCACCGCCAGCTTGTCGTTGTCCTGCATTGCCATGAAACCCCTTCTTCAGTTGGCCGGCATCGTACAGGCCTGCGGGGGCAGAACTCTCAGCCTCTCAGTCCGGCTGGGCTTCCTTGCGTGCGGCACGGCCCAGCGCACCTTCAATCATCCGGTTCACCTTGTGCGCAGCGCCGGTGACAGCCAGGTACAAGGTGTCTCCGTGGTGGGTCGCAGCCATCGGCTGGCGTCCTGCCAGACGCGCCTCCAGCACGCAGCGCTTGTCGTCCAGCCCCCCTTTGTGACCGTTCTGGTCGCTCATGTGCGCCTCGACCCGCGTGATCTGGTCCTGGTGATGGACCAGTGCATCCTTGATTTCACCTGCAGCCCAAGCGGTGAAGGCCTCATGCCCTTCGATGTGGTGGTCGGTATGGATCTGGATCTGCATGCTTCTCTCCTCGAGTGTTGTGGATGGTTGTCCCGACAGGCTTTGAGCGATCACCAAAGGCTGCCTGCCCCTCTGTACATGGGGGCGATCCAGTCAAAGCCAAGCAGCGGCCTGTCAGCCCGCGCTGCGCGCCAGCCGCAGCTCATTGGCGCCTTGCGCCGTGCCACTGCCGGGCACAACTTCACCAGCGCGCGCGGTGACTTCTGCCAGACGGGCGGCGAGTTGCTCGGGGGCGTCGGGGCCGCTGCCGACGAAGACACCCTGGGTGAGCGTGATGTGCGCAGCCTCGAAGCCGCCCGCGCCAGCGCACAGCGTGGTGCGGTTGGGCGCGCCCTCGCTGGCCAGCACCAGCATGGCGGGCACCACGTTGGCCGGGCCAAACGCCGGCAGCATGTCGGCGGGGAACAGGTCTTCGGTCATGCGCGTGGCCGCCGTGGGCGCCAGGCTGTTGACGCGGATGCCGTGGCGCTCGCCCTCAATCGACAGCGTCTGCATCAGCCCCACCAGCGCGAGCTTGGCAGCGCCGTAGTTGGTCTGGCCAAAGTTGCCGTACAGGCCGCTGGACGAGGTGGTCATGACGATGCGCCCGTATTGCTGCGCAATCATGTGCGGCCACACGGCCTTGCAGCAGTGCACCGCGCCCATCAGGTGCACATCCAGCACCAGACGGAAGTCGGCCACATCCATCTTGGCAAAGGATTTGTCGCGCAGGATGCCGGCGTTGTTGACCAGGATGTCCACGCGGCCCCAGGTGTCCACGGCCTGTTGCACCATGGCCTGCACGGCGGCAAAGTCGGTGACGGAGGCGCCGTTGGCGAAGGCTTCACCACCGGCGGCGCAGATCTCGTCCACCACCGCCTGCGCCGCAGAGACCGAGCCGCCGGAGCCGTCCACTGCGCCACCCAGGTCGTTGACCACCACTTTGGCCCCGCGTGCGGCCAGTGCCAGTGCGTGCTGGCGGCCCAGGCCACCGCCTGCACCCGTGACGATGGCCACGCGGCCCTTGAATTCAATTGCCATGCTGTTTTCTCCGTGAATGTCTGTGTCGATGAACTTGCACGGCATTGTGGCGCAGCCCGCCGCTACGGACTGCTGCCAAAGTGACTGGCACAGGCTTGCGAGTGGCGCCTGATACAACTAATATTTCAATAGCAACAAATGACCATGGAACGCCGGGATACCCCAATTTTCACCCATGACTCCACGGCCACAACCCATCAAGCCAGCTTGAAACGCGCCTGCAGCACCTGCGCGGCCTGCGCCGGGTTGCCGGGGTCGGTGACGAGGGTCAGCACCACTTCGTCGCCCTCCTCTTTCGCGACGAGGCCTTCGACCCTGGGCGCGCCCTGCAAGCGGTGCACCTGACGCACGACGCCGTCCGGACCGACCACGCCCACCGCGGAGCCAACGCAGGTGCCATCCGCCTGCTGCGCCACGGCGCTGAACACCCAGGCGCCGCCGGCCAGCGCGGCGCCGTCGGTCAAGCCCAGCGGCACCCCGTCGATGTCGCCCAGCGCGAGAGGCTGGATGGACTTGGGCGGGGGCGGCGCGGGCTTTTGCCCGACCAGCCAGGGGGCCAGCAGGTTCCAGTCGTAGGTGGCGCAGGCGTTCCGGGCGTCGCCCTTCTTGCCGCGCTGCAGCAGGCGCAATTCACCGCTGGAATAGAAGACCCCCTCGATGTCCAGATCGCCCAGCCGGGCCTTGAGCGGCGCAAAAAGCGCCGACGCATCGTTGTAGGCAACCCGCCCGGTCAGTCCGCCCTGCGGGTCCAGTACGGCCAGCACGCCGGTCTTGCCCGTGGCCATGAAGCCGTTGCCCAGCGCCAGCAAGGCGCCAAACGGACAGCCCGGCAGCGGCGGCAGCGCCGCCAGGGTCGAGAGCACGGGCCGGGGCGTGCGGGGCTGGCCTTTGGCCTGGGGCGGGCCGATTTCAAACGGGCGCAGCAGGGTCATGGGCGCATCTGCCGGGCTGGTGCTGTCGAAAACGCCGAGGCAAGGCTCGGCGTCGGCCAACACGTAAAGCAGGTTCTTGACACGGGCCACCCCCAGGGCGGCGCTCAGGTGGGAGGGGCCGGCAGGGGCGGTGGAAGCGTCCACCTGCAGGTCGCGTTGGTGTGGGGTGTTCAGCATGGCTTGATCTTGGCACAAACGCCAGCGCACCCAACCCGGCACACACGCGCTGGCAACCCCGCGCCGGATCAGGTTCCGCCGGACGTGTGCAGCACCTGGTCCGCGTCCTCGCGCAGTTGCACGGCCAGGCCGCACGCCAGGTCGAGACGGTGCAGCACCCAGGGGCTGAGGTCGTTCTCGAACGGGTCGGGCAGTGCCACGGGGCCGGTGGAGGCCTCGGTGCGAACCGCACAGGGGGCCGATGGGGCCGGCACAGCGGCTGCCAGCGTGGCCTCGATGGTCTGGGCTGCCTGCGCCAGCGGGGGGCGGATCTGCGCCGGCTTCAGACGCTCACGGCGCAGCAGCAGCATGGTTTTGACCACGGTCAGCTGGGCCAGCAGCTGGTAGCTGTGCGCCAGCAGACGCCCCAGCGGCTCCAGCGGCGGGCGCACCGCGCGCGGCTCCGACAGCGAGCGCTGCGTGGCCTGCACCAGGGCCGAGAGGCTGTCGTAAGCCTCGCGCCGCGCCAGCCGCCAGGCCAGTTCGGGCTGGTTGTCCACCGCCTGCAACTGGCCCAGTCCCAGCGCCTCGCGCGCATGGCGCGCCTGGGCCGCGAGCGTGCGCGCCACCAGCGCGGGGATCTGGGTGCGCTCCCACGACGGCAGCACATAGCTGAATGCCCAGGCAATGGCCACGCCCAGCAGGGTGTCGGCCATGCGTTCGATCACTTCAAAGGCGGGGCTGGTGCCGGCGTTGAGCATGTGCGCCTGCAGCAGGCCCAGCACGGTGGCGGCCACCGCTGTGACCAGGTAGCGTTTCACGGCAAAGGCATGGGCCACAGCCTGCGCCAGCGTCACCGTGATCAGCAGCACCGCCAGCGGCGCATGCACCGAGAGCAGCGCCCCGGCCAGCACACAGCCCATCAGCGTGCCGGCGACCCGGCTGTTGCGCCGCTCCAGCGTCTGGGCCAGACTGCCGCGCAGCACCACCACAATGGTCAGCAAAATCCAGTAATCGTGCGTGCCCCAGGGCAGCGCCAGCGACAACACATAAGCGGTGCCAATGGCCAGCGCGGCACGGATGGCGTGGCGCAGCGGCGGCGCGTCCCAGCGCCACAGGCCCGTGAACGGCCGCCACGACCACGTCGTGGGGCTGACAAACATCTGCCAGGTCGCGCGCACCAGGTCCAGATCCGGTTCGGCTTCGCCCCGCGCCAGCGCAAACAGACGCAGGATTTCTTCGTTGATGTAACCCACGCGGTTGGCCAGCGCCCGGGCCAGCACCGCCGGTGACGGACCCGCCGCATCCCCGGCCGGCGCGGCATCTTCGGCCCAGCGCAGTGCGGCGAGCCGGGACTGCAGGCTCGCAAACGGCACGGGCTGGCGGGCGAGCAGCAAGGCATCGGCCAATTGCCCGACCGCATCGGCCAGCGCCTCCAGCACCTCACGCAGCGTGGACAACACCGGCGCGTGGCCGGCGTGGGCACGGAGGGTGTCCAGATCCAGCTCGCAGGCCAGCAGGTGGTCGCGCAACTCCAGCACGCCCATCAGCAGGCCGGCCAGTTGTTGGCGGCGCGGTGTGCGCGGCGCCTCCAGAAGGATGTCGCGGGCGGCCTGCAGCTGGTCGGCCAGCGCAGCCTGTTGCTGCAGGAGCTTGCCGATCAGGGGCGCCCCCTCGTCCACTCCGGCCGTGGCCGCCGGCGCAAACTGGCGCGCCTGCGTGCGCATGAGGCGGGCCAGCGCCTGCAGGGTGTCGGCCAGCATCTGCACGCGGTAGCGCCCGTTCAGCACGGCATTGGCCAGCGTGGCCCAGAGCAGGTACAGACCCGCCCCGAGCGCGAAATACAGCCCGGTCTTGAGCATGGTGGCGCTGTTGGCGTGGTCCGGCACGGCCATCGAGAAGATCATGGCGAACATGATCGAAACCGAGATCGGAATGCCGCGCTTGCCCCAGGCTGCCGCCAGAAACGCGAGGAAGGTGGCCGGCACCAGCAGCAGCCCGAGCCGGATGGGCGCGGCGTGCAGCGCCTGCGTGGCCAGGAACAGCGGCAGGCCGATCAAGGCCGCCGGCAACAGCTGCCAGACCTTGCCCCGCTTGGGCGCGGGCTGGTCGGGCGGAATGCAGACGATCACGCCCACCGATGCGGCCGCGGCTGCTGCGTCGCCCAACGCCAGCTGGATGCCAATGGAGATCAGCAGCAGGCCGAACGCGGCCGACAGGCCGTTGGCCACGTAGTAGCTCAGCGCAACGCGCAGGCCGGCCCGGGTGCGAAGTTCGGCGGCGTGCGGCATTACAACAGCGGTCGGGCCAGGTACACGCCCTCGCGCCCGACGATGGCGGCGCGCGCGGGCATCAGGACAGTGCAATCGTCGCAGGGCGCGCGGATCTCGTCCACGCCGTCGGTAGCGATGAGCTCGTCTTTGGCAAACACTTCGAAGCCCACGCACGGCCGGGTGAACCGGAACTCCGGGGTCTTGATCACCACCGTCTGCAGCAGCTCAAAGCGTTGTGCTGGTTGCGGTGCTGGCCCAGCGGGGTCGCGCGCGATCAGGCCAAAGTGCGCCAGGAAACGTTTTGTCACATCGATGGCGACCTCGCTGCTGGCATGCAGGAAGTGCTGGCCACACTCCACGACCGCGCTGACACCGTGGGCTGCAGCCTCGCCAAAGTGGCCGTGCTGGATCACCGGCGTGCCGGAGCCCAGGCCGCCCGGCATGACCAGGTGGATGGCCGGGTCGCCAATGGCGAGCGCTGCGGCGCTGTTGCGCGCGAAGGCCTGGTAGACCCAGAACGGCGCGACGTCCTGGCTGGTGGAGTGAATGTCGAGCAGGTGGTCGGCGGCAGCCACCACGGGGCGCAGCGCACGGGCGCGGCGCAGTTCGGGGCTGTCTTCGGGGCCGTCCAGCCATTCGGGCGACCAGACGCGGTTGAGGTTGTGGACGATCTGGCGGCTGTCGAAGGGACGGGCCGGGTCGAAGGTCTCGTAGGCCGCCACGTTGGCAAAACTGACGGTCAACGTACCGACCAGCGGCCGCACGCCGGTGTCCAGCAGGTGCGTGGCCGCAACCATGCCGCAGAACTCGTTGCCGTGCGTGAGCGCATTGACGAGCACATGCGGGCCGGGCCGGCCGGATGTGAACCGGTGCACGTAGTCGATGCCCACGTTGCCCTGGCGGTAGGCGGACAGGTCGCGCGGGAGGACCTCGAAGGCGGGCGGATTCACAGGGTTGGTCATGCTTTTCTTGTGTTTGCGGTCAGGGCTTTGCCAGCACCTGCAGGAGCCACTGGTTCAAATCTGCGATTTCATCCCCGCACACCGAATGGCCCATCGCGTAATCGTGCCACGCAACGG
>Ga0073899_10003223_pt1 | contig 14521 bp, 21 predicted proteins | sample KloWWTmetaKNB5Ph_FD_88975 | JGI IMG/M metagenome (GOLD analysis project Ga0073899, IMG submission 88975) | Active sludge microbial communities from Klosterneuburg, Austria, studying microevolution and ecology of nitrifiers - Klosterneuburg... | ecosystem: Engineered > WWTP > Aerobic digester >...
ATTGATTCTGACCGTGGCCGCACTTAGCACCGCATGGTGGCCGCTTATCCGCTGCGTTAGGGTAGCAGCCTGGGCCGAGGATGGGAAACCCGCGGCCGGATTCCACTGAATCCGGCCGCGGGGAGGGACGAAGCGGGGCGCGCTAGTCGACGACCGAGCGGGACGACGGTTCGACCAGCTCAAACGCAAACTCTCGCACCAATATGTCAGCAACATCAGGCGGGGCTACCAGACACTGCGAACGAGGCTCAGACCACAACACAACATTGCCGCCAGCCTCGCCGCGATCGACAATCTCCTGGCAGATCGCGCGGACTGGGTACTGCGCCGAGCATTGACGCACCAACTGTCGGTACTGCGACACTACAGCCGGCATCGCTGGCTTTCGGTGTCCACCACGCATGCTTTTCTCCTTTCGACACAACAGGTCTGCTTCTTCTTAATCGTTGCGACACCGACTATTCCTGCGCGCCGACCGAATTTCGGTACAACGTCTTATTGTCGATGCCAACGCCGGCCGCAACGTGGCGCACCTTGCCAGCCATGAACAAGACGATGTTCGGGTTGCCGAGCAGCCCAAAGCCAAGCACGATCGTCTCGACACTGCTGAGCGTCTGCACTTGTGGCAGCACAGTCGTCACCAAGCATGGGAAGCTGACCTTGTCGACTTCGCCAACACAATCGCCAATATCCAGCGTGAACGTCGCCTGATCTTGGGCGCCGCCATAATTCACATCTGGCGTGACGCGCATCTGACCATCAGCGATGTCCAGCCAGACAGCGTCGCCGTAGCTGCGTGCCATCTTCAACGCTCGCGCCAGCTCCCGAGGCGACACCGACACCCTGACGGCCGGCTCAGCCTCCAAGAGCTTTTCGACGGCCGGCGCCTGGCTGCCGCCGGCCGCCGTCCAGACAGTGCCGTACGGACCAGTGACGCGCACCTGATAGCCGTCGTCGCTGGTGTCAACATCGACGGCAACACCTGGATCGAACAGCCGAACAATCACTGCCAGCGATGACACATGGATCGGCACGTTGCGGTGGATGCCTGTCTGACTGGACGACAGCCGGATGCCATCGGTGGCGAACGTCTTTTCGCCAAACCAGACCATCGTATACATATCGCGTACGTGCTGCGCGTCGGCGGCAACAGCGATCTGCCGCTGGACTTCGTGCGTCTCTTTCATGCTCAGGTCATCAACGAGACGCGTCCACGTCTTCGCCTGTTCATCCGGCCCGACCGGAAACATCTGCGCGTCCATGCCGGGGATCCGCGCCGAGCCGTTGGACCACACCAATTCAACGGTCAACGAGCGTTCATACAGCCGCACCGTCAAGACGTTCTCATCCAGCAATGACAGCAGGTCGACCAGCAGGCGCGTGTTGATCAGCACGTCGCCTTCCTCATGCCAGTGCGTGCCGACCCGCAACTGCACGTACGTCACCAGGTCAGTGCCGGACAGCACCAACTCTCCATCGATCGCCCGATGACGCGTGCAGTACAACGCCGGCATCCTGAACGATCCCCGGAACGCACAGAGGCGCAGGCCGTCAAGCCATGCGCCCCTGTCAACGCGCCACTCGATGTACGAGGGCGCGCCTTCACTATTCTGTTGCTTCTTCTTCATGTTCGCTTCCTTTCAACTGAACGAGACGACTACATCAGCATTTCTATTGCATCCGGCACGTCTTCGGCTTTAGGCTCATCGCCTTCGAGCGCAGGCCGGCCGGCCACAACCCAGTCACGAAACGCCAGAACGCTCTTGCGCGTGAAGCGCCGCACCGACCGGCCGCTGCCGGCCGGATTCGGCACCATGCGAACGTCGAGCAACTGGCCCTTCTGCTGCAAATGGTACTCAAGCGCACCTGGCGTCACATTCGCCAACGCTGCCGCTTCGTCAAAATCGAGCAGGACTTCATCGGCCTCACCGTGCTTCCATGCCCGAATCGCATCGGCCTGGCTGTCCGTGAACAGCGCAGTCTGCCCACGACGCAGCATTGGGCGCCAGTCGGGGCGACGATGCACCAACACATACAGACTGTTCTTTGTCATGCCAAGCTCAGTCGCAAGCTTAGCATAGGTCACACCTTCCATCTTCTACTCCTTTCGCTCCATGCTATCCAGATACTGCGACAGCCTCCCATTCCTTTGACCGTCCGGCTTGCCCAACTTGTCTATCACCTCGCACACGTCTTCGTGAACGACGTCGACGTGATCAGACAGACGCTTGATCTGCCAACTCAGATCGGCCAGCAGCCACAGCACAACGGCAAGCATCGCCAGGATGACACCCATGACAACAGACTCTATGCTCATCGCTCACCACCTCGCTTACTGGCGTACTCGGCAATGGCATCATTCATGTTGGCAAGCACCTGCATCGCCAACGCTTCGCCGTACGCTTCGGACTGCTCCTGACTTTCGGCCCGCGCCCACGCCACCAGATCGTTGCCGACGTGGACGGTCACATAATACGGATTCGACGATCCATCCTTTTCGTTGATCACCTGGACGAAGAAACCTGACAGCCGCAACTCACGAACGCCGCCAAACTTCGTCTGGCGCCAACCTTCAACCTTTACGCCCTTCGACACATAATTCATGGCGTCACCCCCGCACCTGTACGCGGCTCTACGTTGACAGGCACGATCGCCACATCCAACTGGCCGACGCCAAACTGAGCGGCCTGCTCGTTCGTGAGCTGGTCAATCACGCATTCGCAGATCGTCAAATCAGGGTCTTCGCCGAGCACGCCACGACCACCGCAAACAGGACAATTCCGCATAGCAACAACGGTCACTTCACACTTCGAGGAATTGGGCATCGCTTCCCTCCAACTTCTTGAGACACCGTTCACAAGTGGCGCCGTTCACCGCTTCCTCCAGTGACTCGCCGCGCTGCCTCCGTTCGGCGATCAACTGGACCTGCAACTGCGATACATCTACTCCAGGGTCTGACATACTCGCTTCCTTTCACTTGCGCTTTCGCGCCATTATAAGATGTCTTGATTCCAGTTAAGATGTCTTGATTCCAGTATAGAACAAAATCAGAACATTTTATGTAAGTGGGCTTACCTTTGGATGGCACTCCACATATTTGGTGCATTCACCTTCAAATCGACGTCAGCAAAGTCAACGGCCGTGTTCGCCATCGTCACAACGTAGCGCAGCGAGTCGAGGCGATGATAGCGGCTCTTGTCTTTGATCTCCGTCGTCACTTCGCCATTCTTGTCGAGCGCACGACTGTACTTGCCCAACTCATCGCGCAGACCAGTGCAACTCTCAAAGATGCGTATACGCTTTTGCTTGAACAACGTGATCACCCTGTCGATGCCGGCCTCGACCTCCGAGATCGGCGGCTGGTACACCAAGATGCCTGCATCGTTCCAGTCGCGCCTAACCTGTCCTTCACTGGGCGCACCGCCAACCCACAAAACGACATTCTCACCTTCGGCGCGTTCAATGTTCCTGGCAACATGCTCGGTCGTCGTCATGTTGCCTTCCAGCGTTTCGCGATAGACGTAGTACACATGGGCATTCGGGTCTTCGGCCATCCAGATCGTTGCCATGTTCACACCGCCAGGGTCCAGGCCAACCATGCGCGGCCAATGGGGAGGAATCACAAACGGCCTGACCATGTGCATCTGCTCATCATAGTCACCGTAGATCAACCCTGGCGGCTTGGCGAACTCGCCCAGGTAGAACATGGCGAACTTCCAGTACGGCATCGTTCGCTTGGCGCGCAAGAACTCTTTACGCGGAAACAGCGAATTCTGCGCGCTGGCGAACTGCACTACCTGATAATCAGGATCGCCGGCCAGCCAACTGTTGTACACAATCTGCTTGAGCCAACCTTCGTTGTACAGCGTCGTCGTGCCGAGCACTCTTCCCTCAGCAAGCGACAAGCGCCGCAAGATCGCCTCCCAAACATTCACCGTGAACGTGTCCTGACCGGCCTCGTCGAGCCAGGCAGCTTTCGCCGTGGCAGACTCAAGACTGCCTTCGGAGCTGGCCGAACGCATGATGATGCGCCCCCACATAGGATCATCCTTGCGGTTCGCATAGAACTGCCTTGTGACTGGGTCGCATAACTCAATCGTGCCGATGCCGGGCCACAACCGGCCGATGCCGAGCACCCGAACAAACACATTGAGCATTTCCGGCAGCATCTTGAGATCGAACAGATCCCAGGTCGGAGCCACTGCCAAATAGTCGCCTGAGCCGCGCCGTACTATTTCACGGTGCAACCACCAGGGACCGAACGAGGTCTTTCCACCCTGACTGCCGGCCAGCATGAAAATGAAGCGCGCATCGGCTTGCCATGTGCGCCACTGGCCTGCGTGCAGGTGCAACTGCACCTTACCGCTTGGGTCGACGGAAAACAGATTCTTTGACACATTACTTCAAGACACATCGACATCAATGGTCATGTCATCATCATACGGGTCTTCGCTGTCCTCGAGCATCGGCGGCGCCAGCACCTCAACGATCGTGATCGGCGCAACCTGGATCGTTGCCAACTGCGGCGTCGAATCGTAGCCCAAGATTCGCATACGCATTTCGATCAACTTCATCAGCCTGTCCATCGCTTCCAGCGACGGCGATCCGACACTGGTAGCGCGAGGCCACACGGCGCGAATCATGGCGTCGATGCGCTGCAAGTCAACGAGCTTTGCTTGCTCAATATCGTCGACGCGTTGCTCCCGCCACTCCTTCATCAAGGCAGCAATGTCTTTGTTGACGGTGCCGAGCGACACTTTCAACGTTTCGGCCATCTTGCGTTGCGTTATCGCAGCGACAATCAGCGCCGCCACCTGGCGCCGCCTGCCCTCTATCGCATTCTTCTTGGCTTTCGATGCTGGCATTACTTATCGTACGTCCATGTCTGCGTATACATACCGTAGGCGCTCTTGCCGTCCTCCCAATTCACATGCACAACCCCGGGCCAGTACGCCTCCAGTCTTCTCAGATTGGCAACCTGCTCCGCGTCAGTGCGTACGCCGGCCATGCCGCCGGCCATGCGCCCCATGCCTTCACCCCTGTCGACATTCCACCACCGCTGATCTGTCACAATCAGACTGGTGCGCGATAGCGCCATCAAGTTCGTGTCACTATCCTCGTCGGACGTCAGATCGGCATGCACCCGCAAATCACGGTCGCACACAGCCAGGAAATTGCCCTGCACCGGATTCCGCAACAGAAACGGCTGCAACGCAGTGCGGCCCCAGGGCTTCGGGGTCCAGTTGAACCCAAACAAACCGGCGCCAACGTCATGCGCCAAAACGATGCCAGCCCAAATCGTATGCAACAGCCGCTCAGGATCGGTTTCGTTCCAATGCTGTGCGCGCGTGAACATCCAGCGCAGCCCACCCCAATCGTCATCAACGCGTATCGAGCAGCGGCAGCGTTCGTTCCCAAAGCCGAGGTCGAGGATGCGGTTCATAATCTGGCCCATGCACTGACAGTCATGCCCAATCACGGCCGCAGCGTGTTCGCCGACCGCCTGGCTGTACGCTTCGACTTCCGACTCATGCACCAGCACATTGGCAACCTGCAACAGCGGATTGCCTTCAATCAGCTCTGTCCGCTGGCGGGATGGGATGAAGACAGCAAACTCAAACTCTCCACCGTCGATGTAGGCGACGCCGCGGTCGTCAACTCTCAGCAAGCGCCTGGCTGACGAGATCACCGTACTCTTCTTCTTGCGCGGCATACAACTCTCTCCTGATTCGATGCAAGTACGCACTTCCGTCGATGACGCGGCCAGTGCCGATACCAGCCGTAAACGGGCATTGCTGACGCTGCAACCCAAAGTGCTCCAGCAGCGCCGTGTAGTCCATCGGCGTCTTCACAATCAGCACGACGTAGTCATACTTGACGCCCATCGGCAGCGCCAGCCCACCGGCCGGCAGGTCGGCCCGCTTGATATCTTCGGGTCCGGCTGGCTCTTCTTCTTCCTCAGTCGCCATCTGGCCGAGCACCAACGCAACCAGGTTCTCGTCACCGACATGCGCCATCTCCAGCAGGCGCTCCAGCATCGCCTGATCTTCCGTGTACATCGAACCAACTTTGTCGAGGTACAACATGATCAGGCTTTCGGTGTCATCGTCGACGTCGAAGACAAGCACCGGCACCAATTCTTCGTTGGCCTCCATTGCTTCCACGACACGCATGTGACCATCCATCAGCCGGCCGCTGCGCCGGTTCCACTTGAGCGTGTCAATCCAGCGGCTGATCTTCTGGCCGCTGGCTCGGCGCCGCTCAAGCTCTTCTTGGAACGAACGCAACGCCATGCGCTGCGCTGTCGGGTGCGACTTCCAATTCATGTCATTCGGCATCAACTGGCTCGGCGGCAGGTACTCAAGCGCCATCGCTCCCTGCAACTCTTCTAGCTTTGCTCGGACGTGCGGCGGCCACTGGTCTACCGGCAAGTCCTTCCAATCATCTGACATTCGTCACTCCTGTCTACCAATTCAACGTCACGACAACCGCCATGCCGCTGGCCTGCATATTGCCACGCTGGATCGTCTGTTCGCCCCACTTGGCCTGCAGCAACGCCAGTGCATCCTCTTCCTCTTTGGTCGACCGAAACGCAGCCATGCCGGTCGTGCTGTTCCAGCCTACGCTCGGCAAACAGTCCACATACCACCGTTTGTCACGAAACGCATGGCCGTACTTGGCAATCGCTTGCAGCGAAAAGTCAATGTCATCGTGCGTTCGCAGGCGCGGGTCATAGCGCAAGTCACGATCAAGCACGCCGCACGCATGGCTGCTTATCCAGCCACGCAGATAGAACGGAATCTGACACCGTCGTTCGCGTGGCACGCCGCTCTGATGAAACCCAAAGACACCAACCGGGAACTGCTTGGCCGTGTGGCCGGTCGAGGCTATCACTTCGAGGATCGTCCGCATGTCGCCAATGATCGGCGCCGACAACCGCGTCATCATCAAACGCAGGCCGCGGACGTCATCATCAGCCATAAACATGAAGTCGACCTCGTCGGTCAACATCTGGTCGAGCATGTAATTGCGGATGCGGGGCATTCCCTGCTGACTGTGCGGGCGCACAGTGCCGAACGGCACTTCGCGCTTGGCGAAGTGCCGTTCGTACGTTTCTACTTCGGAGTCATGCACAAACACATTGGCGACCGGCAGCAGCGGATTCGTCACGATCGAATCTGAGCGGCGCCGGCTCGGGACGACGACGCAGAACTTGACGATCTCCATGTCGACGGCCGTGCCGCCGTTCGCCATTTGAAACGTTCTCATTGGAACATCGACATCTGCCCTGACGCGATCTCAGCCAGCATCTTCTGATCGTTGCTCTGGTACAGCGCACCGATCTTGTCGACCGTTTTGTCGTCCAGATAGCTCTTGCCGTCCCACTTCTCACCGTACACGTCATACGCAGACACATACGCTTCATTGACGAGCAGGCGACCTTCCTCAATCCAGTGCCGCCAATCGTTGCCGCGCCCCATGTTGCGGCCGGGCATCGTGTGCCGGTCCAACGCAGCATCAGGCGGCTTCATGACTTCGCGCCGCTGCGCCAGCTCTTCAAGCTGAGCGATCAGATCGTACGTGCGCTTGTCCTTGTCGGATCGGCTCAGCAATAACACAGCCAGGCCGAGCAGGTTCCATTCGTAGCCACCATAGTCAGCCATCAGACGCAATACTTCATCCCGCAACAGCGCCAGCAATCTGGACACATGACCATCGCCGACCGCACGAACTGCAAACTCGGCCATGTTCATCCACAGCCAGGCAGTCCAGCCGTCGGTCAACGCCAGCCCATGCAGCATCGCATCCACTTCGCGACCATCCATCATTGCGCGCGCCATGTCTGCCCACAACTGATTGAAGGTCAACGACTCAGGCATTCGCAGCCGCCCCTCGTACACTTCGGTCAGCACCCAATACGGGAAATCGTTGCACTCTTGCGACTTCGGCGATCGTGCCATGTCTGCAACGGTCTGGACGAGCAGGTCTACATGCGGCTGCTTGTTCAGCGGATTCACCGTCTTGTACGCGCCGGCCGCTGACGCCATCAGCTTGCCGACAAGCACGGCTTCCACCTGCATCGTGTTCGCCATGCCGATGTCTTCGCAAGCGATGATCACCAGCCTCTTCCACACATACCGATAGAACGTGCCATGCAGCGCATTCGCAAAATACACTGCCTCTGGCGCCATTCCCCTTCTGATACTCTTCTGCATTGCACTGGTCGCCACGTCGAAGGGCGTGCCGTCCTTGCAAAACTTCGCCATACTTGCCTCGCTTCCTTTCAGTCTACCACGTCGAAAATGTGTTCTAGGGGGCTAATTAGATCGTACCACTTGTGCCGCTCACCAAGCAAATAACGCATCTTTATGACATCATCCTTACACAATGCAGCGGGCGATCTGGAACGCCTCTGCCGCATCGACGCCGGCCTGGGCGCCGCGCACATGCGCCAGGTGCTCAACTGCCCTGATCGACCGCGCATGCGGCCAATCATTCATTTCGGTCGGATACTCAGCCAGCGCCGTCATCTTCTCATCAAACGGCGCGCCGCTGATGTCGACATACAGCGACGGCACAAACGGCCAGCCAACTGACAGATTCGTGTTGCCGATGATCTCATACATCAGCCACATCCTGACGCTGTCCTCCAGCTCCTGCTGCCACCAATGAAGGCGCGTCGCAACAGACGTTGCTTCACCAGCAACGCGGTGGTCGCCATGCAGGTCGTGCATGAACGTACTGAACACAACGCTTGGCTGATACGTGCGGATCGCCGAGCGCACGATATTGGTGACGGTCGCTACGCCGACAGTCGCCAACTGCGTGTCAATGTAGCCGGCCCACTCCATCGACTTGACGCCGAGCAACCTTGTCGCTGCGTGCGCCATGTCCATTTGCTTCGCAACCGAACCACGACGCTGCGAGTCGGCAAACGTCAACGCCAACACATGCACGTCCCATCCATCAGTCGCCAGCCGCCTCATGGTCCCACCAACGCCGAGGGCTTCGTCGTCAGCATGTGCGGCAACCACAAGCGCAACCTTCTGATCGTATCCGAACATCAACCTCTCCGTTCTTGCTGGCTGTCGTGGCACTCGACGGCGCCATACTCTTCAAGCGCAGCAATCAACACCGCTGCACATTGCACATTTTCGCGCCGGACGTCATCACTGCAAAGCTGCTCTTCGCCGGCCTCAAGCAGCGCGTCCCATGCTTCGCGCAATTCTTCGGCCGCAATGTTCAGCCAGGTCGCAATCGCCTTCGGCCGGGACGGATCGACTGCACCCCACTTGCGATCCTGGTGATCCCTTTCACGGTCGACGACCATGTACACCGCCATGCGCGGGCTACCCTGTTCACCCATTCCACACCTCATACGTAAAGCAGCGACGCATATAGTCAACCGTGCAGATCGGACCCAAGCACATCATGGCATCAACTGCCATCAAGTTCGGCTCAAACCCAGGAAAACACTGCTCGTACGGCTCCGGCCTGGCTACCTGCACATCTAACCCCAGGCCAGCATCCGCAAATCGTTCTTTCTCCATGTACGTGTCGATCGCCAATCGTCCGGTGCGGTACACATCCCCACCAACGGCCTGCACTATCTTCACAAGCCTTTCCGTAGGATTCTCGACGCCGGCCGTCACTTCGGCAAACTCAGCCTGCCGGTGCATGTGCTCCGTCTCGATGCCCAGGTAGGTCAATGACGCATCCACCATTGCGTACACCAAATCGGCCAGCAGATCAAACGGCTCATCCAACACAGGAAACAGCCAAGCGCATACCTCACCGAAATACGGCGCCCTGGCGTAGTACGTTTCAAACGTCTTCTTGTGGACATCAGCCCACTGCCGGCCGGCGATGCGGACCTGGTCGACGGACGTCCAATGCGGTTTCTCACATGGGATACTCAGCAGCATGCGCCCTTGCGGGCCTCTAGCGTAGTTGCGGCGCATGTAGCCCTTCACCTGGAACTGCACTTGCTCCAGGTAGATGAGGACATCGCTATCGGCTATCTTCGCCAGATAGCCAAGCCACGGATACGCAAACGGCTGGTGCATCGCAACAATGCGTTGGGGCATGTCAGCGCTCCCTGCCAAGCAGCCGATCACCGAGCAGCATGGCGTGACCGATCGCCTGATCCATGTCGAAATACTTGTACTCTGCCAGCCGGCCGACCGGCACAAACTTGTCGAACATCAATGCGCGCTTGCGATAGCCTTCTGCCTTCGCCCGCTCCTGGTCAGACGGAAACGGATACTCATAGTCGTCTTCTTTCTCGGGCATGTACGGCGTCTCAGTCGTCAGCAACGTGCCGCGGATCGACCCTTCAACCCGATCGTCAAAAGCGCCATGTGCATACGTCGGGTGCATCATGCGCTTCCATTCAATCTGCCGCACAAACGGGACCTCTGGCGTCGGGAAATTTACGGCCGGCGCCGGCTGCTCAAAGCCTACGCTGCCACTGTCAACCCATCGGTGCTCACGGTACTGACTGCGATACATCAGCCTGCCCTGGTCGTACCCAAACAGCGCATCAATCGGGCCGGTGTAGACGGTCACACGTTTCGCCTCGACGTCGCCGCGCACCTCCAGGTAGTCGGTCGACAACAGGACAGGCACGCCGGCCAGCATTCGCTCCATCCACTTGCTGTATCCATCGACAGGCAGACCCTGATACGGATGCGTCTTCAAGCGGATCTCTCCAGTCGGATTCACAACAAACCGGCCAGCCAGGTTCGCGGCAAGCGACTCGGCCGGCACACCCCATTGCTTCTCGGTGTACCCCTTCACAAACTCTTCATAGATGGCACGCGGCATCATTCGCAGCGCAGCCTCTTCAAAATTGGCGGCCGGTCCACTCCGCTCCGGCTTCCAGTCGACGCCGAATCGCTTTTCGATGTAGCTGGCCGTCACCGGCCAGTGCTCAAAGCTCTGATCCGGCAACAGGCTCATCACCCACCAGTCGAAACGATAGAACTCAGCGAAGCGCGTGGCGAACTCCCAAATGCGCTGCTGATTCGTGCGGAAGTGATGCGGCCCGTACGTGTGGACAATCACGCCGCTTTCGTGCGTGTGGTCGACGACGTTGCCGCCAACCTTTGAGCGTCGATCGATGACAACGACCTCGCGGCCTGCATCATGCAGCATGCGGGCGATGGTCGCTCCGGTCAGTCCACTGCCGACAACAACGTAGTCTGCGCTGATCTTCACTAGGCGCCTACCTCTGCGCTGTACGACGGATACGGGGTCAGCGGCATCGTCACCGTAAAATCGTTCGTTCGGTCATCGTGATTCAACACAATGCGCGGCCCAAACGCCTCGGTCAGCATGTCGAGCATGAAACCTGGCGACACGTACGCCATGCCCGGCTGCTGCTCAGCCGCGAACGCCGACAAGAAATTGACGATCACCGCATGCCTGGCAAGCTCCCGCATCTTGCGGATGGCATCAGTCACATACTTCTGCCAGTCGTAGTCAACTTCGGCGCGTTCGTCAGGATTCGCACCCAGGCTAAACAGCCCGCTTGCCACAACCAGATCAAACTGCAAGTCAGTCTGGAACTGGAGCAAGCCGACACACTTGAACGAAACATACTGCGGCGCCGGCACATCCATCAGCCGACGCTCATTCGCCAATCGGATGGCGTTGCAATTCACATCGATCCCCAAATACGAGCCGCGCCAATTGTACCCCTGGAACAACGGCGCCAGATCACCCAGGCCGCAGCCGACATCCAGCACGGACGGATGAGGATTCGGCGAATACTCAAACTGCTTGAAGACGCGATCTAGCCGGCTGCGCTGAGACACGGCCGAGGACCAACCAACAGCCATCGGGCTGTCACCGTGCTGCGCGAGCAGGTCGCTGTGCAACAATTCGTTCTTCCGCTCCATGCCGCCGACGTCGCCGGCCAGCACATCGAGCGCGCTAGACTTGAACCAATCAGACATCGCTTTCTCACTTTCTCCCGTGGGTTGCTTTATGGCACTTGACACACAACGCTTGCAGATCGCCGAACTTCTCATGTCCGACACGCGCGTACGTCATGTGATGCACATGCAGGCGCGTGCCACGCTTGTCGTCATGGTTCGGGTCGACATACGAGCACTTCTCACAACGATAATGCCGAGACTCCAAGAAACGCTTACGCAGCCGTCGCCAATGATGGCAACGCAAATACGCAGCGTACCACTTCGGATCATTCTTCCGTCGCAGTCGCTGCCAAAGCAGTGTTTCCGGCGCCGTCTTCCCGGCGCTCTTCTTTTTCGCTTTTTGGTTTCTGCTCCAAAGCACGGTCAGCCTCTTCGTACCAAAAGCAGCTCAGCATGAGGGCAACACGCCTATCATACTTTGCTGCCCACTCTGGCGCAAACGCGCTACCGTCTACGGTATAAGCGTGCCGCCATTCGCGCAGCAAGGCAATCATGTCTTTCGACTGGCGTTCGAGCACGGAAGACTGAACAACCAGCCCGAGCAACGATTCGGCCAGCTCATGCTTGCTTCTTCGCATCAGATCATCAATACCCTGGGTCATGCCACCACCCAACAAACCAACTGAACACGACCAAGCCGATTTCACCATCGGCGTCAGGCCACAACGGGTCATCGGCCGGATAGTCCTTTTGCACGACGACGCCAAAGACGACAACACCGGCTACGACTATCGCAACCAACAATCGGCGCATGAACAGCGGTTCATCCCGCTGAGCAACAAACAACCATTTCGCCTTACTCTCCATCGCTCTTGCTCCTGGGTAGCGGCCGGCCGCTCGATGCGGCCGGCCGCGTTTGGCTATCTGGACACAGTCGGCATCCACAGCCGCAAACGGTAATCACACCACTGCGGCGTATCACTGTTGCAGCAGTCGGGCCGAGGCAGGCCGGACAGCGCAACAGGACAGGCCGGAACGATTGGCGTCGGCTCTTCGGCCGGATCAAGCGCAGTTGGAACGTCTGTCGGCGGCGGCGCCGTGGGCAAGGCCGGCTCAGTCAACGTCATCACAACGGTCGCGGTAGCCGTCGCAGGCACAAGCGTGGCTGTCGCCGTCGCAGGCACAAGCGTAGCGGTCGGCGTCAACGTCGCCGTAGCGGTCGCAGGCACAAGCGTAGCGGTCGCAGGCACAAGCGTAGCGGTCGGCGTCAACGTCGCCGTGGCCGTCGCAGGCACAAGCGTAGCGGTCGGCGTCAACGTCGCCGTGGCCGTCGCAGGCACAAGCGTAGCAGTCGGCGTGCAGGTCGGCGTTGGCTCAGCTTCATCGGTCGCCGTTGCGGTCGGCGTCGGTTCACGTTCGCACGAATCGACAAACACCGCTTTCGGCTTAGACGAACCAGGATGCCCGGGCCGCTGGTCGATCTCAAAGCGCACCGGAACTTGGTACGGACGTGGCAACACAAAGGTATTCTGCTCTCCAGCAGCAAACGTTGCGTCACCAGTAACGAGCAGGTCGCCGCCAGTCGGCTTATCGCTCTGATACCATCGGTACTGCACACTGCCGGTCATCGCACTGCCGTGATTCTCAACCGTCACGGCGGGCCGGCCATCGACACAACCGGCCGACAACAGCACCACGCTGCTCTTGTCCCAATCGGTCGCTTCGGCCGTGCGTGCAGACCGAAACAACGCAGCGAACAGCGCCAGCAGCGCCAGCGCGATGAGCACAGCAACAATCCATCGATCACCTCGGCGATCTTCCATCATCCACTTCCTTTCTCTGTTGAACATGACAACGCTTCCTTTGCTTAATCGTCTGCGGCGGCGCAAATCCTTCGCGCCGCCGCAGACGAACAAACACAACTTGCTATGCCGCCAGACTAGCCAGCCAACGGCGCCGAGCAGCAGGCACATAGGCCGGCTCAGGCAGGCGACACGGCTTCGGGCCTACCATGCCGCCGCCAGTCGGCTTATCGCTCTGATACCATCGGTACTGCACACTGCCGGTCATCGCACTGCCGTGATTCTCAACCGTCACGGCGGGCCGGGTGTTGGTTGGTGGCTAGGCTAGCCAACCAACCAACTCGCATTCGCCAAAGTTGCCCACCTTCACCGAGTATGTTGCGAGTTGCCCATACTTGGGGTTCGTCACCCCACCCACGTCGAAAGTTCTGAAGGTGTGCTCACCACTTCCGGCGCAGTCGCTCAGGCTGGCGGCCCGCTGCCCTCCCAAAGCGAAGCAACGGGAGATTTCCGCCTTTTCTCCCAATTCCGCTTTGGCAAAAGCCAAGGCGGCCTGGTAGTTTTTTATTGTCCGTTCATGCGCTGCGAGCAAACGCAGCGCTTCTTCGTGAGCCCACTCAAGAATTTCCGCTGGCGCAGCGGCTTCCCCCCACTGCTCTAGAATTTCCCAATTGTAATTCATTACTGCCCCCCTGTTTCCGCTGTACACTCTGTACTCGTTCATGTCATTCTCCTTGCCGCTGCCCCCGGCTTGCACGGCTGGCCGGGTGTGGTTTGTTGTTTTCGCCCTACCGCACAGTTGCGGCGGGCAGTCCCCTTACGGGGATTAGTGCCGGA
>Ga0073899_10003225_pt1 | contig 14515 bp, 17 predicted proteins | sample KloWWTmetaKNB5Ph_FD_88975 | JGI IMG/M metagenome (GOLD analysis project Ga0073899, IMG submission 88975) | Active sludge microbial communities from Klosterneuburg, Austria, studying microevolution and ecology of nitrifiers - Klosterneuburg... | ecosystem: Engineered > WWTP > Aerobic digester >...
AGGCCGACCTCGGGCTAGCCATGGGCACCGGCACCGACGTCGCCATCGAGGCCTCCGACCTCACCCTCGTCAGCGGGGACCTGCGAGCCGCGCCCGACGCCATCCGCCTCGCTCGCGCCACCCTGGGCACCATCAAGGGCAACCTGTTCTGGGCGTTCGCCTACAACGTGGCCGCCCTCCCCCTGGCCGCGCTCGGGTTGCTCAACCCACTCATCGCCGGCGCCGCGATGGCCTTCAGCTCCGTGTTCGTCGTCAGCAACAGCCTGCGCCTACGCCGGTTCAACCCCTCCCGCTGAGCTGCCGCCGACCTGCCGGGGCCGACCGCGGTCGGGCCCCGGCACGGCAGGATCTTCAGCAAACCTTGACCGAACGTCCGCGGTGACCACCGGATGCCTCCTCGATGCTCGAGGGCAGTCAGATTGAACCCTCGAGGAGGCACCGTTGGCCACGCCTTACGGCACCGTCGGCACGGGGATGGACGCCTACCTGACGGGGCACAGTTTCGTCCTGGCCGACAACGTCGGTGCACGGCGCTGGTACGGCGATTACCCCTCGACGTGGCTCTCGTCCGACCAGCTCCCGAGCGAGCTGCTCACCCACTTTGCGACTGGGACGGCACCCGCCGTGCTCATGGCGTTGGTGGTCACGCGTGCCGGGCACGTAGGCTTTCGGACACACCACCCGTCGAGGAGAGCACGATGCGCTACCTGCTGGGAGCAGTTGCCATCGCACCGTTCGTGTTGCTTCTCCTGGCCATGGTCACGGGCCGCGCGCATGTCCAACCCTGCTGTCCACCAGCGGTACCCGCGACCCCGGATCTGCGTGATGTCCCCGAACCCTTCAGGGGTGGCGACCCCAGCGGCTAGCGGCGCCCGCCGGGTCCGGCGGATGCGCTGCAGGCATCTTGCGGCCGGCCCCTCACGCCCGGCGAAATACCCCCAGGGGTACGATTCGTGGCGGAAGGTGGTCGCCATGATGGATGGATTCGGCATGGGGTTCGTGTGGATCTGGCCGATGGTGCTCCTCGCTGGGATTGCCGCCCTCGTCTGGGGGCTGACGCGGGCCACCACGGGCGCCGGGCGCCGTGGACCGAGTGGGCACGAGCGGGCGCGCGAGATCCTGCAGGAGCGCTTCGCACGCGGGGAGATCAGTGAGCAGGAGTATCGCGAACGGATGCGCGTCCTGGATGAGCACTGAGATCGGCCGTCGCCGCGCGCTGCAGATCGCGACGCTCGGTGCGGCAACGGCTGTCGTTGGCGCAGTGGGCACGTGGAGGTCACTGATCGCACCCGAGACCTCCGCCCTGGATCCGCAGGCGGACGAAGGCCTTCGCGAACCCCTGGTCCTGTCCAGCCGAGACGGAGTCCTGGAGGTGGACCTGACGGCAGCGGCCGGTGCCGTGATGGCCGGGCGGCTCACCCGGGCCCTGGGCTACAACGGAACCAGCCCAGGCCCGACCCTTCGGGTCTCCCCCGGGGACGTACTGCGCGTGGAATTGGCGAACAACCTCGACGACACCACGAACCTCCACACCCACGGCCTCCACGTGTCACCAGAAGGCGCCAGCGACAACGTCTTCCGCATGGTCGAGCCCGGTGACAGCGCGCGCTACGAGTACACCATCCCGTCCGACCACCCGACCGGGACGTTCTGGTACCACCCGCACCACCACGGCACCGTGGCCGACCAGATGTTCGGCGGACTGTTCGGGGCCCTGCTCGTCGCCGGCCCGGATGACGCGGACACGGCGCAGGATCGGGTGCTGATAGTCAGCGACACCACGCTGACCACCGACGGCGAGGTCGCCCCAGTTAGCCGGCAGCAGGTGATGCAAGGGCGGGAGGGCGAGCTCGTTCTCGTCAACGGTCAGCTGCGTCCACGCATCGACGTCAGCACGGACCAACCGGAGCGCTGGCGCGTCGTGAACGCCTGCACCTCCAGGTTTCTCGAGCTCGCTCTGGATCAGCACACTTGGGGGTTCCTGGGGTACGACGGGCAGGCCCTCGGCCAGCCCGACGAGCGTGACACGGTCGTCCTCGCCCCGGGCAACCGCGTCGACGTGCTGGTGCAGCCTGCGGGCGTCGGCACCTTCACCCTGCGAACTCTCGCCCACGACCGGGGAGGCATGGGGATGATGGGCGGCGGCTCACCTGGGACCTCCGCCGAGACCGCCCTCGCGACGATGCGGGTCACCGGCGACGACACTCCGGCAGCCGGACCCACGGCACTCCCGGCACTGGCTGGCCGCCCCACCGCCGAGGTCGCCGACCTGCGCGGCGAGACCGTGGAGGGTCGGCGGACCATCGCCTTCACGATGGGCATGGGAGGCGGCGGAATGACGTTCGGATTCGACGGCCGGGAGTTCGACCCCGACCGTATCGACCAGTCCGTGACACTAGGCGCCGTCGAGGAGTGGACCATCGCGAACACCTCACCGATGGACCACCCCTTCCACCTGCACGTGTGGCCGATGCAGGTCGTGGAAGCCCCGGACGTTGACCCCACGGGGCGTCCCGACTGGCGCGACGTCGTCATCGTCCCCGCACGCGGCCAAGTGACGGTGCGGATCCGCTTCGCGGACTTCAGCGGGCGCACGGTCTACCACTGCCACGTCCTCGACCACGAGGACCAAGGAATGATGGGCGTCATCGACGCCACACCCTGAACCAAAGGCCAGGCCTGACGAGGTGGGCACGGCCGCGAGTCAGACCATCAAAGGCCCAGCGCGATGGTTGTGGCACCGAGAAGATGCGCAGCTGGTCGGCGCCGCGCCTGCCGGGATCGGTGTCATCCTCGCGGTCTCGAGCCGATTGCGTGAACGGCATCTGGCTCGACGTTCCCGCTCAGCAATCGCAGCCGGGGTCTGTGCACCTGTCCTGCGATGTGGCCGGCGGCAGACCCCCCGGGGCGCAGCAGTCCTCACCCTGCCAGTTCTCCAGCCCTTCACGGAGCGCGACGGCGGCGATGACCAGCGCGGCGACCGCGTCGAGCCACCACCAGCCGAGGAAGGCGTTGGCGAGCAGCCCCAGGAGGAGTACGGCGGACAAGTAGGTGCACAGCAACGTTTGGGTGGAGTCAGCGACGACCGAGCCCGATCCGAGCTCGCGGCCGGTGCGGCGCTGCGCCCAGGACAGCAGGGGCATGATCGCAAGGGACGTCGCGGCCAGGGCGATGCCAAGCGAGGATGCGTCTGGTCGCTGCCCGGTGGCCAGTGCGGTCAGGGAGTCGACCGTGACGTATGCGGCCAGGGCGAAGAACGACACCGCGATGAGGCGGCGGGCGGTGTGTTCGCGCGACTCGGGTACCTGGTGACGGAACTGCCAGAGGATGACCAGCCCGGAGGCGACCTCCACGGTGGAGTCCAGACCGAAGCCAACCAGCGCGGCCGAGTCCGCTGCCCTGCCCCAGCTGATCGCGAGGATGGCCTCGATGACGTTGTAGGCCACCGATGCCCCGGCAAGGAGCTGGGCTCGCACCGCCAATTGCGCTCGTCGGTCGACATTGGTCGTCGGGGACATGGCTGGCTGTGCTGGCCCAGTCACCAGTTCACCCCGGAGCACTGGCGGTCGCGGGTGGTCTCGACCTGCAGGGTGGCGTGGGCGATGGCGAACTGGTCGTGCAGGACGGTGCGAGCGGCGGCGAGGACCTGTTCGGGGTCGCCGGTCTCGGTGACCAGGTGCGCGGTGGCGACGTCCATGCCCGAGGTCAGGGTCCACACGTGCAGGTCGTGGACCCCGGAGACGCCGTCGACGTTCTCCAGCGCGGTCAGCATCTGCGTGGGTTCGATACCGGCCGGGGCGTGCTGGCCGAGCACGGCCATGACCTCCCGGCCCAGCATGACCGCCCGCACCAGGACGAAGGCGGCGATGGCCAGGGCGATCACGGTGTCCCACACCGCTGAACCGGTCGCGGACACCAGCAGCGCCGCGATGATGACGCCCACCGAGCCCAGGGTGTCGGCAATGACCTCGAGGTAGGCGCCCTTGACGTTCAGGCTCTCCCCGGCCCCGCCGCGAAGCAGGAAGATGCAGATGACGTTGATGACCAGTCCGATGGCACCGACGACCAGCATCGTGCCGGAGGCGACCGCTGCCTCGGTGCCGATGCGGCGCACTGCCTCGACGCCGATGTAGACCGCGACGCCGATCATGAGCAGCACGGCCAGCCCGGAGGCGAAGACCTCCGCCCGGTAGGAGCCGAAGGTGCGACGCCCGGTGGTGTCCGGGCGGGTCGCGATCCGGGTCGCGACCAGCGCCGCTCCCAGCGTGACGACGTCGGCGGCCATGTGCCCGGCATCGGAGAGCAGCGCCAACGACTGCGAGAGCAGTCCCGCGACCAGCTCCACCCCGAAGAACCCTCCGACGAGGGCGAACGCCACCGCCAGGCGCCACCGGTGCCGGCCACCGGCGTGCCCACCGCCGTGCCCGTGGTTGCCGCTCACGCTTGCCCCTCCCCCGAACGGTCCACACCTGCGCCTGCACCCGGGTCGTGCACGGTGTGCTCGCGGATGACGTCGAGCAGCATCCGCACGTGCGCGTCGGACAGGCGGTAGTACACGTTGCGTCCCTCGCGCCGGCCGGTGACCACGGATGCCGCCCGCAACAGGCGCAGCGCCTGGCTGACTGTCGTCTCGGTCGTCCCGGTCGCCGCGGCCAGGTCGCACACGCATAGCTCCCCGGCCTCCAACAGGGCGTACAGCAGCTTGGCCCGGGTCGGGTCGCCGAGCAGCTTGAACACGGCGGCCACGGCCGCGATCTCCTCGGGCCGAGGCGCGTTCTCGGTCACCAATCGCACCTTCTCCGGGTGTACGCACTCCACCGCGCACCCGTCGAGCCCCAGCACTGTCGCCATCAAAGGCCCCTTCATCTGAACATATGAACAGGTCTCACTGTGTTCCCTCTACCGCGCCTCTGTCAACTGGTAAACGCCACCGACAGAGACCTCTGGTTCTTGTCCCCGCGGGACTGATGTCGACGCCCACGCATCGATCAAGGCGACCACGACCACCGAAGACTGTGGGCCAGTGCCTCCCACGCCGTGAGCCCTCACTCGCACGACGTCGCGACTCCAACTATGCGGCGCTAGCGTCGAGTGATCGCGGCATGCCTCCAGGCGGGCCGCGATGCCGGGTTGAGGCTGGATTCTCGCCGGGAAGGTCGCCGCGCCAGCGGGCTGCCACACAGGGGGTGGCCGCGAGCCGCGGTTCGGTCGAACGTGACGACATCGGTTGCCGCAACGCTTCAACGCGGCTTGAAGTGCATCAGGTCACACATGCGCTCGACGACTCCCATGGTCGGCATACGATTCAAATGTGGCTGAATCAACACCTCTGGAACTGATCACCGCGACCCAGGCCGCACAGGTCGAGGAATCCCTCACGCTGCTGTCCGCGGCGGCCGACCCGGTGCGGTGGACGGTGCTGCGCCATCTCGCGCAGAACGGCACGAGCTGCGTGTGTGACCTGCAGGACCGCGTGCCAGTGGCGAGCAACCTGCTCAGCTACCACCTGAAGGTGCTGCGCGACGCCGGGCTGGTCACCACCGCCCGCCGCGGTCGGTGGATCGACTACACGCTGGCCGACGACGCGGCGAAGCGCCTTGCGGCAGCCCTCCCGGTGAGCGAGGCAGGCGCGCAGTCATGACCATCGCCACCCACCTGCCCACCACGCGCACCGGCCGCGGGGTGACCCTGGCGGGGGTGGCGGGGGCGTGGGCACTGGCGTACTGGGTCAACGGGTGGCTCTGGGACGTCGTCTTCTACGAACTGCTCGGCATGGACCCCGACGCGCGCCTGACCGAGACGCTGCACTTCTTCTTCTACGACACCGTCAAGATCGCCCTGCTGCTGTCGGGGATCATCTTCGTCATCACGATCCTGCGCTCCTACATGAGCATCGAACGCACCCGGGCCATGCTCGGTGGGCGGCGCGAGGGCGTCGGCAACGTCATGGCTGCAGGGCTGGGCGTCGTGACCCCGTTCTGCTCGTGCAGCGCCGTGCCCGCGTTCATCGGCTTCGTCGCCGCCGGGGTACCGCTCGGGGTGACGCTGAGCTTCCTCATCGCTAGCCCCCTGGTCAACGAGATCGCGATCGGGCTGCTCCTGACGCTCTTCGGGTGGCAGATCACGCTCGCCTACGTCGTCGCCGGGGTGTCCATCGCCATCGTGGCCGGCTGGGTCCTCGGGCGGCTCAAGCTCGAGCGGTACGTCGAGCCCTTCGTGTTCGAGACCACGCTGGGCGGGCAGGTCATCGACTCCACCGCCGGGCTGACCTTCACCCAGCGGGTGCAGATGGGAACCGAGGAGGTCGGCACCATCCTGCGCAAGATCTGGCCCTACCTGCTGGTCGGCATCGGCCTCGGCGCGGTCATCCACGGCTGGGCCCCCGAGGACTTCTTCACGCAGTACGCCGGCGCCGACAACCCCTTCGGGGTCCTGGTGGCCGTGCTCATCGGCATCCCGCTCTACTCCAACGCCGCCGGCATCCTGCCCCTCGTGGAGGCCCTGCACGACAAGGGTCTGCCGATGGGCACCCTGTTCGCCTTCATGATGGCCGTGGTCGCGCTGTCCCTGCCGGAGATGGTGCTGCTCCGCCGCGTGCTCAAGCCGCAGCTGCTCGGCATCTACGTCGCCGTCGTCGGCGTCTCGATCGTCGCCGTGGGCTACCTCTTCAACGTCCTGCTCGCCTGACCACCACCGAAGGGAATGCCTCATGATCATCAAGATCCTCGGCCCCGGCTGCACCAACTGCAAGAACCTGGAACGCGCCACCCGCGAGGCCATCGAACAGCTCGGCCTGGACGCCACCGTGGAGAAGGTCGAGGACTACCCGACCATCCTCGGCTACGGGGTCATGTCCACCCCCGGACTCGTCGTGGACGACACGGTCCTCGTCAGCGGGCGCGTCCCCAAACCCGCTGAGATCAAGCAGCTCCTCACCACCGCAATGGCCGGCTGACCCACTCCGCCTGCTTCGCTGCCGATAGTGGCTGACGTGGGGGGGCGATGGAGGAGTGGCTGCGACGGGACAACAACACTGAGCGTCAGGCGAAGATCCGGCCGATCTGCGCGAGGCGTTCGGGGACCAGGGTGAACCACGCCTGCTGCCCACGCCGTTCCCGCGTGAGCAGTCCCGCCTCGGTGAGCACCTTGAGGTGGTGGGACACCGTGGGCTGAGCGAGCCCTAGTGCCGGAGTCAGGTCGTAGACGCTCGCGCAGCACTCATCGGCGGCACGGATGATGCTCAGAAGCTGCAGCCGAGCTGGGTCTGAGACGGCCTTGAGCAGCCCGGCCACCTCCTGCGCCTCGACGCGGTCGAGCGGTGCGCGAACCGGCGCACCGCAGCACTTGCCGATGGCTCCCTCGAGCAGGGTGGCAAAAGGCAGGCTCGTCTCTGTCACGGTGCTGACCTCCTCGTGTCAGGTGCGTCTCACACGGCCGCATTGACGCCTCTCAATATTGACACATATCGATTGATCCTGACAGGCTGATCGGGGGACGACGATGACAGAGGAACAACGGAATGAGACGGCGATCAGCATGAGCCAGCCAACACACGTCGGCAATCCCGGTGGCGCCAGTCCGGACGACGGCTCCGTGCACGTGGCGGCCAAGCTCTCCACCCTGGACCGGTTCCTCCCGGTGTGGATCGGCGCCGCCATGATCGCGGGGTTGCTCCTCGGACGGGCGATCCCGGGCCTGGACCAGGCATTGAGTGCCGTCGAGGTCGACGGGGTCTCGCTGCCGATCGCGATCGGCCTGCTCGTCATGATGTACCCGGTGCTGGCCAAGGTCCGCTACGACCGCCTCGACACCGTCACCGCCGACAAGCCCATGCTCGTCAGCTCGCTCGTGCTCAACTGGGTCATCGGCCCCCTGCTGATGTTCACCCTGGCCTGGATCTTCCTGTACGACCTGCCGGAGTACCGCACCGGCCTGATCATCGTCGGGCTCGCCCGCTGCATCGCCATGGTCATCATCTGGAACGACCTCGCCTGCGGTGACCGCGAGGCCGCGGCGGTCCTGGTCGCGCTCAACTCGGTCTTCCAGGTCGTCATGTTCGGCGTCCTCGGGTGGTTCTACCTCTCGGTGCTGCCCGGCTGGCTGGGCCTGCCCGAGGAGACGCTCGACGTCTCGCCGTGGCAGATCGCCAAGTCCGTCGTCATCTTCCTCGGAATCCCGCTGCTGGCCGGCTATCTGTCGCGGCGGATCGGCGAGAAGCGTTGGGGGCGAGAGGCTTACGAACAGTCGTTCCTGCCGCGGATCGGGCCGTGGGCGCTCTACGGCCTGCTGTTCACCATCGTCATCCTCTTCGCGTTGCAGGGCGACCAGATCACCAACAACCCGTGGGACGTCGCCCGCATCGCCCTGCCCCTGCTGGTCTACTTCGCCCTCATGTGGGGTGGCGGCTTCGCCCTGGGGAAGGCCCTGGGCATGACGTACGAGCGCACCACGACGCTCGCGTTCACCGCCGCGGGCAACAACTTCGAGCTCGCCATCGCCGTGGCCATCGCGACCTTCGGCGTCACCTCCGGGCAGGCCCTGGCCGGTGTCGTCGGCCCGCTCATCGAGGTGCCCGTCCTCGTCGGCCTCGTCTACGTCAGCCTCGCCCTGCGCAACAAGTTCCCGCACCAACAGCAGGCCGCGACCCTGCCCCCCAAGGAGAGCCCCCATGCCTGAGATCCACGTCTACGAACCCGCCCTGTGCTGCACCACCGGCGTGTGCGGCCCCGAGCTCGACCAGGACCTCGTCCACTTCACCGCCGACGTCTCACACGTCACCGAGGCCGGCGGCCAGGTGGCTCGGCACAACCTCGCCAGCGACCCCCACGCGTTCGTCAACGACGACACCGTCCGCAACTTCATGCACCTCGCCGGTTCCGACGGGCTGCCCCTGACAGCTGTGGACGGGGTGACCGTGCTCACCGGGCGCTACCCCACCCGGGCCCAGCTGCGACGGTTCGCCGGACTGCCCGACACCGAGCACGAGGCCACCCTTGTCCCCGTGCCGGGCACCGAGGCACCGCCGCGCTCCCTGAACCTGATCGGTTCCACCGGTGCGGCCTGCGTCCCCGGCGCCGACGACGGCACGGGTGGCGGGTGCTGCTGATGACCGCCCTGCCCTTCCTCGACGACCCGCCCCGGTTCCTGTTCTTCACCGGCAAGGGTGGTGTCGGCAAGACCTCGTTGGCGTGCGCCACCGCCGTGCGACTCACGGGCGCGGGACGACGGGTGCTGCTGGTGAGCACCGACCCGGCATCCAATGTCGGGCAGGTCTTCGGCCTCACCATCGGCAACACCATCACCGCGATCCCCGACGTGCCGCTGCTGTCCGCCCTCGAGATCGACCCGCAGCAGGCAGCGGACGCCTACCGGGCCCAGATCATCGACCCCGTGCGGGGCCTGCTCCCCGCCGCCGAGGTCGACGCGATGACCGAGCAGCTCTCCGGCGCGTGCACCACCGAGATCGCCTCCTTCAACGAGTTCACCTCCCTCCTGGCGGACCCCGAGACCACCGCCGACTACGACCACGTCCTGTTCGACACCGCCCCCACCGGCCACACGATCCGGCTGCTGCAGCTGCCCGGTGAGTGGACGACGTACCTGTCCGACGGCAAGGGCGACGTGTCCTGCCTGGGCCCGGTCGCCGGTCTGGACCGGCTGCGCCACGACTACCGCGGCGCCCTGGAGGCCCTCACCGACCCCTCGCGCACCCGGCTCGTGCTCGTCGCCCGCCCCCAACGGTCCGCGCTCGGCGAGGCCGGCCGCACCTACGCCGAGCTGCTCGAGCTCGGGATGAGCGACGCCCACCTCGTCGTCAACGGCGGGATGCCGCACGACGCCGCCGGTGACCCGCTCGCCGCCGCCGTGGAGTCCCGCGAAGCCCTTGCCCTGCAGGATCTGCCGGCCAACCTGCGCCCGCTGCCCCGCACCACGATCCTCCTGCTGCCGTTCAACACCGTCGGGCTGGCGGCGTTGCGCGCGCTCCTCGACCCCGCCGCACCGCCCCTCCCCGACACCGGCTCAGCCACCTCGGCGACCGTACCCGACGGCTTCACCGACCTGCGTTCTCTCGTCGACGGCATCGAGGCTGACGGCCCGTCGCTGGTCATGTGCATGGGCAAGGGCGGGGTGGGCAAGACGACCGTGGCCGCCGCCGTCGCCCTCGAGCTCGCGCACCGCGGACACGAGGTGCTCCTGTCCACGACGGACCCGGCCGCCCACCTGACCGAAACCCTGCAGGCCGACGTCGAGCACCTGGCGGTCTCGCGCATCGACCCCGAGCACGCCATCACGCAGTACCGCGAACGCGTCATGGCCGGCAAGGGCAGCGCCTTGGACGACGCCGGCCGGGCCGTGCTCGCAGAGGACCTGAAGTCCCCGTGCACCGACGAGGTCGCCGTCTTCCAGCAGTTCTCGCACATGGTGTTCCAGTCCCGCAAGAAGTTCGTCGTCCTGGACACCGCCCCCACCGGGCACACCCTGCTGCTCCTGGACGCGACCGGTTCCTACCACCGCGAGATCACCCGGCAGATGAGCGAGGGCACCCGCTACGTCACCCCCCTGATGCGCCTGCAGGACCCGCACCAGACCAAGGTCCTGCTCATCACCCTCCCCGAGACCACACCGGTCCAGGAAGCCGAGGAGCTCCAGGGCGACCTCGCCCGCGCCGGCATCACCCCCTACGCCTGGGTCGTGAACAACAGCCTCGCCGCCGCCGCACCCTCCTCTGCCTTCCTGCAGGCCCGCGCCCGCGCCGAGCTCCCCTCCCTGGCCCGCGTCGCCGAGCTGTGCGGCCGAGTCGCCATCGTGCCGATGCTCGCCCGCGAACCCGTCGGCACGCCGGCACTGTCCGCGCTCACCCAGCACACCGCCACGAAAGCGCAGCTCGCCCATGCCCCCTGAGGTGGCCGGGCCACCACGGCCGACACCCAGCGCCACCGCGGCGCGTCACCTCCAGACCTGACTCCACCCCATCCGACCGCAACCCACAAGGAGCCCAGCCCCGTGTCTGACAAGCCCTCCGTCCTGTTCGTGTGCATCCACAACGCCGGCCGCTCGCAGATGGCCGCGGCCTACCTGAACCACCTCTCCGGTGGTGCCGTCGAGGTGCGCTCCGCCGGTTCCGCCCCGGCCGACCAGGTCAACCCCTCCGCCGTGGAGGCGATGGCCGAGGAGGGCATCGACATCACCGCCGAGACCCCCAAGATCCTGACCTCCGAGGCGGTCAAGGAGTCCGACGTGGTCATCACCATGGGCTGCGGAGACACCTGCCCGATCTTCCCCGGCAAGCGCTACGAGGACTGGGAGCTCGATGACCCCGCCGGCAAGGGCGTGGACTTCGTGCGACCGATCCGCGACGACATCAAGCAGCGGGTCCTGGCCCTGATCGCCTCCCTCGACGTCCCCGCCGCAAGGTCCTGACCCGACGGAGAATCCCATGTCACAACCTGCGGTGCTGTTCATCTGCGTCAAGAACGGTGGCAAGTCCCAGATGGCTGCGGCCCTCATGCGCCAGGTGGCCGGCCAGGACATCGAGGTGCACTCCGCCGGCACCAGGCCCGGCGCCGAGCTGAACGCGTTGTCCGTGCAGGTCCTGGAGGAGGTCGGCGCCCCCACGGCGGGTGAAGTGCCCAAGCCCATCGACCCGCACCTGCTCGCGCGCATGGATGTCGTGGTGACCCTCGGTGAGGAAGCCCAGGTCGACACGGTGCCCGGGCCACGCTTCGAGACGTGGGTCACCGACGAACCCAGCGAGCGCGGCATCGACGGCATCGAGCGGATGCGCCTCGTGCGGGACGACATCGCGGCCCGCGTCAAAGTCCTGGCTGAGGATCTCACGGGCCTCCCCGCTCAGGCTGGCGGTCCGCCAGTGGCAATCTCGCCAGAGCCTGCACCGTCGTACCGTGGAACCCAGGCCCGAGAAGAGAGGGACAGCTCATGAACGACACGAACGCGGAAGTCCGCGAGGAGGTGCGGGCCCACTACGCCCGGGCCGCCTCCGCCATGACCGCCGCGGACGGTCGGACCACCCTGACCGTGGTGGACGCCGACCAGTGCTGCAGCCCCTCACCCGGAGCGCAGGCCACGTGCTGTGGGGCCGACCAGGAGGTCGGGCCAGCCTTCGGCGCCGCCCTGTACTCGGCCGGCGAGCACGGGGAGCTCCCGGTTGAGGCGGTCGCCGCGAGCCTCGGGTGCGGCAACCCGATGCTGGTGGCCGAGCTGCGTCATGGGGAGAAGGTGCTCGACCTCGGTTCCGGCGGAGGGATCGACGTCCTGCTCGCGGCGCGACGTGTGGGGGAAACCGGCTTCGTCTACGGGGTCGACATGACCGACGAGATGCTCGACCTCGCGCGCGCCAACGCCGCCAAGGCCGGCGTGCAGAACGTGCAGTTCCTCAAGGGCGTCATCGAGGAGCTTCCCCTGCCCGACAGCGCGGTCGACGTAGTCATCTCCAACTGCGTCATCAACCTGTCCACCGACAAGGCTGCGGTGCTGTCCGAGATGTACCGCGTCCTGCGCCCGGGCGGCCGCATCGGCATCTCCGACGTGGTCGCCCAGGACCACCTGAGCCCGGCCGACCGGGCGCAGCGCGGCTCCTTCGCCGGGTGCTTCGCCGGGGCCCTGTCCCGCCAGGAGTACTTCGAGGGCCTCACCGGGGCCGGCTTCGTCGACCCGGAGGTCACCTTCACCCACGAGGCGGCCGATGGCATGCACGGAGCCCTGATCCGGGCCACCAAACCGGAGGACAGGTCCACGCAGTCCTGACCACCGCCGCGACCACTTTCGGTGCGAGTTGGCCCTGTCGGGAGCGCTGGGCACCGGGGAGTCCCGCGTCGGCCCGGGGTCTGTTCACCCCGGCACCGGTGGGCGGTCCCCTTGCGCGGTGCGCCCGAGGTCACCAGCGCAGGGCTTCTTGTGTGCCCGTTGCGGCCAGCCGGGTCGCGCGAAGGAGACTGACCGTGGCGGTCGCGCACAGTACGAGTACCCCGACCAGCGCCGGGGAGTACGAGCCGGTCACGGTGCGGGCGAGGCCGGCGGCGAAGGGGCCGGTGGTGGTTGCCATCGTGGTGAGGACCGTCATCAGGGCGGCCAGGGTCGCGTAGCGGGCGACGCCGAACCCGTGCGCCAGCAGGGCTGGGCGGGCGATCGTGCCGACGCCGAACCCTGCACCGAAGAGCAGCACGAATGTGGCCGCGCCCGCGACGGTCTCGCCCGCGGTCAGCAGGACGAGGACGCCGGTTGCCTGCAGGGTGAACATCACTGCGGTGGACACCCCGACCGGGATGCGGCGGGCCACCCCGGTCAGGACGAGACGGCCCGAGACCGACAGGGCCCCGAGCGCCCCTGTCGCCGTCGCGGCGAAGGCCGCTGAGTGTCCGTGCTCGAGGAGGAACGGGACGAGGTGTACGGCCACGACGATGACGGCGCCGGCCTGGGCGGCGAATGCCGCCGCGTACCAGCGGAACAGCGGCCGGCGCAGCGCCCACCCGGCCGTGGCGCTCAGGCCCGGGCCGTGACCATCCGGGGGCTCGGCCGGGTGCGGTGGCGGTGGGTGGGGTGCGCCGTCGGGGTGCAGGCCCAGGTCGGCCGGCTCGGCCCGCAGCACCAGCCAGTGCGGAAGGACGGTCAGGGCCGCCAAAGCCCCAGCCAGAACCAGGAGAGCGGCTCGCCATCCCAGTGCCTGGATGAGGGCGTTTGACGCGGGGAGGGCGATCGTCGAGGCGAACCCGGCAACGACGGTGACCGCGAGCAGCGCCGTGGACCGCTTGGCGTGGAACCACCGGATGACCACCGCGAACGCCGGGTCGTACAGGACGGCGGCCCGGGCCGCACCGATGCCGGCCATCACGAGGTAGAGCCCGGCAACCGTGGTCACCTGCGACCAGGCCACCACGAGCAGCGCGCACACGATCGACCCGGTGGTCATCAGACCTCGAGGACCGCGGACGTCCAACCATCGCCCCAGCGGCACCGCGGCCAGCCCGGTCAACAGCACCGCCAGCGAGAACGCCCCGCCCAAGACCGCAGCTGAGAAGCCGAGCTCGGCTCCCATCGGCACCTGGAAGACGGCGAACGCGTAGTACAGGATGCCCCAGCTGACCGTCTCGGTGACCGCCAGAACCGCGACGATGCGCCACCCGTGGAAGAGCCGCTCCGGCGCTGGCGCCGGCGCCGGTGCTGGACTGGTCACCCGCAGCAGGCGCCGGAGCGGCTCGCCGAGACGTCGGTGACGGCCAGAGCCGAAGCGCCGACCGCCACCGTGGCGGCATCCTGCACGGTGCCGGCGGCGTCGCCAGCCCGGCCGTTGGGGACACCGGTGGCGAACCCGACCCGGAGCCGGCCCAGCGAGGCGGCGACGTTCCACGACTCACCGTCCTCACATCGACAGGGACTGCGGCTTCGTCGTTCCAGGCGCGACTGGTGGTTGGGGTGGTGAAGGTACTGGTGGTCAGGCGTCCCGGGCACCTACGCTTTCGGGCACACCGACCGCCGAAGAGAGCACGATGCGCTACCT
>Ga0073899_10003226_pt1 | contig 14511 bp, 12 predicted proteins | sample KloWWTmetaKNB5Ph_FD_88975 | JGI IMG/M metagenome (GOLD analysis project Ga0073899, IMG submission 88975) | Active sludge microbial communities from Klosterneuburg, Austria, studying microevolution and ecology of nitrifiers - Klosterneuburg... | ecosystem: Engineered > WWTP > Aerobic digester >...
GGGATCGGGATCGGGATCGGGATCGGGATCGGGATCGGGATCGGGATCGGGATCGGGATCGGGATCGGGATCGGGATCGGGATCGGGATCGGGATCGGGATCCCGCTCCGGCTCGCTACTCTCGGACCATGCGCAGGTAGAGGGCGGCGCTCTTGTTGGTCGGATCGCGCTGGAGGACCTCGCGCCACTCGTGGACGGCGTCTTCCTTGCGGCCGGCGGAGAAGTAGGCGACGCCGAGGTGGACGCGGGCGGGCAGGTACTCGGGGCGCTGGTCGCGCGCGGTGGTCAGCTCGTGGATCGCGGCGTCGTGATCGCCCATGTCGCGGTAGACCGCGCCGAGGCGGACCCGCAGGTCGGCGAACTCGGGGCACAGGCCGAGCGCGTTGCCGTACTCGCGCACCGCCTCGTCGTACATCGCGAGGCTGGCGTAGCCGGCGCCGAGGTCGGCGTGCATGTTGGCCAGCTTGCCGCGCGCGAACGGGTCGATGCTGCGCGGCGCCTTGTAGCTGGTGGTGACGACGCGCGAGTACACCTCGCGGGCGCGGTCGTACTTGCCGCGATCGTTGTAGGTCACCGACAGGTTGAGCGCCGCCTCGGTGTAGTTGGGGTTGATCGCCAGCGCCGCCTCGAAGGCCTGCTCGGCCTCCTGGAACCGCCCCTGCGCGTGGTAGATGACGCCGAGCATGTTCGAGACGTCGGCGAAGCGCGGCTCGATCGCGACCGCCTCGGCCAAGAGCGGCTCCGCCTTGTCGTACTCGCCGGCCTTGTAGTGCTCGCGGCCGAGCGTGATGAGCTGATCGACTCGTTCCGACATGGTGGCTCCGGCGCGGTTACGGCTTCTTCGGCGCGACGGCCGGCAGCCGGGCGATGGCGCCCTTGGCGTCCCCGGCCTGGCCGCTCTGCGGGTACTTCTGGATCAGCTCGCCCCACGCCTCGCGGGCGCGGTCGGGCATGTCGACCTTGGCGTAGGCGCGGCCGAGCAGCCACAGCGCGCGCTCGTCGTAGCCGACGCCGCGGTAGCGATCGAGCAGGCGCCGCAGCCGCAGCACCGTGCCCATCGGCCGGCCCTTGTCCCAGTAGTAGGTGGCGACGTACCACTCGTGATCGGCGAGCCGCCGGGCGACCTTGGCCCGCAGCTCCTCGCCGCGCTTGCGGAACGGCGAGTCGGGGAACTTCTCGATGAACTTGTCGAGCTCCTGGGCCGCCTCCTCGATCGAGGTCTGGTCCTTCTCGTAGGACGGCGGCAGGATCCACATGTCGCCGGGGAGCTCCTTGTAGTAGGCCTCGGCGATGCGCAGGCTGGTGTAGCCGTTGGCGACCAGCTCGTGGGTGACGTGGAGCTTGGCGAAGACCTTGTAGCTCTCGGCGGCGTCGAGGTACTGCTCGGCGCCGAACAGCGAGTCGGCCAGCCGCAGCTCGGCCAGCACCGCGAACTTCGAGTACGGGAACCGGCTGCGGATGAAGCCGAAGTACTTGCCGGCGGCCTCCCACTCGCGCCGCTCGAGCATCTCCATGCCGCGGTCGTAGTTCTTCTGCGCCGACACCGAGTAGTCGACCGCGGTGGGGCCGCTGCGCCCTCCGCAGGCGAGGGTGGCCAGCGCCAGCGCGAGCACGAGTCCGATACGACGCGAAATCATCTGGGAAGTCCCGAGGTTGGGCATGTGTACACCGGCGAGGCTGACGGGGTCAAACGAAGGAACGCACGGCGGCGTAGGCATTGGACCGCCGAGGCGCGCGGCGGGTTGCCGGCGGTCGACGCTTGTGGCTCCATGGCCCCATGGACCGTCGGCTCATGGCACTGGCAGTGGCTACCACGGCAGCGGCGTCGGCGTGCGGCGGCGGGACCACGCGATCCCTGGTGACCCTGGCGCCGCCCCCAGCCCCCAGCACCGTCGCGACCCTGGCCGGCAACCTGTGCGATGGCCAGGTCTGCCAGTGCCGGGCCGCCGACGCGCCGGCCGACGGCGGCGCCGGCGTGCCGCCCGAGGGCGTGAAGCGCTTCGAGATCCGGGTCGGCCCGTCCGAGCACGCGCTGTGGGTGACGGTCGACGACATGGTGCTGTACAAGGGCGTGGCCCGGGCCGAGGACTGCTTCTACGTCGACTTCGGGGCCGGCGACCACAAGCTCGGGCTGCGCGCGGCGAACCCCGGCGGCGTGTCGGCGGCGGTCAAGGTGTCGGAGTACGCCGACGCCACCCAGTCCTGGTACGACACGTTCCAGTTCGCGTGCGGCGCGCCCGGCGTGTGCTCGTACGACGAGCTCGACGAGTTCAAGGCGTCGCTGGCCAAGTACCAGCGCGACATCCACGATCCGTGCGGCTCGGTGAAGATCAAGGGCGTGGCCTGGGACACCGACGTCGCGCCTGATACGCAGCACCCCGGCAACCTGCAGGTGGCGTGGACCCTCGACATCTACGAGTTCACGCCCAAGCACGCCCACGGCGATCCCGCGTGCGCCACGCGCTTCGAGTGATCGCGTGACCTTCGCGTACCCCGACGCCTACGACGTGATCGTCGTCGGCGCCGGCCACGCCGGCTGCGAGGCCGCGCTGGCCGCCGCGCGGCTGGGCGCGCGCACGCTGGTCCTGACCGGGTCGCTCGAGCTGGTCGCGCAGATGTCGTGCAACCCGGCGATCGGCGGCGTGGCCAAGGGCCACCTGGTCAAGGAGATCGACGCGCTCGGCGGCGCGATGGCCCAGGTCATCGACGCCACCGGCATCCAGTTCCGCCGGCTCAACGCGTCGAAGGGCCCGGCGGTGCGCTCGACCCGGGCCCAGGCCGACAAGCGCCGCTACCGCGAGGCGATGCGGGCCCGGCTCGAGGACGCGCCCGGCGTGGCGCTGCGCCAGGCCGAGGTCGCGAGCATCGACACCGACCCGGACGGTCCCGGCGGGGCCGGCGGCGCGCGGCCCCGGGTCGTCGGCGTCACCACCACGATGGGCGTGCGCTACCGCGGCCGGGCCGTGGTCATCACGACCGGCACGTTCCTGCGCGGCGCGATCTTCGTCGGCGACGCCCGGGCCGCCGGCGGCCGGGCCGGCGAGGCGCCGTCGGTGTCGCTGTCGGGCTCGCTGGCGCGGCTGGGCCTGCCGCTGGCGCGGCTCAAGACCGGCACGCCGTGCCGCATCGACGGCAAGACCATCGACTACGCGTCGCTCGAGCGGCAGCCGGGCGACGATCCGCCGCCGCGGTTCGCGCTCGATCACGACGGCGCGCCGCCGGCGCTGACCCAGCGGCCGTGCTGGATCACCTACACCACCGCGGCGACCCACGACCTCATCCGCGCCAACCTGCACCGGTCGCCGCTGTACCAGGGCGCGATCGAGGGCGTCGGCCCGCGCTACTGCCCGTCGATCGAGGACAAGGTCGTCCGGTTCGCGGACAAGGAGCGCCACCAGATCTACCTGGAGCCCGAGTCCACCGACAGCTTCGATCGCGGCGAGATCTACCCCAACGGCATCTCGACCTCGCTGCCCTACGACGTGCAGCTGGCGCTGGTGCGATCGATCCCCGGCCTCGAGCGGGCCGAGATGACCCGGCCCGGCTACGCGGTCGAGTACGACTACGTCGATCCGCGCGAGCTGTACCCGACGCTCGAGACCCGGCGGGTCGCGGGGCTGTACCTCGGCGGGCAGATCAACGGCACCTCGGGCTACGAGGAGGCGGCGATCCAGGGGCTGCTGGCCGGCGCCAACGCGGCGCTGGCGCTGGCCGGGCGCGAGCCGCTGGTGCTGTCGCGGGCCGCGGCCTACGGCGGCGTGCTGGTCGACGACCTGGTCACCCGCGGCACCAAGGAGCCATACCGGATGATGACCTCGCGCGCCGAGTTCCGGCTGCTGCTCCGCGAGGACAACACCGCCGAGCGGCTGCTGCCGGTGGCGCGCGCGGCCGGCCTGGTCGACGACGCGCGCTGGGCGTGGTTCGAGCGGCGCACCGCGGCGCTGGCCGCGGCCCGGGCCCGGGTGCAGGCGGCGTCGGTCACCGGCACCGCGGCGGTCGAGGCGGCGCTGGCGCGGCTCGGGTCGGCGTCGATCGCCGGCCGCCGGGTGACCCTGGCCGAGCTGCTGCGCCGGCCCGAGCTCGACTGGCGCGCGGTCGAGCAGCTCGCCGCCGCCGGCGAGCTCGCCGCCGGCGACGCCCCCGCCGAGCTGGCCGAGATCGTCGAGACCGAGGTGAAGTACAAGGGCTACCTCAAGCGCCAGGCCGCGGACGCGGCGCGGCTGATCGAGGCCGACCGGGTGCCGCTGGCCGACGACCTCGACTACGCCGGCATCCCCGGGCTGTCCCGCGAGGTGGTCGAGAAGCTGTCGGCGCTGCGGCCGGTGTCGGTGGGGCAGGCGGCGCGCGTCGACGGCGTGACGCCGGCCGCCGTCTCGATCTTGATGACCCACCGCGCCCTCAGCCGACGCCGTGGGATAAGCTCTGGCGGATGAACCAGCGACTGTCGTGGACGATCGGTAGCCTCGCGCTCGGCTTGCTCGCCACCGCCTCGCCCGCCCGCGCCGGCGGCCTGTACCTGCCGGGCTCGGGCCCGGTGTCGGTCGGCCGCGCCGGCGCCGCGGTGGCGTCGCTCGACGATCCGTCGGCGATCGGCGTGAACCCGGCCGGCATCGCCGGCACCCACGGCACGGTGGTCTACATCGGCGCCTCGCTGATCAGCTTCAACATGACGTTCCACCGCTACGGCGCGTACGAGGACGTCGCCGGCCGCACCGACCCGTGGGAGGGGCAGGCCTACGGCGCGGTGTCCGACGACTCCAAGCCGGCGATCGGCATCGGCCAGTTCCAGGCGGTGCCGACGATCGCGGTGGCCCACAGCCTCGACAAGGTGGTGAAGGGGCTGACGATCGGCGCCGGCATCTACGCGCCGACCGCGTACCCCGCGCGGCGGATGGGCGCCGACTACACGCTCGAGGATCCGACCCGGCCGCCGCCGCCGACCCGCTACGACGTGATCGAGCAGAACGCCGCGGTGGTGCTGCCGTCGATCATGGTGGCGTACCGCCCGATCGACAAGCTCGATCTCGGCGCCCGGTTCTCGTCGGGCTTCGGCGAGATCGAGGCCACGACCTACGTGTGGGGCCTGGCCAACTTCGAGGAGTGGGCCGGCAAGGACGCCAAGTTCCACGTCAAGGTGAAGGACATGTTCGTCCCGACCTTCGGGCTGGGCGCGCGCTACCGGGTGTCGCCAGCGATCGAGGTCGGCGCGGCGTGGGCCAGCGCGGTGAACGTCGAGGCCAGCGGCACCGGCGACGCGGTCCAGGGCTCGGGCGTCGAGCTCGGGCCGGGCCAGCGCCCGACGATCATCCCGGTCGAGGACAGCGCCGCCGCCTGCGCCAAGGGCGGCACCGCCGCGGCGCTCAAGGCCTGCGTCAACATCGTCTTGCCGATGACCGCGACCGTCGGCGGCCGCTACATCGTGCGCGACGGCCAGGGCGCGCAGGTGGCCGACGTCGAGGCCAACGTGCAGTGGGAGCAGTGGAGCGACGCGTCGATCCAGGAGGTCATCGTCGACGGCTTCGCGTCGCTCGACGGCACCACCAACGCCGGCGTGCCGCTCAACAAGAGCCTCATCCGCCACAACTTCCAGGACACGTTCTCGCTGCGGCTCGGCGGCAGCTACCAGCGGGTCATGGGCCCGGGCCTGGTGACGCTGCGCGGCGGCCTCGCCTACGACACGACCGCCGCCAAGGAAGGCTGGGAGCGCGCCGACCTCGACGGCGCCGCCCGCACCACCGCCACGCTGGGCGCGTCGTTGACGCTGTCCAAGGTGCGCGTCGACCTCGGCGGCGGCATCGTCCACGAGGGCACGCGCACCCAGACCACCGGCTGCAACAACAACACGCTCGGCGCCAACTGCACCGGCCCCGGCCTCTTGCCGCCCGACTCGCGCACCGGCCCCGACCCGATCCAGCCGATCGCCGGCACCGGCAGCCAGCAGATCAGCCCGATCAACCAGGGCGCGATCAAGAGCGGCTACGGCATCCTGCTGCTCGGCGTGACGACCTGGTTCTGAGCGGGCGCGGCGGCGGCGGGCGGGGCGCGGCGGGTCATGGCCCGACGAGCAGCGGGGGCGGCGAACCCGGCTCCGGCTCCGGCTCCGACGCCGGCTCCGGCTCCGGCTCCGGCTCCGGCTCCGGTTCCGGCTCCGGTTCCCGATCCCGTCCCTGATCCGTTCGGCTAGGGCAGCGGCGCGCCCCACTCGGCGATCAGCGCGCTGGTGCCGTCGGGGGCGATCGTCGTGCGCCAGTGGTGCGACTGGATGCAGCCCGACAGGCAATCGCCCCAGCCGATCCAGAACTCGAGCGTGCGGGTCCCGGTGGCGTCGACGCCGAGGTCGATCACGTCCGACGAGCTGCCCGCGCCCTCGCAGGGGAAGCGCTCGACCTCGATGCCCGGGACCCCAGCCAGCGCGGCGGCGACGTTGTCGGCCGAGACCGCGCCGCGCGACCCGAAGGTGGCGACGTGCGCGTCCGGCGCCAGCGTCCCCATCCAGAAGTCCCAGACGTCCATCGCCGCGACCACGGCGTCGACGGTCGGGTCGCCGGTGGGGGCCAGCCCGGCGCTCCACGCGGCGGCGATCGCGGGGGCCTCGATGATCCACGTCACCCGCCCGCGCTCCTGGTGCCACGAGGCGGCGGTGGGGACGTCGTCCAGCCGCGCGCGCAGCGGCGCGAAGCCCGCGCGGATCACCGCCGCCGCTGCGTCGACCTCGGGCTGCGTCGGGATGATCGCGGCGGTCGCGCGCTTGGCCAGCTCGTGGGCCGACAGGCACAGCGACGACCGCTGGTCGCGTAGGATCTCCCGCGCGCCGCACGGCAGCTCCTCGTCGCCCGGCTCCCCGCACGCCGCGAACGCCGCCGCGACTGCGCCCAGGCCGACCCACATGACGCGCCGCATGGACGAACCTTAGCGCGCGATGCTGGCTCCGGCACCGACGCCGGCTCCGGCTCCGACGCCGGCTCCGGCTCCGGCTCCGGCTCCGGCTCCGGCTCCGGCGCCCGATCCCGTTCACGATCCCGGTCGACGCAGCCCTCACGGGCGCCGCCGATCACCGCGGCGGGGTGAGCGCGGCGACGCGCGTTTCTCGAGCACGTTTTGGGCGACGATGGCGTAGGATGCGCGTGTCGAGCTGACCGGCGGCGGGCAGCGCGTGAACCGCGGACGACGAGGCGCACCATGGGGACCAACGAGGCACGCGACCACGAGGATGGCGGAACGATCACCGTCGACCGCGCGGAGATCGCGCGCGCGCTCGCGAAGCGAAAGCCGTCGCTGGGCGAACTCGCGGCGCTCGGCGCCGAACTAGCGCTCGGGCCCGTGCAGCTCGCGGCGCTGCTCGGTGGCCGTGCCGACCTGCGGTTGACGCCGACCCAGCTCGCCAACCTCAAGGCCTCGGCGGCGGCCGCGCTCGCGGGGACCAAGGAGGCCGAGTCGGAGGATGGGACCAGCTTGGCGAGCCTGTGTGGATCCACGGGGACGCCGTCCGGCGCGAGCCCGGCCCCGACGACGGCGCCGACGGTGCCGTCGGTCACCGCCAGCCACACCGGGTTCACCGAGACCGCCGCCGGCACCACGCTCCAGACCGACACGGTCGGCGCCGGCGCCGTGACGATCCGCCGCGACGTCGAGGGGACCGTCGGGACGCGCACGATCGTCAACGCGTTCGCGCTCTCGTACAAGGGCGCCGACTCGGCGGACGCCCACTGGCTGCAGTTCATCCATCGCGAGATCATCGGCATCGACAGCGCCGGAACCGCGACGCCGTTGACCGACGCGATCACGACGTCCGGCACCCGCGGCGGTTCGTACGCGCTGACGCCCGGGGGCACCGCGACCACGTTCGGCACGCCGGGCGCGGCGAACTACAACACCGACTCGGCGTCGGCCACCGATCCGTTCTACGAGGCGGGGTTCGCCGCCAACCGCGCGGCCGGCGAGACCTCGATGTTCGACAAGCCCGCCGCGCACGGCAAGGTGAACGCCGCGTTCGCCAACGGCGCGGCGCGGGTCATCTCCCGGGCCCACTTCGACACGTTCCTCGTGCAGACCGACAAGGTCACCTACCACTCGTCGCTGACCGTCGCGTACGACTTCGCCTCGGCGACCGCGACCCCGGCACCGACCACCACGCTCCACGCGGCGGGGGCGGCGTCGGCGCTGCCGAGCACGATCCAGCAGCGCTTCCACGCGCAGTATCCGGCGTTCACCTTCATCAAGTAGCCGTGAGGACCTCATGCCTGGCGATCATCCGACCGCTGCCGACGACCACGACGACGCGGGCCTGATCACCGTCTCCCGCGGCGACATCTCGCGGGCGCTGTCCAAGCGCAAGCCGTCGCTCAGCGAGCTGGCGACGCTCGGCGCCGAGCTGGCGCTCGGGCCGCTGCAGCTCGCGGCGCTGCTCGGCGGCAAGGCCGATCTGCGGTTGACCCAGGAGCAGGCCGACAACCTCCGGGCGTCGGCCGCGTCGGCCGTGGCCGGCACCAACGAGGCCGCGTCCGACGACGTCACCCAGTCGGCGAGCCTGTGCGGTTCGTCGGGCACGCCCTCGGGCGGGAGCCCGACGCCGACGCCGGCGCCGAAGGTGGCGTCGGTGACGACGACCAGCAGCGCGTTCAGCGAGACCGACGCCGGCACGACGATGAAGTCCGACACCGTGGGCTCGGGCACGGTCGCGATCCGGCGCGACGTCAAGGGCAACGTCGGGACGCGCGCGATCGTCAACGCCTTCGCCCTGACGTACAAGGGCAGCGACTCCGCCGACGCCCACTGGCTGCAGTTCATCCACCGCGAGATCATCGGCATCGACAGCGCCGGCACCGCCACGCCGCTGGTGCAGGCGATCACGTCATCGGGCACGCGCGGCGGCAGCTACGACCTCACCCAGGGCGGCGACGCCACGAAGTTCGGCACGCCGGTCGAGGCCAACTACAACACCGACACGACGTCGTCGACCGACCCGTTCTACGAGGCCGGCGGCGCCAACAACCGCAGCGCCGGCGAGACGACGATCTTCGACAAGCCCAGCGCCCACGCCGCGGTCCAGACCGCGTTCGCCAACGGCGCGGTGCGGGTCATCTCGCGCGCTCACTTCGACACGTTCCTGGTGCAGACGGACAAGGTCACCTACCACTCGTCGTTGACGATGACGTACGACATCGCGTCGGCGTCGACCACGCCCGCCCCGGTCACGGCGCTCAACTCGGCCGGCGCGGCGTCGGCGTTGCCGGGCACGATCCAGAAGCGCTTCCACGCGCAGTTCCCGACGTTCAACTTCATCAAGTAGCGTCGCGCCGGCTGCGCGCGACCAGACGAGAGAGGCTCTTCGCATGACGACCCACGGAACGATCACGGTCATGGGCGTGCCGGCGCGCGGCGTCGAGGTGTACGCGGTCCGCGGCGGCAAGGTCGTCGCGGTGGCGCACAGCGATCCCGAGGGCCGGTTCGCGGTCGACGTCGACGCCGAGCAGGTACTGGCGCGCTTCGTCGAGCCGGCGGTGGGCGTCCGCGCCGCGACGCCGGGGGCGGACGGCGCGGTGCAGATCGCGGTCGAGCGCGCCGACATCGTGCGGCTGACCGGCACCCTCGCGACGCCGGCCGGGGTCACGATCGACTGGATCGACCTGTGGTTGACCCCGCGCCTCCCCGAGGTCGCGCCGCGGATCGTAGTCGCGGTCGGCACCGAGAACGCGCAGCGGCCGTGCTACTGGGCGCGGCGCCTGACCGGCGCCGGCTTCGAGCTGCGCCTGCTGCGCGGCACCTGGGCGATGTGGTTGGTGCGCGAAGAGGATGGCGGGCTCACCGCCGAGCCGCCGCTGACGCTGACCCTCGACACGCTGCTGCTGCCGAACGGCGACGAGGCGGAGGCCCATTTCGGCGGCCGCCAGTTCGCGCTCGATCGCGACCTGCAGGTGACGGCCCGGGTGCGGGTGCGCACCGAGGATGAGCTGTGACCCGGCGGTGGGCGGTGGTGGCGCTGGTCGCGGGGGTCGGCTGCGGGTCGCAGCCGCCGTCGGCGCCGCGGTCGGGCCGCGATGACGCGGTGGGCGCCGCGACCGCGCGCGTCCGGGTCCGTGGCGCGGCCGCGCACGGCGACGTCCTGTGGATCGCCGACCAGGCGGTGGTGGCGACGGCCCCCCTGGCCGCCGACGGTACGTGCGGCGTGCCCGCGGTCGGTGCGGGCGCGACCGCGCTGGTGCGGATCGACGCGCCGGTGTTCGGCGTCGTCGAGGTGCCCGCCGGGCGCGCGATCGACGTCGACGTCAGCGCCGCGCAGCTCGCGACCATCCGCGGCACGATCGCGGTGCCGACCGGCGTCGCGTTCGACTGGGTCGATCTCCACCTCACGCCGCGGCCGGGGACCCTGGCGCCGCGGCTGGTGCTGGCCGACGGCACCGGCGCGGCGATGCGCAGCACCTTCGCGACCCGACGGCTGACCGAGCCCGCGTTCACCGCGGAGGTGATCGTCGGTACCTGGGAGGTGCGGCTCGACCGCGAGGTCGACGCGCCGCTGGGGTCAGGCGAGGTCACCCTCGCGACCGGCGCGGTCACCGCCGCGGGCGGTCCGGCCCTGGTCGAGAACCACGGCGGCTGGCAGGTGCCGGTCGCGGGCGACGTGGCGTTGACCATCACGCTCACGCAGCGCACCGAATGAACCCCGAACGCGTCACGGCGGATCGCTGGCGGCTCTGGATCGAGGTGGTCGACCAGGGCCTGGTGCCGGAGCGGGCCCGGCTCGACGAGCTGCGCGCCGAGCGGGCGACCGTCGCGGCGCAGCTGTGGCGCGACCACCTGGTGCCGGCGCTCGGCGCGGCGTACCCGTCGTTGCTCGCGGCCGCCACGCCGGTCGACGCGCGGGTGCGGCGCGAGCTGCGGACCGTCGCCTCCGCGGCGTGGGGCCTGGCGTCGGCGATCTACGCGCTCCACGGCGACGACCCGGTGCGGCGCGACGCGGCGTGCGTGCCGGCGGTGTGGATGACGCTCGCGGCGGCCGCGGTCGATCACGTCGTCGACGACGGGCTGATCGACCCCGACGAGGTGCGCCGGCGCCTGAACCCGTGCGCGGTGCTGGCCGCGGTCACGCCCGGGGCGTCGCCGCGACCGATGCTGGCGGCGCTGCCGTACGTCGATCGCTTGCTGGCGCCGGCGCTGGGCGGGATCCAGGCCCGGATCGCGGCCGCGCGCACGCCGTTCGATCACGCGGTGGTGCGTGAGCTGCGCGTGTGCCTCGAGGCGATGATCTCGGGGCAGCTCGAGTCGCCCCGCCTGCGGATCGGCCCCCACGCCGAGCTCGACGCCATCCACGCGACGCTGCACCGGGTCAACGCGCTGACGGTCTGGGTCGCGACCTACCTGGGGCTGATCGACGCCGGCGACCTGGCGCCGCCGACGATCGCCGCGGTGCGCGACGCGACGACTCGGGTCGGCGAGATCGGGTGGATCCTGGACGCGCTGTCGGACATCCACGCCGACCTCGGCGCCGGCGTGTGGAGCCTGGTCTGGCTCGAGCTCGCGCGCGACAGCGCGGCCGACGCGCCGTGGCTGCGCTACGCGGCGGTCCGTCCCGAGGTCGCGCTCGACGCGCTGGCCGCCAGCGGCGTCATCGCCCGGCTGTTGACGCGGCTGCGGTTCGCGATCGACGAGGTCGAGCGCACCGTCGACGTCCGCCCGGGCGCGGCCGGGGCGCTGGCCGACTTTTGCCGCTACATGGTCTGGTCGTTCCTCGCGGCGCGGAGGCCGGGGACGTGATCCACGACGTGTTCTTCTCCGGCGCCCGCCCGGCGCCCGCGCCGGCGGCCGGCTACGCGCTGGCGGCGCACCACCTCGACGACGAGCTGCGGTTCGCCGCGGCGGCGCTGGCGCGGGCCGCGGCGCGCAGCGTCGACGACGGCGGCGGGGCGATCGCGGCCGAGGCCCAGGTGAGCGAGCTGCGCCAGCAGATCGACGCCCGGGTCGCGGCGACCGCCGCCGCCGACCAGGTGCTGCCGCTGCGCCGGATCCAGGTCCGGCTCGGGCTGACCGACCTCGAGCGCGACATGATCGCGCTGCTGGTCGCGGTCGAGGTCGAGCCGCGGCTGCTGGCGGCGCTGGCCACGCCCGGCGGCGTGCCACCGGTCGCGCTGACCGCCGCGGCGCTGCAGCGGGCGCTGACCGGCCCGGTCGTCACGGCGCAGCTGTTCGTCGCCGACCTCCTGCACCCGGTGTCGGTGCTCAGCCGCGGCGTCGTCGTGCGCGGCGACGACGGCGCGCCGCAGCTGCCGCTGGCGGCCGCGCCGCTGCGCTTGAACCGGGGCGTCCTGGCCGCGGCGCTCGGCGCCACGGCCCGCGATCCGGCGCTGGCCGGGCTGCTCGCCGACCGATCGCCCGGCGACGCCGGGCGGCCGTCGGACGCGGACGCGCACCTCGCGGTCGCGCTGCGGCGTCGCGGCGTCGCGCTGTGGCTGAGCGGCCCGCTGGCCGATGGCCGCGAGCTGGCCGGCGCGGTCGCCGCGGTGGCTGGCCGTCCGCTGGTCGAGATCGACGCGCGGGCCCTGGCTGGCGACGGGCCGCGGGCGCGCCAGCGCGCGGTCGAGGCGATCGCGATCGACCAGGCGCTGCGCGACTGGGTCGGCCTGGTCGAGGTGACCGGCGACGACGCTGACGAGCTGGCGCCCGCGCTGCGGGCCCTGGCCGACGGTGTGAGCGGGCCGCTGATCGTGACCACCGCCGGAGACGCGGCGGCGGTGGCCCGGGTGGCGTCCGAGGCGCCGCGCCATCACCTCGCGCGCCCGACCGCGGCCGAGCGGCGCGCGCTGTGGGAGGCCGCGCTCGAGCGGCGGGCGATGGCGCTGCCGGCGCGGCACGTGACCGAGCTGGCCGACGCGTTCCCGCTGTCGCGCGGCGAGATCGGCGACGTGGTCGCGGCGGCGGTCCGGGCCGATGACGGCGCGGCGGCGTCGCTCGAGGGCCTCCGCGCGGCGTGCATGGTGCGACAGCGCGCGCGCCTCGATCGGCTGGCCGACTTCATCCCGCCCGCGTTCGGCTGGGACGAGCTGGTGCTCGGCGAGGAGGAGCGCGAGCGGCTGCGCGAGATCGCCGCGCGCATCCGGCACCGCCACACCGTGCTGACGGTGTGGAACTTCGCGAAGAAGCTCCCGTACGGCAGCGGCACCGCGGCGCTGTTCGCGGGACCGCCCGGGACCGGCAAGACGATGGCCGCGTCGGTGCTGTCGGGCGTGTTGCGGCGCGAGCTGTATCGCATCGACCTGTCGCGGGTGGTCGACAAGTACATCGGCGAGACCGAGAAGAACCTCGGGCGGATCTTCGACGCCGCGGCCGACTCCGACGCGATGCTGCTGTTCGATGAGGCCGACAGCCTGTTCGGCAAGCGGACGCAGGTGCAGTCGAGCAATGACCGGTACGCGAACCTGGAGACCAACTACCTGCTGCAGCGGATCGAACAGCACACCGGCGTGTCGATCCTCACCACCAACCACGTCCAGCACATCGACGAGGCGTTCGCGCGGCGCATCCCGTTCCGCGTCGACTTCCCGTTCCCCGACGAGCACGCCCGCGCCGAGATCTGGCGCCGGTGCTTTCCCGATGAGGTCCCGCAGGCTGGCCTCGACTTCGCCCGGCTCGGCGCGACCTACCCGCTGTCGGGTGGTCACATCAAGTCGGCCGTGGTCCGCGCGGCGTTCATGGCGGCCGAGGCCGGTGGGCCGGTGACGCCGGCGCTGATCCGCCGGGCAGTCGCGCTCGAGTTCGAGGCGCTGGGCAAGCTCGCGCCGCCCGGCTGAGCTCCGCCGACTACTCCGCCACCGTCACCGTCAGGGCCGGCGCCCAGTGCTTGTCTTCGTCGGTGTAGTACAGGTACGCCGACGAAGCGGGGCCTTCGTAGCTGCCGGGGACCGCGGCGAGCAGGTTGAGGTCGACCTGCTTGTGGGCGGACGGCTCGAGGGCGCGCCAGTACAGGATGACCTCGCGCGGGCGGGTCTCGTAGAAGTCGATCAGGCCCTTGTCGCGCAGCTCCTTGAGCTGCCAGGTCTGGAACACCAGGCCGCCGGGGATGCCGATGCGCGCGAGCGTCATCGGCTGGCCCGCGGTGGTGCGGTTGTCGATCTGCGCGCGCAAGGTCACGCCCTCGCCCATGCGCACGCGCTCCTGGAGGAGCTGGGTCTGCACCGCGACCGCGGCCTGGGGCGACGACTGCGGCTGCGCGGCGCGGTACTCGACCGCGATCGAGTAGGGCAGGCTCGCGGCGCTGTCGAGCTTGAGCTCGATGGTGTTCTTGCCGGGCTGGAGCGCGCCGGCCAGGTCGTCCCACACCAGCGCGTCCTTGCGGCCGGCCTCGAAGGCGATCGTGCCGGCCGGGCGGCCGTTGACGATCAGCGTCGCGGTGCCGCCGGCGGGCATGCGCTTGCTGGCCTCGGCGTACGCGGTCAGCGCCTTGAGGCCGAGGATCGTCGCCTGGGTGTTGCTCCACTCGCCGTAGCCGCCGCGGTTGGCGTTGAGCCAGTCGATCGCCGA
>Ga0073899_10003227_pt1 | contig 14509 bp, 9 predicted proteins | sample KloWWTmetaKNB5Ph_FD_88975 | JGI IMG/M metagenome (GOLD analysis project Ga0073899, IMG submission 88975) | Active sludge microbial communities from Klosterneuburg, Austria, studying microevolution and ecology of nitrifiers - Klosterneuburg... | ecosystem: Engineered > WWTP > Aerobic digester >...
CGGATCCGGTCGATGAGCACGTGAAGCAGGAACGCCTGGCCCGCTTCATGGAGCGGCAGGCGGCGATCAGCGAAGCGCGGCTGGCGGCCAAGGTCGGCTCGGTGCAGCAGGTGATCGTGGATGCGATCGACGGCGATCTCGCCATCGCGCGTTCGATGGCCGATGCGCCGGAAATCGATGGCCTGGTGCAGGTGCAGGATGGCCGCGAGGCGGGCCTGGTGCCCGGCGAGTTCGCGATGGTGCGGATCATGGGCAGCGACGAGCACGACCTGTACGGCGAGGTCGAATACAACGACTGACGCATTCGCGCGCCATGCCCGCGGATCAGGCGGGCGGCGTCGCCACGATCAGCTCGATGCCGAGCCGCTGCAGGCCCTCGCGGTATTCGGCGGCGATGCCGTCGTCGGTGATCACGGTGTGGATCTCGGCAAGCCGGGCGATGCGATGCAGGCTGACCTTGCCGAACTTGGACGAGTCGGTGAGCACCACGATGCGGCGCGCGCGCTCGACCATGCGGTGATTGAGGCTGGCCTCCGGTTCGTGATGGGTGGTGGCGCCGAACTGCAGATCCAGCCCGTCCACGCCCAGGAACAGGGTGTCGAAGCTGAAACTCTGCAGGCTGGCCTCGGCCTGGCTGCCGTGCAGCGACAGCGATGGCTGGTGCAGCAGTCCGCCGGTCAGGCGCAGGATCACGCCCGGAGCCTTGGCCAGTTCCCAGGCGATGTTCAGGCCATTGGTCATCACCGTCAGCTCGCGCTGCGAGCGCAGGTGACGGGCCAGCATCATGGTGGTCGAACCCGAATCCAGGATGATGTTGTCGCCCGGCTTCACCAGCCGCGCCGCACGCGCGCCGATGGCTTCCTTGCGCGGCAGGTTGAGCGTGTCCTTCTCGTGGATGTCGTGTTCCTGCGGCGGCATCCGCAGCAGGTTGGCACCGCCATGGGTGCGGGTGACCAGGCCCTGCGACTCCAGGTGATTGAGGTCGGCGCGGAGTGTCACCGCCGACACGTCGAACCGGGTCAGCAGATCCCCGACCTGCACGCTGCCTTGCTGCAGCAGCAGTTCGATGATCCGTTGCCTGCGCTGGCGGGTGTTGCGCACGGTGGTGGCAGGGGTTGCGTGCATGGCTCAGGCTCGCGGTTGCGGATTCGATGGCGTAAAGAGGCGTTGATCCGTGCGTGATTGCGCGCGGTTGCGGCAACAGGCACGTGCGTACTCGGCCAGGCGCAGGGCGATCTTGTGTCGCACCAGCGCCAGCGGTTCCACAGCCAGAGTGCCTGCCAGTACCTCGGCTCCCTGCTCCGGAAGGTACTGGCTGATCAGGGTGGCGGGCGGCTGGTGCAGGCGCAGGTTGTCCAGCAGGCGCGTCACCGCCGCCTGCAGCGCAGGTTCGCCCCAGTAGTAGCGGCAGCGGTCGCTGAGCGCGTAGGCGCGCAGCAGGCGCAGTTCGCGCGGATCGCCACGGTAGTGGCCTTGCCAGTGTTTCGGGTTGGCGAGCATCACGTGGTCGAGCACCTCGATCAGCTGCGAGCGGTCGGATTCCGGCAGCAGTTCGTTCTCGATCATCGCCAGCGCAAACAGGGCTTCGCGATACGCGAAGGTGGCGGCCGGGCCGACCTTGAGGATGGCGAAATGGTCGCGCACCAAGGCGTGCAGGCCGGCTTCGGTCTGGTAGTCGGTGGAGTGCGCCTCGAACACGATCCGCGGCTGGTGTTCGACGAAATCCGACAGCGCAGCGGCGGCGGCCGGGTCATAGTGCTGCACCGCGCTGTGGTCGAAATCGACGCCGGGCTGCACCACCATCGCCACCACCCGTTGCCAGGCATCCTGCAGGTCGGGCGCATCGAACGCCTGGCGGTGGATCTGAAGCGTGCGTGCCGCGGCCTGCGGCGTGGTCGCCTGCACGCCGCCGCCCAGCGAGCTTTCGCCACCCGGTATCGGCACTTCGGTGCCGATCACGTACACCGGCATCGGCAGGCCGGCCTCGCGCGCCGTGGCTTCGGCGATGCGCGCGAGTTCCGCCGAACGTGCGGCGACGGTTTCGTCCGGCAGCGGCACGGGATCGTCCGCACAGGACATGCTGCAGTCGAGGTGGATCTTGTGGAAGCCGGCGGCAACGTAGGCGCGGATCAGCTCGCGGGCATGCGCCATCGCGATCTCGGCGGGCTGCTTCTGCCACGCATTCGGGCCAAGGTGGTCGCCGCCCAGGATCAGGCGTTCTCGCGGGAACGCCTGTGCATCGGCCAGCGCGAACAGGTAGTCGCGGAATTGCGGCGGTGTCATCCCGGTATAGCCGCCGAACTGGTCGACCTGGTTGGAGGTCGCTTCGACCAGCAGCGGAGTGTCGTGGTGCACGGCGACCTGCATGGCGGCCAGCAGCACCTGCTCGTTGCTGCAGCACACGCTGTACAGGCCGACGTTGTCACCCGTGCGGTGGGAAGCGAGCAGTGTTTGCACGACGGACATGGGGGACTCCGGAATGGGGGGATCAGCTCGCCTGGCGCGAGAGCAGGGCGGCACCGCGTGCGCCACCGGCATCGCCGAACTCCGGCGGCAGGATCGGTGGCACGCGCATCCCCGCGAACAGGTGGGCCTGCACCGCGGCAGGCAGGTCGGTGTACAGCGGCTGGTGGCGGGACAGGCCGCCGCCCAGCACGATGACATGCGGATCCAGCGCCATCACCAGGCTTGCGCAAACATGCCCGAGCAGGTCGAGATGGATGGCGAGCGCATTGCGGGCGTTTGCGTCGCCGGCCTGAGCCGCGCCGATCACGCCGGCGGCATCCTTGGCATCGCCGCCCAGTCGGCGGTGCAGGGCGGCCATGCCGCTGCCGGAGACATAGCACTCGACACAGCCTTGCAGGCCGCAGCCGCAGGTGAGCAGCGGCAGGTCGTGCTTCGCCAGCAGGCTGGCGGGAATGCTCCAGTGCCCCCATTCGCCGGCGATGCCGTTGTGGCCGACGACCAGCCGGCCGTCGATGCAGTAGCCGCCACCGGCACCGGTGCCGAGGATCGCGCCGATCATGCTGGGGTAGCCTGCGGCGGCACCGCCATTGGCTTCCGACAGCGCGAAGCATTGCAGGTCGTTGCCGATCCGCAGCGGGCGTTGCAGGCGGGCTTCGAGGTCGGCGGCGACCCGTTGCCCGGTGAGTGCGGGGACGTTGGCGCTGAGTTGGCGGCCACTGGCGTGATCGCGCACGCCGGGCAGGCCGATGCCGATCGTCCGGCAGACGCTGTCGTGGACGCCGTCGGCGTCATCGACCAGGGCGCACACGGCATCGAGGAAGGCCGCGTAGTCCGTGCGCGGGGTGTCGATGCGCTGGCGCAAGGTGGCCTGCATCGCAGCATCGAAGGCGACCAGCTCGATCTTGCTGCCGCCGATATCGATGCCGTAGCAGTGGCTGCCTGCGTCGTGTCCGGTCATGGCGGTTCTCAAGCAGGCGCGTGGATGGTGACGCCCTGCACCACGCGGTTGACGGTACCGTCCGGGAACGGATTGTCGGGCATGAAACCGAGTGCGGCAGAGCGGCGCAGGGCGTAACGTTGCACGAAGCTCAACCACAGCGGTGCCAGCCAGGGATCGGGAAGTGCCGGCACGTCCAGGCTGAGGTCGGAGGCGAGGACATCGGCAGCCTGCGGGCCGACCGACACCACGGCACCGGCCACGCCGTCGCGGCGCAGTTCGTCCAGCAGGTCCTGTTCGTAGCGACGCGACAGCGGTTGCGCGCTGCGCAGCACCACGACCAGGGTGTCGGCATCCAGCAACGATTTCGGGCCGTGGCGGAACCCCAGCGGCGTGCCGGCGAATGCAGGAACGCGCCCGGCGGTGAGTTCCAGCAGTTTGAGCGCCGCTTCGCGTGCGGCCGCTTCCAGCGGGCCACTGCCAAGGTAGATGACCCGCGCGCTGGCATCGCCGGCCAATCGCGCCACTGCTGCCTCCCATTGCACCAGCGCATCGCGGCCGAGCGCGGCGACACTGCGCAGGTGCTGCAGCCGCTGCGGCCATGGCGCGCGGTCGAACACCGCGAGCGCGGCCAGGCTCATGCAGGTCAGGCTGCTGGTCATCGCGAACGCACGGTCGCAGCTGGCGGGCGGCATCAGCAGGGTGCAGGTGTCGGCGCGATCCTTGCCGCGGCGCGCGAGCTCGCCTTCGGCATTGCAGGTGATGTCGAGGAAGCGCGTCTCATCCACGCATTCGCGCGCCAGTTCCACCGCGGCCACGCTCTCCGGGCTGGAGCCGCTGCGCCCGAACGACACCAGCAGGGTGGGGCGGTCGCGCTGCAGGTAGGTCGTCGGGTGGGTCAGCAGGCTGGTGGTATGCACCGCACGCACGTCCGCCGGCCATTGCGCATTGATGTGGTCGGCCACCATCTCGGCGATGAAGCCCGAACTGCCGGCACCGGTGAAGATCACCCGGCGCGATGGATCGCACAACCAATCGCCGAGGAAGCCGTCGAGCGCGGCAGTCGCCTGTTCGAGCTCGTCCGCAAGCTGGGCCCACAGCGCCGGCTGCTGGGCGATTTCTTCGGCCGTGAATTGGCCGCCTGCGGGCTGCCAGTGCGTGGGCTCCGGAAGTGGATGCATGTGCATGCGGCGTTCCTGTTGGATGCCGTCACGATCCATACTTTCTTTCGAAAAGTCAAATATCGAAAATTAAAAGAAAGATTTTGGGATCGCCGAATGTGCCGGCCATGCCCGTGCTTCCGCCGGTGTGGCGCGCTGCAATTCAATTCTGAATGCGCTGATTCGCAATAACCGCATCAGGCAAGCTTTCGATTTGCGTATTTATACTTCGATTATGTTTCATTTATGTTGACATATCGAAAAAAACTGCCCTAGAGTCGAAATCGGTCAATTTCATTTGCCGTGCTTGGCGCGGTTTCCGGGGGCTTCGATGGTGAATCGCGCAACATGCAGGAACGCGCTGGCGCTGGCCGTGATGGCTGCACTGACCGCGCTGTCGTCGCCGGCGGTCGCCACCTCGGTCGGCAATTTGCGCAGCGTGCAGCCGGCGGCATCCACGGATACCGTCAGTGCCTGGGACATCGACACCGACACCGGCACGCGCCTGCGCATCGACGTGCTGCGCGCCGACCTGATCCGGGTCCAGGCCGGTCGCAAGGGTGTGCTGACCAGCGAGGGCAGCAAGGCCGCGTCGATCGTGCTGCCGCAGCCGGCGCGCACGGCGCAGGCGACGCTGGAGCAGGATGCCGATGAAATCCGCATCCGCACCGATGTGCTGCAACTCACGATCCAGCGCACGCCGCTGAAGCTGTCGCTGGCGCGGATCGAAAGCGGCAAGATCGTGCCGGTGTGGCAGGAACTGCAGCCACTGGATCTGTCCGACAAGCAGAGCCTGCAGGTGCTCTCCAGCAGTGCCGACGAGCGCTTCTTCGGCGGCGGCCAGCAGAACGGCAGCTTCCAGTTCAAGGGCCGCGAGCTGCCGATTTCCTATTCCGGCGGCTGGGAGGAGGGCGACCGCCCGAGCCCGGCGCCGATGCTGCTGTCCTCCAGGGGCTGGGGCATGTTGCGCAACACCTGGAGCGATGGCGACTACGACCTGCGCCAGCCGGATGCGGCCAGCCTGCTGCACGCCGAGGGTCGCTTCGACGCGTACTACTTCGTCGGCAAGGACCTGCACGCGCTACTCGACCGCTACACCGCGTTGACCGGCCGCGCCGGCTTGCTGCCGCGCTGGGCGCTGTCCTATGGCGATGCCGACTGCTACAACGACGGCGACAACCAGAAGAAGCCGGGCACCGTGCCGGCGGGCTGGAGCGACGGCCCCACCGGCACCACCCCGGACGTGATCGATTCGGTCGCCAAAAAGTACCGCGAGCACGACATGCCCGGCGGCTGGATCCTGCCCAACGACGGCTACGGCTGCGGCTACACCGACCTGCCGAAGGTGGTGAAGGGCTTGGCGCAGTACGGCTTCAAGACCGGGCTGTGGACCGAGAACGGGGTCGACAAGATCGCCTGGGAAGTGGGCACCGCCGGCAGCCGCGTGCAGAAGCTCGACGTGGCTTGGACCGGCAAGGGCTACCAGTTCGCGATGGATGCCAACAAATCCGCGTTCGACGGCCTGCACGACAATGCCGATTCGCGCCCGTTCCTGTGGACGGTGATGGGCTGGGCCGGCATCCAGCGCTATGCGGTGGCCTGGACCGGCGACCAGAGCGGCAGCTGGGACTACATCCGCTGGCATATCCCCACCTTGATCGGCTCCGGCCTGTCCGGCTTCGCCTATGCCACTGGCGATGTCGACGGCATCTTCGGCGGCAGCGCCGAGACCTTCACCCGCGACTTGCAGTGGAAGGCGTTCACCCCCGTGCTGATGGGCATGTCCGGCTGGTCGGCGAACGATCGCAAGCATCCGTGGGCGTTCGATGAGCCGTACCGCAGCATCAATCGCGATTACCTGAAATTGAAGATGCGGCTGACCCCGTACATGTACGGGCTGGCGCGCGAAGCCGCGCAGAGTGGTGCGCCGATCGTGCGCGGGCTGATGTGGGATTTCGGCAACGATCCGCACGCGCTCGATGAAAAGTACAAGTACCAGTTCCTGCTCGGCCGCGACCTGCTGATCGCGCCGGTGTATCGCAGCCAGGCGGCGAGTCGTGGTTGGCGGCGCGGCATCCACCTGCCGGCCGGCGTCTGGTTCGACTATGCCAATGGCCGTCAGCTGAGTGCCCCCGCTGCCGGGCGCGACCTCGACTACAAAGTTGAGCTGAAAGACCTGCCGGTATTCGTGCGCGCCGGTGCGATCCTGCCGATGTATCCGGCGATGAACTTCGACGGCGAAAAACCGCTGGATGAAGTGACCTTCGACCTCTATCCGCAGGGCGAATCGCATTACACGCTGTACGAGGATGACGGCAGCACCCGCAAGTATGAGCAGGGCGCGTTCAGCACCCAACACGTCACGATGACTGCGCCAGCGCAGGGTAGCGGCCCGGTACAGATCACCCTGGCAGCGGTGGAAGGCAAGTACCAAGGGCAGCTGGAACAGCGCCGCTACGCCCTGCGCGTGCTTAGCCGCAAGTCACCGACGGCCGTCACGCTGGATGGCCGCGCGCTGCCCAAGCTTGCCGACAAGGACGCATTCGAGGCCGCTGGCGAAGGCTGGTATTTCGATGCCAGCGAGCGCAAGGGCAGCGTGCATGTGCGCACCGCGGTGGTCGATATTCGCAAGGCGCTGACGTTTGCGCTGGCCATTCCGACCGCCAAGCCCGCCAACGATGACACCTTCCCGGCCGCACCGGAGCTGGGCCGCGCGCTGCCGGCCGACAGCCTGCTGGTGGTCGGCCGCCCCGCCGAAGAGCCCGGCCATCCGCTGGAAAACGCGTTTGATGAAGATCCCAAGACGTGGTTCCGCAGCGTGCGCAACCAGGCGGTGCGCAGTGGCGCGCACGAATGGGCGGTGGTATTCGGCGAACGCAAGCTGATCGACGGCATCGAGCTGGCGCCGCGTACCGACCAGCACTGGAAGCACGGCCAGGTCCGCGACTACGAGATCTACATCGCCGACAGCATGGGCGAATGGGGCGCACCCATCGCCACCGGCACGCTGAAACTGGAGCAGGGCAAGCAGACCATCCACTTTGCCCCGCACGCCGGTCGTCTGCTGCGCTTCCGCGTGCTCGGCGTGCAGAACCCGGAAGGCGATAGCGCAGCGGCCAATGATCCGATGGTGACCGCGGCGCAGGCCGGCAGCGCCAAGGCATTCAACGCCCAGCAGCCGCGCGACGTCGGCCCGATCACCCTGTCGCGCTTCCACATCCTCGAACACCAGGCTGACGCCCGCCCGCAGCTGCAACGCTATTTGTCCGAGCTGACGCTGCCAACGAGTGTGGCGGCAGGCCGCGCGTTCGGCGGCAAGGCCGAGATGCGCATGAACGGCCTGCTGTTCCGTCGCGGTCTGGGCGTGGGTGCGGAGAGCCGCATCGATCTGACGCTTGCGGGCAGCTGGCAGCTGCTGCGCGCCGATCTCGGCATCGACGATTCCTGCCGCGCCGCCGGCGGCATGCAATTCCAGGTCTGGGGCGATGGTCGCCTGCTGTACGACAGCGGGCTGGTCAAGGCACCGGGCGTGGTCAAGCCCGAACTGGATGTTCGTGGCCTCAAGGCCCTGAGCCTGCGCACCCTCGGCGCGCAGTCACCCAAGGTCTGCGGCAACTGGGCCAATGCGGCCCTGATCGGACAGGAAGGCGATGCCGTGCGCATCGCCGAGCCCTGAGGCTCCACCGCAGCTGCAACGCATCACCCGTTCTCCAGCCACGCCATCCCATCCAGCCACGCGGCGCTCCATCCGGAACGTCGCCGCACGAGGAATCACCGATGTCACGCAATCATCGTCACCGCAGGATTGCCCTGAGCAGCTTGTCCGTTGCCATGTTCGCCGCGCTTGCGGCCGGGCCGCTGGCCGCGCAGGAAGCGACCGCCGACAAGGACGGCAAGGACGACAAGATCACCGAGATCGACCGCGTCCAGGTCACCGGCTCCAACATCAAGCGCACCGATGCCGAAACCGCATCGCCGGTGCAGGTCGTGACCGCCAAGGACATCGAGAACATGGGTGCACGCACCCTGCTGCAGGTGCTCGACAACCTGCCGGCGGCGCGTCCGGCGCAGGTGGATTCGAAGTCGCTGTTCACCGGCTCCGATGGTGCTTCGCAGGCCAATCTGCGCGGACTCGGCGCGCAGGGCACGCTGGTGCTGCTGAACGGTCGCCGGCTCTCGTATTACGGCGCGCCGGCCGGCTTCCAGACCCAGTTCGTCAACATCGACGCGATCCCCGCCGCCGCCATCGAGCGGATGGAAGTGCTGACCGACGGTGCTTCGGCGGTGTACGGTACCGATGCGGTGGCCGGCGTGATCAACGTCATCACCAAGCATGCCTACCAGGGGCTGGAAGTCAGCGGCAGTTACGATGTCGCACCGCGTTTCGATTCCTATGGCGAGAAGCAGGCCAGCATCACCGGCGGCTTTGGCGACCTGTCCGAAGACCGCTACAACGTGTACGCCACGGTCAACCTGTACCAGCGCGACGGCATTCCCGACAGCGAGTGGTACGACAAGAACCCGGCGCAGTTCTACGTCAACAATCCGAACTACATCCCGAACCTGAGGCTGGAGACCGGCAGCGCGCCCGGCACGTTCAATCCCGGCTACTACTTCGCCATCGACCCGGTGACCAAGGCACGCCGCGACGAGGCCGCGCCGGGCTGCGACAACGTGCTCGCGGTCGCGACCGGCACGCGCTGCATCTGGCAGACGTGGATGAACCGCGAGATCAACGGCGGCGCCGACTCCAGGCGCATGACTGCCTACGTCAACGCGCATTTCCTGATCGGCGAGAGCAGCGAAGGCTTCGCCGAACTCACCTACACCGACATCGACCTGCGTGCCAACGGCGGCACGCCGCGTGCGTACGGCACCACCACCGGCAATCCGCAGAGCTGGTTCTCGCGCAACACCGGCACCACCGTCAACCAGTTCCTGACCCCGTGGCTGGGCCCGAACAACGTTTACAACCACGCCAGTCCGGAGCTGAAGGCGATCAACGGCGGCGTGGTCGGCCTCAGCTACCTGCTGCAGGACGTCGGCGGCGATCACTTCGGCCAGCGCAACACCGACCAGAGCTATCGCGCACTGGCCGGGCTGCGCGGGTATTTCGGCGACTGGAGCTGGGAGACCGCGTTCGCGACCGCCGGCGCGCATTCGGTCACCTACCAGACCACCAATACCAACATCGACGGCTTCATCAAGGCGTTCGGCCCGTTCACCATCGATCCGGGCACCGGCCGGGTGATCATCGCCGACAACCCGGCATACAAGTTCGGCGAAATCAGCGAGGCCAATGCGGCACTGCTGCGCGAAGCCTTCCCGACCTTCGATATCCAGTCGTGGACGCGCCTGCACACCCTCGACGGCAAGGTCGAAGGCCCGCTGTTCAACCTGGCGGCGGGCGAAGTGCGCGCGGCGTTCGGCTTCAACGTCAGTCGCGAGACCTTCTTCACGCCCGGCAACGAGGACGCTGCCAACGGCAAGATCACCCAGCAGGGCGGCTCCTGGTTCGACGGCAAGCGCACCACCTACGCGCTGTTCTCCGAGGTGGTGGCACCGCTCACCGAGAAGCTAGAGCTGGATGCCGCGCTGCGCGTGGACAAGTACCCGAATTTCAGCGCGAACGTGGCACCGAAGGTCGGCCTCAAGTACCAGGCGTTCGAACAGCTGGTGTTGCGCGGCACCTACTCGCAAGGCTTCCGCGCGCCCAGCCTGGCCGAGTCCGGCACCGGCGGCGTGTATGCGCAGATCGGCGGTTACCGCGATGAAACCCGCTGCGCCGAGACCAATGCGATCGCCGGCCTGCTGCGGCAGTCGCAGCGGCAGACCGACAAGGATCTCGGCAATTCGCTCTTCAATTCCGATTGCAGCCGCAACGTGGCGCGCATGACCCAACCGAACCAGAACCTTGCGCCGGAGAAGGCGAAGATCGCCACCCTGGGCTTCGTCTACGAGCCGGCCAAGTGGCTGTCGGTGTCGGCGGACTGGTGGTTCGTGTATCGCCGCAACGAGATCGTCGCGCCGAACTACTCGAACGAGGAGGAAATCATCGACAAGACGCGATTCCCGATCACCGAGAACGACCTCGCCAACCTGGCCGCGCTGGCCGCCATGTGCAACGACCCGGCCAGCGGCGTGAGTTGTCCCACCGTGCTGCCGACCTACAGCATCGGCAACGTGGCCAGCGTCATCGGCCAGTACAGGAACCGCGGCCGCACCCTGGTCGACGGCTTCGACGTGGACGCGCGCAGCCGCTTCGATCTCGGCGAATGGGGCCGCATGAACATCGGCGTGGCCGCCACCATCGCGCGCCGCAACATGTACAACGCCGACGACGGCAGCGGCTGGTACTACGGCAACTTCGTCGGCTACTACAACAACCCGCGCGTGCGCGCCACGTTCAACGCGGATTGGGGCTACAAGAACTGGAACACCGGCTTCTACATCAACTACGTCGGCAAGACCAAGTGGGCCTGGGACCAGATCGATGCGGCCGACAACAACGCCGGCACCTGCACCGGAAGTTACCTCGACGTGGCCCCCGGCCAGTGCGAGGGTGCGCCGTCGTGGTGGACGGCGAACCTCAGCGTGAGCTGGAAGCCGATCGAGAAACTGACCGTCGGCGTCACCGCGAAGAACCTGTTCAACCGCCTGCCGTTCTACGACCCCAACGACTGGATGAACTTCCCCGGCTACACCAATAACTTCGGGCGCACCTACAGCCTGATGATGAACTACAAGTTCTGATCGTCACCCCCCGCACGCCGGGCACCCCGCATGGACACGGGGGTGTCCCGGCGTGTTTTCGCATTTGGATCTAGCATTCCGCAGGTGGCGATCATTCCGGTGTTGTCGCCTTCCATCAATAGCCTCGAGTGTCCACATGAAACGACGTGATTTCCTGCTTTCCACCGCTGCCGCCGGTGTCGCCTGTGCGGCCACTTCTTTCACGCCGGCATTCGCCAAGCCGCGCTCGCGCCTGCGGGTGGCGATGATCGGTACCGGCATGCGCGGGCAATCGCAGCTGGGGCCGCTGCTCAGCCGCGACGACATCGAGCTGGTGGCGATCTGCGATACCCAGCAAGTGATGCTGGACATGGCGCAGGCGATCATCGAGAAGGCCGGTCGCCGCAAGCCGAAGGAATACGGCGGCAACGGCGACACCAATGCATGGAAGAAGCTGCTCGCGCGCACCGACCTGGATGCGGTGTTCATCGTCACCCCGTGGGAGCTGCATGCCGCGCAATCGATCGCGGCGATGGAGGCGAAGATCGCGGTGGCCTGCGAAGTCGTGGCCGGGATCACCCTGCAGGACCACTGGGACGTGCTGCGTTGCCAGCAGCGCACCGGTACCCCGTACATGCTGCTGGAGAACGTGTGCTACCGGCGCGACGTGCTGGCGGTGCTGCAGATGGTGCGCGCCGGCCTGTTCGGCGAGCTGGTGCACCTGCAGGGCGGCTACCAGCACGACCTGCGCGGGGTGAAGTTCAATTCCGGCAACCCGAAGGAACCCTACAACAGCGGCGTCGAGTTCGGCGACAAGGGCTTCTCCGAGGCGCAGTGGCGCACCCGGCATTCGATCGAGCGCGACGGCGAGCTGTACCCCAGCCACGGCATCGGGCCGTGCGCGATGTACACCAATATCCATCGTGGCAACCGTTTCACCCACATCAATGCGTTCTCGACCAAGCCGCGCGGGCTGCACGACTACATCCTCAAGCACCCGAAGGGCGGCCCGAACCACCCGAACGCGCAGGTCAAGTTCAAGCTCGGCGACGTCGTCACCACCACCCTGCGCTGCGAGAACGGCGAGACCATCCTGCTGCAGCACGACACCTCGCTGCCGCGCCCGTACTCGCTGGGCTTCCGCGTGCAGGGCACCGATGGCCTGTGGATGGACGTCAACAAGGGCATCCATGTCGAAGGCCGCAGCCCGCCGCACAAGTGGGAAGACGCGCAGAAGTACTACGACCAATACGACCATCCGCTGTGGCGCACATTCGCGGACAAGGCGGCGGGTGCCGGTCACGGCGGCATGGACTGGTTCGTGGTGCACGCCTTCGTCGAGGCGCTGAAGGCCGGCGATCCGATGCCGATCGACATCTACGACGCAGTGGCCTGGAGCGCGATCACCCCGCTGTCCGAGCAGTCGATCGCCAACGGCTACCAGACCCTCGAATTCCCCGATTTCACCGAGGGCAAGTGGAAGGATCGCAAGCCGATCTTCGCGCTGGACGGCCGCTACTGAGCCTTGCGCGCGACGGCAATCCGCGCCGGATGCCGTCGCGCGTCAGCTGGCCGGGTAGCGAATGCCGATGATCGCGTGCAGCACCTTGCCGCCCGGCAGTTGCACCTCGAATTCATCGTCCACCCGTTTTTTCAGCATGGCCCGCGCCAATGGTGCATCGATGCTGATCCAGCCGCGTCGTGCATCGGTTTCGTCCGGGCCGACGATGCGATAGCACACGATGTCGCCGGAATCGATGTCCTCGAGTTCGACCAGTGCGCCGAAGTACACCGCGCCCGGGTCGGAGGGTGCGGCATCCACCACCTTCAGCACCTCCAGTCGCTTGCCGAGGTAGCGCACGCGGCGGTCGATCTCGCCCAGCTGTTTCTTGCGATAGGTGTACTCGGCGTTTTCCGAGCGGTCGCCTTCGGCCGCGGCGGCGGCGAGGGCCTTCACCACCTCGGGACGCTTGACCCGCCACAACGCGTCCACTTCCGCCTTCAGTCGATCATGTCCTTCGCGGGTGATCAGTGCGGTGCTCTTCTCGGCGGGCGGGCGCCAGCGCGACATGCAGGTGTGGTCCGTGCCAGCCGCTTACCTGCGACGCAGGCTGTAGTCCAGCGTGCTGTCGATGGGCTTGCCGGCCTGGTCCAGCATCCGCAGCTCGGTCGGCGACACGACTTCGAATGCGCGGTCGCGCTCGTCCTTGTCTTCCGAGTCCAGCAGCACGGACTTGCCATCTTCGCGCACGGTCCAGGTGCCCTTGCCGGTGAAGCTGCTGCTGTCGCTGTCCTGGTAGATCTCGCTCATCGTGTAACCGCCCTCCGGGGTGAAGGCGATGCTGGTGTCGATGCCGGGGCAATCCGCGCAGGGCAGGATGCCGCCATAGGTGCCGGCAAAGGCCTTGACGTCGAACCCGGGTGCGGCACTGGCCGGCGAGCCGTGGTCGACTTCCGAGATCACCGCGCTCTTGATCTCTTCGGCGGCAGCGACGGGCGCGGCTGCGGGTGCAGGCGCGTCCTGCTTGCAGCCGGCAATGGCGACACAGGACAGGGCGAGGGCAAGCAGGAGGCGATTGCGGTTCATGGTCGGTCTCGTGGTGAAGTTGCGGATGGAGTCGGCTCAGCGCTTGCCGCCGAAAATGCTGCCCAGCAGGCCGCGCACGATCTGGTTGCCGAGCTTGCTGCCGATGGTGCGGGTGGTCTGCTTGGCCATGGTCTCGATCATGCCCTGGCGGCGCTTGGTGCCGAACACCGCATCCTTGACCGCGCTGCCGAAGCCGCCTTGTTCGGCATCGTCGTCCTCGCGGGTCTTCGCCTGCGGCGCCTGCGTCTGTTCGGCCCTGGCCTCGGCCTTCTTCGCCAGCAGTTCGGCGGCGGAGTCGCGGTCGATGCGGGTGTCGTACTTCATGCCCACCGGGCTGCCGGCGCGCACCTGCGCACGCTCGGCATCGGTGATCGCACCCATCCTGCAGCGCGGTGGCGCGACCAGGGTCTTTTCCACCGGCATCGGGATGCCCTTGTCCTGCAGGGTGGACACCAGCGCCTCGCCGACGCCGAGCTGGCCGATGGTTTTCGCCACGTCCAGCCCGGGATTGGCGACGAAGGTCTCGGCCGCGGTTTTCACCGCCTTCTGGTCGCGCGGGGTGAACGCGCGCAGCGCGTGCTGGAAGCGGTTGCCCATCTGGCCGAGGATCTCGTCCGGCACGTCGTC
>Ga0073899_10003228_pt1 | contig 14500 bp, 6 predicted proteins | sample KloWWTmetaKNB5Ph_FD_88975 | JGI IMG/M metagenome (GOLD analysis project Ga0073899, IMG submission 88975) | Active sludge microbial communities from Klosterneuburg, Austria, studying microevolution and ecology of nitrifiers - Klosterneuburg... | ecosystem: Engineered > WWTP > Aerobic digester >...
GAAGTACCACCCCGCCAAGGCGTACCAGTGGGAGCTGCGGCTGCAGGACGAGATCCGCCCTGACTTCACCCTCGACGAGCACGACAAGGCCGCCAGCGACGCCGCGCGCGCCGCCTTCGAGACCACCAAGCCCGACCTGGTCGAAGAACTCGTCACCAAGGAACACGCACGCCGCCAGCGCAAGCTCGCCAAGGCCGGCGGCGCCACCGATGACGACGAGCCCGACGCCCAGTCCTCCCTCGATCTCGACGCCACCGACGCCGACGACGAGGCCGACGCATGACCGCCTCCGCCGCGCCGCCCGACCCGGCCGCCGATCAGCTCTACGGCCGCATCGCCCAGATCCTCGAGCAGGCCCGCGGCCAGGTCGCGCGCACCGTCAACACCGCCATGGTCCACGCCTACTGGCACATCGGCCGGGAGATCGTGGAGGTCGAGCAGGCCGGGGCGGCCCGGGCCGGCTACGGCGAGGAGGTCCTCGAGCGACTGTCGGTGCGCCTTCGAGCGACGTTCGGCAAAGGGTTCGGGCTCCGAACCCTCCAGAGCATTCGTGCGTTTTATCTCATGTTTCCGAACGGTTCGGCGCTTCCAGAGATTCGGCAAGCACTGCTTGCCGAATCTGGCGCCCGAATTCAGCAGGCGCCGCCTGTCGAATCGGTCGGCGGGTTCCCGGCGGCGCTGAGCTGGACGCACTACCTCGTCCTCATGCGCGTCACCCGGCCAGAAGCCCGCGCGTTCTACGAGATCGAGGCCGCCCGCGAGTGCTGGTCGACCCGGCAGCTCGAGCGCCAGATCGGCGCGCTGCTCTTCGATCGCCTGGCGCGCAACCGGGCGCCGGAGGAGGTGCTCGCCCTCGCACGTCAGGGCCAGGAGGTCGCGACCCCGGCCGATGTCCTCAAGGAGCCGTTCGTCCTCGAGTTCCTGGACCTGCCCGAGCATCCCGCGCTGCGCGAGCGCGACATCGAGCAGGCGATCATCGACCGGCTCGAGGCGTTCATGCTCGAGCTGGGCAAGGGCTTCTGCTTCGTCGGCCGGCAGAAGCGGCTCACCGTCGACGGCGATCACTTCTACGTCGACCTGGTGTTCTACAACCGGCTGTTGCGCTGCTTCGTGCTGGTCGACCTCAAGCTCGGGAAGCTCACCCACCAGGACCTAGGGCAGATGCAGATGTACGCGAACTACTTCAACCGCACGCAGCGCGCCGAGCACGAGCACAAGACCATCGGCATCGTGCTGTGCTCCGAGCACAACGCGGCGATGGTGAAGATCACGCTGCCCGAGGACAACCAGCAGCTGGTCGCGGCGACCTACCAGATGTACCTGCCCACCGAGGACGAGCTCGCCACCGAGCTCACCCGCGAGCGCATCGCGGCCGAGCGCGCGCTCCGGCTGGCCGCCCCGATCCCCGACACCGGCGACGACGGCGGTGCACCATGACCGACCTCGGCCCGGTGTCGACCAGCCTGTACGCCGAGCTGCGCGAGCTGGCGCGGCAGCGCGGCATCGTCGTGTGGCTGGACAAGGAGGGCAGCTACACCGCGTTCGCAGACGAGCTGGCGGCGCGATCGGCGCGCGAGCCGACCGCGTTGCCGGTGCGGCGGTTCCGCGGCAGCTACCTCGAGGTGATGCTGGCGCACGAGGACCTGCAGGACGGCGTCGCGATGACGCCGCTGGTGATCCACGTGCCCGGGCACACCGAGGACAGCATCGCCGAGACCCCGCTGTTCGAGCTGTACAAGGCCGGCCGGCGGCATCGCCGCGCGCTCGACACGCTGGTGCGCGACGCCGCCCACGGGCTGGCGACGCCGGCCGCGATCGAGGCGTTCGTCTCCCAGCCTGGGCTCACCCTGGAGGGCGCCGATCGGTGGCTCGCGCGGCAGTCGAGCCAGGCGAGCGGCACGGTGGGCCCCGACCTGAGCCTGCACACCGCCGAGGCGCTGTACGACGACCTGGTGTCGCGCGGGCCGGTGGCGCGGGAGCTCGAGCGGCCCGAGGCCGTGGCGGCGGTGTGGCACCGCGCCGAGGTCTTGCTGGGCCTCACCGACGACGCGCGGCGACGGCTCCTGGCCGAAGGCGAAGACGACGGCGCGAGCCGCATGACCTCGCCGGCCGAGATCGCGAGCGACGCCGCGACCGCGCTCGCCGGGTGGGCGCTGTGCGTCGAGTTCGTCCACGATCTACGGCGCGCGCCGGCCGACCCGTGGCTCGCCGCGGCGCAGCACCTGCCCAAGCCGGCCGTGGCCGCGTGCCAGAAGCTGGCCGTGCACCTCCGGAGGCGCCACGACAAGCAGTACGCGAGCATCGCCAGCAGCATCGAGGTGCTGGTGCCGCTGGAGGTCGCGAACGCGACCGCGGACGACCTCGGCAAGATCGACACGTTCCAGTTCGAGGACGCCAAGGTGATGGCGGCGGCGCTCGACGCGCTCATGATCGCCGAGTTCCAGCGCGCGCTCGTGCTGGCGACCGCGCGCACGTCGGGCAAGAGCTTCTGGACCACGTTCGATCCGCGGCGGCGGATCGCGTGGCACCTGGTCGAGCTGGCCGCGCGGCTCGGTTGCGGCGTCGTCGACCACGAGGCGCTGTTGGGCGGCTGTGTGACGCTGGCCGACGGCGTCGAGCGCTACACCGCCGGCGGCTACCAGGTGGATCGGGCCCATCGCCAGCTCGAGCAGGCCCGCGAAGAGCTGCCTCAGCTCGACATCCCCGAGGCCAGCACGCTCCGGGTCTGTCTGGACCGGCTGCGCAGCGTGTACCGGCGGTGGGCCGACGACGTCGCGCTCGTGTGGAGCGCGCTGTGCCAGCGCGAGGGGTTCTTGCCGCCCGCGTCGCTGCAGCAGCGGCGGCTGTTCGAGGACGTGGTGGTGCCGCGGGTCGACGAGGGGCTGACCGCGTACGTGATGGTCGACGCGATGCGCTTCGAGATGGGACAGCAGCTCGCCGAGAGCCTGCGCGAGACCAAGACCGCCGACGTCGAGCTAACTGCGCGCCTGGCCGAGCTGCCGACGATCACCGAGGTCGGCATGAACGCGCTGGCGCCGGTCGCGCGCGACGGCAAGCTCACCGTCGACTACAAGGACGGGAAGATCCTGGGGTTCCGGGTCGGCAACCTGCGCGTGGACGGCCCCGACGATCGCCGGCGGGCGATCCACGAGCGGCTGGGCGGCGATGACTGCCCCAAGTTGTCGCTCGAGGAGGTGGGCGACCGCGACGCCGCCAGCCTGCGCAGGAAGCTGGCCCGCGCCAAGGCGGTGGTCGTGCATTGCGAGGGCATCGACAAGGCCGGCGAGAAGGGCGTCGGGCTGGCGGTGTTCGAGCGCGAACTGCAGAAGCTGCGGGCCGCGTGGCGCGTGCTGTACGAGGCGGGAGTCAAGCGGTTCGTGTTCACCGCCGACCACGGCTTCTTGCTGCAAGACGGCGTCACGCGGGTCGCGGTCCCGCACGGCAAGCAGACCGATCCGCAGCGTCGCCACGTGCTGACGACCCAGCGTCGCGACCAATCGGGGGAGACCTCGGTCGGCGCCAGCGACCTGGCGTACGAGGGCGCCGCGTTCTGGGTCGCGTTCCCGGCCGGCATCGATCCCTTCGATCGTGGCGCGCGGGCCAAGGACTTCGTGCACGGCGGCAACAGCCTGCAGGAGCGCGTGATCCCGGTGCTCACGGTGCGCCATCGCCACGCCGCGGGCGGCGACAGGGCCAGCTACGAGATCGAGGCGCGGGCCGGGCTCGCGGTGGCGGGCATGCACTGCCTGGTCGCGGTGATCCGCACCGCCAAGCAGGCCAACCTGGTCTACGGCGGGCGGGCCGAGGTCGAGCTCGCGCTCGAGAGCGCGGACGACGAGGCGGTGCAGGTCGAGCTGTGCGACGTGCACCACGCGCGCCGCACCGGCGCCGGCGTCATCGCCACGGTCGATCAAGAGTTCCAGGTGTTCTTCCGCCTGACCGGCGACGCCGAGACCCGCGCGGCGGTGCGGCTGCGCCCCGCGACGCGTTCGCTCGATGTGGTGCCGGCGGTGACGACCGAGCGCTTCCAGATCGTGTTGCGCGCCCGGCCGGCGCCCGTGGTGGCTCCGCCACCGAGCACGCCTCCCCCGCGGCCCGCGGCCCAGCCCGACTGGCTGGCAGATCTGCCAGAGGGCGTCCGGGCGGTGTTCCGCCACCTCATCGATCACGGCTCGATCAACGAGGCCGAGGCGACGCAGCTGCTCGGTGGGCCGCGCCAGTTCCGCACCTTCAGCCGCGACCTCGATCAGTACCGGCTGCGGGCGCCATTCGCGATCCGCGTCGAGGTGGCGAGCGGCACGAAGTGTTACGTCCGCGGTGAACCGGAGAACGCCTGATGCTGACCCAGAACGACGCCAAGCACATCTTCAACCAGCTCCGCGCTGGGCTCGTGCCGGAGCGCGGCCTCGATGCGCTCGCCGTCGGCGTCGAGAAGCCTCGCGACGAGCTCGCGCGGCAGCTCGACCTGGTCAAGGACGGCAGCGGCAGCATCAAGTTCCTGCGCGGCGGCTACGGGTGCGGCAAGACGTTCATGGCCCGCCTGGCGATCGCCGACGCTCAGGCCCGCGGGTTCGTCACCAGCTTCGTCGTGGTGTCCGACAACGACCTGCGGTTCCACCGGTTCGACGAGGTCTACCGCAAGGTCGTTACCGAGCTGGCCACGGCGACGTGCCCGCGCGGCGCGCTCGGCGACATCCTCGACCGATGGATCGGGCGCATCGAGGACGGCCTGGTGGCCACGGGAGTCGACGCGGACGCCCCTGGCTTCGACGCGCGGGTGCGGGCGAAGTTGCAAGAGGAGCTGGCGACGCTGACCGGCGGCAAGGCGCCCGCCGACTTCGTGCGGGTCATCCAGACCATCTTCGACCTCAAGCAAGCCGGCGAGCTGGCGGACGCGGCGGCGCTGATCTCGTGGCTGTCGGGCAGCGGCAACATCGGGGCCGCGGTCAAGCGGCGCGCCGAGATCAAGGGCGACATCGGGAGTTCCGATGCGCTGGCCTACCTGCGCGGCATCCTGGAGATCGCCAAGTCGGCCGGCTACCAGGGGTTGCTGATCGTCATCGACGAGGCCGAGACGATCTTGCGGATGCGCACCGACAGCCGCCACAAGTCGCTCAACGGCATCCGCCAGATCAGCGACGCCGCCGCCGAGTACCCGGGGCTCCTGTGGCTGTTCACCGGGACGCCGACGTTCTTCGATGATCGCCGCGGGGTCGCCGGGCTGGCACCGCTGCACGATCGGATCCGGTTCTTGACCCAGGGCGGGTTCACCAGCCTGCGCCAGCCGCAGCTCGAGCTGAAGCCGTTCGACGCCGCGCGCCTGCGCAACGCGGCGCGCCGGCTGCGTGAGCTGTACCCGATGCCGAACCGCGAGCGCGTGATGACCCGCGTCTCGGACGCGTTCATCGACCGCCTGGTCGCCAAGGTGACCGAGGGCTTCCGCGGCGACGTCGGGGTGGTCCCGCGCCAGTTCTTGCGCGAGCTGGTCAACGTCATGGACCTGGTCGACGTCGAGGAGGAGTTCGATCCCGAGCAGGCGTACGGCTTCACCAGCGAGCCACTGGTCGCGCTGTCGCCGGAGGAACAGGCCGCGCGCGATGGGCGCAGCGCGGCGGTCGCCGCCGTCGCGGTCGAGGGCGACGACGACGACGGCCCCATCCCCGAGGTCCAGGTCTGGTGAGCACCTCGGTCTTCGCGCGGTTCGCGCCACGCCTGCAGGAGGCGATCGCCACCCGCCTGGGCTGGACGTCGCTGCGCCCGGTCCAGGAACAGGCGGGCGCCGCGATCCTGGACGGCCACAACGCCGTGGTGCTGGCGCCAACGGCTGGCGGGAAGACCGAGGCGTCGATGTTCCCGACGCTGTCGATGCTGGTCGACCAGCCGGCCGACGGCGTGGGCGCGATCTACCTCGCGCCGATCAAGGCGCTGCTCAACAACCAGGCCGAGCGGCTCGGGCTCTACACCGAGATGGTCGGCCTGCGGCGCTTCCTGTGGCACGGCGACGTCACCGCGCCGGCGCGCAAGGCGTTCCTGGCCGACCCGACCGAGCTGCTGATGACGACGCCCGAGTCGCTCGAGGTCATGCTGGCGTCGCGCAGCGTCTCGACCGAGCGGCTGTTCGCTGACCTGCGCATCGTCGTGGTCGACGAGGTCCACGCGCTGGCCGGCACCGACCGCGGCGCGCACATGCTGAGCGTCATCGAGCGCATCGCCGAGCACAGCCGCCACGACGTGCAGCGGGTCGGGCTGTCCGCGACGGTCGGGAACCCCGCGGCCATCCTCGAGTGGCTGCGCGGGACCTCGAAGCGCCACGGCGTCGTGGTCGATCCCCCCAAGGAGCCCAAGCCGCGCGCGATCGCGGTGATCCTCGAGGCCGATCCGTTCTTGCTCGCGAGCCAGGCCGCCGGGCTGGCGGCCGGCAAGAAGAGTCTGTTCTTCTGCGAGAGCCGCGCGCTGACCGAGGCGATCGCCGAGCGGATGCGCGACCGCGGGACCGACGTGTTCGTGCACCACAGCTCGGTGTCGCTGGCCGAGCGCAAGCTCGCCGAGGAGAAGTTCCACGGCGGCGGTAGCGCGGCGATCGTGTGCACGTCGACCCTCGAGCTGGGGATCGACGTCGGCGATCTCGACCTGGTGTTCCAGGCCGAGGCGCCCAAGACCGTCTCGTCGTTCCTGCAGCGGATGGGCCGCACCGGGCGGCGCGCGGGCGCAGTCGCCAACACCACCTTCTTCTGCGAGAAGGTGAGCGAGGTGGTGCAAGCGGTCGCGCTGGTCGAGCTGGCGCGCGAGGGTTGGGTCGAGTCGATCCCGCCGCAGACGCGGTGCTGGCCGGTGTTCGTCCACCAGCTCCTGGCGTTCACGCTCGAGGCCGGCGGCGTCCCGCGGGCCGAGGCCTGGCGCAAGCTGTCGCGGCTGCCGGATCTGGCCGGGATCAGCCGCGCCGAGTTCGACGCGGTGGTCGATCACATGATCGCCACCGAGTATCTGTTCGAGACCGGCGGGCAGCTGTCGATGGGGGAGGCCGCCGAGCGCACCTTCGGGAAGAAGAACTTCCTCGAGCTGTACGCGGTCTTCTCCAGCCCGCAGTTCTACCGGGTCATGACGACGAGCGGCGCCGACGTCGGATCGCTGGATCAGAACTTCGTCGATAGCCTGGTCGAGTCGATGACCAGCTTCTTGCTGGGCGGGCGGGCGTGGCTGGTCCAGACCATCGACCACAAGCAGCGGGTGATCACCGCGGTTAGCGCGCCACGGGGGAAGAAGCCGCTGTGGGGTGGCTTCGCGCCGACGATCCTGAGCTTCGCGCTGTGCCAGCGCATCAAGCAGGTGCTGGTGGAAGACCGCACGTACGGCTACCTCACGGAGCCGGTCGCGGCGGCGCTGGCCGAGTACCGCGACGAGTTCGCCGGCCTGCTCGGACCGACCGGCGCGTCGCTCCAGAGCGATACCAAGGGCTGGCGGTGGTGGACGTTCGCGGGGGGCGCGATCAACCAGACGCTCAGGCACGCGCTGATCGTGATCACCGGGTGGAAGGTCGTCGCTGACAGCTTCCGGATCCGCGTCGAGGGGGAGGGCATCGCGGAGGGGGCCGTGCGCGACGCGGTCGCCCGGCTCGCCGACCCGGCCATCTGGCACGACCTGCAGTTCTGGCTGACCGTCGTCGCGCAGATCCCACCGTACCGCCTGAGCAAGTTCCAGGCGGCATTGCCACCGCGTTGCCAGATGGAGATGGTCGGCAACTCGCTGCTCGACCTGGCGGGCACGCGGGCGTTTCTGGCGGGGCTCACCGGGCCCGACGCGTTGCCGGTGGCCGACCCCGCCGGCCTGCTCCGCCGCGTCGTGGCCGAGCTCCCGGCGAGCGGCGTGGCGCCTGCGCCCCTGGCGACCCCGGCCAACGAGGTGCGCTACATCGACGACGCGGCCGGCCTGCGGGCCGTGTGCGCCGAGCTCGCGGCGCGGTCGCTGATCGCGCTCGACGTCGAGACCACGCTCGGCGACCAGGAGCTGTGCCTGGTGCAGCTCGGGGTGCCCGAGTGGAGCGCCGTCATCGACGCCCGCGCGCTCGACGACCTGGCGCCGCTCGCCGCGCTGCTGGAGGCCGAGTCGATCGTCAAGGTGATCCACAACGCGGCGTTCGAGCTCGACGTGTTCGGCAAGCTCAACCTGTCGATCCGCAACATCGTCGACACCCTCGTCGTGTCGCGTCGCGTGCGCGGCCGTCAGCTCGAAGGCCACAGCCTCGCCGCCGTGTGCCGCCGCGAGCTCGGCCTGCGGCTCGACAAGACCCCGCAGAAGTCAGACTGGACCCAGCGGCCGCTGTCGCCGGCCCAGCTCGCCTACGCCGCCCTCGACGTCGAGATCCTGCTCCGCGTCCACGCGGCGCTGACAGAGGCGCGCGAGGCAAGAGAATCCGCGCCGGCTCGAAACGAGGACTCGTAGCTAGAAGCATCGCGAAAGGGGGCGTCATGGAACGCGTCAATACCGAAGAGAACGCGCACGACCTGCTCAAGCTCTGGGCTGATGAGCTGCGGCCGCTGCTCGCCCAGCACATTCCCGGCGAGATCGGCGCGGTCGATCAGTCGGCCGAACTGCTGGTCGCTGCGCTGCGGCGCAAGACGCACCTGCAGATCGGATTCATCGGCGAGTCGCAAGTGGGCAAGAGCTCGCTCATCAACGCGCTGGTCGAGCGCAGCGCGTTGCCGTCAGGCGGCATCGGCCCGCTCACCGCACAAGCCACGCAGGTCGCGTACGCCGACGACGACTGCCTCACGGTCTCGTACCACGACACCGAGAAGCTGCGCGGCGTCCGCCTCCTGCTGGAAAGCGCGCTGGTCCGCCGCGGTGAGCTCGTGGCGATGAACGCCGAGGGTCGCGACGAGGTGGCCCTCGACGAGCTCGACTTGGACCTGGGCGCGGTCGCGCCGGCGCCCCTTCCGGAAGACGAGCCCGCGAACGACGACGCACACCGCGCCCGCGCGGTCGCGAACGAGCGGTTCAACTACATGCTGGACCAACTGTGGTCGATGCTCGGCGCCGACGTCGGTAGTCACGACGGCGACGCTCGCCCACCGAGGCCGCCGGGGCCTGTCCTGGTCGACGGTCTCCGTGCCGTCTTGAACGAACGGCCCCGGAACCCGGAGGCGATCGTCGCCTTCCATCCGCGCATCGAGGAACTCAAGCAGTACTTGGGGAAGACCGAGACGCTCACGAGTTCCGACGCCTTCGCGTTCATGCAGACGCTGAGGGTGCGCGCCGCGGGGTGGCTGGCTCCGCTGGTGAAGACGCTGTGCGTCGGCCTGCGTTGCGAGATCGTGCGCTCGCTGTCGCTCGTCGACTTGCCGGGGATTGGCGTACGCGCCGATCCTGGGGCGCTCGTGGCCGAGGATTTCGTTCGAGAAGGTGGCGACGCCCTAGTCGTCGTGATGCGCAACAGCGGACTGACCGATTCGGTCGCGCGCTTGCTGGAGCGGACGGGCGTCGTGACTCGCCTGCTGATGGAAGGCGAAGGGCCGCCCAGCATCCGCGTGATGGTCGTCGTCACCCACCTCGACGACGTCGCCAAGACTCGTTGGAAAGAGGCCAGCGGCCTCGCGCGTGCCCGGGGGCAACGGCCGCCCGACGCTGGGACGGTCTTCGCCGAGCTCGGCGCCGAGATGGCGGCCAAGGCCCGCAGCGACATCCGCGGCGCGCTGCTCAGCTCCCCTTCGTCGGAGGAGTTGACGGAGGAACGGCGGGCGCGGCGTGCGCAGCGCATCGAAGCGCTGTGCGCGGAGATGGATGTCCTGTGCGTGGCAGCGCCGGATTACCTGTCGCTGATCGAAGGATACGACGATGTGGCGTGGCTGAAGAGCTTGGCCGCGACCAACGTCCCCGCGTTCCGAGCCGCGCTTGAAGGGCTCGCGGCGAAGCACGCGAAGCAGCGCCAACAGGATATCGCCCAGGCGGCCAACGCGCTGTGGGCCATCGTCGATGGGTACCTTCGCGCGACAGCGCAGGCCTACGAAGAAGGGCGAGGTGCCGCGACGGAACAGTGGGAGTCGTTTCGCGCGGCGCTACAGGATGCGATGCAAGGCTTGCGAGACCAGATGAACGCATCGCACGGGGAGCTGCTGGCGCGCCTCAAGGAAGCGATCCCCGCCGACATTCGCTTGCTGTGCGCGGAAGCCGAGAAGGGTACGGTGAAGCGGGTCAAGCGCCTCCGAACGGACGGCGAGAAGCTGTACTTCAAGTCGCTCGAGGCAGCGCTCAAGCACGACGCAGTCTGGGACAAGAAGGCGATCAACTACCCGGTCGCGCTCACCGAGAAGTTCATCGAACCGATCGCGAGCGACTGGGATACGCGCATCGTGGGTGGCGTTCGCAACGCGATCAAGCAGATGGTCGACCGCGACGTTCGCCTGGTCGAGAAGCTCTGCGATGCGGCGAAGGCGCTCGATGAGCGCGTCGCTGGCGAGGACCAGATCACGAGCCAGAAGCAGCTCATGCAACAGCGCGCCAAGACCTGCGTCGCGTTCACCAAGGAGAAGCTGGCGGAACTCACCGGCCGTGTCAGCGCCGAGCTCTCCAAGAAGATCGGACAGGTGATGAGCGCGACCTGCAAGAAGGCGCTTGCTGCCGGGCACAACGAAGGCAAGGGAGCCAAGCAACGCATCCTCGAGGCGTTCGAGAATGGCGGGACGCTGGCGTCCGAGAAGGCGCGCGAGCACGCCGAAGGCCTGTTGCTCGCGTACTACGATGCCCTCCGCCGGGAACTCGAGCAGGACTACCTCGCGGAACAGCACGATCCCTTGACCGACGCATTCCGGCGGCTCACCGACGACGAGCGCTCGCGGGCCTCCCGCCGTGACGCGCGCAAGGCCGCCGCCGTGCGCGCGCAGGTCGCGCACGCGCTCGAACTGCTGACGCCGTTCCACAGCGCAGACGCGGGTGCGGAGGTGTCGTCGTGACGCGCCCGTTGCTGATCCGGGCGACCAAGCGCGCCGGAACGTACGCCGTCTTCGGGACCTCCAATTTCGGGTATCCGAGCTTCAACGCGGCGACGTGGCCTGACCGCCTGTTCGCCAATCTCGATGAAGCCGCCCGACCGCCGTCGACGATCACCGAAGCCGAGCTGGACGCCGCCGTGCTGGCGACGCCCCTCGAGAGCCTGCTTGGGGCGGCCGGCGGTGAGGGCGAGAAAATCATGCAGGAGACGCGGCGAGCGCTGGCGAGGTTGGAGGCGATGTGGCTGCTCTGTGAAGATCGGTATCGCTTGCTCGATGCGCAAGCGATCGACCCGCTGGCCCATCAGGCCTCGCTCGTCGAGCACGTCCTCAAGGACCCGAACCTCCGCCGCGTGCTGATTGCCGACGAGGTCGGGTTGGGCAAGACGATCGAGGCGGCGCTGATCGTCCAACGCCTGATCGAGTCGCGGACCGGGGCTCCGCCGCGGGTGCTGTACCTTACGCAGGCCGGCCTCGTCGACAACGTCGTCGACGAGTTCGTGCGCCTCGGGTTGTCACCTCGTCGATGGACCAGCTGGGCACCGGAGGCGCGGCTCGACCCGGGCAACAGCGATCCCCTGGTCGTGGCGTCGATGCACCGCGCCGTGTTCCAGATCAAGGGTGGCGTGAATCATCTGGAGACGGTCGCCAGATCGGGTCCGTGGGACGTGTTGATCATCGATGAGGCCCACCACCTATCGGACTGGTCGGCCGAGGGCACTGATCCACAACAGCGGATGAAGCTTGTCCGCCGACTGGTGGACGAAAGGATGACCCCGGGCGGCCGGCTGCTGCTGTTGTCTGGCACGCCGCACCAGGGCCACGGCGACAAGTTCCAGAATTTGCTCCGGCTGCTCTGTGCCGAAGGTGAGAGCGACGCCAGCGGTCGCGTCATCTACCGGATCAAGGACGACATCCGGGACTGGGATGGTCAACCGCTCTTTCCCATCCGCGACGTCCGTCCACCGACGATGATCGAATGCGGGCCGGACTACCGCCGGTGGCTCGAGCTGGTCCACCGCTTGCTGTCAGCTGCGACAGTGACGCGCGCCGCGGGGTGGCGGCTCGCCCAGGCCCTGCAGTGGTGCGCGTCCAGCCCACAGGCTGGGCTCGCCTACCTGGTGCGATTGACGCTGCGGACGGGCATCCGATCCGGCAACAACGCCTCGTTGCGTGCGGCGCTCGGTGCGCTGCGGCCCTATCGCGGCCGCTCGCCGAAGGAGTCGGTCGAAGACCTCGAGGCGTACCTGCGCAGCCAGCTGGCAGAACTCGACGAGGACGACGCCGACGATTTCAAGGCCGAGGTGGGGCTCCTCTCACAGGCGCTCAACGCGGGCGTGGCGCTGATTGAGCGCGACGCGCTTCGCCACAAACTGGCTCCTGTCTTCGGATGGCTAGAGGCACACCCTGACGAGAAGTTCGTGGTGTTCGCGCAGCCGGTCGAGACCGTGTACACCTTGAAACAGCGCCTCGAGATGCATCTTGGGGCGGGGGCGGTGTCGCTGATCGTCGGGGGCCAGGATCGCGACGCACGGCGACAGGAGATCGAGCGGTTCCGTCGCCCTGACGGCGCGCGCGTCCTGGTGTCGTCACGTTCGGGCGGCGAAGGCATCAACCTGCAGATCTCGCGACGGCTGATCCACTTCGACGTTCCGTGGAACCCGATGGAGATGGAGCAGCGGGTGGGGCGAGTTCATCGATACGGTAGCGACAACACCGTGGTCGTCGAGACGATCGTGATGGAGGGCAGTCGTGAGATCAGGATCCTCGATCGATGCCGCGCCCGGCTCGGACAGATCGTCAAGGACATCGACGGTGACCGGTTTGAGCTGCACTACAGTCGGACGATGGCGCTCATCCCCCTGGCGGAGCTCGCGCTGCTCATGGCGGGGGAAGGGTTTGGCCCGCTGACCCCCGACGAGGAGGCCCGCATCGACCGCATGGTCCAGAAGGGATACGAGACCTTGTGCGTGGCCGATGCGGATTTCCGGCAGCGTGCGGCCGCGCTGCGCGGCCTGGACCGCGGGCCGGTGCAGGACGAAGACCTCGAGGCCTTTGTCGCCTCGACGGCAGGGGCGAAGGTGGAGGCTGGGTGGCGCCGCAAGACGCTCGTGAAGGTGCCTGGCGCGCCCGAGCCCCAGGTCGCCTTCGGTGACGCACGCGTGTTCCGGCTGCCAGATGGAAGCCTGGGCTTTGTCGGCAGAGACGCGGGGCTGGGCCTCATGGGGCCTACCAACGAAGCGGTGCGGCGTCTTGGGTTGAACGATCGCTGGGTCGCGTCGAAGGTCCGCGCCTTGTTCGAGGATGACGAGGGCGCGGGAAGCACCCGCGCACCCGTCGGCTCCGTGGCGTTCACCTTGGTCGACCCGAAGCGGTTCCAGACGTGGTGCGAGTCCACGCCGCACCCGGAAGCGCTGCGCGCGGGGGCCCTGGTCGTTGCGTACGGCGTCCGCCGCCTCGACCTTACGCACGCCCCGCCGCGTGAGGTGGGGGCGTCGGTCCGTGCATTCGTGACCGATAGCGAAGGTCGCATGGATGCGGAACTCACCGACGCGACGCTGGCAACGTTGGTTCGCATGGTGCGGGTGCCCCGGCCCAAACGGACTCGTGCGACGGGCTTCGACACGCCACGTCTGCGGGCGCTGGAAGATGCGTGGGTCGGGCGTCTGCGCGTCACCCGCCCCGGCGATCCCGTCGCCGCGGTGTTTCCGATCGCCGCGATCTGGATCCAACCCGCGACAGGGCCAGAGTCGTGACGAACCCGATGCGCGTGTTGCCGTCCACGGGGGGCCGCATCCTCGCGGCGTTGCGCGAGAACCTCGAGACCGCCAAGAGCGCGATCCTGGCATCGGCGTTCGTCTCGTCGAGCGGGATCGAGCTCTTGATGCTGTCGCTAGAGCGACTCCTGGCCCGCGGAGGAATGGTCAGCCTCTACGTCACCTTCAACGGTGGAGCGTTCACCAAGCCGCGCTTCTTCGAAAGTCTCGCGCCCCTCGAGAGGCGCTTTCCCGGCAAGGTCGAGGTCTACCTGTATCCGCACGCGACGTCGCTGTTCCACGCCAAGGCGTTCCTGTTCGAGCGCGCGGACGGGACGTGGGCGGGCATTGTCGGTTCGGCAAACCTGACTCACAGCGCCTTGACGGGGCCGAACGTCGAGATGGCGGCGGTTGCCACACCGATGGCGCACGTTGACGTCGAGGCAGTCCTCGCCGAACTATCGCGCCTTCGCGAGCAGAAGTACTTTCAGCGCCTCACGCCGGAGTTGTTCGCCCAGATCATGCCCGCGCGCACGGTCGAGCCCGAGCCGTCCTTCGAGGCGAAAGCGAGCGCTACCCGACAAGCCAAGGGCCGGCAGGAACTCGTCAAGCAGGCCCTCGCGAACTTCACGCCGACCGCGCTTCCACCGCTGCCTCCGCTCGCGCTGCCCGCGACCGTCTATGTCGAAGAACTCTGCGCGACTGGCGTCGGGGTCGCGACGGACGACGATCTCGCGGACCTGTCCGTGTCCATCGACCTCA
>Ga0073899_10003229_pt1 | contig 14500 bp, 13 predicted proteins | sample KloWWTmetaKNB5Ph_FD_88975 | JGI IMG/M metagenome (GOLD analysis project Ga0073899, IMG submission 88975) | Active sludge microbial communities from Klosterneuburg, Austria, studying microevolution and ecology of nitrifiers - Klosterneuburg... | ecosystem: Engineered > WWTP > Aerobic digester >...
CCAGCGCCGTCGCGGCCAGCACCAGGAGGAGGAAGCGCGCCATGGGCCGAGCGTAGCGCGCGCGCCGCCGCCCCGCGCCGATCGGGCCGTGCGCGAGCGCACACCCACGCGCGCGCGGCGCGGCTGTCCATCACCGGCGGCAACCCCAGCAGCGCTCCGGGCGCCCACCCGCTGCGCTCGCCCGCGCCGCCCGCCGCCCTCACGTCGCCCCGCGCCTCGACGCGGGGCCGCCGCCTCAGAGCTTCGCCTCGACGACCGCCAGGATCGCGCGCTCGCGCTCGACGGCCTGGGCGGCGATCGCGTCGGCCTCGGCCTTGAGCGCGGCGACCACCGCGGCGTCCTTGAGGCCGGCGCAGTTGATCTTGACGTTGAGGTGCGCGCCGAGGATGGCCGAGCGGGCGCACAGCGCGCCGACGCCGGCGTCGGACACCGAGCTGGGGTTGCCGTGCTCGGCCATCGCGGCGATGACCTCCATCGAGGCCAGCGTGCGCTGCATGACCTTCAGCGGCACCTCGGCGGCGTAGCGGGTCGCGGCCTGCATCGCGGCGGCGCGCGCGGCCTTCTCGGCGTCGGTGCCCTTGGGCAGACCCATCGCGTCCATCACGCGGTTGAACGCCGCGGTGTCCTCGTCGATCAGCGCGGTCAGCTCGGCGTGGAACGCCTTGCCGCGATCGGCCCAGTCGGAGAACTCGCGCCAGCGCGCGTCCCAGCCGCGCTTGTGCGACGACAGGTTGGCCACCATCGTCGCCAGCGCCGCGCCCAGCGCGCCCAGCGCCGCGGCCACCGAGCCGCCGCCCGGCGCCGGCGACTCGGCCGCGGTCTCCTCGACGAAGCCGCGCACGGTCAGATCGATCAGCCGCTTGGCCTTGGGCCGCCGGGCCGCCAGCGCGTACTCGATGATCTTCTTCTCGGGCTCGAACGGGTACAGATCGCCCAGGCCCAGCGACTTGACCGCGATCTTGATCAGCTCGGCGTCGGCGACGCCGGTCGAGCGCTCCTGCTTGTGCAGGAAGTAGCGGCCGGCGTCGAGCATCGCCCGCAGCGGCACGAGCCCCACCAGCTCCGAGCCGGTGACCCGCACGCCGCGCGCAGCGGCGGCCCGGACGCACTCGTCGAACGCGACGTGCATCGGCGTGACGCCGATGTCGTTGAGGTTGAGCGACACCTGCGCGACGCCGTACTCCTCGATGTACCAGCCGATGCCCTTGACCGCCTTGAGCGTGCCCGGGATCCACACCGGCTCGCCGGCGGCGTCCTTCTGGATCTTCCCCTGTGCGTCCTTGGCCTCGCGGCCTTTCTCGCGCACGTCGAAGGCGATCGCGTTGGCGCGCCGGGTCGACGTGGTGTTGAGGTTGACGTTGTAGGCGACCAGGAAGTCGCGGGCGCCGACCGCGATCGCCCCGGTGCGCGGCACGAACGTCGCCGGCCCGAAGTCGGGCGCGTGCTCGGGGCGCGCCAGCCGGTCGCGCAGGCCCTCGTACTCGCCGGCCCGCACCACCGCCAGGTTCTTGCGAGCCGGGGTCAGCGCGGCGTGCTCGTAGCAGTAGACCGGGATCTGCAGCTCGCGGCCCAGGCGCTCGGCCAGACGGCGGGCCAGCGCCACCGTCTCCGCCATCGTGATGTCGGCGACCGGCACCAGCGGGCACACGTCCGTGGCGCCGAACCGCGGGTGCTCGCCCTTGTGCTGGCTCATGTCGATCAGCTCGGCGGCCTTCTTGGCCGCGCGCACCGCCGCCTCGAGCACCGGCTCGGGCGGGCCGACGAACGTCACCACGGTGCGGTTGGTGGCCTTGCCGGGGTCGACGTCGAGCAGCCAGACCCCTTCTACCGCCTCGATCTCGCGGGTGATCTGGGCGATCACCGCCGGGTCACGCCCCTCGCTGAAGTTGGGGACACACTCGATGAGCGGCTCGGCCATGGCCAGGTTGGTACACCGAGGCCGGCGGCCCTGGCGAGGGCCCCCGGGCGGGGTTTGGCGGGGCCCGGCCGAGCGCTTGGCCGCCGGTTGGCCAAACCCGGCGCCGCGCTGCGTAACCTCCCCCCGGGGTGCGGAATCCAAGGCCGAGTGGGTATTGCTTCGTCCCCCGTCGACCTGGCCCTGGTGGGCGGCGGGCTCCAGAACGGCCTGATCGCCCTGGCCGCGCTGGCGGCCCGGCCCGACCTGCGGCTGGTCGTGCTCGAGCGCGGCCCGACGCTGGGCGGCGACCACACCTGGTGCTTCCACGCCGACGACGTGCCCACCGCCGCCGCGGCCTGGTTCGCGCCGCTGGTGGCCCACCGCTGGGACGGCTACGAGGTGGCGTTCCCGACCCGCCGCCGCACGCTGACCAGCCCCTACGCGGCGCTCACGTCGGCGCGGTTCGACGCGGTGGTCGGCGCCGCGCTGGCGGCGGCCCCCAACGCGCGCCTGGTGCGCGGCGCCGAGGTCGACGCGGTCGCGCCCGGCCGCGTCGGTTACCGCGCGGACGGCGCGTGGCACGAGCTGACCGCGACCACCGTCGTCGACGCCCGCGGCCCGCAGCGCACCGCCGCCGACGCCGGCTGGCAGAAGTTCGTCGGCCACGAGCTGGCCCTCGACCGTCCCCACGGCCTGACCCGGCCGATGCTGATGGACGCGACGGTCGCGCAGGACGACGGCTTCCGGTTCTTCTACGTGCTGCCGCTGGCCCCCGATCGCCTGCTGATCGAGGACACCCGGTTCAGCGACGGGCCCGAGCTCGATCGCGCCGCGCTGGCGCAGGAGATCGCCGCCTACGCCGCGGCCCACGGCTGGAGCGGGCGCGTCGTGCGCACCGAGCACGGCTGCCTGCCGATGCCGTGGACCGGCGACGTGGTCGCGCCGACGCCGGGGCTGATCGTCGGCGGCTACCAGGGCGGCTGGTTCCACCCGGTCACCGGCTACAGCCTGCCGATCGCGTTGCGGGTGGCGCAGGCCGTCGCCGACGCGCTCGCCGCCGATCGCGAGCCGGCCGCGGCGCTGGCGCCGCTGGTGGCCGAGCACCGCGCGCAGCTGGGCCTGGCGTTCCGGCTGACCAAGATGATGTTCCGCTGGTTCGCGCCGCCCCACCGCTGGGGCGTGCTCGAGCACTTCTACCGCTTGCCCGAGCCGACGATCCGGCGCTTCTACGCGCTGGCGCTGACCCGCGGCGATCGCGCCCGCTTGTTCGTCGGCCGCCCGCCGCGCGGGCTGTCGTGGCGCGCGGTGTTCGGCGGCGCCCCCGCCCCTCTCGCCAAGGAGCTGACGTGACCGCAGCCGTGCCCGACCTCCGCCTCGACGCGCCCGCCCTGGCGGTGGCGCTCGAGGAGACCACGCTGCCCGCCGACGTGCCCGCCGCGCTGTGGGACGGTGCGCTGCTCGGCCCGCTGGTCGACTACGCCCGCCGCCCGGGCAAGGAGCTGCGCGCACGCCTGGCGACGATCGCCTGGCAGCTGGCGGGCGGCCGCGGGCCGATCCCGGCGGCGATCCCGCTGGCGATCGAGGCGCTGCACACCGGCTCGCTGATCGTCGACGACGTCCAGGACGACGCCGCCACCCGCCGCGGCGGGCCGGCGCTGCACGTGGTCACCGGCGTGCCGCTGGCGATCAACACCGGCAACTGGATGTACTTCTGGGCGCTCGATCAGCTGGCGGGACTCGACGTCACCGCCACCGCCGGCCGCGCGATCCTCCGGCTGGCGGTGACGACGCTGCGCGAGTGCCACGAGGGCCAGGCGCTCGATCTGTCGGTCCGGGTGTTCGACCTCGAGCCGGCCCGAGTGCCGCCGGTGGTCGCGGCGGTCACCCGCGGCAAGTCGGCGGCGCTGATGGCGATGGCCGCGCAGCTGCCGGCGCTGGCCGCCGGCGCGGCGCCGGCCGTGGTCGATGGCCTGGGCGCGCTGGGCGCCGGGCTCGGCACCGGCCTGCAGATGCTCGACGACCTCGGCGGGCTCGGCCGCGCCCGGCGGGTCAAGGGCCTCGAAGATCTGCGCGGCGGGCGCGCCACCTGGCCGTGGGCGTGGCTGGCCGAGCAAGACGATCAGCTCGCGTACGCCCGGCTGCAGCACCGCGCCCGCGCCGCCACCTACGACGACGAGCTCGAGCACGTCGCGGAGCTGCTGTACGCCGAGGTCGAGGCCGTGGGCCGGACCCGCGCCCGCGCCGCGGTGCGCGAGGCGCTGGCCCGCGCCCGCGCCGCCAACCCCGATCACCCCGCGCTGGTCGGCCTCACCGCCGACGTCCACCTCCTGGAGTCCTCGTATGGCTGATTCACTCGTCCGCGCTGCCGTCATCGGCAGCGGCTTCGGCGGCCTGGCCGCCGCGATCCGCCTGCAGTCGGCCGGCGTCGCCACCACCATCTACGAGGCCCGCGACCTGCCGGGCGGCCGCGCCTACGTCTACCAGGACGGCGGCTACACCTTCGACGCCGGCCCGACGGTGATCACCGCGCCGCACTGCCTCGAGGAGCTGTTCACGCTCAGCGGGCGCAAGATGAGCGACTACGTCGAGCTGATGCCGGTGACGCCGTTCTACCGGCTGCACTGGCTGGCCGACGGCGATCAGTTCGACTACGACGGCGACGGCGAGGCGATGCTGCGGCAGATCCGGGCCCGCTCCGAGGACGACGCCCGCGGCTACGAGCGGTTCCGCGACTACGCCGAGAAGGTGTTCGACGCCGGGTACACCAAGCTGGCGTCGACGCCGTTCCTGCGCTTCTGGGACATGGTCAAGGTGGCGCCGCAGCTCGGCAAGCTGCGCGCCGATCGCTCGGTGTACAAGACCGTCGCCCGCTACGTGCAGGACGAGCACGTGCGCCAGGCGCTGTCGTTCCACTCGCTCCTGGTCGGCGGCAACCCGTTCGAGACCTCGTCGATCTACACGCTGATCCACCACCTCGAGCGCACCTGGGGCGTGTGGTTCGCCAAGGGCGGCACCGGCGCGCTGGTGCGCGGCCTGGTCAAGCTGTTCACCGAGCTGGGCGGCACGCTCGAGCTGTCGACGCCGGTCGAGGGCATCCGCGTCGAGGACGGCCCGCAGGTCCGCCACCACGTCACCGCCCGCGGCGCGACCCGCGCGTACGACCTGGTGGTGTCCAACGCCGACGTCCACAGCACCTACGCCAAGCTCTACGGCGAGGAGCCGCGGGCCAAGCCGATGGCCAAGAAGCTCGAGCGCGCCGACTGGTCGATGTCGCTGTTCGTCCTGTATTTCGGCACCGACCAGTCGTACGCCGACCGCATCGCGCACCACACGGTCGTGTTCGGCAAGCGCTACCAGGAGCTGCTCGCCGAGATCTTCCACGGCGACCGCGTGCCCGAGGACATGAGCCTGTACCTGCACGCGCCCCACGTGACCGATCCGTCGCTGGCGCCGCCCGGCCACGGCGCGTTCTACGTGCTGTCGCCGGTGCCGCACCTGGGCCACGCCGACGTCGACTGGGACGAGCTGGCGCCGCGCTACGCCGACCGCGTGCTCGAGACCCTGGAGCCGCTGCTGCCGGACCTGCGCCAGCACGTGACGACCCGCCGCTGGGTCACGCCGTTCACGTTCCGCGACGAGCTGGCGTCGTACAACGGCGCCGCGTTCTCGGTCGCGCCGACGCTCACCCAGAGCGCGTACTTCCGCCCGCACAACCGCTGCGATCGCATCCCCGGGCTGTACCTGGTGGGCGCCGGCACCCACCCCGGCGCCGGCGTGCCCGGCGTCGTCAACGGCGCCAAGGCCACCTGGTCGGTGATCGAGCGCGACTTCGCCCACCGCCTGGCCGGCGCCGGCGCGCGCGCCGAAGCGCCCGCGTCCGCGATCGGGCCGGAGGCCGCCGCGCTGTGACCACCGCCCTGGCCCTCACCGCCGACGCCGAGCTGGGCGCGTGCCACGCGTCGATCGCGCAGCACTCGAAGTCGTTCGCGCTGGCGGCCAAGCTGCTGCCGGCGGCCGCGCGCGACGACGCCGCGGTGGTCTACGCGTGGTGCCGCCGCGCCGACGACGCGATCGATCTGGTCCCGCCGGCCGAGCAGCCCGACGCGCTGGCCCGGCTGTACGACGAGCTGGCGGCGATCGACGCCGGCGCCGCGCCGCCCGGCGTGCCGCGGGCGTTCGCCGCGGTGGTCGGCATCCGCCAGATCCCGCTGGCCTACCCGCGGGCCCTGCTCGACGGCATGGCCATGGACGTCGCCGACACCCGCTACCGCACGTTCGACGATCTGTTCGCGTACTGCTACCGCGTCGCCGGCGTGGTCGGGCTGATCATGTGCCACGTCATGGGCGTGCGCGACGATCGCGCGCTGGTGCCGGCGGTGCACCTCGGCATCGGCATGCAGCTCACCAACGTGTGCCGCGACGTCGCGGAGGACTGGGACCGCGGCCGGCTGTACCTGCCCGAGGAGCTGCTGGCCCGCCACGGCGCGCGCGGCCTGGCGGCCCACCTCGGCGGCCCCCTGCCGGCGTTCGCCCACGCCGCGGTGCGCGCCACCGTGCGCGAGCTGCTCGACGTCGCCGATCGCTACTACGCCAGCGGCGTCGCCGGCTGCCGCGCGCTGCCGTGGCGGGCCGGGTTCGGGGTGCGCGCCGCCGCCCGCATCTACCGCGCGATCGGCACCCGGCTGCGCCGCCGCGGCGGCGACGCGCTCGCCGGGCGCGCCGTCGTCGGCAAGGCCGCCAAGCTCGGCCACGTCGCGCTGGCCGCGCTCGGCGCGCTGGCCGAGGCGCCGGCCCGCGGGCTGGCGCGGTTGCGGATAGGATCCCCTCGCCTGCCGACCCGCACGCTGGAGCTGCCCGATGTCCCTGTCGCCTGACTCGACCATGGCCCCGCCGCCGCCCACCGTGGCATCGGCCGCGGTCGCGCCGCGCAAGAGCGCGCTCGCCATCTACGTCGGCCGGGTGCGCGAGTTCGATCGCACCGACTGGATCGTCTACGTGGCCTGGATCGGGATGATGCTCGGGCTGGTGCTGTCGACCGCCGGCTTCCTGGCGTTCGGCCACGCCCACGCGGTGCGGTTCCCGGTCGAGGCGTGGCTGGTGCCGGTGGGCGCGGCGATCTTCACCGTCGCGATCGCGATCGACACCATCGGCCACCGCACCATCTACAAGGAGGTGCTCAAGGGCGGCGAGGCGCTGATCCACCAGATCACGATCGTCTGCGGCGTGGCCAGCTGCGTGCTGCTGGTGCTGGCCTACGCGTACCGCGCCGCGGTGATCCCGGCGATGGTGTTCACCGGCCTGTCGCTCATGTACAGCCTCATCGACGAGGGCTTCCACTGGAAGCGCTACACCTCGCAGCACGCCGATCCGGTCGAGATGTGGTCCCACGTCGGCATCTTCATCGGCCACAGCATCATGATGATCGGCTGGTGGTGGTTCTGGGCGCTGGGCTACCCCGGCGTGCGCGAGACCCTCGCGGTGATGAAGTGATCGCCGCGGCGACCTGGCTGTGGGTGGTGGTGGCGGCGGTCGGCAGCCTCGGCGCCGTGGTGTGGCACTGGCGGCTGTGGCAGCTGGGCGCGCGCGCCGCCGCGCCGCCGGTCGCGCCGCCGCGGGTGTCGATCGTCGTGCCGGCCCGCGACGAGGCCCACAACCTGCCGCGGCTCTTGGCGTCGCTCGGCGCGCTCGCCCCGCCGGCCCACCAGGTGATCGTCGTCGATGATCACTCGACCGACGGCACCGGCGACCTGGCCCGCGCCGCCGGCGCGACGGTGGTGGTGCCGCCGCCGCTGCCGCCGGGCTGGCTGGGCAAGGCCTGGGCCTGCCACGCCGGCGCCGCGGTCGCGACCGGCGAGCTCTTGCTGTTCACCGACGCCGACACCGTCCACGGGCCGGCGTCGCTGGCCCAGGCGGTCGCGCGCCTCGAGGCCGATCGCGCCGACCTGGTGTCGGCGATCCCGCGCCACCGCGCCGCGCGCGCCTGGGAGCGGTTGCAGGGCGTGTTCCAGGTGCTGCTGTTGATCGCCTGCCGCGCCGGCAGCGCGGCCACCGACGGCGCGCGCCGCTTCAGCATCGGCCAGTACCTGCTGTTCCGCCGCGCCGCGTACGACCGCGTCGGCGGCCACGTCGCGGTCAAGGACGTCATCGCCGAGGACCTGCACCTGGCGGCCCGGGTGATCGCCACCGGCGGCCGGTTCGCGCTGTGCACCGAGCCCGGCGTCGTCGAGGTGCGCATGTACCCCGAAGGCGTCGGCGGCTTCGTGCGCGGCTGGCGGCGCAGCTTCCGCGACGGCATGGCCGCGGCCGGCGCCGGCGGCGTGGTCGAGCTGATCGCGGTGATCGGCTGGCTCGGCGGCGTGCCGCTGGCGATGCTGGCGGCGCTGGCGACCGGCGCGTGGGTGATGCTGGCGGCGTGGGGCGCGGCCTACCTCGCGACCGCCGCCGCGATCGCGATCGCGCAGCGGCGGATCGGCGCCCTGCCGTGGTGGGGCGCGCTGGCGTTCCCGCTCGGCGTCGCGGCGTTCGTCGGGGTGAGCGGGCTGGCGGCCTGGGATCGGCTGCGCGGCGCGCCGGTGCGCTGGCGCGGCCGCAGCGTCGCGCTCGGAGGCCCGCGATGATCCGCGCCTGGGCCCGCCGGATCGAGGCCGAGCACCTGGCCTGGAACGTGGCCACGGTCGCGCCGTACGTGCCGCCGGGCGCGCGGGTGCTCGACGTCGGGTCGTGGGACTGCAAGCTGGGCGCGGCGCTGCGCGATCGCGGCGCGCGCGTGACCTGCGTCGACGTCGTCGACAAGAACCGCACCGACGTCGAGCTGCGGCTGATGCGCGGCGCCACGCTGCCGGTGACCGGCGACGAGCGGTTCGACGTGGTGCAGTTCCTCTACGTGCTGCACCACGCCGCCGACGACCTGGCGCTCTTGCGCGAGGCGCGGCGGGTGGTCGCCGACGACGGCCGGGTGCTGGTGGCCGAGGATCGCGTCGAGACCTGGGGCGAGCGGTGGCTGACGATCGCCTTCCACCTGTGGCTGCTCGCCTTCACCTTCATGGGGTGGAAGGGGACGTTCAAGCGGCAGAGCGCGTGGCAGGCGCGGTTCGCACAGGCGGGGCTGACCGTCGAGCGGACCGTCGAGCTGGGCCGATCGCGGCGACTGTTTCCGAAGAACGTGCTGTACGTGCTGGCGCCGACGCCGGCGTCGCCCCCTCGGCCGAACGGTCGGCCGGCGTGAGCGCGCCGCGCAGCGCGTGCCGCGCCCGGTGGGCGCGCACCTTGACGTTGGCCACCGAGATCGCCAGCGCGTCGGCCACCTCGAGCTCGCTCATCTCCTGCATGAAGCGCAGCTGCAGCACGTCGCGGTACGCCGGCGCCAGGGCGTCGACGCCGGCCCGCACCCGCGCCGCTTGCTCGGCCCGCACCAGCTCGTCCTCCGGCGTCGGCCGCTGGCGATCGTCCACCGGCAGCGGGCCGGCGTCGTCGATCGACACCGTACGATCGAGGCGGCGCCGCCGCTGCGACCGCAGGTGGGTCAGCGCCGCGGTGGTGGCGATCCGGTAGAGCCACGTGCGGTAGCTGGCCTCGCCGCGGAACCGCTCGCGGTTGCGGTGGGCCAGCAGCAGCGTCTCCTGCGCCACGTCCCCCGCGTCCTGCTCGCCCACGATGCGACGGGCGATGGCGCACACGAACCGTCGATCTGAATCGTTCATAACGGTCACCATAACATCCATATCGGTCACCGCAAGAGCAAATCGTGCACGCCTCGAACGTTTTCACCTTGCCAGTTGCCCAAGAATGGGAATACATGAACGTTGTGAACGTTTTAAAAACGACCGGTACCAACCTCCACGATCAGCCGGTCGTGCGATCTGTCAGCGGCGCCCCGCGCGGCCCGCAGCCTGCGACCTGTCCGTGAAACGCCTGCTCTCGCCCAAGGAACTGGCCGACGCCATCGGCGTCAGCGAGTCGTCGCTCAAGCGCTGGGCCGACGCCGGTCGCCTGCAGGTCGCCCGCACCGAGGGTGGCCACCGCCGCATCCCGGTGGCCGAGGCGGTGCGGTTCATCCGCGAAACCGGCGCGGTGGTGGTGCGCCCCGACCTGCTCGGCCTGGTCGGCGTGCCGGCGGTCAACGACGCCAAGGCCAGCGGCACGCTCGACGAGCGCCTGTACCAGGCGCTGCTGGTCGGCGACGGCGCGGTCGCGCGCGCGTTGCTCGTGGGCGGCTACCTGCAGGGGGAGACCGTGGCCGCGCTCGCCGACGGGCCGATCCGCTCGGCGATGGGCCGCCTCGGCGAGCTGTGGCGCCACGACTCCCAGGGCATCTTCCTCGAGCACCGCGCCACCGACCTGTGCGTGCAGGCGGTGGTCGCGCTGCGGGGGCTGATCGAACCACCGGCCGAGGGGCTGGTCGCGGTCGGCGGCGCGCCCGAGCTCGATCCCTACATGCTGCCGTCGATGCTGGCCGCCACCGTGCTCACCGCCGCCGGGCTGCGCGCCGTGAACCTTGGCCCGGCGACGCCGCTGGCCAGCCTGCGCCACGCGGTCGCCCACCACGACGCGCGGGTGGTGTGGCTGGCGCTGACCTCGACGGTGTCTGAGGAGCTGGCCGAGGAGCTCGGCGGGTTCGCGCGCGAGCTGGCCAACGCCGGCCGCACGCTGGTGCTCGGCGGCCAGCGTCGCGCCGACGCCGCCGGCGCCCGCCGCGCGCTCCACGTCGCCGCGATGAGCGAGCTGGCCGCGTTCGCGGCCGGGCTGGTGGCCGGCCTGCGCGACGACCGCTGACCGGCCTGCGCGCCGACGGCTGACGCTAGCCCCGGCGACGCACGAAGTCGTCGATCAACGCGCGCGCGATCGACAGCGGCGGCGGCACCACCGGCAGCGCGTCGGGCGCGAACCAGCCAGCGTCGGCGATCTCCTCGGGGTCGGGCACCAGCTCGCCGCCGGCCCAGCGCGCGGTGAACCCGACCATCAGCGAGCCGGTGAACGGCCACGGCTGGCTGCCGAAGTAGCGGACGTCGGCGACCGCGATGCCGGCCTCCTCGCGGATCTCGCGGTGGACGCAGTCCTCGAGGGTCTCGCCGACCTCGACGAAGCCGGCCAGCGTCGAGAAGAACGGCATCCGGGTGCGGGCGTTGCGGGCCAAGAGGCAGCGCCCGTCGCGCTCGACCAGCACGATCACCGCCGGCGACAGCCGCGGGTAGGCGGTGTGGCCGCAGCCGGCGCAGGTGCGCACCCGCTCGCGGGCCGAGCGTTCGGTCGGCCCGCCGCACCGGCCGCAGAAGCGGTGATCGCGATCCCACGCGGTCAGGCCCAGCGCGCGGCCGGCGACCGCGAACGCCTCGTCCGGCAGCGCCCCGAACAGCTGGCGCAGCGGCACCGGCTCGCTGCCGGCCGGCGCGCCGCCGGCCTCGACCAGCCGCGCGAAGCACGGCTCGCCGTCGAGCTCGCCGAGGTGCAGCGCGTCGTCGGCGGCGCCGATCGGCACCGCCAGCGTCTCGGCGCGGACGACGCACAGGCTGGCGCCGGCGATCACGAACAGCCGGCCATGGGTCGCGGTGGTGGTGACGGCGGGCGTGAAGGGCACGCCGAGCGTCTAGCACGCCGCCCGGACGTCAGCGCGGGGCGAACCCCTGGGCGCCGATCAGCGGCACGAACTGCACCGCGCCCAGCGCCTCGAGCTCGAGGCGCGCGCCGGCCCGGCGCAGCCGCACCAGCTCCTGCGGGCCGTCCTGGGCGCCGACCGGCGCCACCAGCCGGCCGCCGTCGGCGAGCTGCGCGCAGAGCGCCGCCGGCACCGCCGGCCCGGCCGCGGTCAGCACGATCGCGTCGAACGGCGCCAGCGCGGGCAGGCCGAGCGTGCCGTCGCCCTCGACGACCTGCACGGCGGCCACGCCGGCCGCGGCCAGGTTGGCCCGGGCCCGCGCCGCCAGCGCCGGCACGCGCTCGACCGACCACACGTGCGGCGTGAGCTGCGCGAGCACCGCCGCCGCGTACCCCGAGCCAGTGCCGATCTCGAGCACGCGATCGGTCGGCGCCAGCTCGAGGGCCTCGGCCATCCACGCCACCACGTACGGCTGCGAGATGGTCTGGCCCTCGCCGATCGGCAGCGGCCGGTCGGCGTAGGCCAGCTCGGCCAAGGCCGGCGGCACGAACCGCTCGCGCGGCACCGCGCGCATCGCGGTCAGCACCCGCGGATCGCTCACGCCGCGGGCCGCGACGTCGTCGTCGACCATCCGCGCGCGCGCCGCCGCGGTCACAGCAGGCGGCCCAGGGCGTCCTTCACCTTGGCCACCGGGCCGGCGCCGTACAGCTGCTTGATCATGCCGCGCATGCGCTCGTAGGCGTTGGCCGGCTGGCGGAAGGACATCATGTTGATCGGCAGCGCGAACGTCTGCTCGGCGGTGGCCTTGGTCCGCGCGAACTCGCGGATGCCCTGGTCGCCGTGGATGCGGCCGAAACCCGAGTCACCGACGCCGCCGAACGGCAGCGAGGTGATCGCCGAGAACGCCATCACCGAGTTGACCGCGGTCATGCCGGCCTTGACCCGATCGGCCAGCTCCTTGCCGCGCTTGCCGAACACCGACGAGCCCAGCCCGAACGGCGTCGCGTTGGCGCGGCGCAGCGCCTCCTCGGTCGACGCCACCTTGACGATCGGGATCACCGGGCCGAAGGTCTCGTCAGCCATCACCTTCATGTCGTCGGTGACGTCGACCAGCACGGTCGGCTGGATGAAGTTGCCGACGATCGCGTCCGGCCCGCCGGCCAGCACCTTGGCGCCCTTGCGCACCGCGTCCTCGAGGTGATCCTTGACGATGCCGACCTGCGCCTTCGAGGTCATCGCCCCGACGTGGCCGTCGTCGCCGCCGACCTTGACCTTGGCCACCTCGGCCACGACCTTGTCGACGAAGCGATCGTAGATCGGCGCCGCGACGTAGATCCGCTCGATCGAGATGCAGGCCTGGCCGGTGTTGGTCAGCGCGCCGAACACCGCGGCCTCGGCGGCGGCGTCGACGTCGGCGTCCTCGGCGACGATCATCGGATCCTTGCCGCCCAGCTCCATCAGCACCGGGGTCAGCGTGTCGGCGCACGCCGCCATCACCTTCTTGCCGGTCGCGGTCGAGCCGGTGAACGCCAGCTTGTCGACGCCGGCCTTGCACAGCGCCGCGCCGGTGGGGCCGGCGCCGGTGACGATCTGCAGCACGTCGGGCACCGAGAACGCCTTGGCGGCCAGCTCGACGAACTTCACGCCGACCAGCGGGGTCAGCTCGCTGGGCTTGAACACCACCGCGTTGCCGGCGGCCAGCGCGTACGCGATCGAGCCCATCGGCGTGAAGATCGGGTAGTTCCACGGGCCGATCACGCCGACCACGCCCAGCGGGTGGTAGCTGACCGTCGCGCGGAAGTTGGCGAGGATGCCGGTGCCGACCTTCTCGGGCGCCAGCGCCTTGGCCGCGCGCTTGGCCGCGTGGTCGAGGTGCGACAGCGCCATCATCACCTCGACCAGCGCGTCGAGCCGCGGCTTGCCGTTCTCGCGGTGGATCAGCTCGGCCAGCTCGTCGGCGGCGTCGGCCAGCGCCCGGCGCCAGCGCACCAGCTCGACCTCGCGCTCGGCGTAGGTCAGCGCGCCCCACGACGCCGCGGCGGCGCGGGCCCGGGTCACCGCGGCGGTGACGCCGGCCGCCGACACGATCGGCACCTCGCCGAGGAGCGCGCCATCGGCGGGCGCGTGGACGCGCAGCAGCTCGGGGCCGATCGGGGGCGGGGTGCCGGTGGACGACGACGACGACACGGTGGGAGCGACCATGCGGCCAACGTACCCGCGTCGCCGGGGCTTGTCACGGGGCGGCGTCGGCCAGGGCCGCGTCGATCGCCGCGCGGAACGCGTCGATCGGCTGGGCCCCGGTGAACCGGCGTCCGTTGATGAAGAACGCCGGCGTGCCCTGCACCTCGAGCGTCGCGCCGGCGGCGAGATCGGCGTCGACCGCCGCTGCGAAGCGGTGGCCGTCGAGATCCGCGGTGAACCGCGCCACGTCGAGGCCGGCGCGCGCGGCCAGCGCGATGAGCGCGTCGCGATCGAGGTCCTCCTGGAACGCCAGGCACAGGTCGCGGAACTCCCACAGCTTGCCCTGGGCGTCGGCGGCGCGGGTCGCCTCGGCGGCCAGGCGCGCGCGCGCGTGGTGCGGCAGCGGGAAGTCCTTGACCACCAGTCGCAGCTGGCCCGGGTACTCGTCCCACAGCTGATCGATCGTGCCGATCACCTTCGCGCAGTACGGGCACTCGAGATCCTGGAACACCGCGATCTGCACCGGCGCGTCGGCCGGGCCGCGGGACGGGCCGCGGTACAGGCCGGTGGCCTCGACGGCGGCGGGGTCGAGCTGATCGCCGTCGACGATCTCCACCCCCGCGCACGCGCCGGCGCCGGCGCCGGGATCGCACGAGCCGCCAGCGGGCGCGGCGGCGGCGGGGGCCCGCGGCGGCGCGGTCGGCCGGGTGGCGGCGGCGCGGGTCGGCGGCGGCGGCAACGCGCCGGCCGGCGCGACGGCGGTGGGCGCGGCGACGGGCGCGGCGACGGGCGCGCGGTGGCTCGCCGCGGCGTCGCCGCGGGTGGCGACG
>Ga0073899_10003231_pt1 | contig 14494 bp, 13 predicted proteins | sample KloWWTmetaKNB5Ph_FD_88975 | JGI IMG/M metagenome (GOLD analysis project Ga0073899, IMG submission 88975) | Active sludge microbial communities from Klosterneuburg, Austria, studying microevolution and ecology of nitrifiers - Klosterneuburg... | ecosystem: Engineered > WWTP > Aerobic digester >...
GAATCCCGCCGCGATGAAGACGTCGAAATTGTTGTTGTTCAGCGTATACAGGCCGATGCCGCAGAAGCACACGATGGCCGGAAAGAGGAAGCGGTAGGGCACCGTCAGCAGCTTGATCCAGATCCCGATCAGCGGCAGGTTCAGCACGATCAGCATGGCGTTGCCGATCCACATGCTGGCGATCAGGCCCCAGAACAGGTCGGGGTTGCTCGTCATCACCTGCGGGCCGGGCTGGATGCCCTTGATCGTCATCGCGCCCACCATCAGCGCCATCACGGCATTGGGCGGAATGCCCAAGGTGAGCATGGGAATGAAACTCGTCTGCGCGCCGGCATTGTTGGCGCTCTCGGGACCGGCCACGCCCTGGATCGCCCCCTGGCCGAAGGGCACGCTCGGGTTCTTGGCGATCTTCTTTTCCAGCGTGTAGCTGGCAAACGACGACAGCAGCGCGCCGCCGCCGGGCAGGATGCCGAGCACGGAACCGAGCGCGGTGCCGCGCAACACCGCCGGCCAGGCGTCCTGAAAATCCTTCTTCGTCGGCCACAGGCCCTTCACGTCCTTGGTGAAGACCTCGCGGTGCTCGGCCGGGCGGCCGAGGTTGGCGATGATCTCGCCGAAACCGAACACGCCCATCGCGATGGCGACGAAGCTGATGCCGTCGGTGAGCTCGGGGATGTCGAAGCTGTAGCGCGGCACGCCGGAGATGACGTCGGTGTTGATCTGCCCGAGCAGCAGGCCCAGGATGATCATCGCGATGGCCTTGACGAGCGAACCCGAGGCCAGCACCACGGCGCCGATGAGGCCCAGCACCATGAGGCTGAAATATTCGGCGGGGCCGAATTTGAACGCCACCTCGGTGAGCGGCGGCGCGAAGGCGGCGATGATCAGCGTGCCCACGCAGCCGGCGAAGAAGGAACCCAGGCCGGCCGCCGCCAGTGCCGGGCCGGCACGGCCGCGGCGCGCCATGGCATAGCCGTCGATCGCGGTGACGACCGAGCTCGACTCGCCCGGCACGCTGATCAGGATCGCCGTGGTGCTGCCGCCGTACTGCGCGCCGTAGTAGATGCCGGCCAGCATGATGAGCGCAGGCGTGGCGTCCAGCGCATAGATGCTGGGCAGCAGCATGGCGATGGTGGCCACCGGGCCCAGGCCCGGCAGCACGCCGATCAGCGTGCCCAGCAGCGCGCCGCCGAAGGCATAAGCCAGATTCTGCAACGAGAAGGCGACCGAAAAACCGAGCGCCAGGTTGTTCAGCAGTTCGTTCATGGCGGGCGCTTCTAGCGGATGAACGAGGGCAGCAGCGGGATCGTCAGGCTCAAGCCCCAGATGAAGATGAACCAGCTGCCGGCGGTCAGCAAGACAGCATTGGCGATGGCCTCGCCCCAGTGGAATTCGTCGCCCGCCACTGCCGTGACGAAGACCAGCAACGGCAGCGCGATCAACATGCCCAGCCAGGGCAGCAGCACGCCGAACAGCGCCACCGAGCCGACGATGATGAGCAGTGGCTTCCAGGCGATGGCGCCGATGCGGTCGCCACCCACCACCTCGATGAGCAGCGACTTGAACAGGATGATGGCACCCAGGATCGCCATCAACACGCCCAGCCCGAACGGAAAGTAGGCCGGCCCGGGACGCGCCGCGGTGCCGAAGCTGTAGTTGTGCGCACCCCAGGCAAAGCCGATGCCCACAGCCACGAACATGAGGCCGGACCAGAAATCCTTCTCGCTCTTGATCTTCACTCGCTCATCTCCAAGCGGGCCCGGACGCCGGTTCATTCTAGGGACCGCGCCCCACGGCACCGGCCGTGGTTTCCACGTAAGGCCGCACCATGCGCAGCCACTTCCCCGCAGGCAGGCCCAGCGCCCCGAAGCGGGTCTCCAGGGCGGCGGCTCGCGCCGCCAGCACCTCGCGCCCGGGCACGACCACGTCGCGCCCGGCCACCACGACCGTATTGCCCTCGCGCGTGGGGCGCAGGCTCCACACCTGGCCGGCGCCGAAGGCCGAGGCGATGCGCAGGAGGCTGTCCTGGAAGCTGGTGTCGCGGCCGAACAGGTTGACGCTCATCACCCCGCCCGGCGCCAGCACCGCATGGCAGGCGGTGTAGAAGGCCTCGTCGTCGAGCACCGGCGCCGCGGCCTCCTCGTCGTACAAGTCCACGTGCAGCAGCTGCACGCTGGCCGGTTCGGCCTGCTTCAGCCAGTCGGCGGCGTCGCCGCGCACCACTTCGGCTTCTGGCGGCAGATGAAACCAGGCGCCGTTGACGGCAATGACTTCCGGGTTGATCTCCACCACTGTCGTCGCCATGCCCAATTGGCGCGCCGTGAAGCGCGTGATGGCCCCCGCGCCCAGGCCCAGCTGCACGGCCTGGCCCTGGCCCAGGCTTTCGCCGGGCAGCCACAGCAGGCTGGCCAGCATGCGCTGCACGTAGTCCAGCACCACCTGCTGCGGCTTGCTGATGTGCATCGCGCCCTGCACCCACACCGAGCCCAGGTGCAGGTAGCGCACGCCGTCGAATTCCGACACCGTGACCGGCGGCAACGAAACGGCGCGTCGCATCACGCACACAGCCCGGCAGCCTGGAAAGCTTCGCGCCAGGCCAGCAGCTTGCGCTCGAACGACCAGCTGGCGTTGGCTGGGCTGCAGGAAGGCAGGCGTCGCACCGGCAGGCCGAGCGCTCGGATGTGGCGCATGGCGCGCGCCGATTCGCCGCCGTTGTGCGCCACCAGTTGCAGACGCGGCGCACGTTGGTGCAGGCTCGCGAGGTCGTTGAGTTCGGCGGCCTCGATGGCCTGGTCCAGGCTGCCCTCGCGCAAACAGCTGGCATACACGTCCCACAGGCCCAGCCCGCGCCGGCGCAACTCCGCCAGGCGGGCGTGATAGGGCGCCGCCACCAGGTCCACCCCCCAGATCGCCGACAACAGCGGCCAGAACTGGTTGCGCGGGTGGCCGTAGTACTGCTGCGCACGCAGCGAGGCCACGCCGGGAAAGCTGCCCAGGATCAGCAGCCGTGCGTTGCGGCCGATGACCGGCGGCAGGCCTTGAAGGCGCTCGTTCATGCACCGGCCCCCGTCGCGGCGGCGCCGTCGCCCCAGGGCACCGCCGCCAGCTTGGGCAGCGCGGCCAGCGCGTTGGCGGCGGTGATGCGCGCGGTGTCCTCGACCGACCAGCCGCGCAACTGCGCCAGCACGGCAGCGATGCGCGGCAGCTCGGCCGGCTCGTTGCGGCTGGCGGCGCCGTCGGCGCGTTCGGCGGCGGTGCGGTACAGCCACTGCGGCGGCATGTCGGGCGCGTCGGTCTCCAGCACCGGCGCCGAGTCTGGCAGACCGGCGGCCAGCGCGCGGATCTGCAGCGCGCGCTCGAAGGTCATGGCGCCACCGAAGCCGAGCCGGAATCCGCGCTCGAGAAACTGCTGCGCCTGCACCCGGCTGCCGTTGAAGGCATGCGCGATGCCGCCGCTGACCGCGATGCGGCGCAACCCGTGCAGCAGCGCGTCGGCCGAGCGACGCACGTGCAGGATCACCGGCAGCCCAGCGTCGCGCGCCAGCTTCAGCTGCGCCAGGTAGAACCGCTGCTGCAGCGCGCGGTCCAGCCCGGGCACGAAATGGTCCAGCCCGATCTCGCCCACCGCCACCAGGCGCGGGTCGTCGCGCCGGGCGTGCAGCGCAGCCTGCAGCCGGTCGAGGTCGGCGTCGTCGGCGCGGTCGACATAGAGCGGGTGGATGCCCAGGGCGTAGGCCGCGCCGAGGTGATGCCCCAATTCGTGTACCTTGGCGAAATCGTCGGCCTGCACGGCCGGCAGCACCCAGCGCGACACGCCAGCGGCGCGCGCGCGCTGCACCACCGCGCCCAGGTCGGGAGCGAACTCCGGCGCGTCGAGGTGACAGTGCGTATCGATCCACATATCCCGATGATGGCGCAGGTTCCGCCGCCGGCTGCTGCAGCAGCGCGCGCAACGTGATACTGTCTTTGCCCATCGATGGCGAATCCATGAACAAGGCACCGCTCCACAGCCGCTCGCCGCGCCGACCCCCTGCGCCGCCAACGCCTGCCGGCGCCGCTGCCGGGGTCGCCAAACCCGGAACAGCCGGAGCATCTGGCGCGGCAGACGCGAACGCGGCGCCCCGACCCGGCTTGTTGCGCCGATTCGGCCATCGGCCCGCCTGGGCCTTGACGGCTGCGCTGGTCGCCGCCGTGACGCTGCTCGCCGTGCAGCAGCTGCGACCCGGCCAGCGCGTGATCACGCAGGACGATATCGACGCCGCCGTGCGCGAGTCGCTGGAAAGGGAACCGTTGCCGTCGGCCGCGGCCAAGGCCTATGAAGCCATCCTGCCCTCGGTGGTGCGCGTGGTGGGGCTCATGGACGAGAAGGACGAGGGCGAGGACAACGCCGAGCAGCGAGCCATGGAACGCAGCCTGGGCACCGGCGTGGTGATCGTCGACAACGGCACCATCCTGACCAACCTGCACGTGGTGGCGGGCGCGCGCAAAGTGCGGGTGCGCTTTGCCAACGGTTTCGAAAGCGAGGCCGCGATGGTCGGCGCCCAGCCCGAAGACGATCTCGCCGTGCTCAAGGCCTTCAGCGTGCCCGACGACCTGCCGGCGGCCACCATGCGCTCCACTGCCGACCTGCGCCCCGGCGACCACGTGCTGGCCGTCGGCCACCCGTTCGGCATCGGCCCCTCGGCCAGCCACGGCGTGGTGTCGGGCCTGAAGCGCGAATTCCGCTCCGACGAGGGCGAAAAGACGCTGAGCAACCTGATCCAGTTCGACGCCGCGGCCAACCCGGGCAATTCCGGCGGTCCGCTGGTCACCATGGACGGCCACGTGGTCGGCATCGTCACCGCCATCCTCAACCCGTCGGAGCAGCGCACCTTCATCGGCATCGGCTTCGCCGTGCCGATCGAGAATGCCGCCACCGCCGCGGGCATGCACCCGTTCTGAGCCACCGGCCGGCACGGTCCACGTCTTTCTCCCACAGGCAACGCCCCCATGCAAGACCAGGCCGAATCCACCGCCACGCTCATGGAGCGCATCCTCTACGAGACCAAGCGCGTCGTCGTCGGCCAGGACCGCTTCCTCGAGCGTGTGCTGGTGGCGCTGCTGGCCCAGGGCCACCTGCTGGTGGAAGGCGTGCCGGGGCTGGCCAAGACGCTCACCGTGAAGACGCTGGCGCGCACCGTGCGCGGCAGCTTCAAACGCATCCAGTTCACGCCCGACCTGGTGCCTTCCGACCTGGTGGGCACGCGCATCTACAACCAGAAGACGGGCGAATTCGGCACCTCGCTGGGCCCGGTATTCGCCAACCTGCTGCTGGCCGACGAGATCAACCGCGCGCCGGCCAAGGTGCAGAGCGCGCTGCTCGAAGTGATGCAGGAGCGGCAGGTCACGATCGCCGGCGAGACGCACAAGGTGCCCGACCCCTTCGTGGTGATGGCGACGCAGAACCCGATCGAGACCGAGGGCACCTACCCGCTGCCCGAGGCGCAGGTCGACCGCTTCATGATGAAGGTGCTGGTCGACTACCCCAGCGAGGAAGAGGAATTCGTCATCGCCGAGCGCGTCACCGGCGCGGCGGTGGACGTGAATGCGGTGGCCGACACCTTCCAGCTCGCCGCGCTGCAGCGTGAATGCCGCGAGGTCTTCTGCGACCCGGCGCTGATGCAGTACGCGGTGAAGCTGGTCGGGGCCACGCGCCGGCCCGACAAGCACGGCCTGCCCGAGTTGGCCAAATACATCACCTACGGCGCCAGTCCGCGCGCCACCATCGGCATGATCGAAGGCGCCAAGGCGCTGGCCATGCTGCGCGGCCGCCGCTACGTGCTGCCCGAGGACATGACCGACCTCGTGCCCGACGTCATGCGCCACCGCGTCGTGCTCAGTTACGAGGCGCTGGCCGACAACATCACGGCCGACGCGCTGGTGCAGCGCGTGCTGGCCAAGATCGCGCCGCCCGACAAGCCGCTGGCCCACGCGCCAGGCGGCGGTGCCGGCCATGGCTGAGCCCGCGGCCGCCTCCAGCGAGCAGCTGCTGCAGCGGCTGGAATGGACGGTGCTGCGGCGGCTGGACGGCCTGCTGCAGGGCGACTGGCGCACGCTGTGGCGCGGCGGCGGCGTCGACCTGGCCGACCTGCGCGAATACCAGCACCACGACGACGTGCGCCATATCGACTGGAACGTCACCGCGCGCATGCAGCAACCCTACGTGCGGCAGTTCCTGGAAGACCGCGACCTCACGGCCTGGTTCCTGCTGGACCTGTCGGGCAGCGTGGACTTCGGCTCCGCCGACGTCACCAAGCTGGCCGTCTCGGCCGGCTTCGTGGCGGCACTCGCGCGGGTCATGACCCGCCACGGCAACCGCGTTGGTGCCCTGCTCTACGGCACGCGCGTGGACACCATGCTGCCGCCACGCGGTTCGCGCCTGCACGTGCTGGAGCTGCTGCAGCGCATGCGCCAGCCGCGGCCGCGCGCTGCGCAGGGTGCAGGCGGAAGTGCCGGCACCTCGCTGGCCGAGTTGCTGCTCGGCGCCGAGAACACCATCAAGCGCGGTTCGCTCGTCTTCGTGGTCAGCGACTTCATCAGCCAGCCCGGCTGGGAAGACGCGCTGGCGCGCCTGGCGCGGCGCCACGACGTGGTGGCGGTGCGCCTGTTCGACCCCATGGAAATGGCCTTGCCCGACGTGGGCCTGGTCACGATCGAGGACGCCGAGACCGGCGAACAGGTCTTCGTCGATGCTGCCGACCCGGCTTTTCGCGCGCGTTATGAAGCCATTGCCCAGGAACAGGAGGCGGCGCTCATGGAGAGCCTATCGCGCAGCGGCGCCGACATGCTGGAACTGGCCACCGACGATGACCTGCTGGACGCGCTGATGCGCTTCGCCGACCTGCGCCGCCACCGCGCGCGGCTGAAGACGCCACGCCGATTTCCTGCGGCCATGCAGCGTGCGCGACCCACGACTGCGGGAACGGGAGCCGGCGCGCCGGCCGGGGCCCGCCCATGAGTTTCGTCTGGCCCTCGATGCTGTGGCTGCTGCTGCTGCTGCCGCTGCTGGTACTGCTCTACCTGTGGCTGCTGGCGCGCAAGCGCAGGAGCACGGTGCGCGTGGCCAGCGTGAACGTGGCCAAGCTCGCGCTGGGCAAGGGGCCGGGCTGGCGACGCCACGTTCCGCCGCTGCTGATGCTGCTGGCCGTGAGCGCCCTACTGATGGCCACCGCAAGGCCCACCGCCACGATCACGCTGCCGCTGGCCGAGCGCACCATCATCCTGGCCATGGACGTCTCGGGCAGCATGCGCGCCGAAGACGTGAAGCCGAACCGTCTGGTGGCTTCGCAGGAAGCGGCCAAGGCCTTCGTCAACAAGCTGCCGCGCGAGGTGAAGGTGGGCGTGGTGTCCTTCGCCGGCACTGCCGCCGTGGTGCAGGCGCCCACCACCAGCCGCGACGACATCCTGGCCGCCATCGACCGCTTTCAGCTGCAGCGCGGCACGGCCACCGGCAGCGGCATCATCCTTTCGCTGGCCACGCTGTTTCCCGACGACGGTATCGAGATCCAGCACGTCACCGGCCAGCGCAACTTTCCCGGCCAGCCCATCGGCAAGAAGGAAGACAAGGCCTTCACGCCCGTGCCGGCGGGTTCCTACAGTTCGGCGGCGGTCATCATGCTCACCGACGGCCAGCGCACCACCGGCCCCGATCCGATGGATGCCGCAAAGATGGCCGCCGAGCGCGGCATCCGTGTCTATACCGTCGGCATCGGCACGACGGCGGGCGAGATCATCGGCTTCGAAGGCTGGAGCATGCGCGTGCGGCTCGACGACGACACGCTGAAGAGCATTTCGGCGCTGACGCTGGGCGAATATTTCTATGCCGGTACCGCCGAAGACCTGACGAAGGTGTACGAGAACCTGGGCTCGCGCATGGTCGTGGAGCGCAAGGAAACCGAGATCAGCGCTTTGTTCGCGGCGCTGGGCGCACTGCTGGCGGTGCTTTCGGCGGCGCTTTCGGTGTGGTGGTTCGGGCGCGTGGCTTAGCGGGCTCCGCGGCCGCAGCGCGCGGCTCTTCATCGACCGCCTTTTCGACCACCTTCCTGGCTGGCTTCTCGGCTGGCTGCTTGGTTGGCTTCTTGGCTCGCGCACTGGCTGGCTCCGTTGCTGCCAGGTCCGGCGTCTTGCTGGCTGCCTTGAGCGCGCGGCGCGGCTTCTTCGCCGCTTCAGCCGCGGTCAACGAGCCGTCGTCCTGGCCTGGCGGCGGCTCGGGACGTTCCGGTGCCATCGTCCGGGCCGCCGGCAAACCACCCCGGGTGCGCAGCGCCGAAACGGCGCGCCAGTCCTCGCCCAGGAACAGCGCGCGCTCGGCGCGGCGACGCCGCGTCAGCCCCGGCAGTTCGACCAGCACGCCGTTCTTGCGCGCCTTGTTCCAAGCCAGGAACTGGTCGGCCGCGCCCGCGTAGTCGCCCTGGTTCAGCTTGCGCAGCAGCGTCGAACTGGCCAGGTTGCCCGAGCCGCAGTTGAAGGCAAAGCTCACCAGTGCCGCAAACTGGCCGTCGTCCAGCGGCACCTTGGCCAGGCGCAGCACGTCGCGCGCGAAATTGACGAGTTCGCCGCGCAGCAGCATCTCGGCTTGCTCGATGGTGATGCCGCCCGGATACAGCGCGCGCGCAATGCCCTTGTTCTGCGGTCCGCGCAGGAACACGCCCTGGTAGGTGATGGCGTGACCCCAACCGATGGTCCAGATGCCCACGGGGTCGAGGTAGGCGTCCAGGTTCACGGAGCTGGGGTCGCCGTCGGGGATGCCTTCGAAGCTCTTGATCAGCTCGATGCCTTCCTGGGGCACGTCGCGCAGCGGTGCGGGCATGGGGGCTCCTGTCGGATGAGCTGTGGAATCAGCGCGCAGTATGGCGCCATCGCGGTGCATGCGGCACCCCCGCGGCCGGGCGCGGCGATGGTGCGGGTGCGGTGGTACGCCCAGCGCAGACTCGAACGCCGGCCGGGGCGGCGTTCACGGGCTCGGCATCGAGTCCGGGTCACAGCGTCGGCAGTGCCACCCAGCGCGGCCCCGTCGGCGAGACGACGCGCTCGACGCTGAAGGCGGCACCGAACACCGCCACCAGGGCGGCGCGCAGGGCAGCGTCGGCCGGCGCCCCATCGGCCACCAGCCGGCCCTGGTCCATGACCAGCACCCGGTCGGCGGCCAGCGCCAGCGTCACGTCGTGCAGCACCGAGAGCACTGCCGAACCGCTGCGCGCGCGCGCCGCCAGGCTGCGCAGCAGGGCACGCTGGTGCGGCGCGTCCAGGTGGGTGGTGGGTTCGTCCAGCAGCAACAGCGGCGAACCCACGGCCAGCGCGCGCGCCAGCAGCACGCGCTGGCGCTCGCCGCCGGACAGCTCGCTCAGCCGGCGTGCGGCAAGTTCGGCGCAGGCCGTTTCGGCCATGGCGGCGCTGACCGCGATTTCGTCGCCGGCATCGGGTGCGCCGAACAGGCCGTGCCGCGGCAGCCGCCCCAGTCGCACGACGTCGCGCGCCGCGATATCGCCGTCGGCCTCGCCTTGCTGCGACAACCAGGCCAGCCGCTGTGCACGCTCGCGCCCCGGCCACTCCTGCAGCGCACGGCCGCCCAGACGCACGCTGCCGCCGTCGGCATCGCGCAAGCCGGCCAGCAACTGCAGCAGCGTGCTCTTGCCGGCGCCGTTGGGACCGACCAGCGCCACCCATTCGCCGCTGCGCAAGACCAGCGAGACCGCATCGACGACACGCCGGCCGCCCAGGCGCAGCGTCAGCCCTTCGGCCTGCAGCGGCGGAATCGCGTCGGACTGCACTGCCGCGCCTTCAGCGCGCCAGCCGCTGCCGCAACAGCAGCAGCAGGTAGCCGCCGCCGAAGACGGCGGTGAGCACGCCCACCGGCAGCTCCTGCGGCGCGATCACGCTGCGCGCGGCGATATCGGCCGCCAGCAACAACACACCGCCGGCCAGCGCCGACAAGGCCAGCAGCACACCATGCCGAGTCACCACCAGCCGCCGCACCAGGTGCGGTGCCACCAGCCCGACGAAGGCCACCAGCCCAGCCTGCGCCACCGCGGTGCCGGTGGCCAGCGCCATCAGCGCCACCAGCGCCAGGCGCAGGCGCGGCAGCGGCAGGCCCAGGCTGGCCGCGCTCGCCTCGCCCAGCACCAGGGCGTCGAGCGCGCGCGACAGCTTCACCGCCGGCGGCAGCACCAGCACCAGGGCCGCCGCCAGCACCGCCACGCTGGGCCAGCCGAAGAAGCTGGTGCTGCCGAGCGTAAACACCTGCTTGCCGCGCAAGGCCTCGGGCGAGAGCAGGATCACCAGGTCCGACAAGGCCGTCAGCAGCACACCCACCACCACACCGGCGAGCAGCAGCACCATCGGCCGCCCGGCGCCGCGCGCCAGCACCAGGGTCAGCGCCATGCCGATCAGCGCACCGCCGAAGGCCGCGCCGACCAGGCCCAGGCGCAGCAGCAGACCGGTCGCCGCCAGACCCAGGCTGGCGCCGAGCAGACCGCCGGCGGCCAGCACCAGCACCACGCCCAGGCCGGCGCCCGCGGCCGATCCCAGCAGGTAGGGGTCGGCCAGCGGGTTGCGGAACAGGCCTTGTGCGATGGCACCCGCCAGGCCCAGCAGCGCGCCGGCGAGCAAGGCACCCAGACTGCGCGGGGCACGGATGGCGGCGATCAGATCGGCCTCTTCGCCCCAGGCGAAGGACCAGCCCTGCGACCCGGCCGCCAGCCCCAACCCCAGCAGCAAGAGCGCCGCCGCAGCCAAGGCCGCGGCCAGACCGAGCGGCGTGCCGACGCGGTCCATGGCGCGGCTTGCCGGCGGCACCGCGGCCGGGGCGGCCGTGCGAGCGGATGGCGCCCGATTCATGGCGGCATGGTACCCAGTCGGACCAGGCAGTCGGCGATGGCCTCGGCGGCGTCGCCCAGCCGTGGGCCGGGGCGCACCAGGGTATCGTAGGCAGCGGCGTCGAAGCCGCAGACCTGCCCGCGCTGCAGCGCCAGCAATGATTTCCAGCCCGGGCGGTGCGGCATCTCGGCCACCGCGGGGGCCGTGGCCATGATCACCGCGGGCTGGGCACGCAGCACGAATTCGGGGTTCAGCTGCGGAAACGGTCCCATCGATGCGGGCACGATATTGACGAGCTGCAGCCGCGCCAGCAATTCACCCACGAAAGACGCCGCGCCGGCCGCATAGGGGTTGGCGGCGACCTCGAAATACACCGTGCGACCGCGCAAGCCCGGCGGCACGCGGGCCGCGGCCGCCACCATGCGGGCCTCGATGCGCGCCACCAGCGCCGCGCCTGCCGCCGGCTCACCGAGAGCCAGGGCCACGCGCTCGATGACGCGCCGCGTCTCGGCGCCGTTGCGCGGCTCCAGCGCCAGCACCGGCAGGCCCAGCGCCTCCAGGCGTTCGATGGCGCGCGCCGAGACCGCCGCCAGCACGAGGTCGGGTTTGAGCGAGACGATGCGCTCGATCTGAGAGTCTTCCAGTCCGCCCAGCTTGGGCAGCGCGCTCACCGCGGCCGGCCAGTTGGAAAAGCGGTCGGTACCGACGAGCCGGGTGCAAGCCTGCAGTTCGCACACCGTTTCGGTCAGCGACGGCAGCAGCGACACGATGCGCTGCGGCGGCGCCGCGAGCGTGAGCTCGCGGCCGCGGTCGTCGGTGACCTGCACCGGCGCTGCGGTCGCCACGGCCACGCCCGTGCCCAGCAGGCCCAGCAACACGAAAGGCCGGCGCAGGAGTCTCATCCGTGGCCGCCGGCGTTCAATTCGGCGCATAGCGCAGCACCAGCCAGGCCTGGCGGCCCAGACCCTGATAGTCGCGCACGGGTTCGCGGTCTTCGTCGGTGGCATTCAGCAGCTTGGCCTGCAGCGACCAGGGTCCGGCGATGCGCCAGGTGGCGGACAGGTCCAGCGTGGTTTCCGCTGCGAGCTGCTTGCCGCCGTCGGGCCGCGAACCGACATGCAGCACGCTGGCGGCCCAGGTCCACGCGCCGGCCGTCCCCTCGGCGCCCAGCGTGCCCTGGTGCTCGGCGCGGCGCGGCAGCGGCTCGCCGGTGGTGTCGTCGCTGGCGTCGAGCCAGTCGTATTGCGCCTTCAGCACCAGCAGGCCGGCGCGCTGCGCGGCCGCCAGCGTGACGCCCTGCAGCGTGGCACTCTTCACATTGGCCGCGCAGCCGAAGTCGTAGGCCGGGTCGGCCGGGCAGCGACTGCGGTCGGGCTCGTAGCCGATGAGGTCGCTCACCCGGTTGCGGTAGACGGTGGCCGAAGCCTCGCTGGCACCGGTCTGCCACGACACACCGGCCTCGATGCTGCGCCCGCGCTCGGGCTGAAGCGTGGGCACGCCGTAGCCGGGGTAGTAGAGGTCGTTGAAGCTGGGCGCGCGGAAGGTGGTGCCGGCCAGGGCACGCAACTTCCAGCCTGGCGCCCAGCGCCAGCCACCGCCCAGGCGGCCGGTGGTGACGCGGCCGAAGTCGGAACTGTCGTCCCGCCGCAGGTCGCCCTGCCACGACCACGCAGCAGCGCTGCCGGTCAGTTCCAGCACCCCCGCGGTGTTGCGGCGGCGCACGTCGGCGGTGTAGGGGGTGGCCTGGGCCCGGTCGTCGTCGTGCTCGATGGCCGCCACGAACTGGCCCAATACGCCCGTTTGCCAGGCCAGTTGCGCGGCGATCTGCTCGCGTTCGGTGCGGAAGCGTTCCCTCACGCTGCCGCCGTCCAGCGAATCGTCGACGCTGCGCGAAGCGCGCGCCGTGGCCACGAGGCCAGGTGCCAGCGTGCCGCGCCAGTCCAGGGCGGCGACCTCGGTGTCCAGCTTGCGACGGAAGTCCGCCGACGCATCCTGCGCATAGTTCGGCGGCAGGAATTCGCTGCCGTCGTATTGCGAGTCCAGCCGCGAGCGCAGCAGCATGAGGCCCAAGCGGTGGCCGGCGGCGGGCGCCAGGCCCAGGCGCAGCTGCGCGGTGTCGAGCCTGTAGCCGTCGTCGTCGGGGTTGTAGTTGCCGAAGGCGTCGCCGGGGCGCAGCGCCGAGACGCCGTCGCTGCGCTCGCTGGACAGCGCGCCGGCCAGGTCCAGCGCGCCGGCGCCGCCGCCGAAACCGACCGACCACTCGCTGCTGCCGTAGCCGCCGATGGCCGCGCGACCCGTGAAGCGGTTGTCGCCGCCGCCGCGCGGCGTGACGATCTGCACCACGCCGCCCACGGCGTCGGCGCCGTACAGGCTGGAACCCGGCCCGCGCAGCACCTCGACGCGCTCGGCCGTGGCCAGGCTCAAGGCCTCCAGCGCCGCGAAGCCCAGCGTCGCCGAACCCACGCGCACGCCGTCCACCAGGACCACCGACTGCTGCGACGAGGTGCCGCGGATGAACAGCCCCGTGCTCTGCCCGGGGCCGCCGCTGCGCGAGATCTGCACGCCGGCCTCGCGGCGCAGCAGGTCGGCCAGCGAGTCGGCGGTGGTGGCGCGCAGGGTCTCGGCGCCGATCACCACCACGTCGGCGGCCAGCCGCTCGGGCGCCAGGGGTTCGCGCGAACCGGTGACGACGATTTCCGGCGGCGTCTGCGCAACGGCCACGCCGACGAGGGCAAAAAGACAAACGAAAGCCGCGCAGCAAGCGCGGCGGCGAAGGGAAGAGATCACCTCGGGCCTCCAGCCGCACACCCCGTGCGGCCCAGCGTTGCATCGCCGGTCTCGCAAGAGGCATTCGCGCCCAGGCCCCGCTGCAGCCTTGCCCGGCCCGCAGCCACCCAGGCATTGCCCGCCGCAATACCGGCTTCCCATGCACCGGGCCGGTATCCGGGCTCGCGAGTGCCGGCTTGGGGTGTGACCCCTGCCGGAGGCTTGCCGCGCCTTCCCAGGCCCTTGGAGACGATCCCGGGGCCCAGTGGCGTGTCGTGCGGCACGCTCCTCGCTGACCGTTGCGGGGGCAGCACCGGAATCGCAGCGATCGTGGGCCGACCGCCGCTCACCGGTTTCCCGTTCAACCCGCCGCCTGGGACACAAGCGGCAGGCACCTGGTGCAAGCGAGCGCGATGCTAGCGCAGCCGGGCTTCACCGGGCTGACATCCGCCGCCGGCCCCGCCGACCGCCCACCGAAAAACCGACACCCCTGCGGCGGGGCGCCCGACCCCCACCGATATACTTCAAGTTTCCACCACGGTACTCGTCAGCAACGGGTGCCGCACGCAATGACCAAGTTCGTCTTCGTCACCGGCGGTGTGGTGTCCTCCCTCGGCAAGGGCATCGCGGCGGCCTCCCTGGCAGCGATCCTCGAATCGCGCGGCCTCAAGGTCACCCTCATCAAGCTGGACCCGTATCTCAATGTCGATCCGGGCACCATGAGCCCGTTCCAGCACGGCGAGGTCTTCGTCACCGACGATGGCGCCGAGACCGACCTCGACCTCGGCCACTACGAGCGCTTCATCACCACGCGCATGAAGCGCAGCAACAATTTCACCGCCGGCCAGATCTACAAGAGCGTGCTCGAGAAGGA
>Ga0073899_10003233_pt1 | contig 14489 bp, 6 predicted proteins | sample KloWWTmetaKNB5Ph_FD_88975 | JGI IMG/M metagenome (GOLD analysis project Ga0073899, IMG submission 88975) | Active sludge microbial communities from Klosterneuburg, Austria, studying microevolution and ecology of nitrifiers - Klosterneuburg... | ecosystem: Engineered > WWTP > Aerobic digester >...
CACCTGGGCCATCACGCGCGACACCTCGGCCGGCGTGTAGAACTGGCCCTTGCTCTTGCCCGACTCGGTGGCGAAGTGCCGCATCAGGTATTCGTAGGCATCGCCCAGCAGGTCGTCGCCCTCGGCCCGGTTGCGGCCGAAGTCCAGGCCTTCGAAGATGGCCACCAGCTTGGAGAGGCGGTCCACCATCTCCTTGCCCTTGCCGAGCTTCTCTTCGTCGTTGAAGTCGGCGACGTTGATCGCGCCCTTCAGGCTGTCGTTGGCCTCGGCCAGCTTGCCGATGATCTTGTTGATGCGGTCGCCGATCTCCTTGTCGCCCTTGGCGGCCACCATGTCCGCGAAGCGGGCGCCGGGCGGCACCTCGATCAGCGCAGCCGGATCGGCGGCGTACTTGTCGGACACGTACTTGACGAACAGCAGCGTCAGCACGTAATCCTTGTACTGGCTGGCATCCATGCCGCCGCGCAGTTCGTCGCACGACTGCCAGAGCTTGCTGTAGAGCTGGGATTTCTTGAGGGCCATCGGTTCTTCTTGTCTTCGGGTTGCCGCACGCGTCAGCCGGCGTCACGCAACAGGTCGATCAGTTCCCCCGCCGCCAGCGGCGCGGCGCTGTCCTGCCCGGCCAGCAGCCCTTCGGCCAGTTCGCGCTTGTCGTGGTGCAGCGCGACGATGCGCTCCTCGATCGAACCGGCGGTGACGAGGCGGTAGACGGTGACCGGCCGCTGCTGCCCGATGCGGTGGGCGCGGCCCATGGCCTGGTCCTCGGCCGCCGGGTTCCACCAGGGGTCGGCAATCACCACGTAATCGGCCGCCGTCAGGTTGAGGCCGAAGCCACCCGCCTTCAGGCTGATGAGGAAGAGGTCGGCCTCGCCGCGCTGGAAGGCGGCCACGCGTTCGCCGCGCGCCGCCGCCGGCGTGCTGCCGTCCAGGTACTGGTAGCGCAGCCCGGCGGCGTGCAGCCGCTCGGCCAGCAGCTTCAGGAAGTCGGTGAACTGGCTGAAGACCAGCGCCTGGTGCCGCGACTCCACCAGTTCGGCAGCCAGGCGTTCGAAAGCCTGCACCTTGGCGCCGATGCGGCCGAGTTCGGGCGCGGCCAGCCGCGGGTCGCAGGCGGCGCGGCGCAGCCGCGTCAGTTCGGCCAGCACATTGAAGCGGTTCTTGTTGGGGTCGGCGGGGTCGAGCTGCGCGATGCGCGCCAGGGCGTCGCGCCGCATGGCCTCCAGAAAGGCACGCTCGTCGGCATCGGGTTCGATGCGCTGGACGATCTCGGTGCGCGGCGGCAGGTCGGTCAGCACCTGCGCCTTGGTGCGCCGCAGCAGGAAGGGTGACACCAACCGCCGCAGGCGCGCACGCGCGGCGTCGTTGCGCTGGCGCTCGACGGGGTTGCCGAAGCGCTCGGCAAAGCGCGCGGCGCTGCCCAGCAGCCCGGGGTTGAGCAGGTTCATGATCGACCACAGGTCGCCGAGCCGGTTTTCCACCGGCGTGCCTGACAACGCCAGGCGAAAGCCCGCCTGCAGCCCGGCTACCGCCTGCACGCGCTGCGTGGCCGCATTCTTCAGCGCCTGCGCCTCGTCGAGCACCAGCGTGGCCCAGTTGCGGCCGGCAAAGGCCTCGGCATCGCGCAGCAGCAGCGCGTACGAGACGATCAGCACCTCACCGCTGCCGGCGGCGGCGACCTGCGCGGCGCGCTCGCCTTCGGCGCGGCCGTAGATGCCGGCGCGCAGGCCCGGCGCGAAGCGCAGGCTCTCGGCCGCCCAGTTGTCGCACACGCTGGTCGGCGCCACCACCAGCGCCGGCCCTTCGGCGGCGCGCGCCAGCAGCAGCGCCAGCGTCTGCACGGTCTTGCCCAGGCCCATGTCATCGGCCAGGATGGCGCCGAAGCCGGCCTCGGCCAGCCGGCGCATCCACACATAGCCGTCGTGCTGGTAGGGGCGCAGCGTGGCCTGCAGACCCGGCGGCACGGCAGGGTCCAGCGCCGCGGCGCGTTCCAGGTCGGCGGCGCGCCGCTGCCAGGCGGCGTCGCCCTTCAGGCCCAGGTCGCTGGCCGCATCGGCCAGCCAGGCGCCGGTGGTGGCGCCCAGCTGCAGGCCAGCATCGCGCGCTTCGGCCAGGGCATCGAGCTCGGCCAGGCGCTGGCGCAACTGGTCGGCCAGGCGCAGATACTGGCCTTCGCCCAGCGCCACGTAGCGGCTGCCGCGGCCTTCGCGCAGCAGCGCCAGCAGTTGCTGCAGCGACAACACGCGGCCTTCGTCCAGGCGCAGCTCGCCCTGCAGCTCGAACCAGTCGCGGCGGCTGGCCAGCGTGGTCGCAAAGGCCCTGGCTTCGGGCGCCAGCACGCGCACGGGCTTGCCGGCCGGCCATTCGACGGCGCGCACGGCTTCGGCCGCCGCGCTCAGCTGCCCCAGTTCGTGAACGGCCGCCAGCGCCTGCTCGGGGTCTTCCAGCACCCAGCAGCCATCGGGCGGCATGTCGTCGGGTGCGGCAGCCAGGAAGGGCAGCCGCTCCATCACCGCCGACAGGTGGCGGCGCTCGGCGACGAGGTCACGCTCGGTCGCCAGGCTGACGCCGGCGCGCATCGTCATCAGCCGGGCGCGGCCCACGCCGGGGGTCATCACCGGACCGAAGTCGCCGAAGGGCCGCACCGCCAGCGTCAGCCGCAGCGCGTCGCCGCGCGGCTGCAGCTGGGCCAGCACGCGCGCATCGGCCACCACCGGCTCGCCGGCGCTGGCGTCGCTGTGCAGCACGAAGTGGCCGGTCAATACGCGCAGCGCAGCATCGAGTTCGCCGCCGGCGTCCACCGGCACCGTCCAGCGCTGCGACACCAGCTCGGCCACGCGGCGCTGCGCCGGCGTGACGCGGATCAGCCGCGCGCGCTCGGGGCTGTCGCGAACGATGCGCAGGCTGTTGCGCCGTTCGACCTCGGCATCGAGCCGGTCGTAATCCGGTGCGTGGTGCGACAGGTCGGGCTCGTCGTCGACGAGCACCGCGTCGTGCAGTTCGAAGACGAAGTGATCGCCCCCCGGGTCGCCGCTGCGGCGCTCGCGCCGCACTTCCAGCGCGGGCAGGCTCTCGGTAAGTTCGACCATCGTCTGCGGCGCATCGTCGAAGGCGACGGCGGGATGGCCCAGCAGCGCCTGGGTGGCCTGCACGAGATCGAAGCGCAGATCGCTGGCCCGGTAGCGGGACTGTTGCAGGCAGCGCGCCACCGCGGCGTCGTGCGGGTCCAGCCGCGTGCGCTTGCTGATCTGCAGCAGCGACACCGGCTTGGGTTTGCCGCGTGCGCTGGCCGCGGGCTCGAAGGCCTGCAGGTTGGTGACGCGGCCCTGGTCGTCGATGGAGAGCCGCCAGTGCAGCGTGGCCAGGGGCTTCTCGGCGCTGGCCACACGGCCTTCGCCGAGCGCCGTGATGGCGGCCAGCGCGTCCCGCCAGGCGTCCTGCCGGCGCCCGAAATAGGCCACCGGCCAGGGCTCGGGGGCGCCTGCCGGCCGCTGCGGCACCGGCAGGCCCAGGTGATGGCAGGCCTGGATGACGAGATCCGCCTTCCAGGGCAGGCCCGCCGCCTGCAGCGCATCGACCACGGCCTGGGTCAGCGGCGGCTTCCAGCCGCCGGGCGTCTGACCCAGCCACGCCGCCAGCAGCAGCCGGTCGGCGGCACGGTCGGCGTCGCGTGGCGCCTCCTGCCAGCCCGGGTCGGGCTGCAAGACGCGCGGCTCGAGGCGTTCGTCGCCCAGGCGCACCGCCAGCGCATGCGCCCAGCGGCCCCAGTCGTCGGCCGGCGACGGTGTCCGGCTGCCCGATTCGCCGACGCAGAACTTGCGCGCCGTGGCCCAGGCCTGGGCATCGGGCAGTGCCATCAGCGCCAGCGGATACCACTGCAGCAGGCTCTGCGGGGCAATGCCGCGCCGCTTGCCCAGTTGTGCCGTCAAGGCCTTCCAGGCCGACGGCCACGCGGCGGCCGTGTCGGCAAAGCGCCCGGCCTGCGCCGGCAGCAGCGCCTGCAGCAGCGGTGCAAAGGGCTGCGCCAGCGGGTCGGCGCCGATGGCCAGCGTGATGCCCGCGGCGTCACCGCGGTGCAGGTGCTGCTCGGCGATGCGCAGGCGCAGGCTGGTGCCGCCCTCGGCCGGCGCCTGCGCCAGGTGCTCTTCGACCCAGCGCAGAAGGGCCGGCGCGCGCCCGAGCAGGCCGAACTGGTCGAGCGAGGTCAGCAGCCGCCAGCACAACGGCCGGTCGACACGGTCGAGCAACTGCAGCCGCAGCAGCTGCGACAGCACCTCGAGCGCGACGCCGGTCAGGTTGACCCGTTCGAGCACGCCGTGGGTCATCGAGGCGTAGCTCTTGGCGTCGATGCCGCTGACCAGCACCAGCCGCAGCAAGGCCACCGATTCATCGTGCGAACGCGGCACAAAATACGCCGGTGCCTGTCCACGAGCGCCGTTGCCGCCGCTCGCCGCCCACAACCAGGCCTGCCACCAGCTGCCTGCCTCTGCGCGATGCAGCAGGGCAGGCAGGCGTTCGGCGGCCAGCGCGGCGGGCACCGACCAGCCGTCGCCTTCGTGGGCCTGCACGCGGCCCGCGTCGGCCAGGCGGCGCAGGCCGGCGCCGGTCTCCGGGCTGCCAAACCAGCCGCCGCGCTCGCGCGTCCATTCGAGCGCACGCAGCAATGCCACCAGCGCCGAGCGGCCGCGCCGCCAGCCGGCGATCACCAGCGCATCGAAGATGGATTCCAGATCGGACGGCGGCAGCGCATCGGCCAGTTTCTTCTCGCGCAGCCGGTCGCTTTCCTGCTTGACCGTATTCGCCACCTGCCGCGCCGACCCCAGCGGCTGCCCGTGCAGGTTGACGAAGGTGAAGGGGTTGCGGCGCGACGGCATTGCGGCATTGTGCCCACCCGGGTGCCGTCGGCCCGCCGCTCTATCATCCCCGGGGCCTGCCTCAGCGCCGCCCCACCCGCCCCATGTCCCTGCCCGCCGGCGCCGCCGAGCTGTTCCGCCACGTCAGCGCCGACAAGGCCGCGGTCTACCGGGCCGTGCTGGACGCCTTTGCCGCCGCGCGCCGGCAGTACCGGCTGCAACTGCGCCCCGACGAGCTGCTGGCCGATGCCGCCTGGCCCGGCGCGCCGCCCTCGCCCGACGAGCTGAACGCCGCGCTCGCGCAGCTGGTGGCCTGGGGCAACCTCGAGGCGCAGCCCGATATCGCGCGCGTCACCACGCTGGCCGATTACTACCGCGCGCGGCTGCTGTACCGGCTGTCGGCCGGCGGCGAGGCGGTGGAAGCCTCGCTGGCGCAGTTCACCCGGCTGATGGCGCGCCGCGCCGAGCTGCAGAGCGTGGCGCTGGAAGACATCGCCCTGCGGCTGCAGGCGCTGGCCACGCTGCTCGACGCCGGCAGCGACGACGTGCCCAAGCTGCACGAGACGCTGCGCGACCTGCTGCGCGTGTTCGAAGGCCTGGCCGACAATGCGCAGGCCTTCATGGCCGGCGTGGCCCGCTCGCTCGAGCTGCAGCGGGCCGACGAAGGCGCGGTGGTGGCCTACAAGAAGCGGCTGATCGACTACCTCGAGCGCTTCATCGGCGACCTCGTGCAGCGCTCCGAACGCATCGCGCAGCTGATCGACGCGGTGCGCGGCCGCATCGACCCGGTGCTGCGGCTGCTGGCCGAACGCGAGGCGCGCGACGCCGCCCCCGGCGACGACGAGCGCGGGCGCGCCGACGAGCAAGGCCGCCGCTGGCGCGACTGGCGCGCGCGCTGGGCCGGGCTGGCAGCCTGGTTCGTGCCCGATGCCGACGGCGGCCACGCGGCGCCGCAGGCCGAGCTGCTGCGCTCGCGCGCCCGCGCCGCCATCCCGCAGCTGCTGGCGGCGGTGGCGGCGGTGAACGAACGGCGCAGCGGCCGCAGCGACCGCTCGGCCGACTTCCGCGCGCTGGCCGGCTGGTTTGCCGACTGCGCCAGCGACGACGACGCGCACCGCCTGGCGCGCGCCGCCTTCGCGCTCAACCCGGCGCGCCACCTGGTCCTGAACCCGGCCGCCGGCGCCGATGCCGTGCCCGCGTCCACGCCCTGGGCCGACGCGCCGCCGCTGCAGGTGCACCCGCGCCTGCGCCAGCAGGGCCAGGCCAGCCCGCGCGGCCCGCAGCCGCGCGCACGGCTGCGCGACGCCGAACGCGCGCAGCTTGCTGCGCTGATGCAGGAAGAGTCGCGCCAGCTCGACGCCGCGCGCCGCCGCCTGGCGCAGGGCCGGCCGCTGCGGCTGTCGCAGCTGGGGGCGCTCGACGAGGCCGAATTCGGCCTCTTCCTCGGCCTGCTCGGCGATGCCCTGTCCGAGCAGGCCGGCCCCGACGCCACGGTCGAACGCGACAGCGGCGACGGGCGCTTTCGCATCCGGCTGCAGCCGCTGGCGCCCGACAGCGTGGCCGGCATCGACACGCCGCAGGGCCGCTTCAGCGGCCGCGACCACCTCGTCACCATCACCGCGGCGGCGCCCTGAACGATGGACAACAAAGCCCTCGGCGACGGCCCCCGCATCGTGCAGCAGCAGCGCCTGCAGCAGCAGGACGAGCAGCGCCAGGCGGTGCGCGCGCTGCTGATGACGCCACTGATGGGCGCCGCGCACCCCGCGCTGCCGCTGGTGCGCCGCCACGCCGAGGCGCTGCGCGACTGGTTCCAGCGCGAAGCCGGCTGGCCGCTGGTGGTGGAGCGCGACGGCGCGCGCCTGTACAAACACCCGGCCGACCTGGACGACGCCACGCGCGGCCTGCCGCGTTACGACCGCCCGCGCTACGTGCTGCTTTGCCTGGCCTGCGCGGTGCTGGAGCGTGCCGAGGCGCAGATCAGCCTGCGTGCGCTGGGCGAGCGGCTGCTGCAGCACGCCGCCGAGCCGGCGCTGGCCGCACGCGGCTTCAGCTTCACCCTGCAGGCGCAGGGTGAACGGCGCGCGCTCGTCACCGTGTGCCAGACCCTGCTCGAGCTGGGCGTGCTGCAGCGTGTGGCCGGCGACGAAGAGGCCTATGTGCAGGGCCTGGCGCAGCAGCAGGCCGACGTGCTGTACGACGTGCACCGGCGCAGCCTGGCCGGCGTGCTGGCCGCCGTGCGCGGGCCCTCGAGCTGGGCGCCCGGCCAGGCGCCCGCCAGCCTGCGCGAGCGGCTGATGTCGCTGGTGCAAGCGGTCACGCCCGACCACGACGAGGCGCGCCGGACGGCCTTGCGCCATGCGCTGGCACGGCGCCTGCTGGACGACCCGGTGGTCTACCTGCAGTCGCTGGACGACGCCGGACGCGCCTATTTCGTCCACCAGCGCGGCCCGATGGCAGCGCGCCTGGCCGACGGCAGCGGCCTCGGCGCCGAACACCGCGCCGAAGGCAGCGCGCTCACCGACGACGACGCCGAGCTGAGCGACGTGCTGCTGCCGGCCGAAGGCACCGAGTCGCACGCCACGCTGCTGGTGGCCGAGTTGCTGGCCGCGCACCGCGGCGCCGGGCTGGCGCTCGACGAGGTGGCCGCGCACCTGGCGCGCGTGCGCGAGACCCAGGGCCGCTACTGGCGCAAGTCGGCGCGTGAACCCGGCGGCGAGCGTGAACTGGCGCGGCTGGCGCTGCAGCGCCTGGCCCAGCTCGGCCTGGCGCGGCTGCAGGGCGACGCGGCGACGGCGCTGCCGGCCGTGGCGCGTTACCGGCTCGCCGCGCTGCTGGCCGACGACGGCGCGCCCCGCCAGGCCACGCTGCTGTGAGCGCGCTGCCCGAACCGCGCCTGCGGCGCTGGCAGCCCTTGCGGCTGGGCGTGGTCGAACTGTTCCGCTACGACGGCGAGGAATTCTGGTTCCGCGACGGCCACCTGCTGCTGCGCGGCAACAACGGCACCGGCAAGAGCAAGCTGCTGTCGCTGACGCTGCCGCTGCTGCTCGACGCCAACCTGCGCCCTGCGCGTGTCGAGCCCGACGGCGATGCCGGCAAGAAGATGGTCTGGAACCTGCTGCTGGGCCAGCAGGAGCGGCGCACCGGCTACAGCTGGATCGAATTCGGCCGCCTCGACGACGAGGGCCGCCCGCACTACCTCACGCTCGGCCTGGGCCTGCACGCGGTGGCCGCGCGCGCGCAGCCCGTCGATGCCTGGTATTTCATCAGCCAGAGCGCCGGCCCGGGCACGCGGCTCAACCGCGACTGGTGGTTGCTGTCCGACAAGGCGCCGGTGCCCGGCCGCGAGGCGCTGCGCAGCCTGATCGCCGGCCATGGCCAGGTCTTCGACCAGGCGCAGGCCTACCGCCGCGCCGTCGACGAACGGCTGTTCCAGCTGGGCCCGCGCCGCTACGACGCGCTGCTCGATACGCTGATCCAGCTGCGCCAGCCGCAGCTGTCGCGCCGGCCGGACGAACGGCTGCTGTCGGCCGCGCTCACCGAATCGCTGCCGCCGCTGCCGCCCGAGCTGCTGGCCGACGTGGCCGACGCGCTCGGCCAGCTCGAGGAACTGCGGGCCGAGCTCGAACGTGCGCTGCGCCTGCTCGACGCGGTGCAGACCTTCGACGCGCGCTACCGCATCTACGCCGGCATCGCCAGCCGCCGCCAGGCGCGTGGCCTGCGCCAGGCGCAGACCGAATTCGAGAACGCCAGCCGCGCGCTGCACGAGGTGCGCCAGCGCCTGGCCGACACGCAGGCCGCCGAAGCCCGGGCCGCGCAGCGCCGCGGCAACGCCGAGGCCATGCTCGAAGGCGCGCGCCAGCGCCACGAAACGCTGCTCGGCGACCCGCGCCATGGCGATGCCCGCCGTCTGCAGGAAGCGGCCGAGCTGGCACGCCGGCTCGATGCCGAGCGCGACCGCGCCGAGCGCGATGCGGCCGGCGCGCAGGCGCGCGCCGAGCGCGAGAGCGCCATGCTGCTGCAGGCCGAGCAGGCCGTGCAGCAGGCCGGCGAGCGGCTCGACGCCGCACGCCAGCTGGCCCGTGCCGGCGCCGGCGCGGCCGGCGCACCCGCGGCATGGCACGAGCATGTCTTCGTCGCGGCGCCGGCCGCCGCCCTGGCCGCTGCCGGGTTCGAGCGCGCGCGGCTGGAGCTGCTCGTCTGGCCCGAGCGCCGCCGCGACGAGCTGCGCCTGGTGCGCCAGCGCGCCGCCCAGGCGCAGCAGGCGCGCGACCGCCTGCTGCCGCTGCGCCAGACCCTGACCGACCGCCGGGCCGAGGCCGAAGACGCAGCCGCCACGCTGGCGCAGGCCGAAGCCACGCTGGACGAACAGGCGCAGTCGCACGAGCAGGCCTGGGCGCAGCATCTGCAGGCGCTGCAGGTGCTGCAGATCGACGACCCGGTGGCCCTGCAGCAGCAGGTGGCCGAATGGGCCTTGCGCGCCGACGGTGAACACCCGGCGCGCGGCAGGCTGCACCAGGCGCTGGCCGCCGCCACCACGCGCATCGCGCACGAGCAGGCGGCGCTGGCCGCGCGCCGCGGCGGCGTGCAGGCCGAGGTCGCGCTGCTCGAGGCCGAGGCACAGGCGCTGCGCAGCGGCACCGACGCCGCACCCGAGCCACCGGCCTGGCGGGGCGCCGATACCCGCGCCGACGGCCGCCCCGGCGCGCCGCTGTGGCAGCTGGTGGACTTTGCACCGCAGCTGGGCGACGCGCAGCGCGCCGGCCTGGAAGCGGCGCTGCTCGGCGCCGGTCTGCTGGACGCCTGGGTGACGCCCGATGGTGCGCTCATCAACCGCGGCGGCAACCCGCGCTGGCTCGACACGCAATGGCTCGCGCGCACGCAGCGCCCGGCGCGGCCCTTGTCGTCATGGCTGCACGCCGATGCCGCGCAGACCAGCGCCGTCGGCACCGACACCGTGGCCACGTTGCTGGCCAGCGTGGCCTGCGGCGATGACGACGATGCCGGCGCCGAGGCCTGGGTGGCGCCCGACGGTCGCTTTCGCGTCGGCGGCCTGGCCGGCGCAGCGGCGCTGGCGCAGGCGCGGCACATCGGACACGCCGCGCGTGCCGCCGCACGCGAGCGCCGTCTGGCGCAGGTCTCGCAGCGCCTGCAGGCGCTGGCGGCCGAGTCGGCAGCCATCGACCAGGCCACGCAGGCGCTGCGCCTGCGCGAGCAGCGGGCGCAGGCCGAGTGGCGCCAGGCGCCGCCCGAGCAGGACCTGCTGCGCGCCCACCAGACCTGCGCCGCCGCGCTGCGCGGCCTGAACCTGGCGCGCCGGCACGAGGCCGAAGCCGAGCGCCGCTGCCGCGCCGCCGAAGAAGCCGCCGCCGAGGCCCAGGCCCGGCTGCTGGCCGACGCCACCGACCTGCGCCTGCCCGCCGAAGCGGGCGCGCTCGATGAGGTCGAGCGCGCGCTCGACCGCTGCGTGAACGCGCTGCACGGCCTGGCCGGCGCGGTGCGCGAACTGTGCGCGGCGCTGCCGCAACGGGCGCAGCAGCAAGCGCGCGCGAGCGAGGCACAGGCCGCCCGGCAAGAGGCGCAGCAGCGTCATCTCGAACGCCAGCAGCTGGCCGAAGGTGCACGCTCGCGGCTGGCGGCGCTGGAATCGGCACTGGGCGCCGGCGTGGCCGAGGTGCAGCGGCTGCTGGCACGCGCCGTCGCGCTGGTGCAGCGCCTGCAGGGCAGCGAGCGCCGCCTGGCCGAGATGCTGCGCGGCGCCACCGAGGCACGGGCCGTGGCCGAGCAGCAGTCGCGCAGCGCCGACGAACGCCTGGCCAGCGCCGGCGAGCGCCGGCTGCAGCAGGCGCAGGCGCTGCGCCAGTTCGGCGCCAGCGGGCTGCTGGCCTCGGGCCTGGCCGGCCAGCCGCTGGCCGCCGAGCTGCCCGACCCGGCTGCAGCCTGGAGCACCGACGCCGCGCTGGCGCTGGCGCGCCGCACCGAACAGGCCTTGTCGAACCTCGCCGACGGCGACGAGGCCTGGAAACGCAGCCAGGACCAGGTGACGCAGGACCTGCAGGAACTGCAGCGCGCGCTGTCGGCGCTGGGCGCGATGGCCAGCGCCCAGCCCACCGACTGGGGCTTCGTCGTGCACCTGCAATGGCAGCACCAGGCGCGCCGCCCCGACGAGCTGGCCGCGCTGCTGCGCGCCGAGGTGCAGGCGCAGCAGGGCCTGCTGTCGGCGCAGGAGCAGACGGTGCTCGAGAACCACCTGCAGGCCGAGATCGCCAACCAGGTGCAGGTGCTGATGCGCGGTGCCGCGCAGCGCGTGGCGGCGATCAACGCCGAACTGCACCAGCACCCCACCAGCACCGGCGTGCGCTTTCGCCTGCTGTGGCAGCCGCTGCCCGAGGGTGAGGGTGCACCGGCCGGCCTGCACGCGGCGCGCGAGCGGCTGCTGCAGACCCACGCCGGGCTGTGGAGCACCGACGAACGGCGGGCCTTCGGTGCGCTGCTGCAGCAGTGCATCGACGACGAACGCGGCCGCGCCGACAGCGGCACGCTGCTCGAGCAGATCACGCGGGCGCTCGACTACCGCCTGTGGCACCAGTTCCGCGTCGAACGCTGGCAGGACGGGCAGTGGCGCCGCCTGTCGGGGCCGGCGTCCAGCGGCGAACGGGCGCTGGGCCTGACCGTGCCGCTGTTTGCCGCCGTCGCCACCTTCTACGCCGCCACGCCGACCGCGCCGCGGCTGATCCTGCTGGACGAGGCCTTCGCCGGCATCGACGACGCGGCGCGCGCGCACTGCATGGACCTGGTGCGCAAGTTCGACCTCGACTTCGTCATCACCAGCGAGCGCGAATGGGGCTGCTACGCCACGCTGCCCGGCGTGGCCATCTGCCAGCTGCAGCGCCGCGAAGGCATCGACGCCGTGCATGTGTCGCGCTGGTGGTGGGACGGCCGGGCCCGCCGCCCCGATGCCGAGCCCGGCCCGCGCCGGCCGGTGCAGGCCGCGCCCGATGCCTGAGCAGCGCCTGCGCCAGCTGCTCGGCGGCGCCGAGCTGGCCGCGCTGCGACAACGGCTGCGCAAGGCCTATGCCGATGCGGCGCCCGGCCAGGAGCCGGTCACGCTGCGCCTGTCCGGCCTCACGCCGCACGAGGCCGAAACCCTGCAGGCGCTGAGCGGCCGCGCCCCGCGCGCCACGCGCTCCCTGCAGTTCGACCTCAGCGAACTGGGCGAGCGACTGCGCGCCGCCGGGCTGGCCGCCGGATTGCGCGATGCGCTGGAGCGGCTGGACGGCCCGATCGCCACGCGCCACGCGCGTGATGCCGAGGCCGCGCGCTGGGCCGCGCTGGCCACGGCGGCGCCACACCCCCTGCTGGCGGCCTGGCTGGCGCCGGGGCGGTCGCTCGGCCTGCTCAAGCGCCTGGCGGCCGGCGAGCTGCCGCGCGCGCAGGCCTTGTGCAGCGGCGCCGCCGCGGTGCTGCAGGCGCTGCCGGCCGCCGGCCTGCCGCGTGCCCAGCTGGCCGCACGGCTGCTGGGCGATGCCCATGCACTCGACGACGGCCAGCCCGTGGCCACGCTGGTGCTGGCCGCGCTGCGCCATGGCAGCGACGCGGACGACACCGAGAGCCGGCGTGCACTGTGGGCCGCGCAGGGCGTGGCGGTCAACGAGCTGGCACGGCCGGCGCTCACGCTGAACCTGCCCGAGCCGCAGGTCACGCCGGGCGAGCCCCAGTACTGGTCGCTGCGCCGGCTGCTGCGCGCGCCGCCGGCCTGGGCGGTGGCCGGGCACGACATCTTCGTGTGCGAAAACCCCAACCTGCTCGCCCTCGCCGCCGATGCCCTGGGCGCGCGCTGCGCGCCGCTGGTGTGCACCGACGGCATGCCCGCCGCGGCGCAACGCGCGCTGCTGCAGCAGTTGCGCCGGGCCGGCGCGCGGCTGCACCACCACGGCGACTTCGACTGGCCCGGCATCGCCATCGGCAACCAGCTGATGGGCACGCTGGGGGCGCGGCCCTGGCGCTTCGGTGCCGCCGACTACCGCGCTGCGCTGGCGCAGGCCGCACCGGTGCGCGCCGACCTGAGCGGCGCGCCGGTGGCCGCGCGGTGGGACGCCGAGCTGACGGCGGCGATGGCCGAGGCCGGCCTGGCGCTGCCCGAGGAAGCGCTGTTCGAGACGCTGCGCGACGACCTTGCCGGCTGACCCGGCCCGCGCCCGGCGCAGGCGATCGAAGCGCGGTTGCGGCATGGAGCCCGGCGCGCCGGAGCGGCAATCAGAACGGGATCTCGTCGTCCCAGCGGTCCACCTCGCGCCAGCGGCGGCGCAGCGTCTCCCGGGCGCGCGCCGCATCGGCCAGCTGTTCCAGGTCGCGCCGTGCCTGCGCCAGGTCGGCGCGCCGCTCGCGCAGCAGTCGCTCCAGCAGCGCACCCAGCTGGCCGGCACGCGGCAGCGGCAACGGGTCCAGATCGAACTCGGCGCACAGCGCGAGGCGCCGTCCTTCGAGCTCGGACTCGATCTCGCGCAGCTGGTCGTTCAGCAGCCGGGTGTACGCGCGCAGCCGCTCGGCCGAGGCGCGCGCCAGGTGGTCGGCGTCGACCTGCTCGATCTCGAGCTGCAGCGCCAGCAGCGCCAGCAGGTCCTGCGCCTGGTAGGCGGCGTTGGCGCGCTGCATCAGCGCGTGGCGGCGCTCGCGATCGGCGTCGTCGTCGGCGCGGTCGGGGTGGATGGCCGCGGCCAGCTTGCGGAAGACCTCGCGCAGCGACTGCGTCGCCTCCTGCTGCTCCTGCTCGCGCCGGCTCTGCGCGGCACTGCGCCTGCGCGGCTTGCGGCGCGCGCGGGCGGCCTCGGCCTGCTCGTTCTGCTCGGCCATGCGCCGGTGCGCAGCCTGCATCAGCTCCTCTTCGCTGTCGAAGTCCTGGTCGCCCAGGTCCAGCCCCGACATCGCCTCCAGCATCTCCTTCATCGCCGCCACCGCCTCGCGGTTCTCGGAGTCGAGGTCGTGCCCGGCATGGCGCTCGAACAAGGCCTTCATCTCGTCGGCGAGCGCGTCGTCCGCGGTCGCGTCCAGCAGACCGGCAATGAGGTCGCAGATCTCCTCGCGCACGCGCCGGCGGTCGGACTTGCCCAGGCGCGCCATGCGCTCGTGCAGCAGCGCATCCAGGCGGCGGATCAGTGCCGCCTGGCAGTCCAGCAGCTCGGCCTCGAGCGGCCGCACGCGCGCGGCGTGCCCCTGCGCGAAGTGCAGGGCCTGGTCCTGCCAGGCCTGCAGCTCGGCGCGCGCCTTGTCGATGCGCGCCAGCAGCTGGTTGAAGCGCTTCTGCTCGGGGCTCAACGCCTGCTGCCCCTGCGCGATCGGCAACAGGTCGCGCGCGGTCTTCACGGCGTCACCCGAGCCGCGGCGGCACGATCCGCCAGCGGGCGCGGATGGCCATGGCAGCACGGCGGGGCGTCCACGTCAGAAGCCCTCCTGCACCAGCTCCGCGGCGCGGATCAGCGCACGCGCCTTGGCCTCGGTTTCCTTCCACTCCAGCTCGGGCACCGAATCGGCCACCACGCCGGCGGCGGCTTGCACATACAGCGTCTGGTCCTTGACGATGCCGGTGCGGATGGCGATGGCCACGTCCATGTCGCCGGCAAAGCTGACATAGCCGCAGGCGCC
>Ga0073899_10003234_pt1 | contig 14489 bp, 7 predicted proteins | sample KloWWTmetaKNB5Ph_FD_88975 | JGI IMG/M metagenome (GOLD analysis project Ga0073899, IMG submission 88975) | Active sludge microbial communities from Klosterneuburg, Austria, studying microevolution and ecology of nitrifiers - Klosterneuburg... | ecosystem: Engineered > WWTP > Aerobic digester >...
CTGCCGGAACTTCGACTCCTGGTACGCCATCATGTAGATGATCTCGTAGGGGACCTCGTACTTGCGGGACAGCGTCCGCATCAACTGGAACAGGTCGGTCACCAGGCTCACGTCGACGTAGCGCCGCGCCGCCTCGTGCTCGGCGGCGAGGATCTCGTCGCGGATCCGCCCGGCGGCGAGCGGCGCGTCGGCCACCACCGGCGGGCGCGGGCCGGGGGCGCCCCGCTGGCTCGACGCGTCCTCGGGCACGCCGTACCGCGCCAGCGTCGCGTCCTGGACCGCGTAGAACTCGGCCAGCTCCTCCGGGCTCAAGAAGTCGGGCTCGTGCTCGCGGTACGCGTACGGATCGTCGAGGAAGACCTCCGCTTCGTCCGGTTCGCTGCACGCGACCACGCTGGCCGCGACGACACACGCCACCCATGCGGCCGCGCGGCGCAGATTGAATGAAGTCATCCGCGCGACCCTCCCTTGCCCGGGCGGCGGAGACCATGACGACGCGATTACAGCGTGCGACCCGGGCTGCCGGAATGACGCGGGGGCCGGGCGCTCGCGTGATAGCGTCATCGAGATGGGATCGTCGTCTCTCGGTGACCGGGCGCGCGTCGCCGCGCTCGCCGCGCTCGGGCTCGCCGGCTGTTCGACGCTACCCGGCCATCGCTGCGCCGGCGGCGCGCAGTGCGGCCCCAACGGGCGCTGCGAACCGATCGGCGTGTGCGCGTTTCCCACGTCGAGCTGTGCCTCAGGGTGGGCGTACGGCGACGACGTGTTCGGCGATGTCGACGGGACCTGCACGCCGGTCGGCGACGCGGACGGCGGGGGCGACGCCACCACCTCGCCGTGCGGCGCGCGGGTGACGCGGCTGTTCGACGACTTCGACGTCACGGGCCCCGGTCCCGACTTCACCTCGTCGGGCGACACCAACTTCGCGTTCGCCGAGGTCGGTGGTCAGCTGGTGATCGACGTCGGGCCGGCGCCAGCGGCGGGCACGTACGCCTTCGGTGGCTACCGCAGCGTCCTCGCGTTCGATCTGACCGACGGGCTCGCCGAGGTCGACGTGGCGGACGTCGGCACCGTGTCCCGAGTGTTCGCGTACATCCAGGTGCAGAGTCACGTCGACGGTTTCACCCGCATCGAGCATAGCGGTACCCAAGTCGTCGTCCGGATCGACATCGGCGGCCAACCCGGTCAGGTCGCCGCCCGGGCGTGGAACCCTGCCGAACACTACTGGCGCATCCGCGCGAGCAGCGGCGACATGATCTGGGAGGTGTCCGCCGACCGCGCGAGCTGGCTCGAGCTGCACCGAGCGCCGGTGCCGTTCGACATCTCCCAGGCGACGGTGAAGCTGGCGGTGGCCACCGACGCCAGCGCCGGGACGCAGGTCCGCTACGAGAGCGCGGCGGTCTGCGGGCCATGACGCCCCACGACACCGTCCAGGCCCGCGCGGCTCGTCCGCCGCGCTCGACGCGGCGCCCGCGACGCGCGGCCAAGGGCGCCGCGCCGAGCAACGTGTTGGCGCTCGTCCTGAGCGTCGCCAGCTGCGGCGGCGCGCCGGAGCACCGGTCCACGGCCGAGCCCGAGACGCCCCAGGCCTTGGCGCCGGAGGATGCCCAGCGCATCGACGCCGCCGACGTGACGGTCGTGAAGCTGGACGTCGGGTTCGTCGAATACCGCGACGTCGCGCGGATCATGGCCGCCCAGGCGGGTGTGATCGCCGTCGAGCCGTTCACGCTGGCTGAGGCCATCGCGGTGGGTCCCGGTGGCTCGCCGATCGGCGTCGTCGTCAAGGGCGTCGCCGCCGCGCGGATCGGCCGCGTGCTCGAGCTCGATCGACGACCGGGGACCGATCGGGTCGCCACGCTGGCCCAGGCCGGCGACGCGCCAGCGATCCTGATCGGCGGTCGACTGGCGGACGCCCTCGATGCGCGCGCCGGCGATCAGGTGACCATCATCCTGCCGATCTCCGAGCCCGCCGCCGCCGGGGCACGACGGGTGTTTCGGGTCGGTGGGGTGGTTCGCCTCGGCGATGGCGAGCGCGACCGACGCCTCGCGGTCACCGACCTGCGCGTGCTCCAGGAGCTCCTCGGCCGCGGGGACGAGGTGACCGGCGTGGAGTGCAACGTCGAGGATCTCGGCCGGGTGGCGCCGGTCGCGCGCGCGATCGCCGCGGCCGTCGGGCCGGGATATCGCGTCGAGGAGTTCGCCCCGCGCCGCCCAAGCCTGTTCGAGCCGGCGCCGCGCTGACCGGTCGGCCGCGATCAGCGCTTACGCGCTCGCCCAGCCTCCGCCTGCCGCCACCTCGCGGCAGGCGCGCAGCGGTCACTCCGACCGCAGCTTGAGCAGGATGCGGATGACGTACCAGAAGAGGAGCGCGACCGAGGCGAACAGCGACAGGGCGGCGCCGACGTAGTTGTCGGTGTCGTCGTGCTGCATGATCTGCGACGTCTCGTAGAGGATCTGGCCGACGGCGAGGAGCACCATCGCGATCGAGAACACGATCCCGAGGTTGAAGCCGAACACCAGCGACAAGACGATCAGGCCCATCGCCGCGGCGCCACCGACGACCAGCGCGGTGCGCAGGAACGAGAAGTCCTTCTTGGTGATGAACACCGAGGCGGTCAGCGCGCCGAACACCCCGAGCGTGATGTACGCGGCGTCGCGGATGATGTTGGGATCGCCCTTGCCGCTCGCGATCATGTCCTTGGTCACCCAGGTGACGATCATCAGCAGCGGCACGAAGATCAGCGCCTCGCCGATCGTGTAGATCGTCAGGCCGATATAGTGCAGCGGCTTGGACCGCGTGTGCTCCGCCATGTAGTGCGCGATGAAGCTGAGCGCGGTGAACACCGCGAGCACGACGCCCCAGTGCCAGCGCGGCGCCGGGTAGAACTCGCCCTCGTAGAGGTGGCCGATCGCGAAGTCGACCAGCGGCGCCGTGACCTTCTTGCCCAGCGTGGCGTTCTTGAACAGCAGGTACTCGATGCCGGTGAACGCCAGGATCGCACCGAACAGGTGCAGGTAGACGAGGCGGATGTACTTGACCCGCGCCGACACGCCGACGGTGGCGTCGGCGCCGGCGACGCCGCGCTTGCTGCCCTGCTGCTGGTTGCCGAACGGCATGCCCTGCGGCGGTCCGCCGAAGCCGACGCCGGGAGGCGCGCCGAACGACGGGCCCTGCTGCGGCGGTGGCCCACCCCAGCCTTGCTGCTGCGGCGGTGGCGGCTGCGGCGGCGGCGCCCCCCACTGCTGCGGCGGCGGCTGCTGCGGCATCGGCGGCTGCGCGCCCCACGGTTGCGGCGGCGGCGCCTGCGGCATCGGCGGCTGCTGGCCCCACGGCTGCGCCGGCGGCGGCGGCTGCGGCGCACCCCACTGCTGCGGCGGCGGCGCCTGCGGCATCGGCGGCTGCTGGCCCCACGGCTGCGCCGGCGGCGGCGGCTGCGGCGCGCCCCACTGCTGCGGCGGTTGCGCCGCGGGCGGTTGCTGATCCCACGGCTGCTGCGGTTGGCCCGGCTGCCCCGGTTGCCCCGGCAGGTTGTTCGGGGCCCACCCCATGATGGTCTTGGCAGGTGGCTTCTGGTCGTTCGACATGTCTGCGCAGCTCCCTTGGGGCGTGGCCGCCCGTCCTGGTTGAGTCTACAGGAGCCGTTTGTGACCGGGGGATGGCATCGGATGGCGAATCCGCGCACCGGGGCCGCCCGATCGGCATGGGTGGGAGGTCCCGGCTCTGGTAGCCTTCCCCCGTGCGCCGCACGAGCTTCACCCGCGTCGATCCCGATTCGTTTCGGATCACCCGGGTCGCCTTGATCCTGCTGTTCGCCCTCGCCGGCACCTCGCTGGTCTTCGGCCTCTCGGAGCCCGCGGCGCAGGCGCGGATCGCCACCTGGCTCGTCCCGACGCCGAGCGGCGTGTTCCGCGAGGGCAAGGTGTGGACGTTGGTCAGCGGCCCGTTCGTCGAGCCGCGCATCGTGTCGCTGTTCGTCGAGGCGCTGATGCTGTGGATGCTGATGCCGCGGCTCGAGCGCTGGTGGGGCCCGCGCCGGTTCATCCTGTTCGTGGCGATGACCGCGATCGCGGCGACCACCGCCGGCACCCTGGCCGGCCTGGCGCTCGACCGCGAGGACCTGATCGCCGGCATGAACCCGACCATCCTGGCCGGCACCGTCGCGTTCGGCGTGCTGTACGCCAAGCAGCCGGTGCAGTTCTTCGGCGTGCTGCCGATGACCGGGCGTGCGTTCATGTGGGGCATGGTGGCCATCACCGCGCTGTTCGTGCTGATCGGTCAGGAGTGGACCGAGGGCGCGGCGATGGCCGCGGCGATGCTGGTGGGCGCCGGGCTGGCGTCGGGCCGCATCGATCCGATCGCGTTCTGGCGGCGCCGCAAGTACGCCAAGACCCGCGCCCACCTGTCGGTGGTCCCCCCCGAGGTGTCGACGATCCCGCGCAAGCCCAAGGGCGACGAGCGCTACTTGAACTAGCCTCTGGTTGGTCGATACTTCGAGTGCGGTGCTCGTCGCGACCCTGACCCACCCCACCGATGCGGGCACAGCGCCGGCCGAGGTCGCGGCGGTCGCGGTGGTCCCCGAGGTCGCGCCACCGGAGGTCGCCCGGGTCGCCGCGCTCGCGCTGACCCGCTTGCGGATGACGACCGTCGCGATCTGCGCGTCGCTGCCGGCCGCGGCGATCTACGCGGGGCTGCGCCACAGCGTCGCTGGGGTGGTCGCGGTGGCGATCGCCGAGGCGCTGATCGCCACGGTGGTGATCATGACCTGGCGCGGCCGGGTGCCCGCAGCCCGCGCCCCGCTCTTGCACCTCGTGGTCTGGTCGACGGTGGTCACGACGGTGTTCATCGGCGTCGCGCTGTACCGCGACCCGACGCTCTTGCTCATCACCGCGCTGCTGGTGGTCAGCTACGGCTCGGTCCAGCTCGATCGGCGGCTGCTGTACGTCGGCTTCGGCCTGACGGTCGCGGGGTGGATCGCCGTCGGCCAGCTCGCCGACCTCCCGCTGAGCCGCGACCACGCGCTGGTGCTGGCGACCGCGTTCGCGGTCGGCCACGTCGTGTCGCGCTCGTCGGCGCTGTTCCTGGCCGACGCCGAGCACCACCGCGCCCAGACCGAGGCGATGCGGGTCGTCGCCGAGGAGCGCAGCCGCCAGCTCGAGACCGCGCTGGCCGCGGCGAAGCGCGAGATCGCCGAGCGCGAGCGCGCCGAGCAGGAGCGCGAGCAGCTGCGCGACCAGTTCCTGGCGGCGCAGAAGATGGAGGCGATCGGCACGCTGGCCGGCGGCGTGGCCCACGACATCAACAACGTGCTGGCCGGCATCCTGTCGATGGCCGAGCTGTGCCGCGACGACGCCCCCGGCCGGACCCGCGAGGACCTCGACCAGATCATCGCCTCGTGCCAGCGCGGCGCCGCGCTGACCCGCAACCTGCTCGCGTTCAGCCGGCGCCGGCCCGCGACCCAGGGCCCGCTGCGGATCGACCAGGTGGCGCAGGGCGTCGTGGCGCTGCTCGAGCGGACGCTGCCCAAGCGGATCGAGCTGGTGACGCACCTGAACGACGACGCGGTGGTGCTGGGCGACGCCGATCAGCTCACCCAGGCGGTGGTCAACCTGTGCACCAACGCGGTCGACGCGATCGGTGGCGGCGGGCGGATCTCGCTGTTCACCCGCAGCGCCGAGCTGACGCCGGACGCCGCCGACGCGCTGCACCTGCCGCCGGGGCGCTACGCGGTGATCGCGGTCGGCGACACCGGCGCCGGCATGGACGACGCGACGCGGGCGCGGATGTTCGAGCCGTTCTTCACCTCCAAGCCGCTCGGCAAGGGCACCGGCCTGGGCCTCGCGATGGTCTACGGCACGATCGAGCAACACCGGGGCGCGATCGACGTCGTCACGACGCCCGGCGTCGGCACGACCGTGACGCTGTACCTGCCGGTCGCCGACGTCGCGCTGCCGACGTCGGCGCCGACGCCCGCGCCGACGCCGGCCCCCCGCCGCCACCGCGTGCTGGTCGTCGACGACGAGGCGATCATCCGCGCGATGACCCGCCGCGTCCTCGAGAAGGCCGGCCACGAGGTGGTCGCCGCCGACGGCGGCGAGGCCGGGCTCGCCGCGTGGCGCGCGGCGCCGGGGTTCGCGGTGGTCGTCATGGACATGTCGATGCCGGGCATGAGCGGCGCGCAGTGCTTCGCCGCGCTGCGCGCGCTCGACCCGACGGCGCGGGTGCTGCTGGTCTCGGGGTACACCGACGACCACGACCTGCGGAGCTGCCTGGCCAGCGGCGCGGTCGGGTTCCTACCCAAGCCGTACGATCGGGCCGACCTGGTGGCCGCGATCGACGCGATCGTGACCGGGCGCCCGTTGCCGGACGTCGTCACCGCCGGCGCGTAGCCGCGCCGTGTTAGGCTGGCCGCGATGGAGCCAGGTCCCGACGACGCCCCCAGCTTCGAAGGCTCGGGGCTCACCACGATGTTCGAGGGCGCGTGGGCGACGGTGCAGCGCCTGCGCAAGGGCAAGCTGGTCGTGGTCGCGGGCGCCGATCAGGGCAAGGAGCTCGAGATCGTCAAGCCGCGGGTGACCGGCGGTCGCAGCATCATCAGCGACCTGGTGCTGGCCGACAAGGCGGTGTCCGGGACCCACTTCGAGATCGCCGCCCGCGACGACGGCTACCGGCTGCGCGACCTCAACTCGCGCAACGGCGTCTACGTCGGCGACCTGCGCATCCGCGAGGTGTTCCTGCGCCCGGGCACGGTGTTCCGCCTCGGCCACACGTCGATCCAGTTCCAGCCGATGCAGGACGTCGTCGAGATCGAGCTGTCGAAGCGCGATCGCTTCGACGCGATCATCGGCGGCTCGGCGGCGATGCGGCAGATCTTCGCGCAGCTCGAGAAGGTCGCGCCCAGCGACCTGACCGTGCTGATCACCGGCGAGACCGGCACCGGCAAGGAGATGGTCGCGCGCGCGGTGCACAACACCTCGACGCGCAAGGCCAAGCCGTTCGTCGTGCTCGACTGCGGCTCGATCCCCAAGGAGCTGATCGAGTCGACGCTGTTCGGCCACGAGAAGGGCAGCTTCACCGGCGCGATCGGCCAGCACCTCGGCTGCTTCGAGCAGGCCAACGGCGGCACGATCTTCCTCGACGAGATCGGCGAGCTCGACATCACGCTGCAGCCCAAGCTGTTGCGGGTGCTGGAGCAGCGCGAGATCAAGCGGGTCGGCGGCGACAAGACGATCAAGGTCGACGTGCGGGTGCTGGCCGCGACCAACCGCGACCTGCGCGAGGAGGTCAACAAGGGCAACTTCCGCGAGGACCTGTACTTCCGCCTGAGCGTGGTCCACGTCGAGCTGCCGCCGATGCGCGAGCGCCGCGAGGACATCGCGTCGTTGGCCAACCACTTCCTGCGCGACATCGCCGGCCGCCGCGCGATGCAGATGACGTTCGGCCCCGACGCGATGGCGGCGATGCTGAGCCACGCCTGGCCGGGCAACGTCCGCGAGATGCGCAACGTCGTCGAGCGCGCCGCGGCGCTGTCCGACGGGCCGACCATCACCCGCGCCGACCTGGTGTTCGGCCGCGAGCTGGGGCCCAGCGTGTCGGCCAGCCACGACCTGGCCAAGGCCGGGATCGCGGGCGCGCAGCGGGCGGTGGCCGCCGAGGCCGGCGTCGAGCTGCCTGCCGGCAGCGGCCCGGCGATCTTCGACGCCGCGCTGCTCAAGCCGGGGCTGGGGTTCAAGCAGGCCAAGCAGACCGTCGTCGACGCGTTCGAGGCGGCCTACCTCGAGGCGCTGCTCGGGCGCAACGACGGCAACATCACGCGCTCGGCCAACGAGGCCGGCCTGACCCGCTACCACCTGCGCGAGCTGCTGAAGCGCCACGGCATCAAGGGCGGCGAGCAGGAGTAGCGGCGGCGGGCGCGCGCAAGGATCGCGCAAGGCGGCGGGATATGATGGAGGGATGTCGCACCGTGGGGATCGCGCGCCGATCGCGCTGGGTACGCTCGCCGTCGTCGCGCTCGCCCTGAGCGGCTGCCTCGACGACCCCGGCGTCGCGTGCGGCGACGGCACGGTGTGCCCCGAGGGCTCGGCCTGCAAGACGATCGTCGGCACCACCCACTGCGCGACGCCCGATCAGCTGAGCGCGTGCACCGGCGGCGGCGACGGCAGCGCGTGCCCGTTCGGCGCCGGCGTGACCGGCGTGTGCAACCAGGGGGTGTGCCTGCGGGTCGGATGCGGCGACGGCTTCCTCAGCGCCGGCGAGCGGTGCGACGGCGCGCTGATCGCCGCCGACGAGAGCTGCGCCGCCAACGGCTACTACGCGGGGACGCCGACCTGTACGGCGGCCTGCGATCTGGATCTGTCGACCTGCACCGGCACCTGCGGCGACGGCGTCAAGGACCCGCTCGAGGAGTGCGACGGCGCCGACCTCGGCGGCAAGGACTGCACCGACGGCGGCCGGTACAGCCCCGAGGGCCTGACCTGCAGCAACACCTGCCGGTTCCGGTTCGACACCTGCACCGGCGGCCGTTGCGGCGACGGCATGATCAACGGCGCCGAGGCCTGCGACCCGGCCGCGTCGATCGACCCCGACCACGACGCCTGCAACGACCCCGCGTTCGGCTACTACAACGCCGCCGCCGTGACCTGCAACGCGCTGTGCCAGTACGACACCACCGCGTGCAGCGGGCAGTGTGGCGACGGGATGATCGACCCGGCCCACGAGGAGTGCGACGCGCCCGAGCTGGACGGCATGTCGTGCATGACGCTGCCCGAGCGCTACTACGGCGGCAACCTCAACTGCACGCCGACCTGCTTCTTCGACACCAGCGAGTGCCAGCTGGCCGGGCGCTGCGGCGACGGCCTGCTGCGCCCCGGCCCCGAGGAGTGCGACGGCGGCGACTTCGACGGCGCGACCTGCGGCACGTCGTGGCTGTTCGACGAGCCGGGCCAGCCCGGCGACCAGCACGGCCGGTACCTGGGCGCGCTGGCGTGCCGCACCGACTGCACGATCGACACCTCGACCTGCAGCGAGTTCTGCGGCGACGGCATCCTCAACGGCCCCGAGCCGTGCGACGCCGGCGCGCTCGACTGGCCCGATCAGACCGAGGACGACCGCTACCTGGGCAGCGCCAGCTGTCGCTCGTTCGGCTACCAGTTCGGCGCGCTGATGTGCGTCGACGAGTGCACCAAGATCGATCTCGCCGGCTGCAGCGGCCGGTGCGGCGACGGCGTGGTCCAGGGCGACGAGGCCTGCGACGGCGCCACCCACACGCTGCTCGAGTCGTCGTGCGGCACGTTCGGCGAGCACGGCGCGCTGGGCTGCGACTCGTACTGCCAGCTCGACACCGGCGCGTGCGAGGCGTCGAGCTGGACCGCGGTCAGCCTCGCGACCACCAGCGGCGTGACGATCGGCCCGAGCGACGCGGTGGTCGCGATGTACGCGGCCGGGCCGCGCGACGTGTGGGCGATCGTCGGGCCCCGGACCGGGACGACGCGCGCGGTGATCCACGGCGACGGCGCGAGCTGGGCGGCGGTGACCCCACCGGTGAGCCAGGCCAGCGCGCTGCACGGCGCGAACGGCAAGGTCTGGGTCGGCACCGCGACCGGCGCCGTGATCGAGCGCAGCGACACCGGGTGGATCACGCGCGGCGCGCCGGCGGCCGCCCCGATCACCCAGCTGTGGGGCGACAGCGCGCGGCTGTTCGCGACGGTCCAGAGCGGCGGCGCCGCCGAGGTGTGGCGCTCGACCGGCGCCACCACCTGGGTCCGGGAGACGCTGCCGGTGGCGCTGACCGCGGTCACCGCGGTGCGCGGCCTGGCCGGCGGCAACCTCTACGTGCTCGGCGTCGGCGCCGGCGGGCCGGTCTTGCTCGAGCGCAGCGGCGCCGGCGGCTGGACCTCGTCGACGCCACCCAGCGCCACCTACCGCGGGCTGTGGGTCGGCAGCGCCGAGCTGATCTGGGCGCTCGGCGGCACCAGCCCGACGCTGGGCCAGGGCACCAACGTCATCGCGCAGCGCGTGCGCGGCGTGTGGCAGGCGCCGACGCCGCTCAAGGAGCAGACGCCGACCGGCCTCAACGATCTGCTGGGCACGCTGGTCGGTGCCGGCGGCGAGGTCGACAACCTGTGGCTGGCCGGCACCGACAACGGCCGCGCGTGGGTGGCCAACAGCACCGGCAACCTCGCGGTCGGGGTGAGCCGCCAGGTCGGCCCCTACGGCCCGTTCGCCGGCGTCGCCGACAGCGGCCACGGCGACCTGTGGGCGTTCGGCGACGGCCCGCTGATCGCGCACCGCGACGGCGCGGGCTGGGTCGCGCCGTACGTGCCGGGCTCGACCACCGACGCCACGTCGATGCTGGGGCGCTTCGGCCAGTCGCACAACACGACGGTCGCGGTCACCAGCGGCGACGTCTGGCTGACCGCGGTGCCCACCGGCGCGCCGCCGCAGCCGCTGTTCCTGGTGCGCCACCGCCCCGACCAGCCGATCGGCCAGACGCCGGAGGCGCGGTGGGAGACGCCGCAGGCGGGCTTCCCTGCCGACGTGGTGGTGGCGCGCGCCGACACCGACGTCTGGGCGTTCTCGCGCCCGAACAACGGCGTGCGGCGCTGGAACGGCAGCGCGTGGACCGTCGACGCGGCCCCGTTCTCGATCCCCGGCGTCACCGCGGTCGCGGCGATCGGCGGCGCGCTGTTCGTCGCCAACAACAGCCCGCGCGGGCTGTGGCGCTACACCACCGCCGGCGGCTGGACGCCGCTGGGCGCGTGGCCCGACGGCTTCGACGCGCAGGCGCTCGGCGGCAGCAGCCCGAACGACGTCTGGCTCGGCGGCGGCGGCGGCACGATCGATCACTGGAACGGCGCCGGGTGGACCTCGCACCCGCACCCGGCGCTCGCGGTCACCGGCATCCACGCGGCCAGCGCCGACGACGTGTGGGCGGTCGCGACGGTCAGCGACGGCGTGCGCTCGGTCGGTACGCTGCTGCACAAGGGGCCCGCGGGGGCCGCGTTCGCGGCGGTGCCCGGCCTGCCGAACGTGCCGAGCACGCTGGCCGGCATCTGGGGCGCCAGCGCGTCCGACATCTGGGCGGTCGGCGAGGTCGGCGCGATCCTCCACTACGACGGGCTGAGCTGGGTGACGGTCACGCCGCCCGGCGGCACCCAGCGGCCGTTCCTCGCGGTGCACGGCGCGTCGAAGGACGCGGTGTGGGCGGTCGGGCCCACCGGCACGATGTTCCGCATGACCGCGGCGCTGCCGCCGGCGGCGCCGCCGCCGTGCGTCGACGCGATCCCGCTATACTGCAGCGGCGTGACCCGACCGCTGTTCGGCACCGTGCCGCTGGGGGGCCGCGCGGTCTACCGCTTCGAGACGCCGTACGACGCGACGGTGACCGCGACGACCCTGGCCGCCACCGGCGTCACCGCGACGATCACCGCGGCGGCCAGCGACGACGGCTGCGCGCTGACCTCGGCCGGCGTGCCGTCGGGCTCGACGCTGTCCGGCCACCGGACGTACTACCTGGCGCTGACCGCGCCGACCGCCACCACCGCGACCGGCTACCAGCTGACGTTCGGCTGCGTGGCGACCTCGCCGTGATATCGACCTGACATCGGCGGCCGGCCGGGCGCCCGCGGTAGAATCGCGGACGATGGTCCGCTCGATCGCGTGTGCCGGCCTCGGGTTGCTCGCCGTCCTGGCCAGCGCCTGCCTCAGCGACCCCAGCGTCCACTGCGCCGACGGCACGCTGTGCCCGGCCGACACCACCTGCGCCGCGCTGGCCGGCACCACCCACTGCGTCACCCCGGCGCAGCAGGCGGCGTGCGCGGGCCAGGCCGCGGGCGCGTCGTGCGACCTGACCGCCAGCGGTGACGGCGTGTGCAACGGCGGCGCGTGCGTGCGGCGCGGCTGCCGCGACGGGTTCCTCAGCGCCGACGAGAAGTGCGACGGCGAGCTGCTCGGCGACGAGACCTGCGCGAGCCGCGGCTACAACGGCGGCACGCTGGCGTGCAACGACGACTGCACGTTCGACGTCTCGAACTGCAGCGGCCGCTGCGGCGACGGGGTGATCAGCGACGAGGAGGACTGCGATCCCGGCGAGCCCGACGTCGGCACCCCGGCGAACCTGGGCGGCGCGACCTGCGCGATCGGCGGCTACTACCAGCCCGACGGGCTGGCCTGCACCGACGCGTGTCGGTTCTCGTTCGTCGGCTGCGGCGGCGGGCGCTGCGGCGACGGCACCGTCGACGTCGGCGAGCAGTGCGAGGCCGGCCAGCTCGGCGACGCCGACTGCCAGCGGGTCGGCGGGTTCTACGAGCCGGCCGGGCTGGCCTGCAACAGCGCGTGCCGGTACGACGTCAGCGCGTGCGCCGGCCGCTGCGGCGACGGCCTGGTCAACGGCACCGAGGAGTGCGACGGCAGCGCGCTCGGCGCCGCGACCACCTGCGACGCGATCGGCTTCTACGGCGCGACGCCGCTGCGCTGCACCGCGGCCTGCACCTACGACCGCGCGGTGTGCGCGCCCACCGGCTTCTGCGGCGACGGCGTGATCAACGGCGGCGAGCAGTGCGACGCCGCCGCGCTGGCCGGCGCCAACTGCCAGAGCGCCGGCGGCTACTACAAGCCGGGCGGGCTGGCGTGCAACGGCGAGTGCCGGTTCGACTTCGGCGGCTGCAGCGGGCGCTGCGGCGATGGCGAGCTCAACGGCCTCGAGGCGTGCGAGCCGGGGCTGCCGCTCGACGCCGCCCACGACACCTGCGGCGACTTCGGCTTCTACAACACCGCCGCCGCGGTGACCTGCAGCGGCATCTGTCAGCTCGACGTCGCGGCGTGCAGCGGGCGCTGCGGCGACGGGGTCATCAGCGGCCCCGAGCAGTGCGACGGCGCGGCGCTGGGCGGGGCCAGCTGCGCCACCTACGACGGCGGCGGCTGGTACGGCGGCCAGGTGAGCTGCGATTCCGGCTGTCGGCTCGACGGGCGGAGCTGCGTCGCGGCCGGGCGCTGCGGCGACGGCGTCAAGAACGGGCCGAGCGGCGCCAGCCCCGCCGCCGACGCCGAGCAGTGCGACGGCGACGACTTCGCGGGCGCGAGCTGCCTGACCCCGTGGCTGTTCATCGACGGGCAGCCGCGCTACCAGGGCCAGCTGCGCTGCACCGCCGCGTGCGCGATCGATCCGCAGCTGGGCGATCCGATCCATGGGTGCCACGACGCGTGCGGCGACGGGCGCATCAACGGCCCCGAGGTGTGTGACGGCACGACCTTCGTCGGCGACGCGACCTGCCAGGCCTTCGGCTACCAGAGCGGCGACCTGTTCTGCGTGAACCAGTGCCGGCAGGTCGCGATCGGCTGCGTCGACCGCTGCGGCGACGGCGTGGTCCAGGGCGACGAGGAGTGCGACGGCCGCGCCCAGACGTTGATCGACGGCGCGTGCACCGCGGTGGGCGAGGAGGGCGCGCTGGCGTGCACGTCGTTCTGTCGGCGCGACACCAGCGCGTGCGCGTCGGAGGCGTGGACCGCGCACACCGTGACGACCGGCGGGCCGTTCCCGCAGTACACCGTCCACGCGATCGCCAGCCCGGCGCGGCGCGAGATCTGGGCGCTGGTCGGCGACCCGGCCTCGATCGACGCCGTGCTCCACGGCGACGGCGTGGCGTGGCACCTGGAACCGGGCGCGCCTGGCCAGCCGGTCGCGATCACCAGCGACGGCGTCGCCGGCGTGTGGATCGCCGACGCCGGAGGCGGCGTCCACGCGCGGATCGCCGACAGCTGGGCGCCGCTGCCCGGCGCGCCGTTGCCGGCGCCGGCGATCGCGCTGTGGGCCGACCCGAGCCGGCTGTTCGCGGCCACCGCCACGCAGGTGTGGCGCCGCACGGCCGGCGGCTGGTCGCTCGAGCCGGTGCCGGGCCCGATCGACGAGGTGACCGCCGTGGCCGGCCGCCCCGGGGGCAAGGTCGCGGTGCTGTACCGCCGCGGCGGCGGGCCGTGGCTGGCCGAACGCAGCGCGGCCGGCGCGTGGACCGCGGCGCCGATCCCGGTCGGGACGCTGACGCTGCGCGCGCTGGCGCTGCCCGACGACCGCGACGTGCTGGTGGCGGGCGGCGACGGCCACGCCGCGCTGCTCGAGCGCGTCGACGGCGTGTGGGAGCCGCGCGATCCGGCGGTGCCGGGCCCGGTCGGGCTGCGCCCCATCGACGGCACGGCCGTCGGCCTCGCCGGCGACGGCGACGCGCTGGTGCTGGCCGGCCGCGACGGCGACGCCGGCTGGCTGGCGACGCGCACCGGCACCACCTGGACCCGGATCGCCGGGCCGTACGCCGGCTTCGTCGGCATGCTCGACGGCGGCCACGGCGACGTGTGGGCCTACGGCGGCGGCCCGGTCGTCGCGCACCGCGAGAGCGACGGCTGGCGTCGGCAGGTGCCGGTCGGGATCGATCTCACGCAGGCGCGGTTCGCCGCGGTCGCGGTGACCGCGACCGACGCGTGGCTCGCCGGCCAGCTCCTC